>Ga0308165_1002436_pt1 | contig 22233 bp, 14 predicted proteins | sample PhyWR2_FD_201032 | JGI IMG/M metagenome (GOLD analysis project Ga0308165, IMG submission 201032) | Phyllosphere microbial communities from UC Gill Tract Community Farm, Albany, California, United States - DLSLW.R2 | ecosystem: Host-associated > Plants > Phyllosphere > Unclassified | place: USA... | reverse complement strand
ATATCAGAAGTAGCATGTGTAGGCTGCACCGAAGGTACTATATTCGCTTTTCCAAAAAGATCAAAATCATTTGCATTTACCACCTGTGCATGCTCAATACGCCAGCGCTGATCGTTTTTACCTTTTAAAATTTTATTGTAAATATTCAGGATTACCCGGTTGGCCGAATCTCCAATAGCATGGGTACACATCTGAAAGTGATTGGCCGCTATTTTTTTTGCTACTTCTTCAAAATGTTTTTGATCGCTCAATAGAAAGCCTGTTTTACCGGGCATATCGCTATATGGATGTAGCAAACATGCCCCGCGCGAGCCTAAAGCACCATCTGCATACACTTTAAATGCCCGAACATTCAGTCTGTCGGTTTTTATTGGCCCACGACTAAAAAGGTATTTATAATTATCAGGATCATCAGAAAGCATTACATAAAGCCTCATTTTAAGCTTGTTTTCTTTCTGCAGTTTTTCAATAAATTCTACAGCCAGATAACTCAATCCGCAATCATCAATGGTGGTTAAGCCTGCTGCGAAACAATTTTTCTGTGCATCTAAAAATATCTTTTCAGCTTGTTTAGCTTCTGGTGATGGGATTTTACGTTCAACCAAACCTACTGCATTATCAATTAAAACACCTGTTAACTTTCCGTTTTGCGTAAGCATATCGCCACCTACTAATTTTTGCTCGCCTTTAATGCCTGCATCATCCAGCGCTTTTTGGTTGGCAATGGCTGCGTGACCATCAATACGGTTTAAAAATACCGGGCGATCTGGAAAAAGTGCGGTAAGTTTTTCGTTAGTTGGAAAAGCTTTATTATCCCAATCATTTTGGTCCCAACCATTACCGATCAGCCAGCCCTCAGGATGTGTTTTAGCAAAATCGGTTAAACGGCTTAATACTTCGTCCCAGGATTTTGTTTCTCTTAAATCGGCTGTTTGCAAACTTTGTCCGTAGCCATAAAAGTGTGCATGTGCATCAATAAAACCGGGATATACTGCTTTACCATCAGCATTGATTTCTTCTTTTCCAGTATATTTTCCTTTAATCTCATCGCTTTTACCCAAGAACAGGATGTTTCCATTTTTTACCGCGAAGGCTTCAACCGTATCGAACTTACTGTTAACGGTATATACTTTAGCATTATAAACGATTACATCAACTTCTTCTTTTTTGGTACAAGAAGTAAACAGCAAAGCCAGAAAGAGGCTGTATAGGATGGTTTTCATATCGATAAAGATAGAAAATTGAAAGCATTTGATTTTGTAATTTCCGTTTTACAGAGAGATTATTAAATAGTTTGCCACGGAAACAGGGAAGTCACGGATTATTGGCTCGTCATAGTTTAATTTATCGCTTTAGATTTCCGTTAAGACCTTTCAGCAATATTTTTAACCACAGATGTACTCGGATAAACACAGATTTGACTCTATGGTGCATCCATGCGGGGTTACTTAAATTTTAGCCTTTAAAAAAAAGGAATAGCTGGCTTGTAAATTACTTCTTTAAAATTTTTACTACGAAAAGTATTGATCAGAATAAGCAGGAAGTTTAAAGCATAAAAGCCATAAATCAATATCAGAAAGGTATAGATCCTAAAGACTCCCCCAAAATGCATTATTTTGATAAACATAGACAGCGCATATAAAAAAGAGATAACAAGTGTCCAAGTAGCCTGAAAATTGAGCAACATTTTACCGGTTTTATTTAACCTTTCATCTCCATTACGCTTAAAAAACCATAGGATTAAGGGTACGATAAAACCCAGTATGGGATAAATGAGAAAACTTAAAGCCGAGAAATTTAAAAGTGGGGCGAGGTAAGCTTGCTCCTTTTCAGTTTGACCAGTTAAATCTATCGGCTTTAAATTAAAAACCTGTGCTAGCCGGATCAGGGTGTCACCCCTAGCTTCAGTTTCGTTTTGTTCGATACGCTGGATGGTGCGCAAGCTCAACTGGCTCTGCTTTGCGAGTTCTTCCTGACTAAAGCCGTGCTGATTTCTAAGTGCTTTCACCTTATCTGATAATTTCATATTTCTAATGATTGCGTTAAAACAAATGTAGATGATTGGATTTACATTTAACCTCGACTTATTTACGTCTTTTTTATGCCACTAGGCGCTTAGTAGCCTATATTTAACATTAATTATTAAACAAGCCCATGCCTTTCCCGCCTCTGAAAGCCCTTTTTTATCTCTGAATATGTTCTTTCATACCCAGCACATCTTTTCAATCCGTGGTCTGTGTCCTCACAGAACACCAAGCATTCTCTTAAATAACAAATCTTTTATTTGGTTAATGGATCCTGAAACAAGTTTAGGAGGACGATTCTTCGTAAACAGGCCAATTGATCACTGCATTGATGCGACTGGCCCAAGTGAAATAAACCTGATGAAAGCGACATCCTTTTGGCGGTCACCCTGAGGGTTAATTATTACATAAAATCAATATAAATGACGTATATCATTAATTATTTTTTTTGTCCTATGCTCATACCTTGCCTCGGCTCGCCGCCGATGGGCTCTTTCTTTTTGCTGTTAAAAAGAAGCAAAAAACACCGGCTGAAAATTTTTCTTTCTAAGCTAGTGGGTTGGCTGGTTCATTAGGGCCCGAAAAATTTGTTAGGCCGGATTTAAGCAGAACGAAGACTCAGTGCTATGGCCTAGCTGGGAGGAAATACATAACGCAATAAACCGCTCACTAACAGATAATTAATCAATAACATCAATGGTAGCGGAGCCGAAGGATAGCCAAAAGATATAGCGTACAGCAGGACTACCGGAATCGATTGACACAGGAACCTGCTTTTCAAAAAAGAAACTGTAGCATAAGCAATTCATTCTTCCTCACACAGATTCTTCAAGCGTTCAGAATGACAACTAAGGAAAATCAAACCTACCAGGCAATTAATTATATTTACTTACAGTCATTTATCTGTTGAGTTTTAAACAAATCGGGTTCCTTAAGCTTATTTTGCATAATTTAGCGAATTCACTTTGCCTTAATACATGACTGATATTATTCACTTATTGCCTGATGCCGTTGCCAATCAAATTGCTGCTGGAGAAGTTGTTCAACGACCGGCCTCTGCGGTGAAAGAATTGCTCGAAAACTCGATAGATGCTGGCGCAGACAAAATCCAACTGGTAGTAAAAGATGCCGGTAAGGCACTGATTCAGATTATTGATAATGGCTGTGGAATGAGCGTTACCGACGCCAGGATGTGTTTCGAACGCCATGCTACCTCTAAAGTAAAAAAGGCAGAAGATTTGTTTGCCATCCGCACTATGGGTTTCCGTGGCGAGGCCATGGCTTCTATTGCGGCAATTGCGCAGGTAGAAATGAAAACCCGCAGGCACGAAGACGAAATTGGCACCTGTATTTCTATCGAAGGTGCACAGGTAACCAACCAGGAACCGGTAGCAACCTCACCAGGAACACAAATTTCGATAAAAAATTTATTTTTCAATACACCTGCCCGAAGGAATTTTCTGAAAAGCAATCCGGTAGAAATGCGCCATATTTTAGACGAATTTCAACGGGTAGCCTTGGCGCATCCAGGCGTATTTTTTAGTCTGCACCACGATGGTGTTGAAATATTTAACCTGCCAAAAGGCAATTTAAAACAACGTATTGTTCACCTTTTTGGTAACAATTACAACGAACGTTTGGTGCCTGTAGAGGAAGAAACCACTATCATAAACCTAAAAGGATATATTGGTAAACCAGCTTTTGCAAAAAAAACCAGGGGCGAGCAGTTCTTTTTTGTGAATAACCGTTTTATTAAAGACCCCTATTTAAACCATGCGGTAAGTTCGGCTTTCGAAGAATTGTTACCTGATGACAGTTATCCGCTATATGTATTATTTATCGAGATTGACCCTTCGAAAATTGATGTAAACGTACATCCAACCAAAACGGAGATCAAATATCTGGATGAAAAATCCATTTATGCGATTATGAAATCGGCGGTAAAACGTTCAATTGGCCGCTATAATATTTCGCCAACCTTAGATTTTGATCAGGAAACAGGCTTCAGCAATATGATTACCCATAAAGCGGTTGAAGACATTGTTCCGCCAAGTATTAATTTCAATCCGGATTTTAATCCCTTTGCCAGTGATAGCAGTTCTACCTCAGGTTATGCCAATTCGCCGAGAAATTATGAAGCCAAACCGAGTGCAAAAAATTGGGGTTCGCTTTATGAAATTACCGATCAGCCAGTTGTTGAGCAAACCTCAATTTACGCTGATGAAACCGTTTTAGAAACCAAGCAAAAGCAGTATATGCAATTGCACAACCGCTATATTGTTTCGCAGATTAAATCGGGCTTGATGGTGATCGACCAACAAATGGCACATGAGCGGATCCTTTACGAGCGTTTTCTCGTACATCTTGATGACCGCAAAGGTGCATCACAGCAGAGCCTGTTTCCACAAACCATTACACTTAACGCCAACGATTTCGAACTGGCCAAAAGTTTACTGGATGATATAAAAAGTTTGGGTTTTGATGTACGTGAATTTGGGAAAAATACGTTGGTAGTAGAAGGTGTTCCGGTTGATCTGGGCAGCAGCAATATTAACGAAACGCAATTATTTGAACAGTTGATAGAGGGCTTTAAAAACTCGCAACAGGAGCTAAAATTGAGCAAACGCGACAGCCTTGCCAGAAGTTTAGCTAAAAACAGCGCCATTAAAGCGGGTACAAGCCTTGGCCAAGAAGAAATGAATACGCTGATTGATGAACTTTTTGCCTGTAAAACCCCTAACTTTAGCGTGAGCGGCAAACCGATTATCCAAACCATTACTTTAACAGAACTGGATAAGAAGTTTGAGAAGAGCTAAGCGTTCCGAGTTTGGAGCCTGGCGTTTGGAGTCGATTAAACGATTTAAACAATTAACCGACTAAACAACTTTAGGTTAACCCATTTTTAAAAATTAAATGAACAACATATATATTCCACCGGTAGTCAAAAACCTACTGATAATTAACATCTTATTTTTTGCAGCGGCAAGTTTGCTTCCAGCGCTTAAACTTGATAATTTGCTTGCTGTATTCTATTTCGATTCACCAAATTTTAGATTCTGGCAGCCCGTTACCTATATGTTTATGCATGGGGGTATTGCGCACATCTTTTTCAACATGTTTGCACTTTATTCTTTTGGCAGTCTTCTCGAATCGAGATGGGGAGCCAAAAAGTTTCTAGCCTTCTATTTCATTACGGGCTTAGGTGCACTATTTTTGCAATGGGCAGTGCAGGCATTTGAAGTACAACAGCTTATCGGTCAAATTACCTTGTTTGATGGCTGGCAAAAACACATTACCAGTCAGGCCCAAATGGATACTTTAGGGGGAATTTATTATGGTGGCATGGTTGGTGCCTCAGGTGCCATTTTCGGTTTATTGGTCGCATTTGGTATGCTTTATCCAAATGCAGAATTATTAATTATGTTTATTCCTGTTCCTGTAAAAGCCAAATATATCATACCAATTTATATTTTAGTGGAGTTATCATTAGGTATCGCATCGATACAGGGCGATTCTATTGCACATTACGCCCACCTTGGTGGCGCATTAATCGGGTTTATACTCGTTAAAATATGGAAAGATAAAAACGATACATTTTATACCCTCTATGAATAATACTTTCAAAGATTTAAAATACAAGGTTTTTCAATCTGGCAATCCATTGTTCTTTTACATTGGAATTAATGTGATCGTATTTTTAGTGATTGCTATTATTGGCGTATTCAGCAAATTAAGCGGCCACGGTGATTTTATTGATTTATTTGTAAGCGATTATTTAGGTTTACCTGCAAATATTTCAAAACTACCCGAGCGTTTTTATACGCTATTTACTTACATGTTTATACATGACGGGATTCTTCACATCCTGTTTAATATGCTCGGTTTATTTTGGTTCGGTAATATATTCATGAATTTCTTAAAAAGCCGTCAGTTTCATTTTGTGTACCTGGCAGGAGGTTTGTTCGGTGGTTTATTTGCTGTTGCGGCATTAAATATATTCCCACTTTATGCAAGTGGCTTAGCTGGTGTAACCATTGTAGGGGCTTCTGCCGCTGTAATGGCCATTATTTTTGCCGCCGCAACGCTGGTGCCTAACTATACCATAATGCTGCTTTTCTTTGGTGAGGTAAAAATTAAATGGATCGCCATTGTATATTTTGTGCTCGATTTTATTGCCATCGGATCTGTAAACGCTGGTGGAAGTTTAGCGCATATTGGTGGTGCATTATTGGGTTTTGCTTTTATTAAAAGTCTGCAAAATGGAAGAGACTGGAGCAAATTATTCGAGCGTAAACCAAAATTAAAGGTAGTCCGCAATGAAAAACCGGTTAAAAAACCCGAATTTAAAGGCGGCGTTTCCCAACAGGAAATTGATGCTATTTTAGATAAAATATCTACTTCTGGATATGATAAACTAACGGCAATAGAAAAAGAAAAACTATTTAAGGCAAGCAAAGATTAATGGCCACAAAGAAGAAGAAATATAGTTTTTTGGATAAACTCCTCCTGCCAATTGCCGTTATGCTGGCAATTGCCTTGTTATTGGGGGTGCTGGCCGGAAATATGGATCCAAGAAAACACGCCATTATCGCTTTTTTTGGTCTAGCATACCCTTTCGTACTCGTTATCAATATTATCTTTTTGGTTTGGTGGTTTTTAAGCAAAAAATGGATTTTCGCCATTGCCACTGTTCTGGTTATCGCTCTTGGCGCTAAAACATTAAAAGCAACCTTTGCCATTGGCGGCGATGAAGGCCTTTCAGAAAAAGCAGAAAACAGCATCAGAATGATGACTTACAATGTGCACAGCTTTAAACTATACGGCGAAGACAATACCGAATCGGTAAAAGAAAAAATGCTCCAGGTAGTAAAAGATCAAAACCCGGATATTATCTGTTTTCAGGAGTTTTTTACGCGTTATAAAGGTGCATTTGATACTGTTGATAGCTTAAAAGCATTGTTAAACACAAAATACTACTACTTTGTACCCACCAATAAAAATGATTACGAAGCCACTGGCTTAGCCATATTTTCTAAATACCCCATTAAAGATTCTGGTAAAATTCCTTTTGTTGAAGGTTTCCCTGGCAACATGAGTATTTACACGGATTTAAATATTAAAGGAAAAACATTAAGAATCTACAATGTACATTTTCAATCGATATCTTTCGAGAAACAGGATTACGAATACCTGGATAAGGTGAAGGAAATGAATACTGAACTGCAACCCTCCAAACGGATTTTAAGAATGCTGAAAAGCGCTTTTTTGAAACGCAGCGGTCAGGTAGATATTATGAAAAAGGAAATGGCGACCTGTAAAACACCTTATCTCATTGCGGGCGATTTTAATGATACACCAGCTTCTTATGTGGTTACCCAAATTACCGCCGGCTTAAACAACAGCTTTATTAAAAAAGGCAACGGCTTTGGCAAAACCTATAACGGTAAATTCCCTAATTTCCAGATCGATTATATTGCCACTTCAAAAGATTTAGAGGTATTGAACTATAAAATTACCCAGGCCAAATTATCAGATCATTTTCCGGTACGTAGCGATTTGAGGTTTGTACCTTAATTTTTTCGTTAAATTTTTTTCCACTTATCTACATTTTATTTAGAGCGCTAGGCCTGTACAAAACAATACGTTTCTTCCCGTTTTGCGCTTTTACGCTTCGCTTCCTCGTAACTCGTAGCTGTAGGGTAACGCTTCAACCGGGGCTAAGTGGCCACAGCAGTGTTTCATTTGTGAGGTTGCAGGGTGCAGAACCCTTGTTCCTAAACCCGATAGAGCGGAATAGCCCGGAGCGCAGCGAGGACTATTAGCGAAAGCGGGACTGAAAACCGCAAAGAATTATAAGCCGCTCATTTCCTGATTAAAAAAAATCAATTTCATTTGGAGCGCAAAGCTTATACAAAACACTGAATTTTTCCCGTTTTGCGCTTTTACGCTTCGCTTCCTTCATACCTCGTTGCTGTAGGGTAACGCTTCAACCGGGGCTAAGTGGCCACAGCAGTGTTTCATTTGTGAGGCTGCAGAACCATTGTTCATAAACCCGATAGAGCGGAATAGCCCGGAGCGCAGCGAGGACTATTAGCGAAAGCGGGACTGAAAACCGCCAAGAACCATAAGCCACTCATTTCCTAATTCAATAAATAGTAATATGCTTTTATCTCGCGAGGTAAGACAAAGAAAATATTATTATGGCCCCCGTGGAGACACGAACATGGAATGATCAAGCATGGAAATGACGACCTATTTACTAGCTATTTTTTTTTCTTACCATACATCAACAATAGGTTTATGGCTTATGTTCATATTTGCTTTATAAAATTTAAAAAAAATCTTCAAAAATATGAGCTTAATAGATGCCCTAAACTGGCGTTATGCCGTTAAGAAAATGAACGGTCAGCCAGTTGAACAAGAAAAGGTAGATAAAATTATTGCTGCAGCGCATTTAGCCCCAACTTCATCTGGTTTACAACCATTTAAAGTTATTGTGGTAACTAACCGAGAGTTAAAAGAGAAAATTGCTCCGATTGCTTATAACCAATCACAAGTGATTGATTCATCACACTTATTAATTTTCGCAGCAAACGAAAACTATACTGAAGAAGGTATTGATGCCGTTTTTAGCAGAATGAACAATGAGCGCGGCTTACCAGAAAGTGGAACTGATGCCTATAAAGCACAGTTAAAAGGCATGATCTTATCTAGAACTGCTGAAGAAAACTTTAACCATGCTGCCCGTCAGGCTTATATTGGTTTCGGTATTGCTATTGCAGAAGCCGCTTTGTTAAAAGTGGATGCTACCCCAATGGAAGGCTTTAACGGTCCGGCTTTAGACGAACTTTTAGGTTTAGACAAAAAAGGGTTGAAAAGCGTAACCTTATTGCCATTAGGAAACAGGGATGAGGCAGGCGACTGGTTGGTAAACCTTAAAAAAGTGCGTTCACCTAAAGAAGAATTCTTAATCGAGTTTAAGTAACAGGCAAACACATCATAATTTAAAACAGGCCGCTATTTAGTGGCCTGTTTTGTTTTTAGGGGATTGCGTTTGGCGGCAATATAGTCCTCGTTTGCAACGAGGATTAATGAGAATCACATTTGCAATGTGGGTACAATAATCAGAAGTTCTTTTCTGGCGATAAAATCGCCGCTATCTTTCATCCTCATTAAACAAGGACGATATGAAGAAGCCTTCCGTTAAGCCGTCCTGCTGAACTTGTTTCAGCATCTGTAACGGTTATTTTAAGATCCTGAAACAAGTTCAGGATGACGATATTCTGAGAAAAGTTTTGTAAAAAAATGTTAAACATCACCACATTTTATGTGCTCTATTTATAATTGGATATATTTACGGGCTTAGCATTTAACATCCAATTCATGAAGATTTTTAGATTATCGTTTGTCATACTGTCACTTTTATCAGCATTCAGTTTTTCTTCTTCGGCACAAACCGATACCATAGGCATAAACAGCCTGATCAACAAAACCAATAAGGTTTTAAGTGATTATCCTGCTGAAAAAATTTACCTTCATTTTGATAAACCATACTATGCTGTTGCCGATACGGTTTGGTTTAAAGCTTATGTTACCGAAAACCAGAACTTCTTATCGGGCATCAGTAAAATTATTTATGTGGATGTGATCAACCAAAAAGATTCCCTTATTCAAACGTTAAAACTACCTATTGCAGGTGGTTTTGCTTATGGTAGCTTCCCTTTAGATCAGGTGAATTACAAACAAGGCAATTATCACATCAGGGCTTACACTTTATGGATGCTGAACAGCGAAGATCCTGCATTCTTTAACAAAACATTTTATGTAGGAGAAGCGATAGATAAGGAAGTAAAAACACACATCACCTATAAAAATAGCTCGACCGATAAGCTTGAAAAAATTGATGCAAGGGTACAGTTTAAAGATGCCAATAATAAACCTTACGCCAACAAAAACGTAACCTGGCAGGTAGTAACCAGCTTTACGGTAATTGCAAAAGGCCGTGGCACAACAGATGCCAACGGTTATTTAACCATCGCCATGAGCAATGCGCAAAAGGCTGAATATCAATTACAAAAAGGCGAACTGATTACCAGCATTAACACCACTGATAAAGATTTAGCAAATAGCACCTTTCAGCTTAAAAATGCGATTGTGAGCAAAGATTTCCAATTTTTTCCTGAAGGCGGAAGTTTAATCGTTGGTTTAAATAATAAAGTAGCTTTTAAAGCCATTAAAAGCGATGGTTTGGGCATCAGCTCAAAAGGAACAGTTACCGATAATGATGGCAAAACAGTGGCAACGTTTACTGCACAGCATTTAGGGATGGGCAGTTTCAACCTACTTGCCGAAGCTGGCAAAACCTACAAAGCTGCTGTTACCTATGCTGATGGTACTACCCAAAATTATAACTTACCTGCCGTTGCAGCCAATGGTATTGCTATCAACATCGATAACAGTAATGCTGATAATGTGGCTATAAAAATTGCTGCCAATGATGCTTTTTTTGAACAGAATCAAGGTAAAAAGTTTTACCTCATTGCACAGAGTAAAGGTGTGATCTGTTATGGTGCCCAAACAGCCTTATCAAATAAAGAGTACAATACCAGTGTACTAAAATCTAAATTCCCCAACGGGATTGCACAGTTTACCTTATTTAATGAATTTGGAAAACCGCTGAGCGAAAGACTGGTATTTGTTCAACATAAAAATACCATGGCAGTAACTTTAACCAGTGCTGCTACCACTTACGGTATTAAGAAAAAAGTGAAGATAAACGTTGCAGCCAAAAAAGACGGTGCTCCGGTAGAAGGCAGTTTTTCGGTAGCAGTGGTTGATGAAACTAAAGTTCCATCGAGCGAAGATGCAACTAGCACTATATTAACCGGATTGTTGTTAAGCAGCGATGTTAAAGGTTATATTGAAAAAGCAAACTACTATTTTAATGCGCCTGATGCGAAGAAAAATGCAGATTTAGATGTGCTGTTATTAACCCAAGGATACCGCAGCTTCAAATACACCGATATTATAGCCAATAAATTGCCTAAAATCGATTTCTTACCTGAACAAGGTATCGAAATCTCAGGTATTTTACGTCAGAACAATGGTATCCCGGTTAGAAAAGGTGCATTATTGTTGAGTATCCCTGATAAACGTTTTAACTTAGAAGGTACTACTGATCCTGTAGGTAACTTCAAGTTCCAAAACCTGATATTTAACGATTCTTCTAAAGTGACCATTACGGCAAAGTATAATGTAAACTATAAAAACATGACTTTGAGCCTAAATGGCGCACCTGTTCCTTCGTTAACTAGGAATTTTAGCGCCGCTGAAGAGGTTTTAAACATTGATAGTGCTTTAACCAGCTATCTGGACAACAGCAAAAGACAATATGCTTATTTACATACTTTAAAAGATGTAAATATTAAAGCGGCAATTGTTCCGAAAGTAAGTCATAAAGATTATCCGGCATTAAGCGGACTTAGCCAGATGGCTGATCATGAAATTTCAGGCGACCGTTTGAAAGGTTGCGGATTACTGATCAACTGTTTACAGGGTATGCTTGCAGGTGTAACCTTTGCGGATAATAATTTTTATGTAAGCAGAGACTACAACCAGGGCAAAAAAGTGCCGATGGGTATCTTCATTAACGGCATGAACGTAGATGTAAACCAAATCAATACATTAGATGCTAACCAGATCGAATCTGTTGAGGTTTTCCTGAGAGATGATTTGGGTCTGGTAAACCGCGCAAATAATGTAAACGGGGTAATTGTGTTCAATCAGAAGAAAGCACCTAAAGGAACCAAAATTTCGAAAGCACAGTTAATGGATATGCTTCCAAAGTATTACGAACTTACCTTTTCGCCGCAGGGTTATAATAAAGAGAAACAGTTTTATTCTCCAAAATATGATGTTCCGGCCAATATGAACCGTAACGATTTAAGAACCACCATTTATTGGAACCCTAAAGTAGTAACTGATGCTACGGGTAATGCTTCTTTCGAATATTATAATGCAGATGGTAAAGGCCAGTATAAAGTGATTATTGAAGGTATTGATGCCAGTGGTAATTTAGGAAGATCGGTATTTAAATATCTTGTTAAGTAGCCTAGTATAGCTTATAGTCTATGGTTGATAGTCGATAGTTAATAGCTAAGGCTATCAACCCTAGAGGAAATACATCAGGACTAACAGACCGTCTGCTATCAAACATCAACCAATGTGGTATAAGTAGTTGATGGGCCATGGCCATTATAATTATACCATAGACTATTCACTATTAACCAATCAGAATTTTTTATTCCCTCTCAAATCCGCTCTCATACCTCAAACGGCAGTTTCTCTCCCTTTAAACCAGCTATAATATTCTTCACAATAATCTGCGCCATTGCTGCTCTGGTTTCTTCGGTAGCCGAACCGACATGTGGTAAAACAGCAACACTCTCCATTGATAATAAAGGATTATTTTTTTCCATTGGCTCCGGATTGGTTACATCCAAACCTGCTCCCCAAATCATCTTTTCTTCCAGTGCCCGGATCAAATCTTTTTCATGATGAATACCGCCCCTTGCTGTATTAATGAAAATCGAATTGGGTTTCATCTGTTTAAAAACATCAAGCGTAAATTTATCCTTGGTTTCTGGTGTGAGCGCGGTATGGATAGAAAGTACATCACTTTGTGCCAACAGTTCTTCAAAAGAAACATATTTAGCGCCGATTTCTTTTTCAGCTTCTTCGTTACGCGATCGGTTGTGATAAATTACCGGCATTTGATACGCGCCAATACATTTTTTGGCCATCTCCAACCCTATTTTTCCTAAACCAAAAATACCTAAGGTTTTACCATTTATTTCGATACCCAATTCGGGAGTTGGCTCATAATTTTTCCATTCGCCTTGAATTATTTTTTTATGCGAGTAAAAGGCTTTGCGTGATACTGCAAGCATCAGCAGAAAAGCGGTATCGGCAGTTGCCCCGCTTAAAACACCTGGGGTATTACCAATCGGGATATGTAAACGTTTAGCCGCCGCTACATCAACCTGATCGTAACCTACAGAATGTAAAGCAATAACCTTTAAATGACTACAAGCTTCCAGAAACGCTGCATTAATCTTATTCGGACCAACGCTGATCAAAGCATCCTGATCCTGGCAGGCTTCAATGAGTTCTTCGGCGGTAATCTGCCTGTTTTCTTTCCATTGGGTAATTGAGATATTGTTTTCTTCCAGTTCTTTGATACCAACTGAAGCAATGTTGCCACTTATAAATACTTTCATGTTTTATTTAACAGTAAAAATCCTGAGGTGTTTTTAATTGTTTAGAACGATCAAATGATTTTATTTAACAGTAGCTGATAGTACCTGATAGGTATTGGCGCTAAAATAGCCCAATGCCTGATTGGAAATATTTGAAGTTGGATTAGCCGGTGTAGTGCCCTGGTTCGGCCCACGGTTAGATTGCTGACTTAAAGCATACCAATAATCGAAAATATTGGTATCAATACATTCCATTTCTATTTTGATCTTATCGTTCGAGTTCAACTCATCGCTGTCATGGTCGTTAGTTGGCGGTTTAAAAAACAACTGGATTCTAAGTTCATTTCCATTTGTTAAGCGATCGTTATTAACGTAAAAACGTTCTGATAAAACATCATTTACATAAAGATTAAAGTGATAAAAATTGGTTTCGTTAACTGGATCCTGTAAAAATACCGCAGCAGTTTTACGTTCGCGACCAAAGAAAAAGTTTTTAATTACCCCAATAGAATCCATTTTTACTACATTGGGCATTTTCGAACTTGCTGTGTAAGTCTGTCCTTCGGTGGTAACATTTAAATTGTATGTAACCCCCGGTACTCCCCTCATTCTATTGATGTAAGTTCCGGCTATGGCACCTTCTTTAAAAACATAACTATTCCCTTTATTATCTGTTACTGTAACACTTGCCCCCGAAACTTTTGGAAAAACGTTTGTTTCTGTATAACCAATGGTTTTGCTGATCTTAATCTGCTGATCGATCAGTTGATCGTTAATTTTTCCTTCAATAACAATCTGCGGATCAGCATTTTCCGTATCAATAGAAATAATTTTTTTGCAAGAGGCTAAACATAAAGTGAACAGCGAAAAGTATATAATCAGTTTTTTCATTGTCTTAAAATTTAAAGTTCCAGGTAATTGATGGAATAAGGCCAAACAGCGAGGTTTGTTGGGCAGCTGTTTTACCCGGATTATCGGGATCTGTAATAAACTCAATAGAATAAGGATTTTTTCTGGCCAATAAATTATAAACCCCAAAATTCCAGCTCGATTGATATTTTTTACCGGGTTTACCTTCTAAAGTGGCACTCACATCTAAACGCATGTTATAAGGCATACGGCCCGCATTTCGCTCTGTATAATAGTAAGCCATTTGCCCACCAATGCTATATTTACCTGCCGGATAGGTTACGGCATTACCTGTGCTATAAATAAAGCTTGATGAGAAAGTCCAGCGTTTGGTCATATTGTAAATGCCAACTAATGAAATATCATGTGTACGATCCTGCCTGGCCGGAAAATATTTGCCATTATTGAGTTCGGTAAATTTACGTTCGGTACGCGATAAGGTATAACCTACCCAACCGTTTAGTTTGCCAAATTTCTTTTTAACAAATAGTTCCAAGCCATAAGCCCTACCCACTCCGTATAAAAGTTCGGATTCTACATTCGAATTGGCCAATAATTCTGCTGCGTTTTTGTAATCGATCTGGTTCTGCATCCATTTATAATAGATCTCGCCCGAAAGTTCATAGTTATTGTCCTGTATATTTTTGAAATAACCCAAAGCTACCTGATCGGCAATTTCTGGTTTAATATTGGTGCTGCTCAACACATACTGATCGGTTGGCGAGCTGGATGTAGCGTTGGTTAAAATATGGACATTCTGCGTATTCCGGTTATAAGAGGCTTTGATCGAATTTTGTTCATTAAACAAATAGCTCACCGAAAAACGTGGCTCCAGATTAAAGTAGTTTTTATGAAATTTCCCCTTCGCTACATTTTCTGTTGAGAGTGTATTTCCATCAGCATCATAGGTGCTAAAATTACCTGGCCCCATTAAAGAAAAAGCAGCCAAACGTACACCATATAAAAAGTTTAAATGTTCATTTACGGCCCATTCGTCAGATACGTAGGCTGCCGATTCGATACCGTAACGCCTTTCTTGTGTAAGTGAGTTTACCTGTGAGGCTTCATCACTGTCGATATCAATCGGCGAAATACGATGCTGAGTGGCATTTAACCCGAACCTCAACGTGTGTTTATTGCTGAAATACTGCAAATCTTCTTTAAAGTTAAAATCCCTAACCAGTGAGGTGGCTTTAAAGTTTGTAGCATCATTTAACAAACGAACGGTATAATTATAGTTGTTGTAAATTAACGAGGTATTCGAAAATAAACGGTCGCTGAAAATATGGTTTAGGCGTATGGTTGTGGTTACATTGCCCCAATTGTTTTCGAAAAGATCTTTAACACCGATATTATCCTTTCCAAAGTAGCCAGAAATATAAATGGTGTTTTTATCATTGATTTTATAATTCGCTTTGGCATTGATGTCATAAAAATTTAGCGTACTTCCATTTACGGTCGAATCAGGCGAAGACCTTAAAAACAAATCGATATAGGTTCTACGGAAACTCACCATAAACGAGCCCCTGTCTTTTACAATCGGTCCTTCTGCTTTTATACGCGAAGCAATCAATCCGATCCCACCCTGAAACTTAAATTCCTTATTGTTTCCATCGTCCATTTTAACATCTAAAACAGACGACAAACGACCGCCGTATTGTGCGGGCATACCACCTTTGTACAAGCTTACATCTTTAATGGCATCGGCATTAAAAGTGGAGAAAAAGCCCAGTAAGTGGGATGAATTGTAAACAACTGCCTCATCTAAAATGATTAAATTCTGGTCGGCAGCCCCACCGCGCACATAAAAACCGGTATTCCCTTCGCCACCTGATTTTACACCAGGCAATAACTGGATGGTTTTTAAAATATCCTTTTCACCCAATAACACTGGAATAGAATTAAGTGATTTCATATCGATCCGCTCCAGTCCCATCTGCGCACTTTTAACATTCTCATTTTTACGGTTATTTGCATTTACTGTTACCTCGGCCAGCTCGATAGCACTTTTTAACTCCTCGTTCAGCTTGGTATCTTTAGTAAGATTGACGGTTTTAACAATAGCCGAATACCCTGTATAGCTTACAGAAACGGTATAAGTTCCTTCTGGTTGGGTTAAGGCAAAATACCCGTAATTATTGGTTAAAGTTGCTGCGGTAGATGCTCCGGTAATCCTTACTGTTGCGCCGATTAAAGTTTCGCCCGAACTGGCATCGCGGATGGTACCGCTGAGGGTAAATTTATTTTGAGCAAAAGTAGCTGTGGTGGTAAATAAAAGGAAGAATAAAGCTAAGTAGTGTTTTATGAGCATATTGGCTACTATCTAATTTTTAAGGGTCGAAACCAAATGTACGAATTCCAAGCCCTTTTAACGGAAGATGGGCGATTTCTTGTACAAGTTTGGTTTTATTACTTATTAACGGGATAAATGGCAATATGGTGTGAGCGCAACATATAAGGGCTCAAATGATCTTTGCCCGCCTGTTGGAAAGTGATCAATTTTGAAGATTCTTTGGGCATATGGCAATCGATACAATTGGTAGTGAGCGATCCTTTTGCCAAAGTAGCTTTGTTATGCTTTGTGGTTTGGTGACAGCTGATACAGCGTTGTGAATAAATTGCTAAATTGCCTTTAATACTTTCATGCGTATTGTGGCACGATTGGCAGGTCATGGTTTCGCTTTTCAGATAACATTTACTGCCCTTTAACATGGCGCTTTGGTTACCATGTACATCGATGTTACCACCGCCAAAACCGACAAAATCCTGTGCATAATAAGCATCCAGATCGTCGCCAGGCTTAAAACCGAATACCGATCGTTGTGCCACCAAGGTATTGCCCGAATGACAAACGGCGCAAACATCCATTTTCTGTTTACGGGAAAGTGTTTTGTAAATCGTTATAAATTTCGCAGTTTTCTCTTCGGGGTTTTCCAAATGAAATATCACATGCTGTTTGCCAGGGCCATGGCAACGCTCGCAATCTATCCCATAAATAATAGAGCCTTTCTGCAATTCTTCATCTTTTGAAAAAGTAGATTGTTGCGTCACTTTAATATCTACATAAGAAGCATGGCACTCCAAACAACGGCTTGTTATTGCCCGATCATAATAAAAGGTGTTTTTTGTAAAACCTGGGCTAATGGCCCAATTCTGTATGGTAGAGAAATAAGATAAGGGCAATTCGTATAACTTTTTCCCTTGCCAATAAGCATAAGTATAAGCCTTTTCGCCCGAGCCAAACTGCATATCAAACTTTTGGGCACGTACCGCTTTGTTGTCCTGGTAAGCCACCTGAAAAATACCGCTATCCCTTTTCTCGATCATCACCTTTTGATGGGCATCATATAAGAAGTGATTCGAATCAGCCTGAAAAACCTTTAACAAATTCGCATCCACCACAGGTTTAGAAGTTAATCCGTGTGCATTGTGTGCGTAAGATTGGGATAAATCCTTATGGCATTTTATACAGGTTGTTGCACCAGTATAGGCCTCTCCCCTGATATCGGCTGGCAATTTATCTGCTGCATTCATACATCTCGAAAGAATAATGATCACAACAGCCATTGCCCCCAAAATAAACAGGATACGTTTTATGCCCTTCAAGATGTATGTTTTGTTTTTACTTTATAAATTGAATATAACTAAAATTATATCCTCCTGCATCTGCCAATACCTTAATTTTTTGCTTGCCTGCTTTTAAAGGGATGTTCTTTATCTCAAAGGTTGCAAACTTTTTGTTATCACCTGTACTAGGGACCGCAACATCCTTTGCTATGGTTTTGCCATCAATTGTGATGGTTAGTTTGCCTGCAGCATGATCTGCCGCAGCATTTATTTTTAAAGCATAAGTTCCTTTTTGCGCAACGTTTACGGTATACTGTAACCACTCTCCTTTTTCGATTTGGTTTACAAAATACTTTTCGTACTGAACCGAATCTTTTGCAATATCTACGCCATCATTTCTGTAAATCCGGCCCCGGTTTCCAGCTGTCCGTTTTCCCGTTGATGTGTGATAATCGGCAGTATCTGTATCAAAATAAGCAAAACCGTTTTTGCCCAGATCATAATCTACTGCATAAACAATACTTTTATCTTTAATTAAATTGGCTTTAAAAGCTTTGTTCTCGTTACTAAACGGCTGACGGATCATCGCATCGATCACATCATGGTGGATAATGGTATTTTCTAATTTCGAATAAATGGCCAATTCCATTAGTCCACTGTACACATTACTATCTTTGGGTTTGTTACCTCCATTGTTCAGGTATTTTACCAAAGCATCGTAATTGGGATTTGATTTAATTTCCATCGGGTTATTGCCACCTATTTTTTTCAACGGCCACCAAGACCAACCTATATTGTTTTTCTCCAAAAGGTGGATGGCATCTGTAAACCAAACATTCGAATTTTCTCCTGTTTCGCCCAACCAAACCGGAACATTTTGTTCATCTCTTGCTTTAATAATATGTGCAACGGAAGCCTGATCGTTATAATTCCAATATTTGTGGTAACTCAATACCATATTTTTATCCCAAAGTGGAAAAATACCGTTGTAATTATTGCCCCAGCCATTTCCTTCTATAATAATGATGTGTTTTTGGTCAACCTCGCGAATGGCTTTGGTAATTTCGACCATTAATTTTCTCAATGGTGCATTCACTTTTTCCTTCGTTCCGTTTTTATCTTCCGTAGGGTTTTCGAAGCCATAGTTTGGTTCATTCAAGATGTCATATGCGCCAATGTAAGGTTCATTTTTATAACGTTCTGCCAGTTTCTTCCATAATGCAATGGTTTTCTCCTGATTGGCCTCGCTATCCCATAAATAAGGTTTTGAAGGATCACGGTCGGCAATGTTTAAATCGTTTCCCTGCCCACCAGGGGCGGCATGCAAATCTAAAATCAGGTACATTTTATTGGCCTTACACCAGGACAATAAACTATCGGTTAAGGTAAAACCTTTCTCCAGCCAGGTATTCTTGCCTGCAACAGGTTCTTTATCGGCCGGCAAAGTGTATAAATTGTAATGCATGGGTAAACGGATGGAATTAAAACCCCAACGCTTCATCGAATCGACATCGATTTTACGCATGTGGTTGGCCAGCCAGGCATCATAAAACTCCTTGGTCTGTTTTGGTCCCATTAGCTGTTCTATCCGTTCGCGGATGCGGTATTGCTGCGCTTCTTTGTTAATTTTGAGCATATACCCCTCTTGCAGCATCCAGCCACCTAAACCAAAACCACGGAGCAAAACATTCTCTTCTTTTCCATTGACTATTTTTTTGCCATCGGCCTTTAAAAAGCCCTGACTAAAACCTGTAAACGAAATAATGCTGAAAAGAAAAATATAGAATATTGATTTTGTAAAAGACATAAAAACAAGGTTAGGTTTTAGATAATTACCAAACATAAGTGGCTACAGATCCTTTATCAAGTACTGCAACGAGGCTTTTTCCGTTAAAAGCAATGTTAAACGTAGCGGCATTTTTACCGCTATTCGCTACAATTAAAACGTGTTTCCCTACGGGTGTTTTAAAAGCAACATTTGGCAAATCGCTTAAATCGTTCGTGGCAATGCGAACAGCACCCGGCCGAACAAATTTAGAAGCATGTGCAATAGAATAATAAGCCAGGTTTCTGCTGTAAGTATCTTTATCAATGGTTACTGCACCCTGGCACATCGAACAACCGCCCCTATCGGTATAAGGTTTATTTTCAGGATCGGCAGCCAGATTCCATTCCAGTACATTTTTGCTCCAGTTTCGGGTAGCGCCAATAATTAAACGCCTAACCGGGTTCACAATTTTAATGTCTGTAGCATCGGGCTGTTCTACTACCATTTGTTCAGAAAAGTAAATGTTCTTATCGGGGTGGGCATTGTGTACATCGGTTAAGGCTTCGATTTTTCCTCCATACAAATGAAAGGCAGATCCATCGATATACTTTTTGGCTTCAGGATCATCTAAAATCGTAATCGGGTAATCGGGCCGGTCGGCATTATGATCGTAAACCAAAATTTTGGTTTTAATATTCGCCTTTGCAAATGCAGGACCTAAAAATTTCTTTACAAAAAGTGCCTGATCTGGCGCAACCATTAACAAGCTTGGGTTATTGCCAGGGTGTAATGGTTCATTCTGAACAGTAACCGCATCAATAGGAATACCCTGCTTTTGCATTTCCTGAACGTAACGCACAAAATATTTAGCGTAAGCATCATAATACTCAGGTTTTAGCATGCCTCCACGGGCATCATAAGTGGTTTTCATCCATAAGGGAGGAGACCATGGCGATCCCATAATTTTTAGTTTTGGGTTAATCGCGAGGATTTCCTTCATTACCGGAATTACATCCACTTTATCCGGGCCGAGGTCGAATTTGGCCTGTGTTAAATCTGTTTGTCCTCCGGGAAGGTCGTTATAAGAAAATACTTTTTCATTTAAGTCAGAAGCTCCAATACTTAGGCGGATGTAACTCACGCCGATGTTGTTTCCGTCAGTAGCGAACAACTCTTTTAGTAAAGCAGCCCTGGCTGGCGCCGACATTTTAACGATATGCTGTGCACTTCCTCCTGTTAGGGCATAACCAAAACCATCAATACTTTGAAAGGTTTCCTTTTCATTTACAACAATAGTTGGATGATCGTTTTTAGCTGTAGTAAAGCCTATACCAACCGTTTGCTTTGCAAATAATACAGATCGATCTGCCTTGGTAAGCCAAACTTCTGCCTGGTTTTGAGCAACAACGGAAAGAGATGAACAGGTAAAAACACAAGCAAGAAAAAGGCGAATCGGTTTGGTAGAAAGCATAAGCAAATAATGAGCGGATTAAAAAACAGGAAGAAAGATTTACTTCCTTCCTGCTAACAATTAAACTTTAAGCGTGTATAGATGAGCAATTATTTTGTTCCACCGTATTCTTTGTTTTGCTCTATTTTGGTATTGGCTAGCTCTGACTGCGGAATAGGAAAAATTTCATTTTTTCCAGATTTAAAGCCTTTATATGCCAATACTGTTGCTGCTTTACCCCACCGTACCAGATCAAGGAAACGATGGCCTTCACCAGCAAGTTCAAGTCTTCTTTCTTTTATGATATTATCAAGCGTTACTGCGACAGGATTTAAGCCCACACGTGCACGTACCGCATTAAACAATTGGTAAGCACGACTACCAGTACCTACTGCCGCACCGCTAGCCAATAATGCCTCTGCCTCTAAAAGATAGGTATCAGCTAAACGGATCTCATAAGAATCCTGAGGAAAATTTAGTTCTGTTTGACCAGTTGGCGCTTTATCGGCAACCCTACCAATGGTTTTTTCTAAAAAGTAACCTGTATTTTGATATCCCTTTTCATAAGTAGCAATACCGTTCTTTTCTAAACTATCTAAATTGGCAACCGTTGGCTTATTACGGGGATCGAAATGGATAAAATCGAAAAATTCTTTTGTGAATAATAAAAAGCTATAACCAGAATAATAATCTGGAGCACCCGCCCCAGGTTTATAACCACGGGGGCCAACAATGATGTTTAACAGATTTCCTTCAGATGCACCGGCATCACCCCAACCACCGTTAGAGGAGTTTGCATGTACAATTTCTAAAATCGATTCTGAGTTGAATTTATTTGCAACTTTAAACAAATCTCCAAAATTAGGTAAAAGCTTATAACCGTAAACTGCATTCATCTGACCTGGAGTGGTACCATTTACAATAGCAAACTGCTCTGCTGCCTGGGCATTTTTTCCTTGTTGCAAATAAACTTTGCCTAACATAGCTTGTGCAGCCCCTTTTGTAATACGCCCGCCATCTGTTTTAGCTATTATAGTGTTGGGTAAGTTAGGAATAGCTTCAGTTAAATCTTTTTCAATTAAAGCATATACATCTGCCGCAGGCACCTGAAGAACATTGTAAATATCTTTAGGATCAACTGCAGAAGTTAATAGAGGAATATTTTTGAAAAAGCGTACTAAATCAAAATAGAAGATAGCGCGTAAGGTTTTTGCTTCTGCTATATAACTATTTTTAGTTGTAGCATCCATGCTGATG
>Ga0308165_1002433_pt1 | contig 22261 bp, 29 predicted proteins | sample PhyWR2_FD_201032 | JGI IMG/M metagenome (GOLD analysis project Ga0308165, IMG submission 201032) | Phyllosphere microbial communities from UC Gill Tract Community Farm, Albany, California, United States - DLSLW.R2 | ecosystem: Host-associated > Plants > Phyllosphere > Unclassified | place: USA... | reverse complement strand
CGCTAAAAAATGGACGATCACACTGGTCGAACCAGATTTTAAGCAAAACTGCGGAGAGCATTATGACGAAAACCAACGTGCGTATCGGCGCATTTGAAATCGACGATGCCGAGTTGCAAGGCGATAATCAAGGCGATCGAACGTTAACCATTCCCTGTAAATCCGATCCGGATTTATGTATGCAGCTTGATGCCTGGGATGCGGACACCAGCGTTCCGGCTATCCTGGATGGCGAACATTCCGTTCTATACCGTGAGCACTACGATCAACAGTCCGACGCCTGGATCATGCGCCTTGCCTGATTCAAAAAGAACCCGCCCGAAGGCGGGTTATTTATTCCCTCAGATTTCCCCTGCGACAAATCCTCCCCTACACTCATAGTCTGGAAGCCAGATCAGAGGATGAGATGTTTGCACTGGTACTTTTTGTTTGTTACCTGGACGGCGGCTGTGATGACATCGTTATTGATGTTTACAATACCGAACGGCAATGCGTGGCGTCGAAGAAAGAGCAGCGAATTCGCCACGGCGGCTGCTATCCAGTCGAAGATTTTATCGACGGATTCTGGTCACCCGCGCAGGAATACAGCGACTTTTAGCTACTGTAACTGGGCAAGCGTTAACGCCCCGCCAAACACGGCCCCCGTGTCGATATAATGCAGGTTGTAAAAGTCGCTGCGCTTGTCGAGTGGCGTATGCCCAAACCAGAAATGGTCAGCGCCGGAAATTCCGTCCCCCTCACCGTTGAGTAAACGGGTCAAACGTTCCCGGTTCCACAGTAAGCGCTGCAGGCTCACCGGTTTGTCCGTGAGGTAATCCGAAGCAGGATAATCTGCGTGGGCAATAACATTGCGGCCATTTGCACAGGTGATTTCAATAATATGCGGTAATTTGCGACATGCATTCAGTAAGGCAATCGCCTCTAATTTCTGCGCAGAGTCCAGACGGGAAAACCATATGCCCCCATTTATCGTCCAAAGGGCAAAATCATTATTATCGAGCGCATCTAATGCCATTTGTTCATGATTACCTCGCACCGCGCAGAACCATTTTTCCTCTGTCAGTTGCAGACATTTAAGGCTATCCGGCCCACGATCGATAACATCGCCGACGGAAATAAGTAAATCCTCATAAGGATTAAAATCGCGCTGTTTGATCGCACCCATAAGTATCTGATAGCACCCATGAATATCGCCAACGACCCAAATATGTCGCCATTTTCCGCCATCGAATGATTGATACATAGCGCCCCCTTAAAAGAGTATTGACGGCCTGGCAAACTGAAAATGACGCCCGATTTTGACGCCAACCTCAATCATCATTAAACGAAACCCAAATAAATATGTAGCAACTCTTAAATCATCTAATCTTGGACTTTAGAATAGACGCAGAATTCTCTAGAGGTCTCTTCTGTGTCAAATACCAGTCTGCAAAGCGATGTACCAGAAGTACAACCCGCCAATATCATTTCCGCTCTGGCCAGAGGTCAGCTTGTACCGGGAGCCATCTGGCGGAAGCGCGACTATCGTCTTAAGTTCTTCCTGCGCTCATTGTTATTCTGGTCTTCGACAAACCGGATGTTGACGGCGCTGGCACGTCGGGCTGATTTTGACACGCTGCTGGCCGCTCAGATTACTTTACCGAGCAAAACGCATCGGCAATATCTGACGCGCGGAATGAGTGCAAACCAACGCGCCGAAGCGATCATTCACCATTATGAATGGCTGGATGCTTTACCCGATGTTGGCCTGAAAAACGCTCTCACTCATCAAAACGCGCAGCCTGTCGTGCAATTTCAGGCAAAAGATGACGCCGGTTACATCGTGTATGCCTCGTCAGCCAGCAAAGCGGAGCGCGAAGGTGAAAGCACACTTTGGCTGCGCGACAATGAAGACATCCTGCTGGCGAGCCTGACCTTCAGCGTTACCCCTGAAGGTGACCATTCGGCTCTGGTGATAGGTGGATTACAGGGACCCCGCCGAAGCGTGTCGCGTGATGCAATTAAAAAAGCCACTCGCGCCTGCCACGGCCTGTTTCCAAAACGTGTGCTGATGGAAGTCGTTTTTAATCTCGCAGCACAAAGTGACATTAAAGCCATTTACGGCGTTAGCGATGAAGGCCACGTATTTCGTGCCCTGCGCTATCGCCTGAGCAAAGGCCGCCACTTCCACGCCAGCTATGACGAATTCTGGGCGTCCATCGACGGCCAAAAAACCTCCTCGTTCCGCTGGCAGTTGCCGCTACAGATGGAGCGCAAATCGCTTGAAAGCATCGCCAGTAAAAAACGTGCGGAATACCGTCGTCGTTTTGAGCTGCTGGATGAAATCGCCGAGTCAGTGAACGCGCGGTTTTAACCTGATGGCGACGTTTCCGTCGTCATACAACAATTTAACAAAACCGCCAAAAAGCGCTGGACTTTCGCCCGCCGGGTTGTGGTATGGTTAAAAGAGAAGCACAGGATGTTCTTCTTCTGCACAGACTCAAAACGGGAAATGAGTTCGCTATTAAGCAGATAAAAAGAGACCGAATACGATTCCTGTTTACGAATCATCCTGTGATTTCTCTTTTAAACCATACAGTTACATATCAAATGCGACTAAAATAAACGTCACAACGCTTATCATTGCATCCATTTAAGATCAAACTGTTGCCACATTGTTCGAGTGAGCGACGAGTAAAGTTAGAGGGTGCATTTAGACCGCCACACCATCATCCCACGTTCGGTTGATGGTATAAGTAACCACTCCGTGCACCACGACATCCTCCAGCGCTTCACCTTCAACCGCTTCGCCATCCTCAGTGATTAATGACTTACCCGCTATCTTTACGAAGTGATTGCGACCGTCAAACATCGCCAGAACTATCACGCCTGGAACAACCGGCAGCGCCACGTTGATAATTGCCCACCCGCAACTCGTTTCGATAACCCTGCAGTTCATATCGACTCGACAGAGACCTTCTATCGTAAGCCGATCCTCTTCGTAATCTTTTGCCGGTGAAGGGAATCCCATCAGAATATCCTCCCCATATTGCGCAAAATCCAGTAGCGGTTATCACTCTGGTCTGATGTCTTATCTGCGAAGTTATTCTGGTATCGCTCTATCCATTCATTGGCATCCTTCCGGCTAAAATGCCAGTTCATGATGCCAAGTTCACGGACAAAGTCATCTGTGCGAAGGCACAGATATCCTTTCGGGTTTCGTTGAATGGCCGCGTTAAATGCGGCATTGATTTCATATCTACGTGGCATAGTCAGACCCCAATCAAACTGTATATATAAACAGTATTTTTTTAGTGGGGGCTGATCAAGGGAATTTACACTTCTGGCGGTTCAGGCCAGTCAGGACTGGCGGTATTTACGCGATTGATCAGGACACAGTAATTTTTCCATTTTTTTAGCGACACGACTTCTTCCGCTGTGATGATACCTTCATCGCTCGCGTACTGCAGGGGGGCTATCTTCCCGGCAGCCTCCACCAGAAGCGCACTTTTTTTGGATTCCGCTGACGACTTTAATTGCTCTGGCGTTGGTCCATCCAGCTCTTTAAGAACTGGAGCCCCGTCTTCACCAACAGCAATTTGTAAACCATGGCTCTGCCCTGAGAGCAGGGCATGGTAATGTTCCGGCTCAATTTGGACTGCATCCTCTGGCCAACCTCCGGCAGAGTTTTCATAACTAGTCTTTAGATCCCTCGGGAAGAACCCCATTCGTGAGGGGCTGAAATACATTTCGCTCATTTTCACCATCCAATAATAATGTAATTGATGTTTAGAGGCGTGCTGTGTGTGTTTGATACGGTAATCACACTGGTTGATGCCATGATGACCATGGCTTCCCCGGTGGTTGTAAACCCCGTTCCGCTTGAACTTATGGCGCAAACGGGTATGCACGTATACAGCTCCACGAAACTAACCGGCAGCGTGACGTTCCTTGTTGAACCCGCGGGAACGTTAATAGAGCCTTTTTGAACAGTCCAGCCAGTTGCCGAATCTTTAAACCACCCGGTAGCCCCCAAAACCGCTGTATTCGCCGCTAAAACGGCAGCACTTCCCAATCCCAGGCCCGCTCTGGCATCTGCCGCATTCTTGCCTCCAGTCCCCCCCTGGGCAAGGCTCAGTGCTGTAGAGAGCCCGGAGAGTGAGGTGATGTCTGAGTTTGCTCCCTTCGCAGCTTTTTCATCTAATGAAGAAGCAATGCTGTTCCATGCAGGCCCTGTAAACTTTGAACCGTCCGGGAGTGTGACGGTGATAGTCCCTGCACCACTGAAAACCTGCTGCCAGTTTTGCTTGTCATAATTTAAGCCCCGCAGAGCCTCCGCACTCTGCACAACCTGAGCAGCAGTAACCATATTAAGAGAGAGGCGTGGAACAGCGGACCATGCAGAGCCAGATTGTGTAGGTCCAGTAAATTTACTGACCAGCGTCAGCGAGGTATTACTGTTAACAGCCTTAACCGGAAGCGTATACGGTATGCCTCCAACTGTGACAACAACAAAATCACCGGCGGCGATGTCTGTAGAAAAAGTCGTGCCGCTACCAGATACAGAGTCGGAATTATTGGTCAGGGTTAAAGTTCCTGCTGACATTGTTTTCTCCGGAAATCAGACAATAAAAAACCCGCCGCGGCGGGTTTTCTGATGATGACTATTTAAGGCAATTAGAACGGGTGAAATTATTTTTATTCACCCATCGCCAGCTAAATGGGTAACCAGCTTTATATTCAGTTTGTTTTGCCACCTGCCGAACCCCATAAATCTGAACTGATTGCAGCTGACCACCCAGTAATGCTGTGGCCTGGCAAACTGGCTCCTGTTTTTCAATAATCGGCCCAGAGCAAGCAGTGATAGCAAGTGAAGCTATTATTGAAATAATGATTTTTTTCATTTTCCTTTCCACTGATTTTATTTATTAAATAAATACATCATTTCAAGGAATATATAAAATAGATATAACAGATCAATATCATCATTTTGATCGCTAAAAACGATCAATTAATCATAGGCCGCTGTATTAATCGCGGTTAATGAAATACCAGTGTTCGTCCCGCCTCCCGGAGAGCCTGTTCCCGTCGACGTACCACCGGCGTTTATCCTCGTATTTGTCCCATCGAACCTGCACGACGAATACGCATTGATTGTATAAACCGTTGGAGGCTGGGTAGCATTATTCACGATTATGGTCTGTCCCAGTTGAGCAGGTGCGACAGCCCACGACCCGCTCAGCATCTGGTCAATATTAATCCCGCCGTTTGCACCGGGTGTCCCAACTGTCTGCAGGTCTGACAGCACGCGAGACTCATTGGTCAGCACAAGTTTTTCATTTGCGTCCCATATAGCAAATCCCCATTTCGGTAATATCTGTGGAAATATGGCAAACACGTATACCGTCAGAGTAAAGCTCTGGTTATAAGGATTAACCCCACCAACATATATATTACTGCCGTTCCTGTAAGACATTACTGGTGTGGGCTGTGCTGTATTGGTGGTTTTAATAAACACCATAACGGGATAACCGGCGTTCAATGCAATATTTTGTGCAACCTGCTGAGAGCTTCCATTAGCGGAAGAATTGAAGGTATATTTACCATAAAGACAGAAAGGTGTTGACTGTGGCGTAACAAAGGGATTCCCATTATCCATTAATATCATAGCGCCAAATTCGGCCATTATATTTTCTCCATGAATACGACTACTTCGCACCTGGATGCCGGATAATTACCCAGACCTACAGCGGAGGCAGCGGTTACGCTTATTGTGTTGCCTGAAGCGACAATTCGCCGACCCACCCCGCTTCCTCCTTCATCCAGTGAAAGAACAAATCCGACCTTCATTCCGGAGGGGACGGTAAAAGACCAACTGCCGGATGTTTGCCCGGCAGTAAGCTGGATGCGCCCGACCACGGATACAGGCTTAACGCCGTAGTTATTGGGACGCCCGTTAGCGTCCCATGTCTGAATACCCCATACCATTAAAATACCCCGGTCAGCTTACCGATTTGTACGCGAAGAACACCATTACCATCCCTGATGCTGTCTGTGACGTTTGTTGTCTTCCTCGCCCCCTCTGAGTCGCTGCCGTAGTTAACCCACGTGCCCGCCTTATCCAGCCGCCACCCTGACTGATTAGGAACATAGTTATTGGACTGTATGAACGACCCAATTTTGGCATTGGTAATGGTGCCGTCCTGGATAAACGCATCACTGATAAACACCTGGCCGTTTATTACTGCGAACGGAGAATACTGTGTATCTCCGCTTCCACTCATTAAAACAAACTGATTGGCATTAAACCCGACGCGCGTCACTACTGGCTGGCCCGACTGGGCCAGCACCGCAATCGACATACCGGCGTTGTACATCACACCGTTAATCCTCACACCCGTTTTAAGGGTGTAAATTGCGGTGGCTCCATTCGCATCAACCACAGCGGTTAATTTATCTTCAAGCGAAGCTGTCACATCATCAATCTGTGCCTGCACTTGTGTAGAAAGCTCAGCCATTGCTTTATCAACTTCTGCAACAGTGGTTTTGACAATAAGAATGTCAGCGCGGACCTCGCCAAATTGTGCCCACTGATGCTCAACAGTCCCATGATTCGCCAGGGCATTTTGAAGTATGCCTTCAAGATTGGTATCGATATCAGATGTCAGTCGTTCGCCATCTGCGGAAGTAAGGAAATCATCGGCAATATCGCCCAGGTAGTCATCGGCGTTATCGTTGGACATCCCGCGTATCCAGTCAGTCCAATCGCTCGTATTGCCAACGCGGTCAACCAGTCTTGCACGGTACCAAAATTCAACACCTGCCTTCAGACCCATTTGTGTATAGGTATGCTGAGGGTAAGGAACACCTGAGAGCAGTAACGGATTATCGCCGCTACCATTTACTGAATAATGGAGCTCCGTCTGTAAAGTATCATCCGTGTCCTGTGGAAAAGACCAGTCAACCTGTATACCCCAGTTTATGGCCGTAGTCCTTAGTCCGACGGGCTTAGGAACTTCCCCAATGCGCCCCTTCAGATGCGTAAGCGCAGATGTCGCCCAAAGACTGGATGCACCGCCTGAGTTGATGGCCCGAACACGAACAAGATAATCACCCTCAAAAATACCTGACACCTCGAGATTTCTGAGTCCCGTTTGCGTCATGTTTATCCATTCGTTATTCCCACGCTTCCATTGCATCTGATATGCGACAACATCCGATTGCACCTTACCGTCTTTATCAACTGGCGGATCCCATTTAGAGATCATCGTTGCAATGCGCTGCCCCTGACGTACTGAATCATAACTTGAGATCGTGATGTTACGAGGTTGAGAAACGATACCTGTCGGGATCAGACTAATCGGCGGTGTGTCCAGACGAGTATTGTTATCAACGGCATCGTATTTTGACGCGTTGTACTCGGCGCCTGTGATGGTGAAAGTATTCTCCTCATCGTTAAACGTAAGATTCGTTGCCCGAAAATATTGCAAACGCAGTTGGCCCGCATCAATTACAAATACGGCGTTTGGTGCTGGCGCTGCTGTGAATGGTGTGGACATAATCAACTGGGTGCCGTTGACCGCCTGGATAATCCGGCTTTCTACTACGCCATCCTGGGTGCGAATCATCAGTGTGTCACCCGCGACGGCGCTTGTTCCTCGATCGGTTGTTACCGCCTTAAGACCAGCGTTATAGTCGGTAACTCGACCGCCATATACCCTCCCGGATAGCCGTTCATCCGCAAAAGCGAAGACGGTACCTGGCACAAAGGCGAAGCCATCCAGCCCTGTCTGCAGCGTAATGATGCGATCCAGTGAGTTAGAATAAACCGCCCACCCGCCGCGGCGCTGCGCCTCGCTCTCGCGTGTACAGCCGATTGCCGTGAGCTGTGTCTGCTTGAATTTGAACTGCTTCACCAGGTCAGGAAACATCACCGCGGTGGTGCGATCCTGATAATGGTTTTCCGGGTCGCTGAAGTTGATGAGCGCGCTTGAGAAACGAGTTTTCTCGCTGCCGCTCGAGTAAACCGGCTTACCCACCACCGACGCCCGGGTAAGGATTTGCAGTTTGGATGTATCTGCCGGCATGTCCGAGACGATATTGAACATGTTGTTGCCCCAGAAGGTCATGCCGTTGAAACCCGCGGCAATGTCCTTGATCACCTGCCATGCATCAGCCTGCGACTGGATATACACGTCGAACATGAAACGCGGTTCCGTACCGCTGCCCCCTCTGCCATCCGGCACTTTCTGGTCGCAGCGCTGGGCAATACGGTAAAGCTCCCATTTATCCAGCATATCTGCGGTCACTCGGCGACCAAGACCAAAACGTGGTTCAGTCAGGACGTCGAACCAAATCCACGCAGGGTTGTTCGTCCAACCCCACTTGAACGTTCCATTCCAGGTTCCCATGTAGACGCGATTAACAGGATCATAGTTCGAGGGGATGCGGATTACCCTCCCCTTCGGCTTGCAGGACACCTTCGGAATGTTGTTAAAGGATTTGGCGTTGAAGGACACATACAGCAGTGCTGTGTGTGGATAGCGCAGGCGGGCATCGATAACCTCAGTTATAGCCTGTACCTGCGTTTTGTTCTGCAGCATCTGGCTAGTGCTGTCGGCGGTATCTCTAACCACCCTGATTTGCCAGCCAGTATTGGCATCAGGCAGGTTAATGCGATGGGTGATTTCGTAAAGCGAGCTGAGTTTTTCGGCTACTGTCTTAGTCATGACAGTTCTGAACGAGCCACCATCCACTGACAGATCGATGTGATACTTTACAGTGGTACCGACAATGTCACCGTCATTCTCCTGCTGCTGGAGTCCAGGAATACCAATACGCACCAACACAGCATCGATCTGAGTATTACTGAGAGCCCTTGTCCAAGGGGTAACTTTTGTCAAAGAAACACCAATACTGGTTTCGTTCTCGACAGCAGGAAATCCAGGAATTGGTTTTTGAGTCTGGGTGCCTGGCCGGAAGTCCCAAGAGACGTTCTCGAAATTCATAGCGCCACTTGAATTACCCAATGGCGTGCCATCCAGGAAAATGCGTGTAGCGTCCAGCCCACCAGCAAACTCACCTTCCCCGAGTGCCAGCAGCATACGGCAGCGCGCCATGGATTGGGCTGAATCAGGCTGTTCAACTGGGGTGTGCTGCTTCTGACTGCCGCCTTTCGCGCCGATAATCGTTTCCATATTGCGTCCATAAAAAAACCCGCCGAAGCGGGTTGAGTTTGCGATGTCTAATCATCAAAAGTATGTGACTAACATTATCTTGTAATCGTAAGTATTTTCTTCCCCTGGCTTTTCAACGTGAGTGATGATGTCTCCGGGGTTAAGTCGTCTTCCTAGAACGTTAATCGTTGAGTTAAATTTTTTATAGTCCCTGCCCCAGTCCATTTTCAGTAATTCTTGTTCGCTTTCTTTGCATGTGAATGGATAATCCCCGGGAGGGAGGGAACCATAATCATATCCCGTGATTATGCCATATACCTTCTGCTCAGGTTTGATATGTCCTTTGAAATCAATTGCTGCGACAAACTCTAAAGTAGAGTCCATGCGAAGGCTATTTTCCTCTTTAGACCATTCAGCAACTATTTTTACAGCTGGCATTTTTTGTTTCCCTATAGTGAAATGCTTTTGAAGGTAGCATATCACTGCACAAATTAACTTTGGGTTAGGTCGCTGAAAGTTAAATATCTTCTGCAACGATCCCCGCACTAATAATGGCACCGCCAATCTCTCGCTCGCCATAAAGAAGCGCTACCGGATTGCCCATCGCCAGGGTATTTACAGAGCCTCCGAAGGCATAGCTTGGCTTATTATCAGGATCGTCTCGCCCCTGAAGGCCTTTGGGCTGGGGAGAAAGCATCTGGTAAATGCCACCTGCCATCATACCGACGCCACCCGCTGCAAGGCTCGCACCAAATGCTGACAATGTTCCTGCGGAATAAACAGAGAGAACGACCCCTACGACCACCATCACAGCCCCGAGTATGGTCTGAAAAACCCCCGCCTTTTTCGCTCCTTCCATTACAGGCGCAATACGAATATCGCTATCACCTGCAAGTTCTTTGAAATCCTGCACGCATATGTTGCGCTTTCCCCGAAACACTGCGAAGGTCATGCCGTTTTTTTTGGCGTTCATGAGGTAATCTTCAAAGCCGTCGAAGTTGATGCACAACGCCTTCACTGCTTCAGCTGAAGTTTGTACCGCGAGCTTGTGTACCCGACCAAATCGAGCCCCTAACGCGCCGTACAGGCGAATCGTTGTTAAACGCGCCATGGTTTTAACTCCCGATCCAGGTCTTTATGGCGAACGCAGATCATCGTCCTGTCTTTGAAATAGCCGCGGGAATACGGATTAATACAGGAAAGCTGCCCGTAAAGGTGGTGAAGCAGTTCGCCCTGCTCAGTGATAATCCCCGCATGGTTCCACTTAGCGGATTCCACCTGCATGATCACCATGCAGCCCGGCATCAAATCGCATTCAACGAACCCCTCTTTCTCCCAGTTTTCGAAATAGAGGTCGTCCGAATACTGGCTTTCCCACCATGGATAATCGACGCGGAAATCGGTCAGCGTCACACCCTGCGTTGCGTGCCAGTCCATGACCAGCCCCCAACAGTCGTGAGAGCCAAGGATGAATGGTCGGCCAATCATCGGAATTGCATCAGGCGTGATTTCGGCATATTCGTCGGAGTCTGGTGCGTATATACCCCATATAACACCGGACTGATTGCATTGCTGCCGATCGAGGTCTGAGGGTATAGCTCGGGCACCGTCGCCTGGATGCGAGTGAATAACGCGGACTATCGTGCCGGCATCCTCGGCGTTCGCCCAGTGCTCGCCATCAATGCGGAAATGCTCAGTGGGTATTTCGTGACTGTTTGGTAGCGGGATGTAACTCTGGCGCCGCCCTGTTTGAACGACGAAGCCGCAGCATTCACGCGGGGAGTCCTCCAGCGCATGCGCCCGGATAGCTTCCATTATTGTTTTATTCATTATGATGTCCGGTTATCGGGTGAAGAGTACTGTTGCCGGGAAGCCGCCAAAGTCGAGAACTGCCGCGTTGGGATTCGCCATCCCTGCTCCATAACGCTTTCGACAATCAGACAGACAGCCTCCGCACACATCGAGAGCTGGATCCGATACTGCGTTGCCCTTTGCATCGAAATACGCCTTACCATTATATGAACAGCCGTCACCGCTTCGATACTGGCCACGCAGCGCCCACTCACACAACGAGGTAATTTGTCTGGTGGGAATCACCAAGCTTTGCAGGTCTGCGGGGCTGCTAAGAGACCATGAGACCACCTCATCATCCTCAGAGGTTTTAGTGTCCAGCCAGAAGGTCTGAAGCGTAAACATGGAGGGGTCTGCTGTGGGATTATCACCTCCGGGGAAATTCTCCGAGTCGAGATAAAGAGCGTATGTATCAATGATGCTTACCTTCGCATTGACCATATCTTTGAACTGAAGGCACAGTGCAGTGATATGGCCATCCAAATTCGATACGCTGAGTGTTGGCTCTGCCGCTTGATCAGTTGAAAGCGCTAGACCCGTCAGCTGAAACGGCCAAAAATCGAAAGTCTTTCCACTCCAGATAATCGGCTTCGGCCCGAGCTTATTCTCATCGGCATTCGCGGCATCAATTTCCGCCGGCGTGTGGGGGAATGGTGAGTAGTGAAAACGGTGAATGCCACCGCTGAACTCTGTAGCGTCTACTTCGACCAGGCGGACTCTACCGCCCGGTGCCAGCATCGCCGCCTGATCGACAAATGCCATTATGCGTAAACCCCGTAAGCTCGTTTGATGGTGAATGTCAGCTCAGAAAACTTGCTACTAATCTGGTTCTTGCGTACTGAATCCGCTACAACACGGTAAAGTCCCCGCTCTTCGCCTGGCGGGGTAATGATGAAGGCCTTCACGGTATGAGCAAGGAGGAATGTGCGGACGGCATTAACTTCCGCCTCTGTACCTGTGTGTTTCATTGGGATCTGAATAGCAGTGGAGTTAATACCATTATCGGCAACCTGCTCATAGCCATCACCGAACTGTGCCGCGCGCACCGTCTGGCTGTATTCAATAGCGCCCGCGCCGAGTTGCGAGCGCCAGTTGTATGTTTCAACGGCCATATTTGCTCCATAAAAAAACCCAGCCGAAGCTGGGGTTTTTATTGCGAAAATCAATGCGTTAGCATTATGTTTTAATATAAAGTATCTTTAGAAATGACATTAACAATGTGATGACAGGTGTCGTGACTGTAACTACGACCCCATTCCATTATTTGCTCAGCGGTTAAAGCATGGCAACTCCAGGGAACGGCTCCTTTTAAGCCTAATCCTCTACGGCCTAAAATATCGACAAATTTTTGTTTGTTAATATCATAAATTCTAACTTCGGCAATAGTCAGGATACTGCTTGCCCATAAAGACCCCCCTGAGATACTTTGCACATTGTCACAAACAATGTGATCGTGTTTCTCAGTTAACATTTTATAAATGTTACTTGCTAGGCCTGCGCCACGGAAGTCATTATCAATCACTGCACTTTTTATTTGCTTGGCAGTTACGACAATGCCATCCTGCTCGATGAAATTAAAATCTTTATATGCTATTCGTCCAATGCGCTTAGTTCTGAGCTCATCTTCCATATCCAGATCAAGCAAGGTATTAACTAAATCTTGCTGATTTACGCCTGAGTCGAGAAGGTCACTACCATGTTCGATGTAAAATTCTTCTGTGCTACATCCTACAGAATAAACATCAAGGTAATATTGGAAATCACCACCAGTAACTAAATATTCATCAGCACGAAACAACCCACCTTCTTTTGTAAAAAAATGGAACGTTTCTAAAAGTTCTTTGTTACCAAAAAGTTCGATTTTTAAGTCTTTGGTATACGCAGCTATCAAATCAGGTGGCATTTAAATACCTTTATGAAGACAATTACTCCAATTGTCCTTCATGTACTTAGAGATAGCACTTTCAATCTTATCCATCAGCCAGTGTTTAGCCAAATTTGGATACTGATCTGAAGGCTTAACAATATAACGCAATTTTGAAGCCGAGGATGTTGCAATCTCTGCAAAAGGTATAACCTCGCCTTCGTTATCTTCATTGCTTAAAGTTACAATGAAAAGCTGACGGTTTGGTGACGTCCTTTCACTTAGTCTCCGGACAACGAACTCATTACTAGTATCCGAGTCGACAAAAGAACTAACGACCTGAGTACGATTTTGAATCGTCTGGATTGATCGCCTTGCTAATGTTCTCATGTTGCCTCCTTTACTTCTTCGCCGTAACTATACGGTGATGGTGCAAAAAGCCACTAATGAACTGTGTCATCAGTGGCCTTGATGGCGATAACTACAGTTATCGTGACATCAATATAATCCTAAAAGGGAAAAATGAGCAATCGGACTTTACTCAAGATCACCCCACGTTCGACGACAATCGCGATGACCACTTTGCAAGTTAGCAGCACGTTCGCAGAAATTACCCCTCGGGTAATAGTAAACTATTATCACAATCACTGCAGATAGGCTGAGCCTATGGCTCACTTCAAACGGTCAAAACCTTGCTCGATAGCACTTTTTGCACAAAAAACATATCCAACTGGCAATGCACATCTCAATAAATCCATGTAGTATTTCGCCCCCTCTGAAAGAGGCGCTCAAAATTTGACCGCACCACCTTAAGTCGGCAACTACTGCGATAATAAAAAAACCAGCCGGAGCAGGGTTTGAATTTGATATTGAGAGCCATTTATAAACAGCTACTTCTCGCAAACCTTCTTAGACTTGCTGATAGTTCCATCATTACAAACAAACTTTTCACCTGAGCAATGCGATATTCCACCTTTCTTACCTGAGCATGGCTTGTTTGCAGCCGTTGCTGTTAGCGAGAAAAGTGATACCAGTAGAACAACAAGAATTTTCTTCACATCCCTATCCCCATCAGTTAAAGATAAGATTAATCCTATCAGGAGATAGCACAGGCGCAACGGCAAATGCTGATTCATTGATCTCAATCGGCTATATGCCAAAAAGCCCCGCGCTAGCGAGGCTGGATATGGGTGAGTGGTAACAGCTAAGTTACGGCACCTGGAAGGATTACAGTTTCTCCAGCATTGGTTTGAACGCCATGCTGAATAATTCCTGCGATCTCAAGATAACCACCTTCATTGATTGCAGCAGCACGCACGACCCCGTTGACAACTGCTCTTCCTCCTGGCATTACAACGATGTCCCCGCTTATGGTTCCTGTGATAATTGCGGTGTTACCGTCAGTTATTGTTAGGTTCCCCTCAAGAATACCTGAAATCGTGGTGCTGCTATCTAAAACCAGACTGCCTCGATGAACACCGTCAATAATCTTCATTGCTACTCCTTTTAAATTATAGGGACTAACAGCTACACAAGACTATTCGAGTCGGCACTGATGAAATGCTTTCTGACGAGCTTAGTAGTTTGGCTGTGATGTAATCACATGTTTTTATAATAACCAACCTTTGAATCGAAGTCCTGTTTAGCAACAGGTGTCTGGCTTGTCACATATGCTTCCCATGAGCTGTAGGCATTGATAAGTGCACGACGCTCTTCTGCATTTGGGGTGCTCGCTTTCAGCCGCTCGAATGCTCCTGAGGCCATTTCCTTCCGCTTATCCTTTCTGGCTGCCCCACACGACGCAATAGAATCAGCTACGGAAGAATTCCAACCAACAAGTTGAAGGATATCTAACCGTTTTTGCGTAACGAACTGATCAGCTGAAGCATTGCGAGCCTGCGTGGAGAGAAATTCCGCAAAGTCCCTTTTATTTGTCGGCGAATGGGAGGGCACCTCAATAGCAACATCGCATTTTGAAAGCTCATCATACTTGGTTTGCTTTTCAGCTCCGCTGTTTGAATTGCTCCCCGCACATGCAGAAAGCACCAAGGCCAGCACTGCAGTTATAAAGACCTTTTTCACTATCATCCCCTTGATTATCGTGGTTTTGAACATAATAACCAGGGGAGGCATAGGTGTAACCAGGCGCGGGTGATATTACTATCTCAGGATCAAAGTCAGGCCATTACTTTGCCTGGAACTGCCTACCAAGCAGCCCATCGCTTCTGGCAGCTCTCACCAGGATTTCGATCACTTTGGACTCAATTTCCTTTCCTAACGCCCGCGCTGCGGCACTACCATCGCCAGACGTAGTTGATGAAGCATTCCCCTTGTTATCCACATATACGTCTATGTTGACCTGTGGCTGCACTCCGCCCCCACCTTGCGCCCTGACACCTAGCCGCCCGGCAGAATCGCGAGTCAGTGGCATGATCGCCTCAGGCCCGGCCTCACCGAACACTCCTCCTTTAGCGAACTTAGATGCCCCCTGTAAGGTAAAGTGCTGAGGGGAGTCGTAAACACCGTTTGCATACTGATGCAGGCCAGGAGACTCAAACACTGCACCGTTAGCAAACAGGCTTGTTCCGGAGTTAGCTGCATTGGCGTACGCTCCCCCCGGGGTTGAGCCGCCGCTAGCTCCACCGCTGATCCATCCCATTGCAGCCTGTACGGCGTAAGCAACCATCAACCGGTTTACGACCTCGGATACCATCTTAAGCATCGACATGCCGAACGACTTGATCGACGCCTTGCCGGTGATCATGAGATCGGTCAGCATATCGGATAGACCAGTAAGAGCAGAGCCCGCCACATTCTTCACTGCGCTATACGTATCAGTTGCAGCCTCGAGGTATTCATTCCAGCCAGCAATGGCCCCTGACTTCCAATCCCCGCGCAGCTTATCCTCTTCGGCGTAATATTTTCGAAGAGAGGCTAGCTCCTTCTCATATCCAGCATCTTCGAGCTTACTGCCGCCGTTCAGCCACCCTTGGCGGAGCTGCGCTTCTTCCATCATGCGCTGGGTTTGGCGACCGCTGAGCCCGGCGCTATCACGTAGAGCGTCCGTTTTTTCAGACATGTGCGTGACGTACTTATTCGCCTGCTGCGCTAGGCCGTTAATCTTCTGCTGGGCCTCAACTTCCTTGTTCTTCTGATCCACCACCCTGGCGGCATTCAAAATGGCCTCGCGGCTCGACAGGAGGGACTTATCCTGCGCGGTCAGCGCGCGGGTTTTGGCTGCTTCGTCCAGTTCAGCGAAGTGCGATTGCTGTTTGCTGAACTCGGTGTTTTTGGCGTGAGTATCGCCGGTCGCTCGAAGAGTTTCGAGGGTTTCCGTTAACGTTCTGGCCTGCGCGCGGTAGTTCTCCAGCGTGCGATCGCCAGCATCCAGCGTGGCTTTTGCCTCTTTGGTCTTTTTGGCTGAGTCTTGTGCAAGCTTGGAAACCGCATCACGAGATTCACGACTTGTTCCGCCCTCGCCTTTGACGGTGGACCCTCGCGCCTCAGCTTCATAGCTTGCCTGTGCGTTAGGCGCAGTGACCAGCTTCGAGAGCTCATCGTAGCGTTTTTTGTTCGCCGCGATCTCTTTGTCAGCTTCAATCCCAGCCTTTTTCATGGCCTCGACATCCATGCCGAGGAACTCAGTTATTGCACCGCCACCAGGTATTTTTTCAGCCCAGCCTGCTAAGGTCCCGGTAAATTTGGCATCCAGTGAGGTGATATTGAGAAAGAGATCCTTTATCGACGCCTTAACCAGATCAAAAATATCCAGTATCTGGTTTCCCCAAGCGCGGACAGTAATCCCGATATCACCAAAGGTGTCAGAAGCAAAATTCGTTAATCTTTGCCACGCCTGCCCGATATTATCGGTGGACTCTACAATTTTATTACTACGATCCTCCATGGTGTCGGCAAACAGTGTAATAGCTTCATTTGCCGCTGCTGTTTTACCCTTCGTTTTCTCCAAGGTAATGATGTGCTTCATCATGGCTTCATCAGCGAGGCCGTAATGCTGGTTCAGGCTGGCCAGCGCTTTAACGGGGTCGCTCGCGAGCCGTGAGAAGTCAGCAAGTGCTGCTTTGGTATCAAGCCCAGCATCTCCCATAGCCAGTATTGCGCTGGCCACTTTCTTCATTTGAACGTCGGTATATTTGCCCGTATCGTTGAGTTTAACCAACACATCAACGGCGTCCCCCAGCGAAGAACCTGCTTTGCCGGCAACCTCACTCGCCGCATCATTAAGCTGCACCATAGAAGAAAAGCCCGCACCGCCCATCGAAATGAGCGATCGGGCGACAGTGTCAAACTGCTGGGATGAACTGTATGCGGCCCCAGCTAGAACAGCGAGTACCGCAGCCGTTCCTGCAATGGCAAGGTTAAAGCCGTTAAGCAGCCCACCAGCCCTGCCGAGTTTCTCAGCTGCTTCAGAGGTGTTATTGAGCCCCTCCGCCGCATCATTGATATTGTCCACAGTCTCTGAGGTTTCTTTGCTATCTTCGTTGAAACCAAACAGTGCATCTTTCAGGGCCTGAAACATGGCCCCAAACCCGCCGAAGGAGTCTTTAATCTGCCCGCCCTGCTGGAGCATGATCAGGAAGGGCGATTGCCCACCCGCCAGCTGCGTGGCGATGTCGGTGAACTGAGCTGGAAGCATGCGCAACGCGGCGCTGTACTGCCCCACTGAAATACCCGCACGCTGAGCGGCGATTTCCTGTCTCGACAGGGCATCAGGTAGAGCACTGGCGACAGATGACAGCCGCTCCCGCGTCTGACTGAGGATGGTGTTGAAGTGGTCAAACTGGGCGCTATTGATACGTCCAGACTCGAAATGCGCCACCAACTGCGCGTGCTGCTCATCCAGCGAATTGAATGCGCGGATCGTCGGATCGATTGAGCCCAGCAGGTTTTTCAGTGAGGCTGATTGCTTCTCGGCGGCCTGCGTGGCCGCCAGTTCAGTCTGGGCGCGAGCCGCCGCCTCGCCGGTATCCGTTAACTTTAACCGGGTATCATCGAGGATTTTGTTGTAGTGCTGAAAATCCTCCGTATCCAGAAAGCCTTTAGTCTGGAAGTTCCGCAGCGCGGACTGCTGGTCATCAAGCCGGTTCAGCGCCTTGTTTACCGGATCGATATTCTCCAGCAGCCCTTTCAGCGCTGCCTGCTGCTCTTTGATGCCCTCACTGCCCTGCTTCGCAGACTCAGCACCCGCGCGAAATACGCTGTTCAGGTCATCCGCTTTGCCGACCGCACCGGCCGCAGCCTGGCCGAGTTTATCCAGTTCATTGCTGGCTGTTCTCAGATTGGATACGTCAGCCCGCAAAGTAATCGAGGCGATTTGGTCACTCATCAGGCCGTCTCCTTATGCATCACTTTGAGAGCCTCGCTTTCCATGATTCGAATATCAGCCATACAGGCCGCCGCATCCTCAACCCCGTGCAATTCAAACACCCAGGGGAGAACGTTGTAATCAAGACCGGTCGCCCCGCCCGCGCCGACGCGCCATTGGGTCGCCAGCGTGGAGAAGACAGTAAAGACCTCCCGTACGGATGGCAGGATCCCCACCTCTTCCTCCACGTCCTCAGGCGTTAAACCAAAAGCGGCTAATTCCGCGAGAGTCGGCCCCGGCGTGTACATCGCTGCGGCGACCTGTCTTAGTTTTTTTCGCGGATACCCATCAACTCTTTGGTGTAGGCCAGGCCGATACTGTCGAACGCGCGCGGGTAGTTCTTAAGCAGGACGATCACGTTATCGCGGGTGAATTCATCCGGCAGCGCCCAGCCTTCGACGATTTCCATCAGATAGTCGGCCTGCGGCGCGATAGGGGCTTTTTTACCATCGGCCTTTTTTTGCAGTTGCTCGTCCATAGCGCGCAGCTCTTCAAGCGTCTTGTGGCGGAAGGTGAAGCTCAGTTTGCCGTCTTCTTTACCAGCCTGGGGGATACTGGCGGTAGCGGAGAAGGTTGGATTTGGGATCAGGGAGAACTGGGTCATTGATTCATCTCAGAATGGCCCGGCGAACCGGGCTCAGGTGATTAGTTGATGGTAACGGTGCACGCAGCAGAGGAAAGGGTTTTGCCTGCAGCGTCGGTGACTTCGCAGGTGTATGACCCCGCATCACCGGCCGCAACCGACGGGATGTTGAACGTCGAAGCGGTTTTGCCAGGAATAGCCGTGCCGCCCTTCTTCCACACGTAGGTGTAAGGTGCAGAACCGCCCTGCATCACTACGGCCAGATCCAGCGCAGAGCCGACGGCAGCAGATTTGGTCCCTGGCAGGTTGGTCAGGAACGCCAGCGGCGTAGCGGATGCATCAACGATCGGGTAAATCTGCATATCCGATTCGAAGTTCATGCGCGCTTCGTTGCTTTCCACGGCGTTGATTTCGGTCTTAGGCACCTTCTGGAAAGACACCTTGGCAGAGTAATAACGATCCGCTTTGCCGCGCGGGTTGTTGAACCAGACCGCCGTGGTGTCGCTCGATTCATCAAGCTCAATCAGGCGTTTGTAGATAGCCAGCAGCGGGTCATGCGCGAAGGAATAGACCTGCACCACGGCGTTTTTAAACGTCGGGATGGTACGGGCCTTATCATCTTCCAGGAACTGCACGCTGATGGTCTGCTGGTCGCCGCCTTCGGTAGAGAGCGTCATCACCTGAGGCATGGTGATCCACGAATCAATTTTACGCAGCGTGCCAGCGCCAGTGCCCGCCGGGAATTTGGCTGTGTTGGTGGTATCGAACGCTTCCAGCACGATTTTAGTGCCGGTGACTGACTTAACACGCACCACCATGTTGTCGAGCTTCAGCCAGCCAGAGTTAACCTGGACAACATCGCCCGCGAGGATGCCAGCAGCCGAGGCAACGGTCAGTTCGCATTCCGTCGCATTGGATGCCGCAGTGAAGATAATCGGCGCAAGATAGGCCTTAGCCACGTTTACACGCGACCCGTTGGGGATTGCGAATGCCATTGCATTCTCCTGAATGTAGGTAATAAAAAACCCGCCAGGCGGCGGGTCAGTAGTCAGCGCGGTACTGCATGCTGACGGGGGTGGTGTAGGTTATGGATCCGCTACTGCCGTTTGGTGCTGACGTCGGACGATCCTGTATTGGCGAGCGCACCTGTGGCGGCCCGTTGATGTACACGGCCAGATCACCATCCACCAGCGACAGCCCTTCGGGGAATGCGTCTGCGACTGACTTTGCCAGCGCCCTGGATTGCGTTACGCCGCTGCCTGCAGGTGCGATGATGTTCAGTTGAAGAATGCCCTGATAGGTGCGCATCTGCCCCTGCAGGTCCTGTCCCACCGTTTGGGCGGGAAGAACATAAACCCGACCATAGGGCGCATCATCTGGTGGCTCAAAGATGATGTTCGGCCAGGCTATCGGCAGGCCCAGCGAAGAGCCGATAATCGCGACCCTGCTTTCCAGCAGCTCAGCGATCCGCATTGACTGGTCACCGGCCATTGCGCACCTCGCTCATTGCTTCACGGAACAGCTGCGCGGCGTCCAGCGCAGTAATGCCAACCATGCCGCCGGGTGCCTGGCCGGAGTGGCCGTTCTCCAGCGCCTGCGCATAAGGCAGGTTATTGGTGAAGTAAATCGAGCTGACCTGCCCGACCCGGAACACCTCAAGCACCGCCAGGCCGCGAGAGTTCGAACCTTGCCCAGAGGCGTCTGGCGTATCGTTAGATTGGGTTGGCTGACTGTCAAAACCGACATACCAGTTGTTTTTGAAACGCCCGCCGACGTAACCCTCTGGCTTTTTGATGCCCATAGAGTCGTTAACGCGCAGGCCCCGTTTGAGGTGTCCTGATTTAGTGAGGTTGCCCGGAGAGTCGCGAAGAGCAGCATTATGTTCACGGACGGCTGTGTTATATGCAGATGCCGTCTGGTTGACCTGCCAGATGTCTGGCTGCCCAACCGGCGACATATCGACGAGACGCCCCAGGATTTTCATGCCCGTCCGGCTCACCACCTCGTCCATCTCCTGCTTTGAGCTATCGACAAACAGCTGAATGGCAGCTAGGAACGGCTGATTCTCAGACCCGGCCATGGTTACGTCCTCAGTTGGATGTTGTAGGAAATCAGCACATCAGCGGGCTTAACCGGGTTCGGCTCAACCACGCGCCAGTGCTTGCCGTCGATCTCGATGCGGTCATCGATACGCACTTCCGTTTCTGCCGTGGCCGCCAGCCGCTTATCACCCGTGGCAATCATGGATCCGTCAATTTCCCGCGGCGCGTATTCAGTGATGACACCTGTTACTTTGCCTGTGACTGGCTGAGTGATGACTTCCTTCCCGGTCGCGTCGCGGGTAGTGCTGCCACCCCGGGATAACTGGTATGTCTTCCCGTTCTCGGTCAGCAGTCGGGTTGCAGTCGCGCGCATGCGTATGTAGTTGATTGCCATATCAGCGCGCCTCGATGCTGGTACGGATGAAATCCGCTTTCAGTGCTTCAATAGCGCCCACCATTACGTATGGCCTGCCGCCGTTATGCCAGCAATCAATCGCACCGCCGTCATTACTCAGCATGATGACAGCAAGGCTATGACAGTTTCCGTTTCGGGCCATCTGCAGCGCCTCTTCAAGCAGCCTGATCACCTCCAGGCTATCGTGCCCTGACTGGGCCTTACTGGTGAAGGGAACCACCTTAAGGTCAGACATATCACCCCCTTTCGATGCGGATCTGATTGCCGCCCACCACCAGCCCGCGCAGCGATGAAAAGAACCAGGGGAATGACGGCGTGGACTTATTCGTGCCGGGTTCGTACTGGACAGTGACAGCGCCCTCGACGCGTTCCATCGTCACGGCGCCACCACCAGCGACCGAAGGCGTGAGGTCAATCTCCTGCGATTCGATAGCCAGGCGGCACTGCGCATCAACCAGGCGCTGCGGGATTGCATCACCCGGCAGATCAACACCATCGAAGCGAACGCCGGAGCGTGGCCACGACAGCGGCTGCGAGGGGTCAGAACGCTGGCCGCGCCATGACTTACCTTCCAGATAGTCCATCGCCTGCATCAGCAACTTCCCACACTCGGCATCATCAGCGGGAATGGTATAACCGCGCCCCGTAGCGAACGTACGCAGGTCGACAATACTGGCGTAGGTGTTGAAGTCCGACGAATGGGGATCGGCAACCAGCATGGTTACTCCTCCAGACGCCAGTCCAGCGCCAGCCAGTTATCGACTTCGTCAGGGTGAACATCAGCACTCAGCGGGCCGCCGGGGAATTCTGGGGCATCACGTACCATTACCACCAGCTCAATAGCAGGCTGTTCCTGCTGCTGTTCCTGCTGCTGTTCCTGCTGCTGTTCCTGCTGCTGTTCCTGCTGCTGTTCCTGCTGCTGTTCCTGCTGCTGTTCCTGCTGCTGTTCCTGCTGCTGTTCCTGCTGC
>Ga0308165_1002428_pt1 | contig 22279 bp, 30 predicted proteins | sample PhyWR2_FD_201032 | JGI IMG/M metagenome (GOLD analysis project Ga0308165, IMG submission 201032) | Phyllosphere microbial communities from UC Gill Tract Community Farm, Albany, California, United States - DLSLW.R2 | ecosystem: Host-associated > Plants > Phyllosphere > Unclassified | place: USA... | reverse complement strand
GGCCGCCATCGCCACTTGCGCCTTGAATTCCGCGCTGTGTTGCTTGCGTTTCGCTCCCATGCTTCACGTTCCTTTCAACCGGTCGGCTTTAGCTTATCCGACTGTCCGAAAAAACGGGACCGCCGCACCAAGCTCCAGTCGTCTCAGCTTATGGAGCTGGAGGCCTTGGAGCTGGAGCATCGAGCGGACATATTTTTGAATGTCGCTCACGGCCAAGCCGATCCGGTATTCCGGCCGCTCAACAAGCTCTCCACGGGTCAGCAGTGCACTGCAATCCTGCACATGCTACTGCTTGAGAACGTTGATCCCCTTCTCATGGATCAGCCGGAGGACAACCTTGACAATGCCTTCATCGCAGATCGGATCGTCGCCGAGTTGAGGGAGGCAAAGACCAGTCGGCAGTTCTTGTTCGCTACACACAACGCGAACATTCCGGTGTTCGGTGATGCCGAGTGGATTGGCGTGTTCACGGCCGCTGAAAACCAAGGGCGTCTCGGGCTGGAAGCGCAAGGCTCGATTGACGTTCCCGTGATTCGGGATCAGGTGGCCAGCATTCTGGAAGGCGGGCGCGACGCCTTCATCCAGCGCAAAGAGAAGTACGAGTTCTGATGCCCTGCCCTACGCGCTGATAATCAAGGAGACTGCCTTGTAGCGGCGTTTTCCTCCCTGACAGCCCGCAGTCTTTCACCGCCTCGCTCTGCGAGGCGGCTTTCTTTCCGGGCTACGAGAACAGCTCGGAGTGCGTCCCGCTGCGCACGAAAACGACCAAGCCGCTCTTGCCCGAGTCGTCGAGCGTGTAGATCAGGAGGAAGTCGCCGCCGACGTGGCACTCACGATGGCCTGCCCAGTCGCCCGTCAGGGCGTGATCGAGCCATTCAGGCGGCAGCGGCCCGTCGTTGGCGATCAGCAGCGTCATGGCCTCTTTCAGCCGGTTCATGTCGTACCGGCCGGAATGAGACAGGCGCCGCCAGTCCTTGAGGAAGTCCTTGGTGTAGTCCGACGCTCGGGGCAGGTTTGCCCGCTTACTTGCGGCTGGCTTCTTCGAGGTCATTCAGCAAGGCGTCGGCAGTTGCGAAGCGAGCGCGACGGCTCTTGATGATCTCGTTGGCCTCGGCGATGGCGACGCGGCTGGTGGCGTTCGGTGCCTTGAGCGCGAACGGCAGTTCCTTGTCGGCGACAACACGGGTCAGGAACACGCGGATCGCATCGGAGACGGTCAGGCCCATCGAGGCCAGCGTTTCCGCAGCCTGCGCCTTGACGTTCTCGTCCACACGAACGTGAACCATAGTGGTGGTAGCAGCCATGACGGCCTCCTGTTGCGACTGATTGAGATACATTGTATCGCACGCCGCGCACAATCGCAAGGCGACACCCCTCCCCCCCCGGTGCCCCGTCTCTAGGTATGTATATAGGTAGGTATATATATACCTACCTACAGCGACCGCGGCAGGAGCTTGGCGATGTTGCGGGCATCGTCGAGGCCGCGATGGTGCGAGCCATCGAGAGGCAGGCCCACCATCTGCAACGCGCGGGCCATCCCCACTTCCTTGATCTTGCGGCCCTTAGCAAACCGGCGCTTGAGGTTCACATGCTCGAACGCTGCGAGCGGGCTTTCGATGCCGTGTCGCTCGCAGTCACGCGCAAGCTGCTTGGCGTCGAATTGGCCCCAGCTCCCCCACGTTGCGCCCGGTGCCTGATGGCGTTGGGCGAAGCTGGCCAGCCGTGCCGCGACCGCTGGGAACAACTCGGCACCGTCCACGTCGGCCTGCTGGATGTTGGTGAGCTGCCGACAGAACGGAGTGAGCTGAGGGCGTACCACGGGGCGCACCAGCGCCTGAAACGTGTCGAGCACGCTGCCCTCAACCGTAGCCCAAACCGCGCCGATCTCGATGATCTCCATATCGCTCGCCGGGAGGCCATCGGCATCGTCGCAGGTGGCCTCAAGGTCAATGACGAGCACCACCGGGGTCACAGAATCCCCGCGAGGGCATCGACCAGCGACTGCCCTCCCCTGCGATCCAGCCAGCGCGCCTGCATCCCGAAGGCCTGCGGCCCGTCGAAGTCGCACCGCTTGCTGTCGCCTACGAAAACCGTCTCAGCCGGTGCGCAGCCCAGCTCGGCGCACGCGAGCCGGTACATCGTCGGGTGTGGCTTGGCTACCCCGACCTCATACGACAGCACGTAGGCGTCCAGCTCTGGCAAGAGGCCGCGCACGGCCGGGCCGTACTCATAGGCAAGGTTCGAGCACACCGCCAAGCGCAGCCCTGCTGCCCGTGCCTTGACGAGAACGTCGGCCACCTCGGGGAACAGGCGCAGGCCGGACAGCTCTTCGGCCAAGTCGGCTTCCATGATGTCCAAGCTGCTTTCCACGCCCAGCTCGACGGCGAGGGTCGCCAGTGGCACGTCGCGCGTGAGGCAGGCGATCCGATCCACCGGCCGCCCGGCCGCGTCCACCAGATGCCCGTAGGGTGCAGGGCGCGTGGTGTAGCGGATCAGGGTGCCGAAGGCGTCAAAGACAATGGCTCTTGTTGGCTTCATGTATATATATACCTACCTATATACCTACATACCTACTCGAACAGCTCGCGCTCGAACTCGACGCCAGCCACCACCAGCGGCTCGCCACTGGGCCAGCGCTTGGGCGGCTGGTGATCGCTGATGACCTGCACGTCGGTGTCGTCGTTGACCACGGCCACGTCGGCGGCGTGTAAAGCGGCTTGCTTGCTCGCCCGCTCGAAGCGGCAGGTGTTGGGGTCGAATGTCCAAAAGCGCATGTCAGCCTCCTTGGTCTTGAGCTTTGCGGCGCTCGTGCTCTTCGAGCAGCCGCTGGTAGGAATCGAATTCCGGCGTGCCGGGCGTGGCGAAGTTGGGCAGCATCAGCGGCTCGTACTCTTCCTCGATGACTGGACGCCCCTTCACCGGCTCGGGCATCAGGTCGGCCAGCAGGCGCAAGACGGCTCTGGTTCCGTTGCGGATCGCGACGGCGTTCTTGTTGTCGGTGGCGGCATAGCCCTTTTGGATGCCGGTGCGGATGACGCCCAAGCGTTCGGCGAGCGTGTCGAGTTCGTACTGGGCTACCGACTTCAAGTGCTCTTCGTCTTGCTTGACGCGCCACTCTTTCCATTCGTCCTGTTCGGCCGGAGTGAGGACGGCGGCCACTTCGGCGGGCAGCTCGCGGGCTGCGCGGTCGAACTTGGCCACCACGCGCTGCACGTTCTTGCCCTCCGGGAAATCTGGCGTTACCTCGCGCACGCGGCGCAGGCACTGCACGGTTTTTCCCTCGTGGTAGTTGCCATCTTGGTCACGGTGGCGGACGGTCTTGAACTGCATGGGCTGCGTTCTCTTCTTTTAGTTGGTTGCGTATGTGTAGAACTATACGCAAAAGCGCGAAAGTCTGCTACCATTCGCTTGTGGTCGGTAGGTATATATATACTTACCGAGTCCCAGCGCCGGGGAGGAACCCGGCAGGTCGATGGTCAGCCGCTTTGCTGCTGCGTCGGTATGTATATATATCTATAGGAGCACCCCATGATCTTCGCGTGTGTGAACACCAAGGGCGGCGTCGGCAAGACCACGACCGCTGTGCATTTGGCAGTGATGCTGGCCCGGCAGGGCAAGACCCTCCTGATCGACGGCGACCCGCAGGCCTCGGCCGCGAGCTGGGCTGCTTGGCGTCGTGAGACGCAATACGACCCGTCGCCCACCACCACCTGCCTCGCTGGTAAGGCGATCTTGGCCGAAGGCAAGCAGTTGGCCAGCGGCTTCGAGCATGTCGTCGTTGATGCCGGTGGCCGTGATTCGGTTGGTCTGCGCTCCGCGCTGCTGCTGGCCCAGCGTGCCGTGATCCCGATTGGCGCGAGCAATCTGGACGCTGCCGCCATGACCGACTTGCTGGAAGTGGTCGAGCTGGCCCGCGACTACAACCCCGAGCTGGATGTGCGCGTGCTGCTGACCCGTGTCGATCCGCGCACCAAGGATGCGGCCGAAATGCTGGAATTCTTGGCCGAGCAGAAGCTGACCGTGCTGCCGACCAAGGTGTGCGAGCGGGTGGCTTTCCGCCGCGCCATCGGCGAAGGCGCGAGCGTTCAGGAGCTGGGCCGCGATCAAGCCGCCATTGCCGAGATGGAAGCCTTCTTCAAGGAGGTGATGGCATGAGCATGAAGGGCAAGCCCAACACGGCGCAGTTCAAGCCGCCCAAAGACCCGACCGCCTTCCTTGAAGGCGGGGAGGCGGACAAGGCCGAAAAGCCGCTGGTGGCACCTGCGGCCGTGACCACGCCACCGGCCGCCACGCCGCCCGCTGCCGAGGAAACGCAGCGCTACGGCCGCGCACGGGTGCAAAAAATCTTCAACTTCCCCGAGGAACTGGCTGATCGCCTGCGCCGCGAAGCGCTCAAGCGCTCAGAAGAGAAGGGCACGCGCGTCACCGAGAAAGACCTCGTGGTCGAGGCGCTCGAAGCCTTCCTCAAGCGCTGATAGGTATGTATATACCTATCTATGTATATATATAACGATTTCCAGTATGGACTATAGTCCATACAAGTGGCGACACCAACACCATGCAGCGACAAGCGCAACGAAACATGATATTGTTGCGATTGGGCGCGGAATAAGGTATAAACGATGCTGACGACAACTGCTAGTGTGGTCGCGCCAAAGGTCTTGAAGGAACTCATCGCCGCTGGGTCGGTTTCCGCCGCCCGAGTGGAACCCGGTGACAAGGGCCTCTTGATCGTGGTGCGGGCCGGAATGAATGAGCGAGTGCTGGGTGCTGCCCGTGGCGGCCTTCGGTACTTCCAGAGTCTCGATGGAGCTGCAAGCGTGTTGCAGTCCTACGGGATCATGAAGTTTGATGTGAATACGGAGCACTGGGTGCCCAAGACGATGGTTCGAGGCTACAAGCAAGCCCCGGCCATGTTGGACGCAGAGTGATCGTGATGAAGAAGGAGAGAGCTGACCAGACAGCAGAAAACTGGAGAGTCAGAAACGACAAAGCCCGCTTTGGCGAGCGGGCCTTGACAGAGAAACCGGGCAGGGTGCCCAGACACGTACAGGATTCATCTTGGCGGATGAGTTCTGTAGAAACGCAATGAAGCGATTGACTATGCTTTGATTGTACGTGTCTTAAGCCCTGCGCGCAAGCGTGCGCACGCCCCTACGGGACGTGTGAAGAGGGGTTATGGCAGGTACAACGGCACAGACACGAGACAACCAGACCGCAGATCGCTTTTTCCAGTCGGGCACCGCGCTCAATCGCGTGCTCACGGAAGCGCCCTATCTGCCGCGTTGCTCTGACGACAAGACGGCCACCCGCGTCCGGCCGCGCGAATACGCCATTCGCTACCCCTACATGCAGGTCAATCGGCCCGGCTTTGTGAGCTGGCTGATCTTCGACCTCGACCACACCAAGGCGATGATCTGGGAGGACGCTGGGCTTCCTGCTCCCAATCTGATCGTCCGCAACCGCCAAAGCGGCCACAGCCACCTCTACTACGCGATTCCCCCGGTCTGCACGACCGAGGCCGCCCGCAGCAAGCCCATCGCGTATATGAAGGCCGTCTACGAGGCCTTCGCTGCCCGGCTCGATGCCGACACCGACTTCCACAGCGGCCCCGTGGCCAAGACGCCCGGCCATCCTTGGTGGCTGACGCACGAGCTGCACGCCCACGTCTACGAGCTGGGGGAGTTGGCCGACTACGTGGACTTGGCTGTGTCCAGCCCGTGGGGGAAGGGGCCGCAGTTCGACGAGGTGAGCCATTCCCGGCACTGCATCCTCTTCGAGCACCTGCGCCACTACGCCTATTCCATCGTGAACCGTGAGCGCGAGCGCGGCTCTTTTGCCACCTTCACGCGGCTGCTCGAAGCCTATGCGCACAACCGCAACAGCTTCCAGAAGCTGGGCTTCATGGACAACCTGGCCCAGTCCTCACTCAAGGCCACGGTGAAGTCGGTCGCCCGCTGGACGTGGGATCGCTACACCGGCTGCGGCCGGTGCCACCGGGGCGTGATGCAGCTCGACAAGGACTTGCCGCTGATCGAGCGGCAGCGCCTCGCCGCCGCCCGCACCCACGACGTGCGCCACAAGGCCACCGAGTCCAAGGTGCGCGCCGCGTGCCGCCTGCTGCAACAGAAGGGCGAAGCCCTCACGCAAGCCGCTATCGGCCGCGTGGCGGGCCTCACAAGGCAGACGGTGGCCACCTACAAGCATGTGCTCGAAGAAGTGCTCAAGCCCGTCGCCGTGGCGATTTTGGGGGGCGCTTCGGGCAAGGCCGAGGATGTTAAACATGGTGCACATCAGGTAACTGCCGCCCCGCAGGGGGCCGGGGTTCCGGGTGCTGCTTCGGTGTCCCTTGAGCTGTTTCCTGCTGGGCCGGGTGTCGTGCCTGTGCTGGATGGCTGAGATGGAGCTGGTTTTGGTTTTGAGTAGCCCCAGCGTTTTTCAAACGCGAGTAGCCGCAAGTGGGTTGTGGGTAAGTCCGCAGGACTTATCCATCATCCCGCGCGCAGGGCGAAGCCCGGAGGGTGTTTCGCCGCGCGTCAGCGCGGCCCCCCTGTCACTTTTCGGCGTGGCGGCCGTGTCGGTTGAATGGAGTTCGGAGGATGTAGCGTATGGCTCGACGGTCTTTTGACGATGAAACGCTCGCATGGGTGCGAGAGATGCCGCTGTCGCAGGTGCTCGACAAGCTGCGCGATGATGGTCAGTTGTTCTGGCGTCGCGATCCTGACTTCGTGCCGGAGAAGGACAAGCGGACGGTGCGGCTGTTTTTGTCGTCGCCCTCGGGCTTTGCTTGGGAAGTTCTGGTGACGGGCCTCAAGTGGTTTGACGTGCGCGCAGGGAAGGGTGGAGGTGGCGGCATCGACCTCGTGATGCACCTGTTGGGCATCGACTTCGTGAAGGCCGTCAAGCTGCTTTCGTCCGGTGCCGGTGTGGCTGGCCAGCGTCGTCCAGTTCGGCCGCAGTGAAATTCGGGCGGCTCGCTGCTGCGCATCGACCGGGCTCTCGTGCTTCGCATCGAGCCTCGTGCCGAGTCTCGACCCCTGCGGGCTTCGATCTTCCCTCCCTGTCGGTCGGCCTGCCGCTTTCGCCGTCCCGGCGACCGAAACCCCTTCGGTTTCGGCTTCCCGCGTGGGGTCTTGCCCCACACGTCGCGGGGGAATGTGGGCGGGCTTTGCCCTTGACATCCCCCTCTGACGTGAGGCTCTGGTCGTTCCAGCCGCATCAAGGGTGCGCTGCGCCGTGATCCTCACCCGTTCGGTGCTCGGGCTGCGCCCTGTGCTCCGCGTGCGGCTTCCGGTCACGCCCTTGACCCGGCTTCCACTTGAAAACCGTATGTATATAGGTAGGTATATATATACATAAATCGAGCGAATCAAGCGGCTTGTGTGGCGCTGGGGAAGTCGTGACGCAAGGATGGTGGCTTGTTCATCACCGGAGATCGACTCCCATGCAAACTACCAAAACCACCCCGTACCACTGCGCCGAGCTGCGGCGCTCTGTGCCCGTGCTCCAGCGGATCGAATGGGTGAGCGGGATCGGCCAAGACGATGCCGAGCCGGTTGTGCTCGCCGAGGCCTGTGCGCTGGCCAGCCGCTGCCCGAGGGTCGCGCACTGCCCGCTGACGGCCGACGAGTAGGGCGGCTCGATGGCCGCCCCGGAAGCCCCAGCTTGCGGGCTGGGGCGGGGTCACGGTCAGTCCTTGAGCAAGACGATGTGGTGTGTGATGCCTGTGGCGATCAGCACAGCGTGCTCGTTGTTGCGGAACGGGTAGCCGTTGTGTGCGATGACGATGATGCGCATGAAATTCACCTCCTTTCTGGGCAAGTTGCCTCACACCTATTTATGCGGCGGCGCTGAAAAGGGGGTCGATTCAGAAAACGGAATTTAAAGCACGCTAAGGAATGCTCGATCCAGCAACGGCGCGGCTTTGCGTGTGGCGTCTGCCGCTGGAAGCGGCGTTTCGGCTGTTCTCGAAACTCGGCAGTCTCGGCGGCTCGATTCGAGAGCGGTTTTCGAGAACGGGACGGACAAGGCCAGCACTGGCGCGGCCCGCATTCTCACGGTGGCTTCTTGAAAATGATCGTTTGCGAGAGCGGTGGCCATGCCAATGGCTTAACGTACTTTATTTTCCGTTTTCTGTTTGAGGAAGTGGAGGGCGAGGGCGATGCTGATGCGACCCCTCGAATCTCATCGCCGGGTGTCATCTTTCACGCGGCCACCGGCATCGATGCGGCTACCGTGGCCCCAGTGCAGACCACACTGCAAAAACGCATCCTGCGCGCCTTCGTTGCTCGGGGCCTGCTGGAGAACTGTGACGCCAAAGACATGCTGGGCTACAAACACAGCGGCTTCTCGGTGGATGCGGGTGTCTGCATCGAAGCCCACGACCGCGCTGCGCTGGAGCGGCTGCTGCGCTATTGCGCGCGTCCACCATTTTCCATCGAGCGCCTACGCAAAGAGGGAAGCAAACTGGTGTACCGCTGTGCCAAACAGCGCAGCGAGCCCACCAGTGACAAGCGCGGTGCCAAGGTTGATGAGCTGCACCTCACACCGCTGGAACTGATCGACCGCATCGCCGCGCTGGTGCCACCGCCACGCACCCACCGGCACCGCTACTTTGGTGTGCTGGCACCAAACTCGCCGCTGAGAGCGGCGGTAACGGCGCTGGCTCAGCCTGCTGCGTCGCAACCAGCCACGGTGGAGACTGCACAACCTGGCGCGGGCGTACCTGGGGTGGCGGCGCCGGGCAACGCGGCCACACCCACACCCGAACCTGAAGCACGCCCGAAGCGAGCGGCGCATTACTTGTGGGCGGTGCTGATTGCCCGCATCTACGAGGCATTTCCGCTGCTGTGCCCCATGTGCGGTGGGCAGATGCGCATCATTGCCTTCATCACCCACAGCGCCGAAATCCGCCACATCCTGAACCACATCGGGGTGGAGTCTGCCCCCCCGCACATCACCCCGGCACGCGGGCCACCGCTGTGGGAGGGCTGCGACGCGCCGGTGGATGATGGTGCGCAAGGCGAGCCGGATTGGGATCTGGCAGCTCAACCCGACGAGGTAGACCAGCGCGTCAATTGGTGACCCAGTGAAGCGGCGGTATCCATCGCTGCGGGGAAGCAGCTGCGCGCGCGCCAGGCCCAAATGCATACTGCCTCCCAAGCTCTTGCCATTGAGCGGCAAGCGAGCGCTCAACCTTCCTTGGCCGAACGTGTTTCGAGGCCCAAAACTCGTGCCATACTTGGCCTCATGCGGTTGAATTTCCTATCCGTGGGCACCAAGTCGCACCACCGCGTGGGGCGCTTCTCGGACATCAGCATGTCCAAGGAGTACAGCGACCGCATCGAGGCCATCAACTTCAGCCTGGACCACGACGACGGCCAGAGCCACCGCGACCTGACCGGCGCGGACGTGATCCTGGTCGGCGTGTCGCGCAGCGGCAAGACGCCCACCAGCCTGTACCTGGCCATGCAGCACGGGCTGAAGGTGGCCAACTACCCGCTGATCCCCGAGGACTTCGAGCGCCGCCAGCTCCCTCCCGCGCTGGTGCCGCACCGCAAGAAGATCTTCGGCCTGACCATCGACCCGCAGCGCCTGTCGCAGATCCGCAACGAGCGCCGCCCGGGCTCGAAGTACGCCGACCTGGCCAATTGCCGCTACGAGGTTTCCGAGGCCGAGGCCATGATGCGCCGCTCGGGCATCCGCTGGCTGTCCAGCACCACCAAGAGCATCGAGGAGATCGCCACCACCATCCTGCAGGAGGTGCGGCCGGAGCGGCTGGCGTACTGAATGAATAGATGAGTGAGCGGGCGCGAGTGTGCAAAGCGCCGAGGCGCTCATTTTTTCATAGCTGCCAGCGCTTACCTGGCAAGCGCTGGAGGCCGATTTGGCTTCAAACCGCGGCGCGGCGCCCGCGCCCCAGGGCCAGCACCGCCGCCCAGCTGGCCAGCGCCAGCAGCCCCAGCCAGGCCAGGTGCGGCAGCACCGCCGCGATGGGCGCGCCCGCCTGGTTCAGCCGCAGCGATGCCTGGATCGCGGCCGTGCTGGGCGACAGCCAGCGCAGCCACTGCAGCGGCTCGGGCAATGCCTCGGCCGGCCAGGTGAAGCCCGCCAGGAAGGCCAGCGGGATGGACGTGAACAGGGCCACCTGCAGCGCCCGCTCGCGCTCGGCCAGCCACCAGCCCAGCAGGCAGGCGCAGCCGGCCACGGCCGGCGTGAACACGCCCAGCAGCGCCAGCGCGCCCAGCGGGTTGCCGCCGCGCGGGTAATCCTGCAGCACGAAGATCCAGCCGAAGTAGAACAGCCCAGCCAGCCAGCCCGGCACGCACAGCGCCAGCAGCCGCGCCAGCCAGTCGCGCGCGCCGGCGTGCGCCAGGCCCTGCTCGCGCCAGGTGCCCACCAGCAGCGCGCCGCCCATCAGCAGGGTCTGCTGCAGGATCAGCAGGGCCACGGCCGCCACCACGAAGCTGCCGTAGCCCTCGGTCGGGTTGAACAGCGCCACCGCCTGCAGGTTCACCGGCGAGCGGCTGGCCGCCGCCTGCTGCGCACTTTGCCCGCCGGCCTGCAGCCGCTTGAGCTCCACCCCGGCCGACACGGTGCCGAAGGCCTCTGCAAAGCCGTACTGCACCTGCTTGGCCGCCAGCGGATAGGCGCCATTAGCGTACACGGGCACCACCACGGCGGCGCCGCGCACCACGTCGCGCTTGAAGTCCGGGGCGATGAGCGCATAGCCCTGAACCTCGCCGCGCATCAGCGCCGCGCGCGCCAGGCCCTCGTCGGCCGTCACCAGGCGCGGATCAATGCGCGGGCTGGCCTGGGCGAAGCGCAGCATCTGCCGCGACAGGCCGGAGGCGTCCTGCACCACCAGCGCCACCGGCACGCGCTGCACCACCTGGGGCGCGTAGAACCAGGGGTAGAAGAAGCCGTACAGCACCGGCGCGCCCAGCAGCAGCAACGCCGCGCCCTTGTCGCGCAGCATGGCGGCCAGGCTGGCCAGCCACAGGGCGGCAAAGCCGGGCCGGCGCACCTAGCGCGCCCCCCAGCGCTCGGGCCGGCGCAGGCCGCGCAGCAGGCCCACCGTGGCCAGCGCCAGCAACGCCAGCGTGGCCAGCAGCAGGCCGGCCACCACGGGCAGGCTTTGCGCGGGCGGCGCTCCCATCTGCCACTGCTCGATCTGCAGCCGCGCGTAGTGGGTGTAGGGCATGGCCTCGGCCCAGGTGCGGGCCGAGCCGCTCATGGCCAGCAGCGGAAAGCCCACGCCGCTGAACGCGAAGGCCGGCGCCGACAGCAGCCCCGCGCCCGACATGGCCGTGCGCAGCGACAGCGTGAGGCCCGCCAGCGCCGCGCCCGCCGCCAGGCTGACGGCCACCAGCAGCGCCAGCCCCAGCGCGATCCAGGCCAGGGAGCCGGCCACCGCCCAGCCGCGCAGCTGCGACAGGTACAGCAGACAGGCCAGGGCGCTGGCCCACAGCAGCGCCAGGGGCGCCAGCAGCTTGCCCAGCAGCGCGGCCAGCACCGCCGCGGCCCCGCCGGCGCCGTGCAGCCACTGGCCCAGAGTGCGGTCGCGTAGCTCGCGCCCGACCGACCAGGCCCCGGCCGTCATGGCCAGGATGTGCACCAGCGCCGGCACCAAAGTGGTGGCCAGGAACTGCTCGTAATTGGTGGAGACGTTGAACAGCGCCACCAGCTGCGTGCGGATGGGCTCCACGCGCAACTGCAGCGCCCGGGCCGGTGTGCCGCGCTTGGCCAGGGCCTGCATCTCCACACCCGCCGACAGCGTGCCCACCACCTGGCGCACGTCGCGCTGCAGCAGGCTGGAGTGCGTGGCCAGCTGCGCGTTGTGCAGCAGCGCGACGCTGGCACCCGCGCCGCGCTGCACGTCGCGCGCAAAGCCCGGCGGGATGTGCACCACGCCATGGACCTGCATGCGCTGCAGCGCGTCGGCGGCCTCCAGGCGGTTCAGCACCGCCTGGCGCACCTGCAGGCCGGGCGTGGCCTCCAGCATGCGCACCAGCTGGCGCGACAGGGGCGATGCGCCGTCCTCGTTCCACACGGCGATGGGAAGGCGCTGCGGCTGGCCGGCGGAGAAGATCCAGCACATCAGTGCCATGGCCAGCAGCGGTACCCAGCTGACCATGGCCCAGTCGCGCGGGCGCGAGCGCAGCAGGCGCCATTCGCGCCGCAGGCTGGCCACAAAAGGGCTCACCGCCGGTCCTCGACGATCACGCTCATGCCCGGCCGGGCGCCTTCGATGGGCGAGGCCGGGCGGGCGCGCACCTCGAAGGTGCGGGCGTCGAAGCCCTGGCTGCCGCGCGTGGCGCGCCAGGTGGCGAAGTCGGGCAGCACGCCCAAAAAGTACACCTCGAACTCGGCCGTGCGCCCGTCCAGCGCCGGCAGGCGGCCGCTGAAGCGCGAGCCCTTGGCGAAGCGCCCGAGCTGGTCCTCGCGCACGTTCAGCACCAGCCACTGGTCCTGCAGGTCGACCACGGTGACCAGGGCCACGCCCTGGGGCGACAGCTCGCCCTCGCGGGCCAGCACCTTGGCCACCTCGCCGCCCACTGGGCTGCGCAGCTGGGTCTCGGCCTGCGCCGCCTCGACCTCGGCGACGGCGCCGGCAGCGCGGCGGGTCTGGGCCTCGGCGGCGGCCTTGTCCTCGCCGCGCGCGCCGCGGGCGGTCATGTCGTACTGGGCGCGGGCGGCCTGGGCCTGGGCGGCGGCGGCGCGGGCATTGGTCTGCGCCTCGTCGCGCTTTTGCGCCGCCACCAGGCCCTGCGCGTACAGGCCCTCCACGCGCTGCCAAGATGTTTGCGCCAGGTCGGCGGCGGCCTGGGCGCGCTGCCAGGCCAGGCGCGCCATCTGCACCTCTTCGGGGCGGGCGCCGCTCTCGACCTTGTCGGCTTGCGCCCGGGCAGCGTCGCGCGCGGCCTCGGCCTGGGCCATCTTGGCGCGCACCTCGGGGCTGTCCAGCTCGACCAGTAGCGCACCGGGCTGGATGCGCTGGCCCTCCTGCACAAGCACGCGGGCGATGCGGGCCGTGACCTTGCCGGCCACGTCGGTCTCGCGCGCCTCCATCTGGCCCTGGAAGTACGGCGTGGGCGGCTGCGCTGCGCGCCAGAAGCCCCAGGCGACGAAGGCCAGCAGCGCCAGGCCGGCAAGCGCCAGCGCCCATGGCGGCCGCGGGCGCTGGCTCGGCGGGGGTGCGATGGCGGGAGCGGGCGGGTTCTCGGGTGCGGTCATGGTGTGCTCGGGGTGATCTGGATGTCGGCCTGCGCCATGTAGCGCTCGAACTCGCCCGCCTGGCCGGTACTCTCCAGCAGCGCGGCCAGGGCCTGCACATACTGGTGGGCGGTCTGGGCGCGCTCGGTCTGCACGCGCGCCAGGTTCAGCTCGGCGTCGATCAGCTCCAACGCCGTGCCAGTGCCCCCGCGCAGCGCGGCGGCGCGCAGGCGCAGCAACTCGCGCGCCAGCTCTTCCTGCGCCTGCTGCGCCAGGTATTGGGTGCGCGCCTGGTCCACGGCCAGCCAGTTCTTCTCGACCAGCAGGGCGATGTCGGCCAGGGCCTGCTGCTCGGTCAGCTCGGCCTGCTCGATCTTGCGCTGCGCCGAGGCGGCCAGGCGGTCGCGGTCCACGCTGTCCCACAGGGTGTAGCGCACGGCCAGGCCGGCGGCCCAGTTGGGCTTGCCGCCGCCACTGTTGATCTCGCGCATGCCGAAGCCCAGCACCTGCGGGCGGCGCAGCGCCTCCTGCGCATCCAGCAGCGCGCCGGCCTGGCGGCGCTTGGCCTGCACCTTGGCCAGGCCGGGATGGCCCTGGCGGGCGGCGTCGATGAAGGTGTCCAGCGGCGGCAGCGGGCGGCTGTCCACGAACAGCGCGCTGGTGGGCTGCACCGGGGCGCCGGCCTTCAGCGTGCTCGCCAGCGCCGTGGCGGCCAGGCGCGCGTCGTCCCGCGCCTTGCGCGCCTGCTGCTCGGCATCGGCCAGGGCGGCCCGGGCCTGCAGGCGCTCCAGCTCGGAGATGACGCCAGCGCGCAGCATGCCGTCGGCCGCGTCGGCGTGCTCGCGCACCCCCGCCAGGGCGCGCTCGCGCAGCTGGGCCGCGCGCGCCGCCAGCTGCGCGCCGAAGTAGCGCTGGGCCAGCAGCGCCTGCTGGCTCAGGGTGGCAGCGCTGGCGTCGGCCTCGGCCTCCTCGGCCATGGCGTCCAGTTCGCCGCGCACGGCATCACCCAGGCCGCCGATGTACAGGGGCCACAGCAGCGAGAAGTTGGCCGAGGCGCGGTGCCCCTGGCGCTGCAGGCTCAGGCTGGAGGGCAGCTGCGGCACCTGCCCCACGGCGCCGGCCAGCGGCGGCGGCAGCAGGCCGATGGCGTCCGACAGCGCCTGGCGCGCCGGATCCAGGCTGATGTCGGCGTTGGCCGAAGAGCGCAGCGCGGTGCCGGTGACGGCCACCGACGGCCCGCCCAGCCCCTGCATGGCCTCGCGGCGCAGGCGGGCGCTTTCCACCTCGCGCGCGGCGGCCGCCAGCCGGTCGGAGCGGGTGAGCAGCAGCTGCTCGGCCTGCGCGTAGCTCAGGGGCTCGGCCGCAGGGCCGGCCTGGGCCTGGACGGCGGCCGGGGCCAGGCCCAGGGCCAGCAGCGCCGCCGAAGCATGTAGGAGTGTGTTCTTCACGGTGGTCACGCCGGGTAGTCTAGGAGTGGACGGGGCGAGAACACCGCATTGTGCATAAAGCCGCATGCTGCCGGCCCGCCAGCGGCGTTACATACAAAAACAGCCTCCATCCCTTGATGGACAAGCGCTGGCAGCTATTCAATCAGGAGCATGCGCGCAGCGAATAAAATGCCCCGCATCCTCCAATCCACTGCCCGCGAACGGCATCCCACGGGATGCCGTTCTTCATTGCCATGAGCGACGACACCCTCCTCTCCCAGCCCGGCCTGAACAGCCTGTCCAAGTCCTTCGAGCCCGCGCCGCTGGAGGCGCACTGGGGGCCGCTGTGGGAGCAGCGCGGCTACGGCCGCGCCGGCGTGCGCGGCACCGGCCAGGCCGATGCCGGCCAGCCCTCCTTCGCCATCCAGCTGCCGCCGCCCAACGTGACGGGCACGCTGCACATGGGCCACGCGTTCAACCAAACCATCATGGACAGCCTGACGCGCTACCACCGCATGCTGGGCCACAACACCGTCTGGGTGCCGGGCACGGACCACGCCGGCATCGCCACGCAGATCGTGGTGGAGCGCCAGCTGCAGGGCCAGGGCACCAGCCGCCACGACCTGGGACGCGAGCTACAACCCACGCCACCCCGAACGCACGCTGCTCTACCAAACGGTAGCCGAGCACCACGAGACCTGGCTAGAGTTGGCCAGCGCGGGTCAGTTCGACGGCCAGGGCGACCACCACACCCCCAAGCCCTTCGTGCGCAAAGCGTTTGCCAAGTATCTTGAGTGCGGCATCTTTGCCCATGGCTTTGCCCGCGCTCGCTGCGGCGACTGTGGGCACGACTACTTTGTAGCCTTCTCCTGCAAAGGCCGGGGAGTCTGCCCCTCGTGCACCAGCCCGTCCGCATGGATGGAAAAGACTGGTAGCGCTTTCGGCTGGCCCTTCTTCTTGCCTTGCGTTTCGGTTGGCTTGAGGTCGTCCCAAACGCCTTGCACGGTTTTGTTCAGTTCGTCGATGAAGCGTTCCGGCATGGTTTTCAAGAGTTCGGCAGTGATTGCGTTCGCGTCCTCAAATTGCTTCCTTGCTTCGGCTTCTTTCTCCCGTCGCTTTTGGCGTTCTTTTTCGTACTCGTCGAACGTTTTTCTGTGTCTTGCCTGTGCTTCCGCTTCTGCTTTTTCGGCTTGCCGTTGTGCTTCCTCTTTGTCTTTCTGTCGGCGTGCTTCTCCTTCTGCTGTGAGGGCCGGTTTCACCAGTTCGCCCGATTTGGCCTCGATGGTGATCGAAAGCGGTTCGCCGCGATGGTCTACCAGATCGAACGGCAGACCATCAGCATCGAAGGCGGTTAGGTAGAGATTGGCCCCATAGACCTTGTGCCCCGGCCTCACAGCTTCGTATTTTTCTGCTGCTGCGTGCAGTGCTTCCGCTAGGCGTTCTGCCGTGATTTCTCCTTTGATCTTGATTCTCATGGCAACCTCCATCCGTAGGTGCCATCCGATGCGGGCTTGACGTAGCACACGCCTTTTTCGACGTACCACCCTGGCCTATCGCACTTCGCCAAGCTGGCGAGGCTTCCGGTTTGCGCGAAACGGTAGGCCAAGCGCCCCTCTGGCGTGTTGGCCCATGCCGCCGCCGCTTTCTCGTCCTTGGCTTCGGTGTATCCCGCGCCGTATCCGGCCTGATAGCCCGAATCCTTGCCGCTGCTGTGCATGTACCAGCCGAACAGGCCGACGCACAGGAAGGCCACCGCGATGCAGCCCGCCGCCCACTGCCACATCTGCTTTGCCGATGTGTTGCGCGCGACCTCTTGCGCTGCTGCTGCTACCGCTTGCGCCAAATCCGCCTTGGCTGCTTCCGCTGATGCTTTCACGGTTGCATCCGCCGTTACCTTGAAATTGACCAAGGTATCTTTGGCTGCTTGTGCTATCGCTTGCGGGAACTTCTCATACTGGCCTTGGTAGTGTTGCAAGGCCATGAGCACCAGCCACAGCGCATCATTGTTTTTCAGGCCGAGTGCATCCCGAACCCGGTAAAGACTTTGCCGCTCCGCGTCACTAGGTTGCCTGCCGAGCAGCTTTGCAAAGCTGTCGTCTAGGTCACTCATGGACTACGGCCTCCAATACCTTTTTGGCCTCGTTGCGCCACCGCGTAAGCTCCGCACGGTTGCCAATGGGCAATTCCTTGAGTGCTACCGCAATGCTCATGCGCTTGCTGTAAATGTCATCGCTCACCCGGTCGGCCAAGTCCGGGAATGTCACCGATTGCCCGCCGCGTTCCTCTACCGCCGTGCGCAGCTTGGAGCCGTTGTAAAGCTCGAATTTCTTTTCCTCTCCGAAGTGTCCATTGCGCACCACGTGAACGGCCGAGTTCGGGATTGCATCCATGTATTCCTTGAGCAGTTCGAGGCTATCCCGTTGGCGGTTAATCACCCACAGCGTGACCAGCTTGCGCTTGAGTTCAGCAAGCGTGCTATTCAGTGTTTCACCGTAGGCGCTCACGCCCTTGTTATTCCGTGCAGCCGTGTTGATTACCACAACGCTATCCGGCTTGCTATCGCACAAGTTCACTAGCTGAATCCATCCGTCCGCCTCATCCAGATTGATAAGCTCCGTTTCCGTGCTTTCCTTGTAGGCTTTCCACACGTCCGGGTTCGAGGTGTCAGACTCAATCAGCAAGACGCTTTCGCCGCGCTCTTGCAGGTAATCAACCGTTGCCATCGTGACAAGCGACTTGCCAACGCCGCCCTTGCTGCCACCGATCAGGTAAATGCTTTTCGCCATGTTGCTTACTCCTTAAATGTCGTCGCTGTCAGGTTTCGGGGTGAATGTCGCCTTGGATGTATCCGCAGGCTTCTTGTCGGCGGGGCGGGGCGGGGGTGTGTCTCCCGGCGCTTGCGCCGGGGCTTTCTTCGCTGGCTTTGCTCTCTGCAAGTAGCTCTTGAGTGTCGGGGTTGCGATGCTCAGACCTTCTCCGCGCAGCGTCTCGGAAATCTGGTCAAGCGTGTATCCACGCTTTTGCAAAGCCGCGATCTCTTTGGAAAGGATGCGCACGGCCTCTTGCTTGCTGTGCTCCTGCTTCTTCTTCTCTACTGGAGGCATCTCCCGCAGCTTTGCAGCGATAGCCTCTAGCTGTTCTGTTGTGTACTTCATCATGCTGACTCCTTTGCTCACTGGTTACGGCGTTGACAGCATAGCGCCATTTGTGCTTGTTGCAAAGTGCGTCCCGTGCAGCTAAGCTGCTGATACGATAGTAGAGCGGATGAGCTTAACAGGATGCGGATTGTCATACACATGGCTTCGCCATGTTCCTGCCAATCCACGCCTGCCCATTCGGCGCTTCGCTTCTCACGGTCTGGCTCATCCTGCAAGGGGCAAGCCCCTTGACCCCGGACAGTGCGGCGCTTCGCTTCTTACTGTCCAAGACACACCCCCGCCCCGCCCCGCCCCGGCGAGAAGGAGACACGATGCCATTTGAAACGCAGGGGCCGGAACCGCTGGACGCCGTTATCAATGTACGGCTGACCGCAGCGGAGAAGGCCCGCTTGAAAGAGGACGCCGACCTTGCCGGTTTGAGCATGTCGGAGCTTGTCCGCCGCCGCTACTTTGGCAGGCCGATCATTGCCAACGCCGATGCCGTGATGCTCAAAGAACTACGCCGGATCGGTGGATTGCTCAAGCACATCCACAACGAGAGCGGAGGCGTGTACAGCAAGGACACAGCCGGGGCGCTGGTGGCACTGAAAGCCTACATCGAGAGGTTGAGCCGTGATCGTTAAGAAGGTGCCGAACTCAAAGAGCAAGCACAAGACGGCGAGCATCCGCGACCTGGCCGACTACATCCGCGAGCCTCACAACCAGAACCCGGATGAGAAAGTGCTGTACGCCAACGGGCGCGGCTTCCTCTGCGACGGACACGCCGCACAGCGTGAGGAAATGGTAGCCCTCGCTGCTGAGTCCGTGCGCAGCAAGAACCCGGTCAATCACTACATCATGAGTTGGCGCGAAGGGGAGCAACCCAGCCCGGAGCAGGTGGAAGAAGCCGTAAGCATCTTCATGGAAGAACTCGGGTGGAAAGACCACCAGGCCATCTACGGCCTGCACAAAGATACGGACAATATCCATCTGCACATCGCCATCAACCGCGTGCATCCCGAAACGCTCAAGATTGTCGAGATCAACCGTGGTTTTGATATTGAACTGGCACACAGGGCGATAGCACGAATCGAGCACGCGCAGGGATGGCAGCGTGAGCAAAACGGGCGCTATCTGGTGTTGGAAAACGGGGAGCTTGGCCGAGCGCCCTACGACCCGGAGAAGCCGCGCCAGCCAGACCAAAGGAAGCGGGACATGGAGAACCGCACCGGGGAGAAGTCAGCCCTCCGCATCGCCATTGAGGACGGCGCGGCGATCATCAAGCGGGCGCAGACGTGGGAGCAGTTGCACCGCGAGTTAGCAGCCAAGGGGATGCGCTACGAGAAAACCGGAAGCGGAGCAACCGTGTTTGTCGGGGATGTTGGCGTGAAGGCCAGCGACGTAGACCGCAACGCGAGCCTTGCCAAGATGCAGAAGCGCCTAGGCGAGTATCAGCCCGCGCCGCAGCATCAGCAGGTAGCCCAGCGCGAGCCGGAGCCGATCAAGCCAGACGTGCCGGGCTGGAAGGACTACATCACCGGGCGCAAGGCTCATTACGCCGCAAAGAACGCGGCCAAGCTGGCACTGGACAAGGAGCAGGAGCAGGAGCGCAAGCAACTGGCCGAGCAGCAGAAGGCCCGCCGCGATGAACTCATGCGCGGCAACTGGAAGGGCAAGGGCGAAGTGCTCAACGCCATGCGCAGCGTGATTGCCGCCGAGCAGGCCGCCGAGAAAGCGGCCTTGAAAGAGAAGCACCAGAAGCAGCGTGAGCAGTGGAGGCAGCAGTTCCGCCCTTATCCCGACCTGGAGCAGTGGCAGCGGATGCAGAAAAGCCCGGAGCTTGCCGAGCAGTGGCGACACCGGGCCAGCGAGCCGCAGCGCATCGAGGGCGACCGCAGCGAGCCGCCGACGCCGCGAGACATTCGCGCCTATATCCCGGAGATCGTGGGCGGGGAGGTGCATTACAGCCGCCGCGACGGGCGCGAGGCGGGGGGTGTGTCTTTCGTGGACAAGGGCAAGAGCATCGACATTCACGACTGGCGCAACCGGGACAGCACGCTTGCAGCCTTGCAGCTATCGGCGCAGAAGTGGGGCAGCTTCACCGTGACCGGGAACGACGAATACAAGGCCATGTGCGCGAAGTTAGCAGCAGAGCACGGCTTCAAGATCACGAATCCTGAGCTTCAGGAGAGCATCCAGCGGGAGCGGCAGCGGATACAGCAGGAGAGGGCGCAAGCGATGAAATCGGAGCAGCTAAAGCAGTTCGAGCGGTACGCGGAAGCGGTAGGCGCGGAGCGTTACCGGGTCACGTCCATCAAGATGCAGGCAGGCGGCAGGAAGCAAACCTTCATCCTCGACAAGAAGGACGGCATCACGCGGGGATTCACACCGCAGGAGATCGAGCAGCGCACGCCGGAGATGCTGCGCCTACAGCGCAGGGGCGAAAACCTCTACTACACGCCGCTATCGGACAGTAAGCATCACATCCTGATCGACGACATGAACCGGGAGAAGCTGGAGCGGCTTATCCGCGATGGCTACCAGCCCGCCGTCGTGCTGGAATCCAGTCCCGGCAACTATCAGGCCATCATCACCGTGCCGAAGCTGGGGACGGTCCATGACAAGGACGTGGGCAACCGGCTGAGCGATGCCCTGAACCGCGAATACGGCAACCCGAAGCTATCGGGCGCTATCCATCCGCACCGCGCACCCGGCTACGAGAACCGCAAGCCCAAGCACCAGCGGGAGGACGGCAGCTATCCCGAGGTGCGCTTGCTCAAGGCCGAGCGCCGCGAGTGCGTCAAGGCGCTGGCCCTGTCCAGCCAGATCGACGCCGAGTATCAGCGGCAAGCCGCCTTGAAGGCGCAGCAGCCCGAGCGCAGCAAGGCCAAGCCCGCCTTGGAGCTTGCAGCGGCCAGCGGCAGCGCGATCGACGCCTATCAGCGGCATTACCGCGACGTGCTCAAGCGGCAGTGGGGCGGCGAGGTGGACTTGTCCCGCGTGGATTCCATGATTGCCGTGCGGATGCGCGTCACCGGCCACGATCAAGCCGCCATCGAGGGCGCTATCCGCCAGTGCGCCCCGGCCACCCGGCAGAAGGACGAGGGGCGCGACTGGAACGACTACGCGCAGCGCACCGCCCGCTATGCCTACAGCGCCGCAGGCGACCGGCAAGCCGCCGAGCTTGGGAAGTACCGCCAGCAGTGGGAGAAGCTGGAAGGGCGCGAGCCTGTACGCCAGCAGGAGCAGGCCAAGGCGCAGAAGATCGAGCGCGACAACTCACCCGGCATGAGTCGATAAGACTTGATGTAACTACAAAAAGACGCTACAATAAGAACACAATGGAACTTGAATGGGACGCCGATAAAGCGGCACGAAACCTGAAAAAGCACGGCGTTTCCTTCGAGGATGCCGAGCTTGTTTTTTACGACTCCGGGCGGGTTGAAGCCTACGACGGACGCGAGGACTACGGGGAAGATCGTTGGGCAACGATTGGGCTTGCCTACTCGGCTGTCCTGTATGTGGTCTACACCGTCCGACACGAGGAAACCATCCGCCTTATCTCTGCGAGGAAAGCAAATGCCGACGAAAGAAAGCAATATCGTGAAGCGAACTCTTGACCTCAAGAAGCCGCCACAGTTGAGCGCCGAGCAGAAGGCGCGACTGGATGCCGTGGCCTCGATGCCGGATGAGCAGATCGACTATAGCGATGCACCCTATCTGCCTGATGCTGTCTGGATGAAGGCAGCGGAGCAATTGCCCCACACCAAGAAGCAAATCACGCTGCGCATTGATGCCGAAGTGTTGGAGTTCTTCAAGCACACCGGCAAGCGTTATCAGTCGCGCATGAATGCTGTTTTGCGCTCCTACGTTGAGGCGCACAAGGCGCACGCGAAATGAGCGGCGACGACAAGCAGCTTGAGCTTGAAGCCCTCGCCGCCGTGGGCGAAATGCTCTTGTTCGACCAAGCCAGAGGCAACCCGGAAGAAGCCGCCCGCATCCTGCGATGTGCGCGGCTTTTTGCTCGTTCAGAGGATGCCGCGCAGCGTCTCAGCGAGCTATGCAACGAGGCGGGCAGTGATGCGACTTGGCGCGAAAACATCGTGGAGGAACTGCAAGACCGAGAGGACTTGCAAGCCGCCGAGGCAGCGATGGAAGCCCGCCGACAGGCCCAACTTGTTGCGCAAGCGGATAGTGTCGACACGGCCTTGCAGACCCTAATGGACGAGGTAGCGGCGGACACCTTCGGCAGTCTCGATGAAGGATATGCGGCACAGGCGCAGGCCGAGGCCGTGAAGGCGTGGCAGGGCAGGCAGTGAGCGGCATTTGTTGGTGTTTCATCGTAACCCGGCAAGTGTTCTGTCATTTTCAGAAGACGACTGCACCATTCAGCGCGGTTTGAAGCCTGTTGTGCATACGGCTCCTGATAACCCGATATCAGGATTCCTCTGCACAAAACTCGTCTATGCTCAATACTCGTGTGCACCAAAGCGAGGTGAG
>Ga0308165_1002425_pt1 | contig 22285 bp, 20 predicted proteins | sample PhyWR2_FD_201032 | JGI IMG/M metagenome (GOLD analysis project Ga0308165, IMG submission 201032) | Phyllosphere microbial communities from UC Gill Tract Community Farm, Albany, California, United States - DLSLW.R2 | ecosystem: Host-associated > Plants > Phyllosphere > Unclassified | place: USA... | reverse complement strand
GGTAAACCACAGAAGACCGAAAAACAGTTGATGGATTGCGTTCTGATCGATGATTCCAACGCCAACAAACTCAGCATGTTTAATCTTAGCAAGTAAGTAAGGCGGAGGATTTTCTATGTTCTTAAAACAATGGGGCGGTGCATTGATTGGTTGTACCGTCCTGTTGCTAACAGCCTGCACAGTGGTAGATCTGGATGAAAACGGCAAACCTATTCTGCCTGTCGACCCAAATGCGAAGCACAGCTTCGATAATCTGACTCCACAGCAGGTAGCGCAACAAACCTGGCAAACCCGTGTTATCGATGCAGCAAACCAGCATGCTCTTGATGCCAGTTCGCTGGAAAGCAAGTTAACCTCGTCTGGAGAGAAACCAGAAAGCTATTTTGTTCATCTGATAACGCCAGTCACAGAAGTCAATCTCAGTGACGAGCGTGAACAAAAATTTACCGTCAGTATCAATGGCAAGCCGCTGGTTATTCAGGTTGGCCCGGTCATCAAGGGGAATGCCATTCGTGATGCAACGGGTTTTGTATTTGAAGATTTCACCAACCAGGTACAGTTTGCTCAACTTTCCCGCGTCTATAACCGGGAAGCGGTAAAACAGTTACCGAAAATAGATTCCAGCTGGGTTGGCAAACCTGTCAACGTACGCTTTGCCGTGACATTAAGTAACGGTACTGCACAACACGCGGCAGCGCTGGAACTGAAACAGGAGACGCAGCCGTGAGCACCTCAGCGACCGATGACATTATTCTGCGTACCCGCGGTATTTCAATGCTATTCCCCGGCACAGTCGCTCTGGACAACGTCGACTACAACGTCTGGCGCGGCAAGGTAAACGTCATCATCGGGGAGAATGGCGCAGGTAAATCAACATTAATGAAGATTCTGGCTGGCGTTCAGCAACCCAGTGTTGGCGAAATCCTGCTTAATGGTAAACCCGTACATTTTTCCAGTACCCGTGAAGCATCTGCCCACGGTGTTGGCATGGTGCATCAGGAGTTAAATCTGTTTGAAAACCTGAGCATCGCTGAGAATATTTTTCTCGGTCGCGAGCTACAAAAGGGGATCGCCCCCATTAATGAAGCGGAGCAGGAAAGACGTGCGACAGAGTTATTAAAGCGCCTTGATCAGCCCCTGTCACCCCGGGAGCTGGTCGGGAACCTCAAAGTAGGTCAGCAACAGCTAATAGAGATAGCCAAAGCGCTGGCCGACGATGCCGATATTCTCATTCTGGATGAGCCGACTTCTGCTTTGAGTAAAACAGAAGTCGAGATCCTGTTTCGCGTCATTCGTGAACTGACGCGCCAGGGTGTCTCTATTATTTATATCTCGCACCGCCTGGAAGAATTGATGGCGATAGGTGATGTGATCACTATTCTGCGTGACGGTAAATTCCAGTCTGAAGCCAAAGTTACCGATATCGATGTCCCCTGGATTGTCCGGGAAATGTTAGGTAGCGAACCAGTAACAGATTTTCTGAGTCCTGGACGTACCTTTGGGGCTCCTGTTCTGGAGGCAGAAAATATTACCAGCGTTAACGCTGCCGGCAATACGGTGGTTAACGACGTAAGTTTTAAAGTCCATGCCGGGGAAATTGTCGGTATTTATGGCCTGATGGGAGCCGGGCGCACTGAGCTGTTTGAATGCATGCTCGGCACCGAACGAAATTATCTCGGCAGACTGTGGCTGGACAGCAAACCGGTTCCACAACGTTTAACGCCCGCCGATCGTATCCGTATGGGCATGAGTCTGGTACCTGAAGACAGAAAACGTACCGGCATTTTCCCTGTCTCTTCAGTGGCCAATAATCTCACTATTGCCAGCCTTTGGCGACGTCTGCAACGTGGATTCACTATCGCCAATCAGGAAGAACAGGCAGTGGTCGCCGGCACCATCGGTAATCTGTCGATTAAGGTTTCCTCACCGGATGTAGAAATTCAGGCCCTGAGCGGTGGTAACCAGCAAAAAGTTGTTATCGGTCGTTCTTTGCTCACCAATCCTAAGGTGCTCTTTCTCGATGAGCCCACCCGCGGTATTGATATTGGAGCCAAAGCCGATGTCTTCCGCATGATGGTAACGCTTTCTCAACAAGGTATCGCGGTGGTTTTTTCCACCTCAGATCTCAAAGAAATTATGGCGATATCCGATCGTATCCTGGTCATGTCTGGCGGCAAACTCACCGCTGATATTACCCGCGATCGCGCCGAAGAATCCGCGCTGGTCTCAGCAAGTGCTCAGGGGTTTTAATATGAAAACGACACAATCCGCGGCTCTTGTGCCGTCTGCCAGAACATCAGTCTCTCGCGAAAATTTTCTGCTGCTACTGCTGAAACTGCGAACCTTTATTGCCCTGTTTTTAATTGTCGGTTTCTTTACCATCACCGTCCCGGGCTTCTTGTCCGCTGGCAGTATGGTTATCATGATTAAGCACATTGCCATCAATGCCTTCCTGGCACTGGGCATTACCTTTGTCATTATTACCGCCGGTATCGATCTGTCGATTGGTGCGACGCTTGGACTGTGCGGCATGATAGCAGGATGGCTTATCACTAAAGGAATTGTCATTCCCTGGCTCGGCATCGCCATCTTCCCAAGTGTCTGGGTGATTGTCCCGATTGTCTTACTCATAGGCGCCTTTATCGGGGCAACCAATGGCTGGATTATTACCCGCTATAGTGTCGCCCCCTTTATCTGTACCTTGGGAACCATGTACGTGTTACGTGGTGCGGCCATGCTCACCTCCGACGGGCAAACCTTCCCGGGCTTAGCCGGAAATCCACAGCTGGGTAACACCGGTTTTGATGAAATTGGTGCCGGTTCGCTGTTTGGTATTCCATGGGCTATCTGGATGATGATCGTGCTGGCACTGGTTATTGCCTATATCGCTCGCCGTCTGCCCTTTGGTCGCCACGTTTACGCCATCGGCGATAATGAGCGTGCAGCAGAGCTTTCCGGTGTGAAGGTTAAGCAGGTTAAAATTCTGGTCTATACCCTCTCTGGTGTCTGTGCAGCAATTGCCGGAATCGTCGTTTCCGCCCAGTTGCTGGCTAGCCACCCGGCAAGCGGTGCTGCTTTTGAAATGAATGCCATTGCCGCTGTAGTACTCGGCGGAACCTCCCTGGCAGGCGGCCGCGGAACCATTCTGGGAACCATCATCGGGGCTTTTGTTATCGGTTTTCTCGCCGACGGACTGGTTATGATGGGCGTCAGTGAATTCTGGCAGATGGTGATTAAAGGCTTAGTGATTATTCTGGCGGTGATTATCGACCAGATGCAAAACCGAATGCAGCAGAAGGCCGCGGTTGTCGCGCAGAAGACGGCTTTCGAAAGTAAATAATCCCCGTTTTTTGAAAAAACTAATCCCCGGAAGATATTCATCTTCCGGGGATTATCGTTATACCCCCCCTCGATACAAAATATTTAAACCCAATTATTAGCATCGACATGCTAATAATTGCATTTGTAGAATTATTATTCTGAGTAGTAAAATCACTAATAGCGACAAATCTGGCTGAATAGTACTTACGCGTAACCAATATTAAAAATACACCCATCTATAGAATATATATATTCGCACTTTACCAGATAAAGCATTTGTTTTTATTTTACCCATTCCAATTTACCTTCTAAATATTATTAAATACTTGGAGATATACCATGGGATATATTGATGACAGATACAATTTACGTGCAACCGGTATTACACAAAGCAGCCTATTGCTGCAATGGCTGCATGATCCTATGCAGGCACCACATGATAATATACTTTATTATATCTATGAAAATAACATACAAAAATACTCTCGCCCCACAAACTCACCGTTCCTGCATGTCACTGAACTACTTCCTGGTACAGAGTATAGCTACCAGGTTAAGCGTGTGAATACCAGCACGGGGGAAGTTATCAGTCAGAGTGAGGTTATTTTCGTCACCACTGAAAGTTATAATAACAGCTATAACCTGCGCGCAACTCATGTCACGCAAACAAGCCTGTTGTTAGAATGGCAGAACGATTCTATGGAAGCACCACATTATAATATACTTTATTATATCTATGAAAATAACATACATAAATACTCTCGTCCCACAAACTCACCGTTCTTGTCTGTCACTGAGCTACTTCCCGGCACAGAATATCGCTACCAGGTTAAACGTGTGAATACCAGCACGGGCGAAGTCATCAGTCAGAGTAATATTATTTTCGTCACCACTGAAAGTTATAATAATAGCTACAACCTTCGCGCAACGAATGTCACGCAGACTAGCCTGCTGCTGGAATGGCTGCAAGGGAATCTCTATCCCAGTGCACCGCACCCGGACAGACGGTATGACATTTATGAAAATAATGTGCTGAAATACTCACAGCCCTCATATATGACTTTCCGGGATATCACCGGGCTGACCCCCGGTACAAAATATGCGTATCAGGTTAAAAGTGTGGCTATTGAGAGTGGCAGTATCATAAGTCAAAGCCATATCCTCACCCTTACGACTGAGAATAGAGATCCTCGCTGTAATTAAATACTGAATGAGCTCTGAGTGAGATAGCTGAAAGAGACGCCGATTTTTCGGCGTCTCTTTTATGCCGTAACTAAACTACGTGCGGTCGCAAAATCCGTAATGAGAACATCAATATAGTTCCCCTTTAGCGCCCCGCGAATCGCCTTACTTTTTTCGACTCCACCTGCGAGAGCAATCACATGCTGGCAGGCACGAGCTTGTTCCAGCTCCATACCAATCACCGGATCTTCTTCGTGGCTTAATACGGGGTTACCAGACTCATCATAATAGTGAAGGCAGATATCGCCTACCGCACCACGCTCAGCTAGCAACTGGAGCATCTCTTCGTTATAGTAGTTACCTGAGTTTTTCAGCAACTGGGAAGGTTCAAGTTCACCAATTCCGACAATCGCCATATCCACTTTCGCGAATTTCTCTACCACTGCGGCTACGTCCGGGCTATTCACCAGCCGGGTACGCTCTTCAACGGAGTGTTCAAAGCTTTGTGAAGGAAGTAACCATGCGCCACACCCCAGATGAGCGGCCAGTTGCTGAGTCAGAATGGTCGCCTGAACATTGCCATTAGGGCCGACCCCGCCGAGTAACTGAATCACCCCCGCGGCATGGACACTCTGAGGATGCATTTCATCAACCATACAGCGAATGGTACTACTCCATGAAGAGATACCGACCCAATCTTCCGGACGTAAACGTGTCTCAACGTAGTGTGCGGCTGCACTACCAATAGCATGCTTTATTTGTGCATTACCGGCATTTTCACCGGCATCAACAACAATGGCCTGGCGAATGCCGTAACGCGTCTCTATCTCTTTTTCCAGCTCAACAAAAATATGGGTCGGCTGGACCACGGTGATTTTCACCAGCCCCTCTTTCTGACAGCGAGTCAGTGCCCTTGAGACAAAAGATTGCGACAACTGAAGAAATGAGGCTATCTCAGACTGCTTTTTATTTTCGCTATAGTAAAGGGTCGCTATCTTTACCAGTAAGCGCTGTTCGTCCTGCTTCGACATAGCATTCTCCTTGATTTTATCCCTGTATTTTTATGCATTGCCGAATAGATAACAAGCAGGGAAATCTATTGCGCCCCTTTCAAATGTGATCCTTTTCTCTTTCTTAGAAGATTGCTTGTACAAGTCGTAGACAAACCCTCTCACAGAGCATATCTTACATTCATGGATAATAAATCATGAGTGAATATATATTCTGAGCAACGAATAACTGTTTGTTTCTGCCGATTACAGGGCAGGTAATTAACAAATGGCGCTCTTTTTCACCCAGGTTGAATATTTATTCATTTGAGAATTAACATTCGAGAGGTGTTTTATGAATCCGTTTTCACTCTCTATCGAGGGTTTAGAAAAAAAAGCACGCGCGATCCGTCGTCGCATTATTGTGCTCAATGCTGAAAGTCCGGCAGGGGGTCATACCGGTGCCGACCTGTCACAGGTTGAACTCCTGACCGCCCTGTACTTTCGTATCCTTAACTGCTCTCCAGAACTGAAAGACAGCGAAGAAAGAGATATTTATATCCAGTCTAAAGGACATGCGGTAGGCGGTTATTACTGTGTGCTGGCAGAAGCTGGATTTATCCCTGTAGAGTGGCTCTCTACCTATCAGCATGCTGACTCACATTTACCCGGACACCCGGTGCGCCACAAAACACCTGGCGTGGAATTGAATACCGGTGCTCTGGGACATGGCTTACCGGTTGCTGTCGGGATTGCCCTGGCTGCCAAACGAGATAACAGCAAACGTCGTATCTTCGTGGTCACAGGAGATGGTGAGTTAGCAGAAGGCAGTAACTGGGAAGCAGCATTAGTTGCAGCACATTACCAGTTGGACAACCTGTTTATCATTAACGATAAAAACAATCTGCAACTGGCTGGCTCGACCAAAGACATTATGAATACCGACCCGTTGGATGAAAAATGGCGCGCCTTCGGTATGGAAGTCACACAATGTAATGGCAATGATATGGCCGACGTCGTCGCCACTCTGGAAGCCCTACAGCCTAACGGTAAACCACACGTCATCATCGCCAATACCACCAAAGGCGCAGGGGTATCCTTTATTCAGGGACGTCCTGAATGGCATCACCGTGTACCAAAAGGTGAAGAAATAGAATTGGCGCTCGAGGAGTTAAAAGATGAGTAATAGCGAACATCTCGCCACCGTCATGGTGAATGCCTTTATTGATGCCGTCGATCGCGGCGTAGACCTGGTTCCGGTTGTCGCTGATTCCACATCGACCGCCAAGATTTCACCTTTTATCAAAAAATATCCGGACCGTCTGGTTAACGTGGGTATCGCCGAGCAAGTTCTGGTGGGTACCGCTGCTGGGCTGGCTCTGGGTGGAAAAATTGCCGTCACCTGTAACGCAGCACCGTTTTTGATCTCTCGTGCGAACGAGCAAATTAAAATCGATATCTGCTACAACAATACTAATGTGAAATTATTTGGCCTTAACGCAGGTGCCAGCTATGGCCCGCTGGCGAGTACTCACCACAGTATCGATGATATTGCAGTCCTGCGCGGTTTTGGCAATATCGAAATATACGCCCCATCCTGCCCGATTGAATGCCGGCAGATAATTGATTATGCCCTGGAGCACGTAGGCCCGGTTTATATTCGCCTTGATGGCAAAGCCTTACCTGAACTCCATGATGAAAATTACCGGTTCACACCGGGAAAAATCGATATCTTGCGTCATGGGAATGATGTTGCTTTAGTCGCAATGGGTTCAACGGTACATGAAATTGTTACCGCTGCTGCACAACTGGCAGAAAACGGTATTGAAGCCACGGTTATCAATGTACCGTCTATTCGCCCTTGTGATACCGGGCAGTTACTGGAGATCCTCAGACCACATCGGGCCGTCGTCAGTGTCGAAGAACATAATATCAATGGCGGAGTAGGGAGTCTGGTCGCTGAAGTTCTGGCAGAAGCGGGATGTGCTATCCCACTGCGTCGACTGGGTATTCCTGATGGTGGATATGCTATCGCGGCCGATCGCGCAGCAACACGTGCTCACCATGAAATTGATGCTGCGGGCATTGTAAAACAGGCAACGGCTCTATTTCAGGCGCAAAAAAAATAATAAGACAAAGTCTGTCAGGTAGCGTTGATACTTATCTGCATCCATGAGGTAACTGTGGTCGGTAAAGAAATTATCATTGCCCTCGATGAGGGCACAACCAATGCTAAAGCGGTGGCACTCGATAGCAACGGTAAAATAGTCGCATCCTTTTCCAGGGCTTTGACCATCAGTACTCCGCAGGAAGGCTGGGTGGAACAACCTGCCGAACTGCTGATCGAAGCCTCTATCGATGTGGTCTCGCAGGCTATTGCCGTAGTGGGTGCAGAGAATATTGTCGGTCTGGCAATTAGCAATCAGCGCGAAACGGCGGTCGGCTGGTATCGCCATAGCGGACGTCCGCTTGGCGCGGCGATCACCTGGCAGTGTTCACGCACCGCCCCCTTCTGTCAGTCGCTACGTGAACAGGGTAAAGAGGCACAAATCAAAACCGTCACGGGTTTACCTGTCGCACCGCTGTTTTCTGCATCAAAAATGCGCTGGTTGCTGGAGTCAGTGCCTGATGGCTTTGCTCAAGCTGAACGAGGCGAAATTTGTTTAGGTACCGTTGATAGCTGGTTGCTCTGGAACCTGACGGGAGGTGAGTCTTTTCACTGCGACTATTCCAACGCCTCGCGCACCCAGCTGCTAAATCTGCATACCGCAGACTGGGATGATGAGATGATGGCGCTCTTCTTTATTCCCCGTCAGGCTCTTCCCACTATTTTACCCTCGAGCGGGCTCTTTGGTTATACCCGAGGATGCCAGGGTATCCCTGACGGTATTCCTGTTCTGGCCATGGCAGGTGACTCACATGCCGCGCTGTTTGCCCACGGGCTGGGTGCTGCAGGTTGCGTGAAAGCCACCTACGGCACCGGTTCTTCCGTCATGGCACCGGTCAGTTCGGCTCAATATAACGTGAATAGCCTGGCCACCACTGTTGCCTGGCATGATGGCGAGCAGCTGGTTTACGGTCTGGAGGGAAATATTCCCCATACCGGCGATGCGGTAGCCTGGATGGTGGAAAGCACGGGACTGGATATGTTGCCGCCACAAGAACTGGCGCAGCAACTCGCCCTGCTACCTGCCTCCGTGGATTCAACCTCAGGCGTCTATTTTGTTCCTGCTCTGACCGGGCTGGGTGCCCCCTGGTGGGATGAAAATGCGCGTGGCGTGATAAGTGGTCTTAGTCGTGGTACCAAACGCGCACATTTGGTTCGTGCTGCACTGGAGTCCATCGCTTATCAAATTGCCGATGTCGTGATGGTGATGCGTCAGCGCGAGGATTTTCATTTAACAGCACTGATGGTAGATGGCGGACCGACTAAAAACAGCTGGTTAATGCAATACCAGGCCGACCTTCTCGGCTGCCCGGTACTGCGTAGCGACGTAGCGGAACTCTCCGCTATCGGCACGGCACTGCTCGCCCGTAAGATGTTATTGAAAATATCCACAGAGGAGCTCCGTCAGTTCTTACCTGAGCATCTGAGTTTTCAACCAGATATGGCTCGCCATGAACGGCTACAAAAACGCTGGCATGAATGGCAGGCAGCGGTTGAATTAACCAGGAAATCCAAAGTTCTGTAATAAGACAAGCAGCCAGACATTGAATAGAGATAACCGATGACCCCGGATAAAACAGGTGAGTCGGTTATCCTCACTGATAAAACCATTTATTCCCATCATCATTGATAATACTGTACTCAATAGCCTTCGCTTTTTTACTTCTGTTGCTCAGCGTCATCTGACTGTCACTGTATGGACTGACAACCAGACCACCAAAAATCTCGCCATCGATATTTAACTCGCCAATATTCATATGCCAGGGAGTGGGATTTTTGATCAATAACGTCTCTTTATCGTTTACATCAATAACGGAAAAAATGAGTTTCTTTCCATCCTCTTCCTCCGGAACGGGGATATTCTCCGGACGAATAAACACCTTCAAACGAAACCTGAGAGGCAAGAAAACGTGCTGCTCGGCAGCATCCATCTTAGAACGTGGGGGGATCTGATAAATATTCAACCAGTAAAGCGACTCTCTATCTTTCAGTATCTTATCCGGTGACACTAACTGTAATTTAACGCTTTTTATCTCACCAGGCTGGATACTGAATACGGGTGGAAGCGCAATCACCGGCGTTCTGCTGTCTTGCGGGTTAGCTAGCGGATCGCCATCATCTGTCCATATCTGGACAACCGATGGTTCATTTCCAGAGTTAACTAATCTCATAGAAATAACATTGTCACCACTGTTGAATACCGCTCTGGTACCTTCGACATTCACGACTGCGAATGAATGCGTCATACAGCATAAAAAAGACAGACAGAGCAAGGCGATATTTCTGGACAATTTATTGAAAACTAACAAAAACCTGTAATTGTGCATTTACCGCCCCCGCCGTTAACTTTTGATTAGGGATCGTCCCTAACTCAGCAGTAAAGTTCCCGGTGTAAATATCTGAAGACTTTCCGGAACCCGCTAATGTCAATAAGTCCTTAAAACCATACCACCCGGCATTATTTCCGCGACCAAAAGATGTTTTTGCCGGAAGTAAATTAAGGTACCTGTCATTTTTATCCAAAATTCTGATCCCCACACCGGCCGCTTGTCCATTAGCACCATAATTCGTGTCCAGCAACCAGGTTAAAGCGCCACTACTATTAACTAATCTTAGATCTTTGGCCTTACTGACTGCAGTGGGCTGATTAACCAAAAATCCCATTGCAACATTTGCTGATCCCTTACTTCCGTCGGTAGAAGGCGCAGTGCTGGAAGCGGCTCCTGATTCACACTCAAGGCTGACAGTAAAGTTAGCCCGGCTGGTATTTCCCTGGTTGAGCTCATTTACCGTAATTTTGGGTATCAATACTTTGGATGGATAGTCATTCACTTTACATGAAGCCCCCCTCACAAAGGTGACATAGTTAGTGAGTGACCACCCTGCTGGCCAGTCTGAAGAATAGCCCGAGTGATTAGAGTTATGGTCAGCATTATCTACCAGACCAGAACTGCGGCCGCCACCTTTAAATGCGATATACCCAGAGGGCTGATTTCTGGAATAGAGATATACTCTATTATTATTTGGTTTCAAATTAACTTCGTCGACTTTAAAAAGCTCCACAAACACATTGCTGAAAGCGCTGGCAGGAACATAGGTGTATGTTCCATCAGAATACAAATCCTCTTTAGGTAATCGACGAGACTTCCAGTATCGGGAGTAATATTCCCCGGTGGTTAAATTAGTTAATCGGATGGCAACGTTTTGTGCATTAGTAAAATATGCCCCAGGCACTTCTGCAGTAACATATTTACCGCTGAAATTATCATCCCCGTTGGTCGCATAGAATTCAAATAAACCATCATTAACCGCTGCTGTGTTGCACCTGAAAAGAACTTGTTTTGGCTCATATGGCTCTGTGTGGCCGGAGTCCAGAAAAGTTGCCATAGAGCTAGCCAGAAGCGTTCCTCCTGGTTGAAATGAAGTAAGGGAGCTAACGCTTATAATGCTCGGAAGGCCCAGGCTGGATTGTGAGCCCGAATTTGATGAACCATTCCAAGTTTTCGCGGTGTAACCTGCAGCGATGGCCGATGCAGATAATAATTTTATATCTCTCACGCGATCACACTTTCCCGCAGTTCCTGCCGCATATACGTTAAAACTCCAGCTTATTAATACAGATAAAAAGACCAGAGAAAATTTCTTTAAATTTCTTTGATAGTGAATATTCATGTTTATTAAGCCTTATCACAGGATAAATTCAGCTGAGACAGCGTTTTTTTATCTTGAGTCGGTATTGCATACTTAAGATTACAACCATGGGAATCTTTCTGTCCCCACTTAACAAAAATCGTTCCGGACACATCAGGTACGCGGGCATAAATTTGACCGCCTTGCCCCACCATACCAATTTGTTTACCGTCTTTATCAAAAACTTCCGCTCCCATTGGCGGTAACTCGCCAGCAGGAAGAGTGGTTATTAATAAGGCATAGCCATAACTTGATTCAAATTCGATTTTTGGTATAGCACCGGAGTAAGGAACAACTCGCTGACTGCCGCCTTTTAGCTCAACGTTCGGATCAATATTTTTGGGGTCTAGGCTAATATTATTATATTGATAGGGGGACATTGACGGATAAATAGCATAACCAAATCGGTCTATTGTCGCCCCCTGACCATTTTGAACAACCGCACCTTTAGCTCCTGCCGCATGAATAATCGCAAAGGTATCACTCACATAAGGCCCAACGGTAATACCGCCGCTATGGGCGACAATCGTTCCGGAATAACCCGCTCCATACTGTTTATAATCACCGCCACCAGAAATATTACCTCGGACACTCCCTAATGACGTATTCTGCTGAATTGCTCCCCCCCAGGTCGATGAAGCACTGCTATTTTTGTATTTTTCAGCACCGGCATATAATGAATAGCTTGTATTACTATTTTCGCCAGCAGAACCACTCAGCCCTAACTGACCATTATTAGACTCTCTATCACCACTCATACTCAGTGAAAGGTTAGAGACATTTTTCCTGATATTTAAAGGTATTGATAGGTTTAATGAAACCGTATTCTCAATATATTTTCTGTTGTTTGATAAATCATAATCAGAATCGTCGACACTATAAAAATAGCGCCCACTGGTCATCACACTTTGTTGTCGGGAGACATTTATGCTGTAGCTAATATCATGCCAGTCGTTACCGTATGAAAGCTGCAGCTGTTTTATACTACCGCGGCCACCATAATAATCAGCGATACTGCCATACAGACTAAGTGTTCCCTGAGCATCGAAACTCTGACTTACGGTTAATGATATTTTATTTTTTTGTTTAAGGGTGTCTGACCAATAATCCTCACCGTTATCAAGCTCTCTTCTTACACCCAGCACATCCTGTAAATCTCTGAATCCATTGGTTGAATAACGATAGGTCGCCAGAACCAAGTTAGTACCCGTTTCAAAACTTTTACTGTAGTTTGCTTCAAATCGCCAGCCGGATTCAGATTGATTTCTTTCAACTTTAGCGTGCGAATAAGTGGTATTGATACCAAAAGCCCCCATTTTTGAGGCGATCACGCCACCAAAAAGTAGCGCCTGATATTTGTTCGCAATACGTAAGCCACTGTTCATGGTAAACATATTGGATAAACCTTGCTGCAGAGTCAGCTCAGCAAATTCATTTTTAACATTGCTGAAATTTCTAACTCTACCTACCGAAAAGGAATAGTCAGTGTTCCCGGGGCGAATCGACTCAGGAACAGAGGCATAGGGAACGGTAAAATTAGAGACTTTACCATCGGCATCAACAACTTCCACCAGTAAGTCACCCTGACTTTTTGTATTATATAAATCATTAATAACAAAAGGACCAGGGGGGACTGATGTTTCATAAATCACACTCCCTTGCTGACGGATGACCACGCGCGCCGCGCTGCCAGCGACTCCCCTGACCTGAGGAGCATAAGAGCGGCTGCTCTGAGGCAACATTCTATTGTCTTTCTCTAGCTTCACACCATTAAACGATAAGCTACCAAACAAACTATTACCGGTAAAAATATCACCAAGGGAAAGAACACTTTCAATCGTTTCAATGGGTCTTTGCACCCAGGTTCTGACAGTATTATATTTATACTGACTACCAGCATAACTATTTGAAGAATAACGTAAATTACCTACATGTCTAATCTGCCATAATCCAACATTAGTCCCGGAGTTAATATTACTCCACAGATAATCGTAGTGATATTTCAATTTTGAATTATCAGTACGCGTAAAGTTAGTATTATGTTTTAAAAAAACAGCAAATGAACCCTCATCCCAAAGACTGACCGGAATATAGCCTCGTGGGTGTTTGATTAATTGAGACTGCGGTATAGATATATTAAGACGTGAGGATGTTAAGTCTATTGTAGAGTTAAAATATCCTTTCTCTGATGGTACGGTAAGACATCCATCGACGCTATCAAACTCATCGCTCGTTGTTTTTTCTCTCAATGCTTTGATAAGTGGTTCATTTAAGCACTGCTCATCCTTGTCTGCGGAATTTTTTTTTACCGTAACTTCTTCATTGGTAGCAATGATTTCATCATTAACATAAACATCAAGAAAATAGACGCCAGGTACGACATTCTTATCATCATTATTAAATGTTGTCATATCCATCCCTAAGGACGAACCCTGAAGTAAATTAGAGTCAAAGTAAAAATCATTAGCGAATAACGATGATGAATAAAGAATGCCCATCGCAATTACAATCTTACTAAAGACAAAAAAACGATCGGGTTCAGTTTTGTTATAATGAATATTTTTCATTAATCCTGGCCCCTTGATCATTGAGCACTATTATATTTACTGTTTTCCCTTTAACGGTGCTGGATTTGGACAATTTAAATACTTCACTTCCGAATGGTGCAATCATGCCGGACTCAGAAGCTGATTTTTTACCATTATTTAAAAAATAGATATCGCTGATAGTGACATAAAAAGGTGTATTATTTTTTACACTTACCGATGAAGCTGAGCCAGCAGCCTGAGTCACAGTAAGATCAGGGAATTTATTTCTTTCAGCTGATAATAAAGACGATGGACGATAAAATAACTTAACCCTGTTTCTTAAAACAACCAACATTTTATTAGAATCAGAGACACCCGCATTTAAATTAGAGGGTGGAATCTGTATAAAATTAAAATAAAAAACAGACTCTTTATCAACTGGCAGTGTTGTATCACCCAGATATGTTATTTTAAGAACCTGACCACCATTTGGGTTCATACGAAAAATGGCTGGAGTAGTGACAAAAGGCACTTTTATTTTTTCGTCCGGCCCACTGGTCATGATGCCTTTATCAAACCATGTTTGGATAACGTAAGGAATATTATTATCATTTCTCAGGTCGACATCAACAGAGCGCGAACCTTCATTATAAATAATTCTTGTTCCTGTCATAACGACACTTGCATTAACATTAAAAGAAATAAAATTATTTAAAAATAATGAAGTAATCATCATCAATATTAATTTCATATATTTTAGCATATTAGCACGCCCGTTATTTAGAGAGTTAATAAAATACCGGAAGAATATCTTCCGGTATTCGCTTTATTGATAGCTTACAGCGTATTGTAAGGATGCTGCGACTGAACCGACAGTTGCGCCGCCTGTAGAGTAATATGATGCAACATATTCATGGCTTGCTGAGGTATTAGGGTTTTCTGCATCTTTAGATGAAGTGATAGTTAAATCTCCTGCACCTGTATATGAGCCTTTACTGAAATCAATAGCGGTAGCGGGTTTAGCTCCATCCTTAATCTGTATTTCTACATTTTTGGCAGTACCCGTATTTCCTAAGTTACCATCTTTTGTCACAATATTACCGACAAACACAGTAGATACTTTAATATCATCAGTATCATTTGCAGTACAACCGGTCACACCAACCTCAAATGTTGTATCACCTGCAGATTGTCCTGCTGTAAGTAAATCAGCAGCTCTGACTGTGGGTAATAAAACAACCGGTGAACCTGCATTGCCATTGATAGAAACCTGGCAGGTTTGGTCTGCCACTTCCCCTTGGAAGGTAATAGTATTATCTGAAGCAGCAAAAGCGGATGCCGATGCTGTTGCAGAAAATAAAATCCCAAGAGCAATAATTTTTTTACTCATGATAACTCCGTTCCCCTTATTAAGGGTATTATTAATAATGATTCACACACAAATATTAATGCGAGTCAAATCCAAGCCATACATAATAATATGACCACGGTTATTCAATACATATGAAAATGCTCATCATTCAATACAGTAATAAATCAATTAATATTCATTACTTTTAAACAATAGTAAAGAATTTTAATTTATGCAAATAATCACACAAAAAAACAATAATGAAATGACAATGTTAAAAACATTAATGAAATGTAATTCACATGTCTTACAATAAAAAAATTAACGTTAACATTTTGCAAGTTATTGTTTTTAGACAAAATTAATGTGTTGCAAAATAGAGTTAAATATTGATAAAAATATAATCTTACTCTGTTCTTCTTTAAAATATGAAAACAGAACTATAATTCAACAAAATTTTCAACCACTCGATATTGCATCTCTATAAAAATGACATTCGTTATTCCATTTGAATATTAATGATTCACCGGAAATTTTTGGTTATGCGGACTATACTTGTTAGATAAAAAGCTAAGAAAAGACTATATCCACATAAAAAATGTGGGTATAGTCACAGGGACGGGGATTTCTTCCAGAAATTATGACATATGAGTAAACGAACTCAACAAAAAATAAAAATATATATTTTGAAACGCATGATAAAAATCATTTTATTATTTTTTCAGAAACACCAATTGGGAAGTTAAGTGTTTTCCTAAATTTTTCCACATCACAAATAACATACTCGCTAAAATGTTTACGAATAAACTGTTCATCAACCAGCTGATTAATCGCCCGACGATAATTACGCTCAGAGCAGCCAAAACGCTCTGCCTCCCGGTAGACCTGAGAAAAGTCGACTAACGGTTTGTCTTGCTGATAGCGTTCATAAATATCCGCCATGATATTAAATACCAGCGGTTGCAAAAAACGCTCCATCGTTTTTGCCATTCCACGCTGATAGCTGATAGAAAGCAGCTGGCTTAGCCAAATGCCCACTTCAGCATGCGTCAGTAAAATTTTCTCCATCATGGCTAACGGAATAATCTGCACCGTCATCACATCATTAGCAATAACGGAAAACTGGCTTGGCGTCTGGGTCAGAAACTCAATTTCACCAATAATGGTATCACTCACAAAGCGTTGCCCGAGGCTGAAGACCTTCCCATTATCAGCATGGTAATGCATGTTGTACTCACCCAGCATTATCCAGTACAACGCTTTTATCTCTTCGCCCTGCCGTAAGATAGCTTCGCCAGGGCCAAAATCTTTTTTTTTAACGGCGCCGATAGCACCGCTTCACGCAGAGTTTGATAACCCCGCAGAGCATATTGCTGAAGAGTACTCATCTATTACCGACCTCCGTCCGACACACAACGCCATTCACCGTTAACCAGGGATCTGAGCTTATTGATCTCATCGCGAATCTTCCAGCAGTGCTGAGTCCTGCGGAAAAATAAGAGCGAAAAATGAGATAAGGAACTGGCTTCGATATTCTACCCTTCGGATGCAGAGTTAACTCTGTATCAGAGAGGTCGCTAGCGTGAAAAATCAATTTTGTGATCACGGTCAGGTACACCCGGACATTTGCCTTTCTCTCAATCCACAGCTCTTTCTAATGTACTCCTGAACTGAGTAAGGAGAGAGAGTGATGACACCACATATTAATGCCAGCCCTGATGACTTTGCTGCAACCGTTATCATGCCGGGGGATCCATTACGTGCCCAATATATTGCCGAAAAATATTTAACAGACGCAAAACGTGTCTGCGATGCCCGCAATATGTTTGGTTTTACCGGTTACTACCGGGGTAAACCTGTTTCAATCATGGCGCATGGGATGGGCATTCCGTCTGTTTCTATCTATGTCTATGAGTTAATTAATTCTTTTAACGTCAAGACGCTGATCCGTATCGGAACCTGCGGTGTCATCGGCGATAACCCTAATTTCCAGAATGTAGTCGTTGCAACCGGAGCCGGAACCTCTTCTTCGGTTAATCGGGATCGTTTCGGCGGTTATGACTACGCTGCCGTTCCTGATTTCGAGTTATTACGTCAGTGCTGGGAAGTCGCACAGCAACGTCATATTCCAACCCAATTTGGCAATACCTTCACCAATGACCTGCTGTATGACAAGCCAGAGGGCATGTTGCAGATATTAGACAAGATGAACATTATCGCCGTTGAAATGGAAACATCCGCCCTGTTGACCCTTGCCGCACAGTATCGGGCCAGAGCTCTGAGCCTGCTGACACCTTGTATTAATAGTTTGACAGGCGAAGAGCCCCCGGCTCGGCAACAGCAAACCACGTTAGACCAAATGATTGAGCTCGCTTTAGAAACCGCGATTTATAGCGATTAGCCTATTCCATAAGGGTTCTTGAATGAAAAACACCACATCAAAATCAGCCTCCAGTGCTCTGAAGGTTGAGTCTAATGGCGTCAATGCTGTACCTGAAACTGAGCGTTATGGCCAGGCTTCAGGGCTCTTCCCCGTCTGGTTCTCATGGAATGTCTCTATCCTCGGCATTACCTATGGAATTTATGTTTACTCCCTGGGCTTAAGTGTCTGGCAGGCTATCAGCGCCGGTATTATCGGCTATCTGCTGTCATGTTTTCTGGTCGGTATCCTGGCCGTAGGCGGGCCTCGTACCGGTCTGCCTACGCTAACGCAGACCCGTTTTTGTTTTGGTTATCATGGTAATAAATTCCCAACACTGTTTGCCTATATTTCAAATATGGGCTGGAAAATCACCCTGATTACACTGGCCTCAACCACCGGAGCAGCTTTAACCGCTAAATTATGGCCGGGTATTTTTGCTCTGGCTGATGGCCAGCCGACTGTAGCCTGTGTCCTTGGCTGGTTTGTTATTATTCTGGCACTGACTCTGTCCGTCGCCGTTTATGGCCATCAGCTGATTATGCAGGTAGAGAAGTACATCGCCTGGGCCACCGGCTTGATGAGTATTGTTTTTGTATTCTTAATCGTGCCGCATATTCATTGGGATAAAATCGGTCAGACCGCCGTGCACGGTGACTTGTTTACCTGGGTAGGTGGCGTGGTTCTGGCGATGACAATGGTGGGGCTGGGGTTCCTCAACTACGGCGGTGATTTTGCGCGTTACCTGCCCAGTAAAACACCTGCCTCAAAGGTTATCTTCTGGACGACTTCTGGTATCACTTTACCGGTGAGCATTTTACTGATGCTCGGAGCTTTCCTTGCTGATAGTAACCCTGCTCTCAGTACCGCTGCCGCGAACTCTCCGATTAACTCTTTGACGGATTTGTTGCCACTCTGGTTCTATATTCCTTTTTCCATTGTCATCATTGTCTCTCTACTCTCAGCAGCCATTACCGGGGTCTATAGCTCAGGTCTCGCCTTACTGGCGATGGGTATCCCTGTCAGCCGTGCCGCCACCACAACGATTAATGCCATCATTATCGGTTTAGGTGCATTTTACCTGATGTTTATCTCCGACTCATTCCTTGCCACTTTCCAGTCGTTCCTGATAGCTATTGGCGTTGTTATGGGCTCCGCAGGCGCGATTCAGTTAGTCGACTTTTACCGACAGAGACGTCTCGGGTGGCAGATAGATATGGCAAATAAAGCAGGTTTTGGCGGCAGGAATGGTCGCTGGACGGCACTGCTGTCCTTATTGATTGCAACCATTGTCGGTACTGGCACTATCACTTCTAGCGATCCCTATATTGCTCATCTGGTCGGTTTCTTGCTGACCCCAGAAACCCGTGACAGCGTATTCGCTTCAGCAAATCTTGGGGTTTGCGTCTCAATGATAACAGGAGCAGGTATCTACGCCTTTCTGACCTATGTGCTGAAGATAGAACTACCGGGTATCAGTGCCGAGGAAAGGGAGCCGATCAGAGAAAAAGTACTGGAAAAACAATCAGTAATCTAACTTTCTTTGAGAGAACAGCTATGCATCATACCAGTCGATATCTGTATTCTGATATCGGCTTTTTTTATCTTTCGGGTAAAAAAAAACACCGAAGAGAAACTCTTCGGTGTTTGTGTGCAGTCCATTGTTGTTCTGCAAATTTGCAGAAAACAATTAACGCTTGGAGAACTGAGGACGACGACGTGCTTTACGCAGACCGACTTTCTTACGTTCAACCTGACGAGCATCACGGGTAACGAAACCTGCTTTACGCAGTTCAGAACGCAGAGACTCATCATATTCCATCAGCGCACGGGTGATACCGTGACGGATAGCACCAGCTTGACCAGAGATACCACCACCTTTAACAGTGATGTACAGGTCAAACTTCTCAACCATATCAACCAATTCCAGCGGCTGACGAACTACCATGCGGGCAGTTTCACGACCGAAGTACTGTTCCAAAGAACGTTGGTTAATAATGATTTTACCACTGCCCGGTTTGATAAAAACACGAGCTGCAGAACTTTTGCGGCGACCAGTGCCGTAGTATTGATTTTCAGCCATTGCCTATAATCCCGATTAAATGTCAAGAACTTGCGGTTGCTGTGCCGCGTGGTTGTGCTCGTTGCCTGCGTAAACTTTCAGTTTACGGAACATAGCACGGCCCAGTGGACCCTTTGGCAGCATGCCTTTAACCGCGATCTCAATCACACGCTCAGGATGACGAGCAATCATCTCTTCAAAGGTCGCTTGTTTGATACCACCGACGTAGCCAGTGTGACGGTAATACACTTTGTCAGTACGCTTGTTGCCAGTTACAGCAATTTTTTCTGCGTTCAGAACGATAATGTAGTCACCAGTATCAACGTGCGGAGTGTATTCCGCTTTATGCTTACCGCGTAAACGGCTTGCCAGTTCAGTAGCCAGACGACCTAAGGTCTTACCAGCAGCGTCAACAACATACCAGTCGCGCTGTACGGTTTCTGGTTTAGCTGTAAAAGTTTTCATTAAAAGCTTACCCAATATATAGTTACACGTTGGTGAACACCCAAACGCTTAAAATCAGTTGAGGCTCACACGACATTGTCCAGCAAACCTACCCCTTCGAATAGCCTATGCCGGCACGACAAAAGTTTTGGGAAAAAAACTTTGGTTGTAACGTGGGGTCGCAAGATTATAGAGAAGTCGCTGCCAAAAATCGACCCTAATTTGTCTTTTGTTTTCTAAATAAACATTTAAGGCATATGTTCCAGGCGCAAATACTCTTCACTTTGCATCTCTTGCAGTCGGGACAGGCACCGCTGGAATTCAAATTTAAGCCTTTCCCCTTGATAAATATCGAAAAGTTCTGTTTGTGCGGAAACGATTAATTTTACATGTCGCTCATAAAATTCATCCACCAGCGCTATAAAACGCCGGGCTTCATTTTCATTACTGACATTCATCACGGGTACATTAAACAACATCACCGTATGGAACTGGCGCGACAGGGCAATATAATCATGCTGACTGCGAGCATCGACACAGAGCGTCGTATAGTCCACCGCCAGGGTTTGGTTCGCAATGCCAAGAGTGGCTAACGACCGGTGATTAATCTCTATCACCGGTCCGGCCTCACGCCTCGTTCCCGTCAGTGCGGTATAGAGTTTTTCCATCTGCTGCGACGTCTGCTGATTAAGCGGGGACAGCCAGATATGCGCCTGAGTTAAGGTTCGCAACCGATAATCGATACCCGCATCGACATTCATCACATCACAATACTGCTTGATTGCCTCTATGGCCGGTAAAAAGCGGGCCCGTTGTAAACCATTTCGATACAGCTCATCAGGGGGGATGTTGGATGTGGCCACTAATGAAATACCCCGCGCGAAAAGGGCTTTCATTAGCGTCCCTAACAGCATCGCATCGGTGATATCAGAGACAAAGAACTCATCAAAACACAAAATATCGGTTTCAGCTTTAAAACTGTCCGCCACTTTCTCCAGCGGATCGCTCTCCCCCTGCAACTGAGTCAGCTCTTCATGAACCCGTAACATAAAACGGTGAAAATGCAGTCTTAACTTACGTTCACCGGGCAAGCTCTGAAAAAACATATCCATCAGCCAGGTTTTTCCCCGGCCAACACCACCCCACATATATAAACCCCGGACCGGATCTTGTACCGCCAGAGCCCGGTTTTTACCAAACAGTTTGCCAAATCGTGCGCGCAGGCCGTCGATCGCAGGCTCTGGTTTTTGTAAGGCAAACTGCTGCCATATGGCATCCAGTTGAGTGATGGCGTCACGTTGTACATCATCAGGCTGATAATCACCTTGTAACAAGGTTTGCTGGTAGCATGATAGGGGAGAGATATTTTGCATGGTATCCTAGTATTTCCTTTAAAATCGGATAGCTGTTTACTACAGTTGTCGAAAAAAGGCCGTTCTACCCTAAGCGAAGCTGCGGCAAGATTCCACTTCTCTTAGATTAACGGTTATAGTGGCTACAGTACCCCATGGAATCACAAGATAACGGGAGATGTTCATGACTTGGGAATATGCGCTTATTGGATTAGTTGTGGGCCTAATCATTGGTGCCACCGCGATGCGTTTTGGTAATCGTAAACTGCGCCAACAACAAAACCTTCAATATGAGCTAGAAGCAAGCAAAAAAGAGCTTGAAGAGTATCGTGAAGAACTGGTCAGTCATTTTGCACATAGTGCAGAGTTACTGGATAAAATGGCCGGTGATTATCGCCAGCTTTATCAGCACATGGCGAAAAGCTCCAGCAGCCTGTTGCCAGGTATGACAGCGGAAACCAACCCGTTCCGTACACGCCTTAATGAATCAGAAGCGAGCAACGATCAGGCTCCGGTTCAGATCCCACGCGACTACTCAGAAGGTGCTTCTGGTTTGCTGCGTACTGGAGCAAAACGCAGCTAGTTCGCGTTTGCTCAGGGGATTTAGCGCTTCAGGTATTATCTTCATTCAGATGGTCGAATCACAGTTTGTCTGTGCGTCGACTGTCTGAATTCTGTGTCCCCTTTTCTTATGTTTCGAGAGCCTGCATCTAATGAAAAAACAAATACGGCTGTTCAGTATATTAGCGTTAAGCATCGGCGTGACACTCAGTGCTTCAT
>Ga0308165_1002423_pt1 | contig 22295 bp, 20 predicted proteins | sample PhyWR2_FD_201032 | JGI IMG/M metagenome (GOLD analysis project Ga0308165, IMG submission 201032) | Phyllosphere microbial communities from UC Gill Tract Community Farm, Albany, California, United States - DLSLW.R2 | ecosystem: Host-associated > Plants > Phyllosphere > Unclassified | place: USA... | reverse complement strand
ATGCCCGCTCAAAGCGGGCTATCCGCGTTTAGTCGTGAAAACATGATGGCGGTGCTTAAAAGCCTCAACAACAACTGCAGCCCGCTTCAAGCGGGCTTACTGTTAGACAAACACATATACGCAGACATCTATATGTAACGCGACGCAGCCAGATCACAGCAACACAAGCAAAGCAAAATCTATAAGCAATCGATGTGGTAATCGCCCTCGCAGCTTCAGAAGCAACACAAGTTAACCTGCGCGCTGAGTAGCCTAAATCTGGCCCAGCTGAGAAGAACAATTCGGAAGAATGGGCATCCCTTCGTTCAGTTCATTAAAAGGCTAACGAGAGATATGCTTATCAATAAGCTGAACTGGCGGAGAGAGCGGACTCCCGCCTACAAATATTGCAGCCGTAGCACATTGAAAATAAAGGATAAAATACGAGCGTATCGCGTCGCGTGCGTATCAGTTTGTGTACCGAATTTATTTTAGTCCTTCCTTCAAACCCCTAGAAGCTCACTTTTGAGGGCGGACATCTTTTGCAAATCTCTTGATTAAGCAGTTCATAGCCAGTTTCTAATGCTATGAATCTTATGCTGGCATTTGCCGATTTAACGACAAACCCGCCGTCAAACCCTTTCCCTCCATATGTGATTTCATTCCATAGAATGATTTTTTTGCCAAATCGGTTTTGGTAGCTTATTCCGTTCGCATCCCAATAAATCTGCCGCATAAAACAAAAGTACGTAAAGAACGCAATGGTCAGAGGGAAGAACGAAAGGAGTGCAATCATTATCCAAAAATCGTCACCATTCCCTTGCTTTAACGCGACGCCGAGTAGGAACAGAAAAAGTAAACCTGCGACCGGGATCGTCAATACAAATAACATTGGTGGTTCTAGTCTAGCAACAGCGCCGTTATCTTTTCTTGAATACCGTTTTGCAAATATTTTTGCTACCGAAAAAATTAACACCACAATTGGGTAAATATACCAATGTTTTGACAAAATATGCCCCCAAATTTCAATTTTTACTTACTAGTTTAAATTGAGATTAGCTTCAAGCGGAGTGGTGTTAATTCTATGGTTATTGAGGACGTGTGACCTGTGATCACTGCTATAAGATCTTGAAAATCTATAGCTAAACAGACCCTCTGTTTTGTTCAAGTGCGTATGGCTAATTAGGCTGTGAGTAGCGTCTCGTATTTTTGAGCATTTTATCAGCGGATTAGAATATCTTTAATCCGTGTATCCGATAAAAAGTTACGGCTGATTTTATGAAAACCTTTATATGCCAAAGTCCTTTTTTGGATGCATGTCCTCCAGCATGAACCACGCGTACGGCTGGAACATATGCAGTATCTGTAATTTTGCTCAGTCTGAGCGATAGGTCGAAATCCTCAAAATATAAGAAAAATCTGTCGCTGAACCCGCCGGCGTTTTTTAAGATAACACCTCTGAAAAACATGAAGCATCCGCTAGCAATTGGTGGGTTCCAATAGACTGAGTTTTGCGTTTCATTTTGCATCTCATAACGTACCAAGCGTTCATGGAAGAGAGAGCGTATTTTTTTTGGTGCGAAGCCTCTCAATAGCAAATCAAGTGCAGACGGATAGCGTTTACATAAGTATTGTCTTTGCCCGCCAGGCCAAGTGGCATAGGGGCTTAGCATCCCACAGTTTTCATTGGCTCTCATGAAGGCTAATGCATTAATAACCGCATCGGGATTAAGTTGAATATCCGGATTGAGGATGAGATGGAATTCTCCAGGCTCTGAAATAGCCAAATTATGTGCACGGCCAAAGCCAATATTGCCATGTCCGTGTATCAACCGAATCGCTAGCGATGGATAGTTGATGCGTAAAAATGAGGCGACTTCAGCGCTGATTGAATTATCTACTATTGTAATCAAAAATGATATGTCTTGCAGCTGATCAAGCGCTATTTCTAAGCTGCTCAACGTTTTATTAAGTTCATCAAAATTAGGGTTAAACGTAACAATAGAAATGGTTAGCGTTGGCTGCAAATTATTTTGAGTATCCACAGCCGGAGCCCTATAAATCATTATTTGAATTCTCGGTTTGTCAAAAAGGTCTGGTTGTCGTCAAAAGAAATCATCATTTCGGTCATATTATGTGTCTATGTGAACGAAAAGAGATAATTAACACATTAGAAAGCGAATTCATATGAAGGGCATTATTCTGGCTGGTGGAAGTGGAACCAGACTATATCCGCTTACGATCGCGGTCTCCAAGCAGATGCTTCCAATCTATGATAAGCCTATGATTTATTATCCGCTGAGTGTGCTCATGCTCGCGGGTATCAGAGATATTCTCATAATTTCTACACCTCATGATTTGCCGCTTTTCCAAAAGCTGCTGGGCGATGGGTGTGAGTTTGGGATCAATTTCTCTTATGCCGAACAAGAACATCCAAATGGCCTTGCAGAAGCTTTTATTATCGGTCGGGAATTTATTGGTGGCGATAGCGTCGCGATGATCCTTGGTGATAATATCTATTTTGGTGATGGGCTTTCCAAGCTGTCACAACTCTCTTCACAGCCGATGAAGGGCGGAACCGTGTTTGCATACCGCGTCGATGATCCGCAGCGTTATGGTGTGGTGGAATTTGATAAGAAAACAGGTCAAGCAATATCAATTGAAGAAAAGCCAGAGAGCCCCAAGTCGCACTGGGCTGTCACGGGTCTTTATTTTTACGATAATCAGGTCGTTGATATTGCCCGCTCGATTAAACCATCGGCAAGAGGCGAGCTCGAAATTACGGCCGTCAACAATGTTTATCTCGAACAGGGAGAGTTGACCGTTCAGCGCTTTGGCCGGGGTTACGCGTGGCTTGATACCGGCACCCATGATAGCCTTCACGAAGCTTCATCCTTTGTACAGACAATCGAAAAGCGGCAGGGCATCAAGATCGCTTGCCCTGAAGAAATTGGTTTGGATAACGGTTGGCTTAGCAGTGAAGCCGTTTTGGAACGCGCGGCCAAACTCGGCAAAACGGAGTATGCAGCCTATCTACGTAGGCGCGTTGATGAAGTAGGGAAATATTAATGGAAGTCCGCCCTTTAGGTTTAGCAGGTGTTTTCGAGATAATTCCGCGCAAGTTCGGCGATGATCGCGGGTTCTTTTCTGAAACCTATAAAGCTGCAGCACTGACAGAGGTTGGCGTCGAGTTAAATTTTGTTCAGGATAATCAGTCTTACTCCGCAGCCAAAGGCATTGTTCGCGGATTGCATTATCAGTTGTCGCCTTTTGCGCAGGATAAGCTTGTGCGTGTCACTCGCGGCGCAATTCTTGATGTGGCCGTCGATATCCGCAAAAGTTCCCCGACGTTTGGTCAATGGGTGTCGCTCGAAGTGTCTGCTGGCAAATGGAACCAAATTCTCGTTCCAAAGGGCTACGCTCATGGTTTCATGACTCTGACGGAGGATACAGAGGTTGTTTATAAGGTGACGGATTATTACGCACCGGAATATGATCGTTCGATTCGTTTCGACGACCCGGCTATCGGTATTGACTGGCCTATGTCAACTGCCGGTGTACAATTGTCCGATAAGGACGCCAAAGCTCCGCTGCTCGCCGATGCCGAAGTGTTTGATTGAGGAATAATATGAATATTCTTGTAACAGGCGGTGCTGGCTTTATCGGTTCTGCGGTTTGCCGTCATTTGGCTTCTGATCAGAGTATTAATATAATAAATTTCGACAAGCTAACTTATGCAGGCAATCTCGCGTCATTGCGGCAGATCGAAAATCATCCCAATTATAGCTTCCTCCATTCTGATATCTGCGACGATACCGGCGTGTTGGAAGCGCTGCGAACCAATGAGATCGATATTGTCATGCACTTGGCAGCAGAGAGTCATGTTGATCGTTCGATTGATGGGCCAGCTGAGTTTATCGAAACGAACATTATTGGCACTTTCCGTTTGTTAAACGCAGCGCTTGCATATTGGCGTGAACTGCCGGAACCGCGGAAATCGGCTTTCCGTTTTCATCATATTTCAACTGATGAAGTATTTGGCGATCTCCCATTTGATAGTGGAATTTTCACGGAAGAAACGCCGTATAAGCCGTCATCGCCTTACTCGGCTTCAAAAGCAGCATCAGATCATCTGGTTCGCGCTTGGCATGAAACCTATGGTCTGCCGGTGGTGTTGTCTAATTGCTCAAACAATTACGGCCCATATCATTTCCCAGAAAAGCTTATTCCACTGGTAATTCTCAATGCACTTGATGAAAAGCCTTTGCCCGTTTATGGTGCCGGGGCAAATGTGCGTGACTGGCTATATGTTGAGGATCATGCACGTGCTCTTGCGCTCGTGGCGACCACCGGAAAGCTTGGCGAAAGCTATAATATTGGCGGGCGAGCAGAACGCACAAATTTGAATGTCGTTGAAACGATTTGTGCAATTCTTGATAAAAAACGTCCACGCGCTAACTGCAGAAGTTACGCGGATTTGATCACGTTTGTGACGGATCGTCCGGGACACGATCGTCGCTATGCGATAGATGCATCAAAGATTGAGCGCGAATTGGGATGGACGCCGCAAGAAACCTTCGAGACAGGACTTGAAAAGACCGTTCAGTGGTATCTCGATAACGCTTGGTGGTGGGAGCCGATCCGTAGTGGTAATTACGCTGGTGAGCGTTTGGGTAGTGCGGTGGCAAAAGGGGCCAAGGCATGAAGATCGTCATCACCGGTCATGAAGGACAGGTTGTTCAAAGCCTTCTGAAGCAAGCGTCACAGCGTAATGATTTGGACGTTATAGCACTTGGGCGTCCAGAGTTGGACCTGGTCAGTCCGGAGAGTGTGATCGCTGCCATTAAGGCGATCAAACCTGATCTTGTTGTATCTGCTGCCGCCTATACTGCTGTGGATTTAGCTGAAGACGAATCTGAATTGGCATTTGCGGTTAATGCGACGGGTGCCAAAGCGGTTGCTGAAGCTGCAAACGCCTGCGGGGTTCCAGTCATTCATATTTCAACGGATTATGTTTTTGCAGGTGATGCTAGCGAAGCTTATGCTGAGACGGCTGCGACTGGACCGCGAAGCGTCTACGGACGCTCTAAGCTTGAAGGTGAACGTCTGGTTGCACATGCAAATGCGAAGCACATAATTTTGCGCACAGCTTGGGTTTACAGTCCGTTTGGCAAGAATTTTGTCAAGACGATGTTAAAGCTTGCTGAGACACGCGACGCGCTATCAGTCGTTTCAGACCAATGGGGTAATCCGACGAGTGCACTTGATATCGCTGACGCGATTATTGAGGTGTCAGATTATCTCAAAGCTGCTCCAGAGTTTGCCGGTTATGGTGTTTATCATCTTGCCGGTACGGGCGATACGAATTGGAGCGGCTTTGCGCGCGCTATTTTCAATGAAAGTGCCAAATTAGGCGGACCGGTCGCGACAGTCGCAGATATCGCCACAGCCGATTATCCAACCAAGGCTGTACGTCCTGCTAACTCACGCCTATCGGCCACGAAATTTCAAGAGGTTTTCGGCTGGTCGATGCCTCACTGGCAATCGTCATTAAGCGATGTGGTTTCCAAACTCATACAGCGGTGAATGCGAGCGGCTTCTACTTTAAAGAAGCCTCAAGCTTAGCTTTCCAGTACATCCCTGGTTACAGCCCATCCTTTCAAATGGTGGGCGCGTAAAACCTCGCGTAACAATGGCCCTTCGCGCTGCTTAAGTGCATCTAATATTTGTTCGTGCTCAAATACGGCACGCTCCCAACGCTCGGGTCTTCTATTACCCGCATAACGATAACGCCGGATTCTCGCACTTTCTGCTGCGTAAACACGCGATAGCGTGGCGTTTTGCGCGCAATCGACGATTTTTTGATGAATAGTCTGATTGATATGGAAGTATTCCATCAGTTCTTGAGCGCGAAAGCTCGCGACCATCTTCTGATGTAAATCTTCGATATGCGTAATCATTGCACGGTTGGCTTTCTCGCAAGCGCGCTCGGCTGCAACGCTCTCCAGCCCTATCAAGACATCTATCGCGGCCTCTACATCAGAAGGCAAAAGGCTGACAACTGTTGCGCCGCGATTTGGTGAGATGGCAATCAGGCCTTCTCCTTCGAGGATCTTAAACGCCTCACGAAGAGGTGTTCGTGACACGCCCAATTGCTCGGTGAGAATGCGCTCATTGATCCTGTCGCCTCCGGGCAACTCGCCTGAAACAATCATATCCCGGATATGTTGGGTTACAAAGGTCGAACGCTGTCCGCGTGGCCATAACTCATCATTCTCTAAAGAATCCATCGCAACCTCTTTTTGCATGCAATCCATCTTAAATGTTCTGAAATAAGCCTGCAACATTATTGACACATATTATTTTGCATGCAATTAATCCAAAAATGGTGAGAAGATCGATTGATTTAGCAGTTTTAACTGCTTGATCCGGTCAAATTGCATACAGAATGACGATGTCTCGTGCATCGTGTCGCATTGGGACTGTTGTTTGCAATTATTGCATACATGGTTGATGGCGGTGCGATTGAGAATGATTGCGAAAGATGTAGTCCGGATGAATTATCACGCCTATTTCGATGCCAGCCACCGCCCCATTGAGACCTGTATTCTCGGGACGGGAGGCTTTGGACGTAGCTTTCTGGCGCAAGGGTTGCGAGTGCCTCTGATGCGTGCGCGTGTGGCAGTCGATATTTGTGCGAAAATTGCTGCGCAGGCAATTATCGAAACTGGCGTGGCTGCAGATAGCGTTCGCGTGTGTGATACCGTTGAGGCGGTGTGCTCGGCATGGGATGCGGGCCAATACATTGCTGTTGACGATTTTTCGCTTGTTGCAAACCTCCCATTTGATGTTGTGGTTGAAGCGACTGGCCATCCAGAGGCCGGTGCTCGTCATGCACGTTTGGCTATCGAAGCCGGTCATCACGTAGCACTTGTCTCCAAAGAAGTTGATAGCGTCATTGGACCGGGCTTAACCGCCATGGCGAGAGCGAAGGGGTTAATTGTAACGCCAGTTGATGGCGATCAGCCAAGTCTGCTCATCGGACTTATCACCTGGGCACAGCTGCTGGGATTTGAGATTATTGCCGCTGGCAAATCCAGCGAATATGATTTCGTTTTCGACGCTGGGACAAGCAAGCTCACAAGCAATGGCGTAACTGTCGATGCACCCGGCTTTGGTGAGTTCTCGCAGTTCTCCGGTCGTAAAATTGAAGATGTTGTAGCCGGTCGTGCATTGGCCGCTTCCGAGTTGCCGCAACGGGCTGTCCCTGATCTGTGCGAATTGAGCGTCGTTGCAAATGCGCTTGGACTTAGCGTTGATGCGCCCGCGCTTCATGCCCCCATCGCACGTATTGGTGAAGTGCCTTCGGTCTTGTGCTCCAAATCAGAAGGCGGAATTCTCGAAAAAACTGGCACTCTCGATGTTTTTCATTGCCTGCGAAATCCGGGTGAAGTCAGTTTTGCGGGTGGCGTCTTTGTCAATATTCGTTGTGACGATATTGCAACGTGGAAAATGCTTGAAGAAAAAGGTCATGTCGTTAGCCGTGACCTAAAATGCGCGATGGTTTACATCCCGCGACATCTGCTTGGTTTGGAAGCTGCAACTTCGGTTCTTGAAGCAGGTATGAAAGGCCTTTCGTCAGGTGCAATTACCCCTGCGCATCATGTCGATTTGGTTGCAATTGCTGATATTGATCTGGAAGCTGGTCATGTCCTTGAAATGGGAGGTCATCACCATTCGGTAACTGGCGTGTCCTCGGCAATTTTGCCAGCACGTCCTTTGACTGGCGAAGCGCCTGCGCCTTTTTATCTGGCTGCGAACAAGACGCTTAAGCGTTCGGTTAAAGCCGGGCATGCAATTACGATTGCTGACCTCGAAATTCCAGAGACAAGTGCTCTTTGGCAGCTTCGTCTTTGGCAAGACGCATTTTTCTTCGGGGCTGACAAGCCGCGCATATAACGAAGATCATCTGGGAGGAAGATATGATCGTGAACATTAATCGTCGCCGTTTCATGGGCGTTATGGCTTCGGGCGCTGCTCTTTTGGCGGCACCTGCAATAGGTCGCGCGCAGTCGACACAGGTGCTGCGTCTCGCGCACCCACACCCGGATACCGATAGCTGGCAGGATGCCGGTCTTTGGATGAATGAAGCGCTGCGTGAGCGTACAGATGGTGCGCTTGGCGTACAGGTATTTGCAAACGGTATTCTCGGTAACGATTCGACCATGATCAATGCGGTGCGCGGTGGCACGATTGATATTATGGTAACAGGCAATCCATTCTTCACCGGCCTCGCGCCGAAGCTCAATGTGCTTGATCTGCCATTCCTGTTTAAAGATCGCAACCATGTTGCTGCGGTTCTGGACGGTGAGATCGGTGATGAGTTGCGTGCAGAGCTTGAACCGTCAGGCATTGTTGCGTTGGCAACATGGGAAACTGGTTGGCGTAACGTTACCAATAGCCGTCGCCCCGTTCAAGGTGTGGAAGACCTGAAGGGTCTTAAAATCCGCACCACGCCAAACCCGGCACATATCAGAGCATTTGAACTTCTCGGAGCCGTTCCAACGCCTATGGCTTTCACGGAGTTGTTCACAGCGCTTGAGATGCGCTCGATTGATGGTCAGGAAAACCCCACCACGCTTATCCTCAATTCGAAGTTCAATGAAGTGCAGCGTTACCTTTCGCTTACCCAGCATGCGTTCACCACATCGCCATTGGTCACGAACAAGGCCAAGCTTGATGCAATGGACCCAGCATTGCGAGACGCTCTGGTAGCGGTTGCGCGCGAAGCAGCCGTCAAACAGCGTCAGATGAATGCTGAGCGTGAGATTTCCAGCTTGGAGACACTCAAATCCGAAGGGATGGAGGTTGTCGAAACGCCGGATCGTGAGGCATTGCGTGCCGTCGTGGCCGATAATGTGCGTGAAGCATTTGCCGCCCAGTTTGGCGCAGAATTGCCAGATCGCATAGCAGCACTCGGCTGATATAAACTCATCCCATCACTGCGGCGCAGATCATAAAAATCTGCGCCCGTCATACTTCTTTTTTAATTCGTCGCAGTGTCATACCATTCAGATTTGACGCATCTGAATGAGAAATGCTTGAGCAGGAAAGCCAGATGCGCATCGTTGATCTCAGCATGCCTATATCCGATCATTTTCGCTGGAACCCACAGGTGCATGTAAAGGGTGACAAGTCGGGCGGGGATCAGTTCCGCGTGACGTCGTTGGCAACTACGTGCCACGGTTTTACGCATGTCGATGCGCAGGCGCATTTCATCGCCGGTACGCCTACGATTGAGGCGACACCGCTTGAAAATGTCGTCGGTGCGTGTCGCCTGTTTGATTTGTCTCAAATGCCGGAGAATAGTGCGATCACCGCAGAACAACTCGCTTCTGCAAATCCCGGTGGTAAGGACGGCGATATATTACTGCTTTCAACGCAGTGGGATCAGCGACGCGATTATAAGACCCGCGAATTCTGGACCGATGCGCCATGGCTGACGCGTGAAGCGTCAGAATATCTTCTGGATTTAAAACCTCGCGCACTTGCTGTCGATTTCCCGCAGGACTACCCAATTCGACTTCTCCTTGACGGTATTCGTGTTCCTGACGAAGAGCATGTCACGCATGATGTGTTGCTGCGTGCAGGCGTTACGCTGATTGAATATGTGGTCAATACAGCGGCCTTAACCAGCAAACGTTTTTTGCTTTCCGCTGCTCCGCTCAAGGTCGTTAATGCCGATGGCGCGCCGTCGCGTGTCTTCGCAATTGAGGGGGAGATCAATCTGTGAGTGTCTTGCAACAGATTTCAGATTGGGGATTTAAGGCGCTTGAAGCCTTTCTTGCTCTAATCCTGGCCACGATGGTGGTACTGGTTTTCGCGAACGTCGTCATGCGTTATGGGTTTGATACCGGCATTACGATCACCGATGAAGTGTCCCGTATGATGTTTGTGTGGATTTCATTCGTTGGTGCGGTGGTCGTCGCACGCCGCCATGAACATCTCGGTGTTGATATTCTGACAGCGCGTTTAACCGGCACCTCCGCCACCATTTGCCGCGCGCTCACAAATATAATTATCATCGCCTGCTGCTGCTTTCTGGTTGCTGGCGCATATGATCAGACGATCACCAATATGGCCAATAAAGCGCCTATTTCAGGTATTCCGATGGGTGTGGTCTACGCGGCCCCGTTGATAGCCGGCGTAATGATTGGCCTTGTCGCATTCATTGATCTGATTTGTGCGCTTTTCACATTTGCTAAAAATCAGCACAGTGAGGAACACTCAAAATGACCACGCTTGTTGTTTTTATTGTTGTGTTGATTGCAGCGCTTCTTATCGGAACCCCCATCGCCTTTGGCCTCATCCTCAGCGGTATTGCCATGATGTGGTGGCTTGGAATGCTCGATTGGCAGCTGATTGCGCTGCAAATGACCAATGGCGCGGATAGTTTTCCGCTACTGGCTATTCCCTTCTTCCTGCTCGCTGGCGAGGCGATGAATGTCGGCGGTTTGTCGCGCCGTTTGGTCAATTTCGGATTGACGCTCGTTGGGCATCTCAAAGGTGGTTTGGGCTATGTCGCAATCGTCACGGCGCTGCTTCTGGCAAGCCTTTCAGGTTCGGCAATTGCAGATACAGCTGTGCTGGCAGGCATGCTGATCCCTATTATGCGCGATGCGGGCTATAATCTCGGTCGATCTGCTGGCCTTATCAGCGCTGGCGGTATCATCGCGCCTGTATTGCCGCCTTCAATCGGATATATCGTGTTTGGCGTTGCCGGCGGCGTCTCGATAACACGTTTGTTTATGGCTGGCATTGTGCCGGGACTGTTAATGGCGCTTTCCTTGGCCGTGGCATGGTGGTTACTGAGCCGAAAGGAAAATACCGCTGTTCTGCCGCGTTCGAGCTGGAAAGACGTTGGCAAAGCCGCAATGGATGCAGGCTTTGCGTTCATGCTACCCGTGATCATTATCGGCGGACTAAAGGCCGGAATATTCACGCCGACGGAAGCCGGTGTTGTGGCTTGCGTCTATGCTCTGTTCATTGGCTGCTTTGTCTATCGCGAAATTTCACTAGCCAAGCTCTACCATTGTTTTGTGAGTGCTGTGCTGACGACATCAGCGGTGATGCTTCTGGTCGCAGCCGCTTCTATCACAGCTTATATGATTGCGATTGCAAACATTCCTGCGGAAATCGTCGGCTGGCTTGGACCGCTGCGCGAAAGCCCGCTGCTGCTGCTGGCCGTTATGTTGCTGTTGTTGATCGTGATTGGCACAGCGCTGGATTTTATTCCGACCATTCTCATCATGACGCCAGTGCTTCTGCCAATCGCCAAGCAGGCGGGCATTGACCCCGTTTATTTCGGTGTCATGTTCATCATGACAGCTGCAATCAGCCTGATTACGCCACCAGTGGGTGCCGTTCTGAATGTGGCCTGCGCGGTCGCAAAAGTTCGATATATGGATGTGGTGCGCGGTGCCGTACCTTTCATCGTCGCACAGTTTGCGGTTCTCGTTCTGCTATGGCTGTTCCCGCAAATTGTTATCGTTCCTGCGCGTTGGCTCTATTGAGCCATCGCCTCCGATAATGCAGTAGGAGATGACTATGCTTCTTGGTGCTATTGCCGATGATCTGACCGGTGCCACCGATCTCGCCCTTATTCTTTCACGCGAAGGAATGAATGTTGTGCAGGTCAATGGTCTGCCCAAAGATACATCGCAGTTCGGTGATGCTGATGCAGTGATCATTGCACTTAAGTCCCGCACGATCGAGCCAGAGGCGGCAGTTAAACTATCGCTTTCAGCGGCCAAACTACTACTCGAAGCAGGTGCAAGGCAGCTCTTCTTTAAATACTGCTCGACTTTTGATTCAACAGATAAAGGCAATATCGGCCCTGTTACAGATGCACTCCTGAAACTTGTTGGTGAGAGCCGAACGATTGCTTGTCCGGCCTTTCCGGCTAATGGGCGCACTGTTTTTCAGGGGCATCTGTTTGTCGGCGACCAACTGCTGTCGGAAAGTCCGCTGCGCGATCATCCGCTTACGCCGATGCGCGATCCTAATCTCGTCCGTGTTCTGCAACGACAATCAGCAAATGAGGTTAGCCTGATTGCCCATCAAAAGGTTGCGTCAGGAGCAGACACTATTGCGGATGCGCTGGTGGATTTAAACGGAATCGCAATCGTGGATGCGATTGATAACAAGGATTTACGCGCCATCGGGCGTGCGGTGCGTGATCTGAAACTGATGACAGGTGGATCTGCTGTAGCGCAGGGATTGCCCGACAATTTTCGTATGACTGGGTTGCTACGTGAGACTGGTAGTCGCTCAGAAACACCGATTGATATTGGCGGCGGCGTCATACTGGCGGGCTCGTGTTCAGCTGCAACACGGCGACAGATTGAGACGGCGAAGCTTGCCGGGGTAGCATCACTGCAATTGAATGCATTGGATATTGCGAGCGGAAAAATCACACCCGATGATGTGATTGATTTCGTAAAATCCCATAGTAACAGCGTGTTGCCACCGCTTGTTTATTCGTCTGCTGAGCCTGAGATCGTAAAAATTGCACAAGAAGAGCTTGGCCGCGAGGCTGCTGGTCTTGTGGTTGAGAACCTTCTCGGGGAGGTTGCGGTTGGTCTTTCAAAGCATGGATACAATCGCTTTATTATTGCAGGCGGTGAGACGTCCGGTGCTGTGGTTCAAGCGCTTGGTGCTGAGGCTTTCTGGATTGGCCGGGAGATTGACCCCGGTGTACCGCTTGTGACATCTGCGGGTGAAGGGCCGGTGCGACTTGCTCTTAAATCAGGTAATTTTGGCTCGGATGAATTTTTCATCAAGGCCTGGGAGATGATGGCGTGATTGCAATAGTGTCGGAAGAAACCCGTCTGCGAGATGAAATCTGCGCCGTTGGAAAGTCGATCTTTGACCGGGGCCTGACATTTGGCTCTACAGGCAATATCAGTGCACGGCTCAGCGATGGCACAATGCTAATGACGCCGACAGACTGCTCACTCGGCACTCTTGATCCAGCAAGGCTTTCGCGATGTACTGCTGACGGCACTTTGATAAGCGGTGACCGACCAACCAAGGAAGCATTTTTGCATTCTTGTATGTATTGCGAGCGTCAATCTGCTGGTGCAGTCGTGCATCTTCACTCCACATATGCGGTCGCCGCAAGCATTATGGCTGATGTGAACCCGGAAAATGTACTGCCGCCATTGACCGCATATTATGTGATGCGGGTGGGTCGCTTGCCACTGGTCCCATATTATGCACCGGGCGATGACAATCTTGCTTATGCAGTGAAAGACTTGGCCAAGGATCACCATGCTGTGCTTCTGGCAAATCACGGTCCCGTCGTTTCTGGTCGCACGTTGCGTGAGGCGCAATATGCAACGGAGGAACTCGAAGAAACTGCGCGTCTGTTTTATCTGCTGAATGATCGAGCCATTAGACCACTCAATATGGAGCAGGTAAGCGCGCTGGAATCGCGATTTAAGTGTACAAACGGGTAACAGCAAAAAAGCATTTTTTTGTTTATAGATGCGGTAAATAACTTTTAAACGACGTCGCCAACCAATGGCATTCAACACGGATTAACGTTGAGGGTTAGAATTTTCCTTTAATGAATCCGCAGGTTATTTTTTGATCTGATTTGCTAGTGAATTATTATTGTTGTATTTATTATAATTTTTGTAAAAATATTCCTTCCTTTTAATATATTGAAATAATATTTTAAATTTAAATTGCAGAAATTATATTTCAAGCGAATTGTCAAATTTAAATACTGATTTCTTATTTTTCTTTGTTTGCTCGATAATGATTTAAATAATAAATTTATTATGGGTGATTAAATGACTTCCGAAAATCAGAAATCTTATCTATCTCGGCGTGCTTTTCTGGGGGCATCCGCAGTTGGTCTTGGTGCAGCAGCCATTGGTGGCTCCGATGGCTTTGTGCGCAAGGCATTCGCACAGAGCACCTCATCTTCTCCGAGAGTGATCAAGCTGGCCTGGGGGCAGACGGCTGTGTGTCAGTCGCCAATCTCGGTCGCGCTCAAGAAAGGTCTATTTGAGAAATATGGCCTGACTGTCGAACCGGTCAATTTCTCTGGCCCAACCGATCAGCTGCTTCAGGCAATTGCCACCGGCAAGGCAGATGGCGGCATCGGCATGGCGCTGCGCTGGCTTAAGCCGCTGGAGCAGGGGTTTGATGTCTCACTGACGGTCGGCACGCATGGCGGCTGTATGCGCCTTCTGGCAGCACCCGATTCAGGCATCAATTCGATTGCTGATCTGAAAGGCAAAAAGGTTGCCGTCAGCGATCAGGCAAGCCCCATCCGCAACTTCTTCGCCATTCAGGCCGCCAAGCAGGGCATCGATCCCGATACCGAAATCGAGTGGCTGCAATATCCGGCTGATCTTTTTGCGGAAGCCTTGAAGAAGGGTGAAGTGCAGGCTGTGGCTGGCGATGATCCGCACGCCTTCCTCCAGCGCGAGCGTGATGGTCTTAAGGAAGTCGCGACCAATCTTGATGGGCAGTATGTCAATTCTGCCTGCTGTGTGCTAGGTCTGCGCGGAAGTCTGGTTCGTGATGACCCGGAAACTGCGAGCGCCTTGTCGCGTGCAATCGTAGAAGCACAGGCTTGGACTGCAGCGCATCCAGATGAAAGCGCTGAAATCTTTGCGCCTTTCGTTCCGGGCAATGTCTCTGCAACGGACGTGGCGCGTATCCTGCGCAGTCACACGCATGACCATCATTCGACGGGTGATGCCTTGCGCAAGGATGTCGCTCTGTTCGTGGATGAGCTTAAGATCATCAATGTCATCCGGCCAAATACCAATACGGATGCATTTGCCGAAAAGATCGTCGCCAATGTCATCACCTGACACAGTCTATATCTCGTCCAAGGACGACGCGCGGGAGGCTTTGCCCTCCGCGCTTCGTCGCTCGCTATGGCCGTTTGTGGCGGTGATCGCCTGGGCTATCGTCAGTGCGATTTCCGTCTTCCTTCCCAATGTGGTGGTCGGCTTTGCCGAGCCACTTTATGTTCGTGAAACCAATGGCTTGTTCATCGGCTGGACGATCCTTCTGGCCGTCGCTGCAGCATTGGTTGCGGTCTATCCGGCAATTGGCAAAAGGCTTATTTACTGGTCGCCATGGCTGACGGCTTTGGCGGTATTTTTTGGTGTTTGGGAATTGCTTACGGCCAAGTTCGCATGGCTCCCTGTGCCGTTTTTTCAACCACCCTCGTCTCTGCTCGAAGTCTATCTTGATGATTGGCCGCGTCTGCTCGACAGCCTCTATAACTCGTTCAAGCTGCTGGCTTCGGGTTTTGTGCTTGGTGCGATTGCGGGCTTTCTGACTGGTGTTTCCATCGGCTGGGTACAGGCAATCGGCTATTGGGTTCATCCGGTGTTGCGGTTTCTCGGGCCAATTCCATCGACTGCACTGTTACCAATGGCATTCTATTTCTTCCCGTCAGGCTTTTCAGCAGCAGTCTTTCTCATCGCGCTTGCAACATGGTTCCCTCTGACAGTTCTGACATGGTCGGGCGTGGCGAGTGTCGATAAAGCTTACTACGATGTTGCCCGCACTTTGGGCGCCGGTCAGTTGTTCCTGATCCTGCGCGTCGCAATTCCCGCAGCGTTACCGCATGTTTTTGTCGGTCTTTTCATGGGGTTGGGTGCATCTTTCTCGGTGCTGGTCGCCGCCGAAATGATGGGCGTCAAGTCCGGTCTCGGCTGGTATCTGCAATGGGCGCAAGGCTGGGCGGCCTACAACAATCTCTATGGCGCGCTCATCATCATGGCGATTGTATTTTCCGGTCTGATTACGCTGCTCTTTACGGTGCGTGATCGTGTTCTGACCTGGCAGAAGGGGGATGTGAAATGGTGAATGCTGCCCTCAAACAAACGCCTGCCGCCACCGCTGGTAAAAGCCGTGGCTTCCATATTCAGGTTGAGAATGTAAGCCATCGCTTTGGCCTTGAAGGCAAGTCACTGCCGGTTCTCAACCACATTGAGCTTGATGTGCAACCGGGTGAATTTGTTGCCATTCTGGGTCCATCGGGGTGCGGCAAGAGTACGCTTTTGCGGCTCACTGCCGGGCTGGAGCCGCCAAGTGAAGGGCGAATTCTGGCCGATGGCGAGGAAATCCTTGGTCCTAATCCGTCGCGCGTGGTGGTCTTCCAAGACCCCACACTTTATCCATGGCGCACGGTTCGGGACAATGTCGCTTTGGGGCTTCAGGCGCGTGGCGTGCTGAAAACTCAGGGACACCGGATTGATGAAGCAATTGAGCTGGTGGGGTTGTCGGCTTTTGCCAATGCCTATCCGCGTCAGCTTTCGGGCGGCATGGCGCAGCGTGCAGCCTTGGCGCGTGCACTCGTCAATGATCCGAAATTGCTCATTCTGGACGAGCCGTTGGGGAAACTCGATTCCCTGACGCGGCTTGCTATGCAGGCTGAGCTTCTCGATCTCTGGCAGCGAAACGGCTTTACCACATTGCTCGTCACGCATGATGTCGAGGAAGCGATTTTCCTTGCACAGCGGGTCATCATCTTTGGCAACCGACCGGCAAGCATCGAAGCCGAACTTAAAGTGGATCTCAGCTATCCGCGTCATCGCGGTGATCCGCGACTGGCGGAACTGCGCAGGCAGGCGCTTGCGCATCTTGGGCTGGATGCCGGCTGGTAAAATCAGGAAAGAAAAATGTTCAAAAAAGCAATTCTTACAACGGCCCTTTTGTTGGGGCCGATGACGCAACTTTATGCGCATGCGCATCTCGCACAATCCGAGCCAGCCGAAGACGCAGTGCTCAATAAAACGCCTGCCATTGTTTCCATCGAATATACCGAAGCGCTGGAACTCGGCCTTAGCAAACTCGTCCTCAAGGATGAGAGCGGGGCGACTATCGAGACCAGTAAGCCTGAACATATTGACGGCAATACCAAGACGCTTTCGGTCAAACCGCCAGCCTTGAAGCCGGGTACTTATACTGTCGAGTGGGGTGCTGCGTCAGTCGATACGCACCGCACCGAAGGCGCGTTCAAATTCAAGATTGCTAATTAAGGTTGCCGGGCGCGATGACTGGAATTGATATCGTCATTGCGCTCGTGCGATGCCTTAATCTTGCGGGCCTCGCACTGCTCGCAGGCGCGCTATTTTTTCGCATTTTGCTTGTTCCAAGCGCAATAAGTGACGGCAAACCGACGTCTTTTGTGAGAATCTGGTATCAACTTTGCAGCTATTCCGTGGCAATCAGTGCCTTTGGACTGGTTCTATGGGTTCCACTTCAGTTCTCACTGCTGTCTGGTGCGAACAGTTTTTCTGATGCATTGGCTTTTCTCCCAAGCGGACTTTTCGGCACAGCGTTTGGCATTGCATCGTGCTTGCGTGCATTGGCAATCTTGCTTGCTGCATTGCTTCTGCCGCACGCGATAAAGTCTCAAGCCATCCGTGTCCTTCTGTTTTTGATCACTGTTTTCGCGCTTGGTCTTCAGATACGCATGGGGCACGCAGCAGCAGCTGATACAATCTGGTTGCCACTGGCGGTTTTTGCGCATGTGATTGCGGGTGCTCTATGGTTTGGTTCGCTGCCTCCACTCTATCTTCTTTTACGTGCTTCGCGGGATGAGGGTTTGCAGGCAGCGCAGCGCTTTTCGCTATATGGCATTATTTTTGTTGCCATTCTTGTTATTGGTGCCGTAATTGCAGGATGGCTTTTGACTGGTGGTCTGCCGGGGCTGGTTGGTACCACTTACGGCAGGATCATGATCGTGAAGATCGCGCTTCTGGTAGCCATGCTGACACTTGCAGCACTTAATCGTTTCTGGCTGAGCCGTGCTGGCCGCAGCGGGCGTGGACTTGGTTATGCGTTGATCTTGGAGGGAACGATTGGTCTTGTAGTGTTTCTCGCGGCATCACTTCTCGCGACACAACCGCCCGGCGTACATGAAGACATCATGTGGCCTTTCGCCTATCGTTTGCGCGACAATATTATGGCTGATGCGTTTCTCGTCGATGCTGCATGGCGGAGTTTCAAGCCACTTCTGCTGGCATTTCTGATCGGTATTGGGTGCCTTTTTCTGTCTAAATGGCGATGGCAGGCTATTGTTATCGTGGCAATTATCGGGTTCGCGTTGTTTCAGCCACCACGCATCGGATTGTTTGTTCAGGATGCTAATGAAGCAAGCTTTTTGCGCTCGTCCACATCCTACACGTCCATCGCAATTGCGCGGGGTGCTACGGCTTTCGCTGCCAATTGTGCCTCCTGTCATGGCAATGACGGGCGCGGCCGCGGTGAACAGGCAACGGGCGATCCGGTATGGCCACCCGATCTGACAGCGCCCTTGTTTGCGGATCGCAGTGACGGTGAAATCTTCTGGACGGTCATGCATGGTAAGGAGTTACAAGACGGTCGGCAATCCATGCTTGGTTTTGAAACGGTTTTGGATGCGAAAACCGCGTGGTCGCTAGTGGATTATATCCGCACGATTGCGTCCGCCCGAACGATCAGTATGCCTGCGCCTGATGGTGCGGTTTATCCGGCGGCAAGCCCGCGCATTACTGTTTATTGCGGGGCTAAACGGCATCAGGTCGGTCGGCAATCGGACAATTTTTGGCTGCTTCATCTTCAGGGTGAGCAGATTGAAGCCTTTGCTGTTGATAGTAATGGCATCACGGCACAATGCGATGTTTCCGAACAAACTGCGGCTCTGGCTATGCAGCTTCTGACACCAACTGCCGATGGGGCAAGCTTTCTCGTAGATCAGAATGGCTGGATACGTTTTCGATGGTCAGGGCATGAGAAGTTAGAACCTTCAATCCTTGAGACAACAATCAGCAAGGCTCGTGCGAATCCGGTCAGCCTATCGAATAGGGGACATCATTCATGATGATCCGGGCAGCGTTGCTACGCGAATATAAATGCAAAGAGGCCTCCTGCAGTGGATAGCAAATCTATGTGAGGGGCGAACTAAGTGAATAATTTTCTTAATAAAATTCAGCGGCTGGTGAAAATGAGACGTTGAATTTTGATGCCTGTTGGCAAGAGGGAGTGGATTATGGGTAACATACGCAATGGCTTTTCGGAGCTTGTCGGCAATACGCCTCTGGTAGCTTTCTCACGCCTTCAGAAGAGCAATGACGTTTCTGTGCGGCTTCTCGCAAAAATCGAATATCTCAATCCCGCTGGCAGCATCAAAGACCGTACAGCATGGGGGATTATTCGGGATGCCGAGCGAGCCGGTAAAATTAAGCCGGGTGATCTTCTGGTAGATCTGACGAGCGGAAATACCGGCATTGGGATTGCTGCTGTTGCTGCCGCAAAGGGCTACCGGACGAAGTTTTATCTGCGTGATACGATCAGCGAAGACAAAATCAATATCCTGCGTCAGTTCGGGTCTGAAATCGTGCTGATCGACAATGACGAGCTGCTGGAACCGGGGGCGCTGCAAAAGGTGCTCGATCGCATTCGCAGCGAAAATCCGGGCGCTTATTATACAGGCCAGCGGTCCAATCCCGCCAATCCGGCAATCCATTTTGAAACGACCGGGCCGGAAATCTGGCGCGACACGGATGGCGAAGTGGATATTCTGGTCAGTACCGTAGGCACTGGCGGGACCATTTCAGGGGCGGGAAAATACCTGAAAGAAAAGAAGCCCTCCGTTCGCGTTGTTCTGGCGGAGCCGACGGCAGATTCGGTGCCTTCTGCCGAGAATCCAAAAGCCGAAACCATTGAAGGCGTTCACAAAGTCACCGATATCGATGAGACGATTTTGCCTGAAAACTACGACAGGGCTATTGTCGATGAAATTGTCGCCGTAACAACAGAGCAAGCGCGCCGCGCCGCATTATCAGTTGCTCGCGAAGAGGGCTTTCTGGTCGGAACGTCTTCTGGTGCGGCGATTGCAGCAGCTCTTCAAATTGCAAAGCGCCCGGAAAATGCAGGAAAGACCATCGTTGCCGTGTTGCCCGACAGCGGCGAACGCTACTTGTCCTTATTTCAGGAGCCGGTGATAGCTGATTAGTAAAAACTCCTAAGGTTTATAAATCGAATAATAATTATTATTTATTAATAAAATAACGTAATTTATTCTAACCATAATTATCAGATTAAAGGTAATTATTACTGTGATATCGTCAATTATATCAATATTGATTGTACATATTTAAAATATTATTTGTCATATATTTTACAATAATTAGATATAATTGCCTTAGTCGAATTCCCCCTCTGAAATAAAACGATTTTGTCTATTTTTTAATGGGGATAATTATGATTCTGAAAAACACAGTCATCGGTTCTGCATTTGTAGTTCTGGGGATGACGAATGCAAATGCAGCGGATGTGGTCGTAGCACCGGAACCGGAAGCTGTAGAATATGTACGCGTTTGCGATGCTTATGGTGCAGGCTATTTCTATATTCCGGGCACGGAAACGTGCCTGCGCATTCATGGTTATGTGCGTTATGACTTGAGGGCGGGTGATAACGTCTACTATCGTGGTGCAGGCGTTAGCCGCGCTCCTGACGGCAGTGCCTTTAATCTTAGTCCGCGCGGCAAGTCTTATGAGACATGGAACAACAATACGCGTTTCACACTGCGCACATCGACTGCTTCTGAAACGGAACTCGGAACACTTTCGACGTTCACTGAATCGCGTTTTAACTTTGGTAATGGTGCTGACGGAGCAACAACGCTCAACCGCGCTTACATCCAGCTTGGTGGCTTTCGCATTGGCCTTGATGACTCGGCCTTCTACACATTTACCGGCTATTTCGGTGATGTGCTGAATGATGACGTTATCAGCGCAGGCGGCTATCGTACCAACCAGATCAGCTACACCTTCAAGGGTGGCAATGGCATTTCAGCTATCCTGTCGCTTGAGCAAGGCAACAATTCCGATGTCGATTGGAATGGCGTGATTGATGACTATACGCCGCATGTCGTTGGTGGTCTTAAATATGCGCAAAGCTGGGGTTCGATTGCCGGTATTGCGGCTTATGATGCGGTCAACGAAAAATGGGCCGGAAAGATACGCGCTGACGTCAATGTAACAGACCAGTTTTCCGTCTGGTTGCAGGGTGCCTATAAGTCCAACCAAGACCACTATGTGCATTACAATGGTAGTGGTGTCATCGTTCATGATGGTGGCAGCAGCACCTATCGCGGCGTGCGTGTAATCGACAGTTTCTTCGGCACATGGGGTGGCGATTGGGCTGTATGGGGCGGCGCAAAGTTCAAGGCTACAAACAAAGCGACCTTCAACGTACAGCTGGCATATGAAGCAGCCGATACATTCGCGGCAAGTGCGAATGTTGCCTATCAGCTCGTACCGGGCTTCACCATCACGCCACAGGTTTCCTACACCAAGTGGGACGATAGTAAGTCGATCCTCAAAGGCCATGATGCATGGCAGGGCGTTGTTCGTTTCCAGCGCTCTTTCTGATGTGCAAAATCTAAAGTTTTGTTTCGCTGTTTAAGTGCGGTGCACTCGCTCTACAGCTTTTTTCCAGCCTTAAGGCGGCAACTTCGGTTGCCGCCATTTTTGTTTGTCAAAAGTAGTATTTGAAAATGAACGATTACGATTGTTGACATATGTCATAAGTTGGGTTTAGATGTTTGTGTAAGGCAGAATTCACCTCCAGGAGGCCTGTTAGTCAGGTGAGGTGAATTGTGCTTGGGAGGAATAACATGAACGCATATGAAATTATGCGCGTGCGTCTCGCGTGCGCGCGTTTTCTGACGGCTACGAAAAAGTCAGCGCTTGAGCGCGAGATCCAATCGGCTGTTAGTATTACTGAAGCTCATTACTTCTTTACGCACAAGGTTGTTTGCGTATGAAGTATGAGTTCAGTTTCGCTTTCCTTGAAAAATATTGGCCCTTGCTGCTGCAAGGCACCATCGAAACGATAAAAATGTCGCTGATCGTGACATTCTTAGGTTTTCTTTTGGGTACGCTTTGCGCCGTTGCCAGTATTAGCAAATATCGGCTCTTGCGTATTATCGTAGCGATATATGTCGAGGCTATTCGCAACACTCCGCTGCTTATCCAGCTGTTTTTGGTGTATTTCGGCCTGTCTTCTTTGGGTCTGAAGTTCTCTGCGCAAGCTTCTGCATTGATCGGATTGACCATCAATGTTGGCGCCTATTCCAGCGAGATTATCCGTGCTGGCTTGCAGTCAATCAATAAGGGTCAGTTGGAAGCTGCCGACACGCTTGGTTTGAGCCGCTTACAAATGCTGGCTGCAGTGATGCTTCCGCCAGCACTGGAGCGCGTCTATCCATCGCTCGTTAGCCAATATG
>Ga0308165_1002421_pt1 | contig 22330 bp, 18 predicted proteins | sample PhyWR2_FD_201032 | JGI IMG/M metagenome (GOLD analysis project Ga0308165, IMG submission 201032) | Phyllosphere microbial communities from UC Gill Tract Community Farm, Albany, California, United States - DLSLW.R2 | ecosystem: Host-associated > Plants > Phyllosphere > Unclassified | place: USA... | reverse complement strand
GAAGACACTGATTTGCTGTTGTTTCTCTGATTTTTCATTCGTTTACCTGCAAGGCGCCATAGCTCTGTACCCTGGTTTCTCCTCGCGAGCTGAGCGGCAAGCCAAATAACAAACTGGTAACGGTGATAAACAGCTGAATGCAAATCCCAACACAAAGTCATTCGCGCGAGATCAATGCGGCAAACCCAAGAATTTCTGGAGCACAGTTCACTCTGTGGCCCAGCTTCGAGGCGTTGCAACACTGAGATAGCGTGTAGGACGAAGTGTTTTGGCAGTCTTAAGCAATAAGGCGCTAAGGAGACCGTAAATGGCTGATACAAAGGCAAAGCTCACCCTAAATGGTGACACTGCTATTGAACTGGATGTGCTAAAAGGCACGCTCGGTCAGGATGTTATTGATATTCGTACTCTTGGTTCGAAAGGTGTGTTTACCTTTGACCCTGGTTTCACCTCTACCGCATCTTGCGAATCCAAAATCACCTTCATCGACGGTGACGAAGGTATCCTGCTTCACCGCGGTTTCCCCATCGATCAGTTAGCCACCGAATCCAACTATCTGGAAGTGTGCTACATCCTGTTGAACGGCGAAAAACCGACGCAGGCCCAGTTCGATGAATTCCAGACGACTGTCACCCGCCACACCATGATTCATGAGCAGATCACCCGTCTGTTCCACGCCTTCCGTCGTGACTCTCACCCGATGGCTGTGATGTGCGGTATTACCGGTGCGCTGGCGGCGTTCTATCACGACTCTCTGGATGTGAATAACCAACGCCATCGTGACATCGCAGCGTTCCGCCTGCTGTCCAAAATGCCCACCATGGCGGCGATGTGTTACAAATATTCTATCGGTCAGCCATTTGTTTATCCGCGCAATGACCTCTCCTATTCAGGTAACTTCCTGAACATGATGTTCTCCACACCGTGCGAGCCTTACGAGGTTAATCCGGTGCTTGAGCGCGCGATGGACCGTATTCTGATCCTGCACGCCGACCACGAACAAAACGCATCAACCTCTACCGTCCGTACCGCAGGCTCTTCAGGCGCGAATCCATTCGCCTGTATCGCTGCCGGTATCGCCTCCCTGTGGGGACCGGCGCACGGTGGTGCGAACGAAGCCGCACTGAAAATGCTGGAAGAGATCAGCTCTGTTGAGCACATTCCGGAATTCGTGCGTCGTGCGAAAGACAAAAACGACTCCTTCCGCCTGATGGGCTTCGGTCACCGTGTTTACAAAAACTACGACCCGCGCGCGACCGTCATGCGTGAAACCTGTCACGAAGTGCTGAAAGAGCTGGGTACCAAAGATGATCTGCTGGAAGTGGCGATGGAGCTGGAACACATCGCGCTGAACGACCCGTACTTTATCGAGAAAAAACTGTACCCGAACGTCGATTTCTACTCTGGCATTATTCTGAAAGCGATGGGCATTCCGTCTACCATGTTCACCGTGATTTTTGCCATGGCGCGTACCGTGGGCTGGATTGCACACTGGAACGAAATGCACACCGACGGCATGAAAATCGCCCGTCCTCGTCAGCTGTATACCGGCTACGAGCAGCGTGATTTCAAGTCTGATATTAAGAAAGTCTGACACATATTGGGTGCGGCCTGATGCCCTCACCCAGTCCTCTCCCACCGGGAGAGGGTGAAAACATCAAAACGGTAACCTTAAGGTTACCGTTTTACTTTTGACACACCGGACATCCGTAAAACGGTCGTGAAGAAAGCGTACTCCGTTCAATCACCCCGCCGCAGCGCTCGCAGGCTTTACCCTCCCGATGAAACACCTTAAAGCGAAATAGCGCGCCGTGATGCTTATTGTCATCCACCACGCCACGCGTATTGTACGACAGGCGCGGGATGTCCAGCAGGGCATGTGAAAGCGCATCAAGCTCTGCATCGCTTAACTGCGAAGCCTTACGCTGCGCCGCCAGCCCCACTTCCCAGAGAATCTCAACGCGCAAGTAATTGCCCAATCCGGCAAGAAATGCCTGATCCAGCAGCAATCCTGAAAACTGTCGATGGCGAAATGTCGGCGACAACAACCGCGCTTTCACCTCTTCCGCCGTCAGGCGCATATCCAGCACATCCGGCCCAACGCGTTGCAGGAAGGGGTGAGTGAGCAGTTGCTCCGGGGTTAACATCTCTATGTCCGACGCGCTATAGAGCAAAATTGCTTTATCCGCCGTTTGCAGCCTGACGCGCAATATCCTTGAGGTTTGTGGGTACTCACCTGCATCAACCACCCGCCAGACACCATAAAGCTGGTTGTGGCTATATAACGTCAGGTTATGGGAAAAATGCGTCAGCAACGCTTTGCCACGCGTTTCAACCTGGGTGACTTTTTGCCCAACCAACGAGGATTCAAACGGTTTTAACTGAGGAAAAGCAAACCACGCCTCGGTGAGTGGTTTGCCCTTTATCGCCGCCTCCAGGCTATCCGCCGCACGGCGGATCTCCGGTCCTTCTGGCATGTTTACATCCTTTGTTAGTGCGTCGCTCCGCCCACAACGTTAATGTCAGATACCTGGCGCAGCGCCACAGATAGGGCGATTTCCAGCGCATCTTTCACCGTCTGCGCCGCCATGCTCGGTGCGCCAGCATGAGCCGCTGCCTGTTCCGGTAAGTACGGAATATGAATAAAGCCGCCCTTCACGTCTGCGCGTTCACGGATTTTATGCAGCAATCCGTACATCACATGGTTACAGACAAACGTCCCCGCCGTTTGCGACACCGAAGCGGGAATACCTTTTTCACGCATCGCCGCCACCATCGCTTTGATCGGCAGCGAGCTAAACCACGCCGCAGGCCCGTCGGGCACAATGGCGACATCAATCGGTTGCTGCCCACGATTATCAGGAATTCGCGCATCATCGACGTTAATGCCGACACGTTCAACGGTAATGTCTACACGACCGCCTGCCTGCCCGACGGCAATCACCACGGTCGGATTCAGTTCATCAATGGCGGCATTCAGCACCGTCAGTGACTCGCCAAACACGCAGGGTAACTGCCGCGTCACCACGCGGCAGTCATCAACGGTCATCCCTTCAAGCTGTTTAACCACTTCCCAGGAAGGGTTTACGGACTCACCGCCAAAAGGCTCAAAACCCGTGACTAAAATATGACGCATCACGCCTCCTTATAAGAACATCAGGAAGTACATCAGGAACACGTTGACGATCAGCAGCAGCACACCGGTGGGTATCTGCGCCTTGATCACCGCATTTTTATCCGGCAGTTCCAGCAGCGCGGCGGGCACAATATTGAAGTTCGCCGCCATCGGCGTCATCAACGTGCCGCAATAGCCGGAGAACATCCCAATCGCCGCCATGACGGCCGGATTACCGCCGTGTTGCAGCACCAGAATCGGAATACCGATCCCCGCCGTCACAATCGGGAACGCGGCAAAAGCGTTGCCCATCACCATCGTCAGCACCGCCATCCCGATCGCGTAGACCGCCACGGCGATAAAGCGACTATCTACCGCCAGATAGGATTTCGTGAGCCAGGAAATTCCATCGCCCACGCCCGCTGCGGTAAACAGCAGCCCCAGCGTCGCCAGAATTTGTGGCAGGATAAACGCCCAGCCGATGGAATCCAGCAGACGACGCGCTTCCTGTAACGGTTGATGCACTTTTTCGTGCGTCATTTTGACCGCCATCGCCAGGCCAATCAGCGAGCCAACGGTCATGGAGAACAGCGTCACCAGTGTCGAATGATTGCCGGGACCAAACAGCGTTTCCTGCATTCCAGGAATATTGTTGAACATCAGCACGCCGACCACGGTCACCACGGGGATCGCTAATGCCGGATAAAACAGGCGGTTGCCGAGACGTTTAGCGCTGCTTTCACGCTCTTCCTGATTGCGCTGATGATAGCTGCCGAGACGCACGCCACCGAAACCGGCGATCAGGGCCAGCCCCACCACCGCAACGCCCACCGCAATATGCACGGTACGCTTATCGCCCACCAGCTGATACGTCCAGTCACCCAACAGGAAAATCAGGCCATAAATGCCCCAGAACAACCCCGTGGTAACGCGGCGCGGGTTAGCTTTATCGCGGAATGACATCACCGCAACAATCAGCAGGATCAGCCCCGCCAGCCAGTACAAGTAACTTTGCTGGAAATTCATGATGCATCTCCCTGCGTATGCGTGGTTTTCGCCAGCTCGCGCTCAAGATGCTTATCCAGACGCCACAGGCGAGTGGCATGAATGATAAAGGCGCAGATCGCCGTCGGGATGCCCCACAAGGCAATGTGCAGCGGCTCGGTCTGAATACCGCCAGACTCGAGCATAAAATTATGCATAAAGATGATCGCGCCAAAGGCGACAAAAATGTCTTCGCCGAAGAACAGCCCAACGTTATCGGTCGCTGCCGACATGGCGCGCAGGCGGTAACGTACTGCGCCCGGCAGCTCGCCGTATTTTTTCTCCGCCGCGCCTTCCGCCATCGGGGCCAGCAGTGGGCGCACCATCTGCGGATGACCGCCCAGGCTGGTCAGCCCCATCGCCGCTGACGCTTCACGCACAAACAGATAGACAATCAGCAAGCGGCCCGCGGTAGCGCTGTGGATTTTGGCAATCCACGCCTGCGCACGCTCTTTCAACCCGTGGCGTTCCAGCAAACCGATAACCGCAAGTGGAATCAAAAGGATATACGGCAGGTTACGGGTATTCAGGAACCCTTCACCGAGCTTTTCGAGGATAGTGGCGACAGGCATATGCGCCGCCAGACCGGTCACAATACCGGCGACAATCACCACCAGCACCGGATTAAAACGTAATAAAAACCCGACCACAATCACCGCGATACCGATGAGTGGCCAGAGCGATAGCGTCTCTGCCATGTTCTGTTTCCTGTTGTTAAGTTGTGTTTACCTTCGTGCGTTATGCACTGATTTTTATATTTTTAGCGTCAAACTCTTTGCGTAAGCGACGGGCAAACGCCAGGGCGTGTTCGCCATCGCCATGCAGACAGACGGTCTGCGCCTGCACCTGCGCCCATTCGCCAGTGATACTTTTGACTCGCCCCTGCTGCACCATGTCCAGGGTTTGCGCCAGCGCCTGTTCTTCATCGTCAATCAACGCGCCCGGCATCGTGCGCGGCACGAGGCTGCCATCAGTCTGATAACCGCGATCGGCAAATACCTCTGCCCGCGTCACCAGACCATAGCGTTCTCCGGCGCGAATCAGTTCGCTGCCCGCCAGTCCTACCAGAATCAATTCCGGGCTGATGGCATGAACCGCACGCGCGATTGCGTCCGCCAGCGCGGCGTCTTTTGCCGCCTGGTTATAGAGCATCCCGTGCGGCTTAACGTGACGAAGTTGCCCCCCTTCGGCGCGCGCTATCGCCTGTAATGCACCGATTTGATACAACATTTGCGCGTACACCGTTTCCGGCGGCAGGTTCATGGCCGTGCGGCCAAAGTTCTCCCGATCCGGGAAACTCGGATGCGCGCCTATCGCCACGCCATTGTTTAACGCCTCGCGAACGCACGCCTGCATGGTCTGCGCATCCCCCGCGTGAAATCCGCAGGCAATATTGGCAGAAGAAACGAGGGTGAGTAATTCGGCATCGCTCGCGCAGCCTTCGCCTAAATCGGCATTCAAATCAACGACGATCATTCAACCTCCATGCCAGTTGTTCGATATGTTGCTTTTGTACGCGCCGCGCCTCAAGCGCCTCTTCCAGCGTGCATTGCACAAAGTGAATCGGCTGCCCCAGCGGAATTTGCGCCAGATGGTACATATCCGCCTCAATGATGCAGGCGATACGCGGATAACCGCCGGTAGTCTGAGCATCATTCATCAGGACAATAGGTTGTCCGTTATGCGGCACCTGAATCACGCCCGGCAGCAGGCCATGCGACAGCATTTCGCGATCGGTGGTTCGCGCAAGCTGCTGGCCCTGTAAACGATAACCCATACGGTTACTTTGCGGGCTCAGCTTCCACGGCAGACGCCAGAAGGCATCCTGCGAGGGCTGGTCAAATTCATGGTATTCCGGCCCCGGCAGCGCACGAATGCGGTTGGTCCACAGCAGTTGCTTCACCCCCTGCGTTTCCGCAAATTCCCGCACGCCTGGACGAAGCGATAATCTGTCGCCGTCTTTCAGCAGTCGGCCTTCAAAGCCGCCGATACCGGTTTTGAGATCGGTGCTGAACGAATTCATCACTTCCGGCACATCAATCCCGCCATCGATCGCCAGATAGCTACGCATGCCGTGCAACGGCCGATGAAGCGTCAGGCGCTGCCCGGCTTTGGCCTTCAAGCGCCAGCCGGTCCAGACCGCTGCGCCATCGAGCGTCGCGTCACAGCCTGCACCCGTCAGGGCAAACCAGCTGTCGCGCTCAAACTCGACGCTGCATTGACCCAGCGTTATTTCCAGCGCCGCCGTGTTCGGATCGTTGCCCACCAGCAGATTCGCAATCTGCAAGGCCGGTTTATCCAGCGCACCGCAATAGCTGATCCCCGACTGACGCAGACCGATCCGGCCCTCGTCCTGAACCGAGGTGTACAGCCCCGCGCGAATCACCTTCAACATACCCCCTCCTTCTGCGGCACAAACCGCACGGTATCTCCCGGTCGCAACAGCACCGGCTCGTCGCGTTTGGCATCAAACAGCGGCAGGCTGGTATGGCCAATCAGCTGCCAGCCGCCGGGCGAAACCAGCGGGTAAATCCCGGTTTGCGCCCCGCCGATACCGACCGATCCGGCCGGGACTTGCAGGCGCGGTTCAGCGCGACGCGGCGTGGCCAACTGCTCCGGCAATCCGCCCAGATACGGAAATCCCGGCTGGAAGCCCAGGAACCACACCACGTATTCAATCGCGCTATGCAGCTCGACCACCTGTTTTTCAGACAGTCCGGCATGACGGGCCACCTCGCCCAGATCCGGACCGGCCGCCCCGCCGTATACCACCGGGATGTCGATAAAGCGTGACTCCGGCTCCAGCGCCTCGCTCTCTTCCCACCAGCGCTGCAATCGTTCGATCGCGTCCAGCGCAACAGACTGCGGATTGCGCAGCACGACCGTAATGTTATTCATCCCCGGAATGGCTTCCACCACTTCAGGGATCTCCGCCAGCCGCTGAGTTAAGCGCCAGATCCTTTTTTGCGTCGCCAGCGTGACCGGAGGCTCAAGCTCCAGCACCACGGCGGTTTCGCCTAATAAATAACAACGCGCTCGCTGCACTTACGTACCTCTCATCAGGCAGGATTAGGAATATCAATAAAGGTCACATCCAGATCGGTATTTTCCGTCAACCACTCGCTCAGGGCGCGAATGCCGCCGCGTTCTGTCGCGTGATGTCCCGCGGCGTAGAAATGCAAACCCTGTTCACGCGCGGAATGGACAGTCTGCTCGGACACTTCGCCGGTGATGAACGCATCGACGCCAAAGCGCGCGGCGTTGTCGATAAAGCCCTGACCGCCGCCCGTACACCAGGCGACGCGTTTGACAAGATCCGGTCCAGTATCACCGCTCCACAGCGGACGACGTCCCAAACGAGCTTCAATCCAGGAAGCCAGTTCCAGGCCTGGGACCGGCATTGACAGCTCGCCCCACGGCAGCAGCTCTTCAATTTCACCCATCACGGTGATGCCGAGCAGCGCGGCCAACTGCACGTTGTTGCCCAGCTCCGGGTGTGCGTCCAGCGGCAGATGCCAGCCGTACAGGTTGATGTCGTTCGCCAGCAGCGTTTTCAGGCGATTGCGCTTCATGCCGCGAATCACGGGCGCTTCGTTTTTCCAGAAGTAACCGTGATGCACGATCACCGCATCCGCTTGCAAACGCACCGCTTCATCCAGCAGCGCCTGGCTTGCCGTGACGCCGGTGACAATTTTTTGCACCGTGTCGCGCCCTTCCACCTGCAGGCCGTTCGGGCCGTAATCGCTAAAGCTGGCGCTGTTCAGTTTTTCGTTAATTAATTGTTCAAGTTCGGTATTTTTCATGATGACTCTCTTACACTTTGCGGGCGGCTTCATAGGCCGCCAGTGTGGCGACTCGCGCCTGTTTATGATCGACAATCGGGCGCGGATAATCGAGCGTCACGCCCGTTTTATCGGCCCACACCCAGGGTTCATGAATCGATTTTCCCGGCACTTCGCGAAGCGCCGGTAACCACTGGCGGATGAACTCACCGGTCGCGTCAAATCGTTGCCCCTGAGTCGTCGGATTAAATATACGAAAATAAGGCGCAGCGTCCGTTCCGGTTGAGGCCGCCCATTGCCAGCCGCCATTGTTGGCGGCCAGGTCGCCATCAATCAGCTGAGTCATAAAATATCGCTCTCCGGCGCGCCAGTCGATAAGCAAGTCTTTCACCAGAAAACTCGCCACGATCATCCGCAGGCGGTTGTGCATCCACCCCGTTTCGTTGAGCTGGCGCATCGCCGCATCGACAATCGGATAGCCCGTTTTACCGTCCTGCCAGGCCTGCAAAAGCACATCGTCGTGCTGCCATTGCACGTTGTCGGTCCAGCGAATGAAGGGTCGATGTTTACATAAATCAGGATGATAGGTCATCAGATGACGATAAAATTCTCGCCAGATAAGCTCATTCAGCCACACCGCGCCGTCGCCGCCGTCCAGCGCTCTGGGCTGTTCCGTCAGCAGACGGTGCAGACACTGACGCGGCGAGAGCACGCCCAATGCTAAACAGGCCGATAACCGGCTGGTGCCGTCGATGGACGGGAAATCGCGCCGCGCTTCGTATTCGCCCGCGCCGTGCTGACAGAAATGGCGCAGCTGCGCGATGGCGGCTTTTTCACTGGCGACAAACAGATCAGCATCAAAATCCTGCTGCGGATAATTGAAATCAATGTCAGCGGGCGGCGTCAGCTTTTGTTCTCTGGCTGCGGGCGCGGCGACGCATTCCGGCAGCCCCTCTTTCAGGCGTTTGACATACGCATTCTTGAACGGGGTAAACACTTTATACATCTCGTGATTCCCGGTCATGACGCTGCCTGGCGGCAACATCACGCTGTCGTCAAAGCCCTGGCAGACCACGCCGTCGAGCATTTTTTCGAGCTGTCGGTCGCGCTGCTGCTCGTTGAATTCGTATTGATAGTTGTAGAAAAGATGGGTGACGTCGTGCTGCTCGCAGAGCTGCTGCACTTTTGCGCCCTGCGCGGCAAAATCACTCACCTCTTCATAGATGAGCGGAATGCCTCTTTCCGCCAGCCCTTGCTGCAATCCATTAAGATGCGCGCGCAGATACGCCGCCTGTCGCGGGGCCATATCGTGCTCTCGCCACTGATCGGGCGTGGCGATAAACACGGCCAGCACCCGCGCGTTTTGACGCCGGCAAGCAGCCGCGAGGGCGATGTTGTCATGAAGGCGCAGATCCGCGCGAAACCAGACCAGATGCGTGGTCATAACACTCCTGAATAATTGTCCATAACCTAAGCGTAGCGTTTCCGGTCGCACGCTAACATCGCGTCGTCGTCCGAAAAAACGTCGGAATACCTGACGCTATAATGTTTAAGTTATGTTACTGGGGCAAGCGGTACAACACCGTAAATGCAGGTTAAATGCGGATGATTCCTGACAATCTGAAGGGGTAAACCTCAATCGCGGGCATAAAAAAACCGCCACATCTCTGTGGCGGTTCCGACTTTGCTGTGTGCAGTCTTTGTATTAATAGAAGTCGCAGGTCGCTTTTTCGGCCTGATCCATCCATACCGGTTTCTCGCTGGTTTTCGCCCAGACGCGGTGCAGATAGCTGTAAAAACGGGCACGGTCTTTCCAGAAAAGCATCACCGGTAACGCCAGAACGCCCGCCACTACAGCGAAGGTGCGACGTAACAAGACAACATGTGCTGGGTACTCTTTGTAAAGGTCCATTATTTTCTCCCCTAAAGCTTGCCGGAAACGTTATCCGGAAAATTCAAAAGTGGTTATCTGGCTAAAATAGTACCGTTTTGTTTGTAATTTTACTACTCATCCGACCACTTATTTTCATTTGTTTAGTGAATATTTACACTTCACCTGTAATTAAGTTACGAAAAAGTTAAAGAGATACTTACCAATAGTTAAATCAGGGATTTATCGTTTTTATACTTTTTTTACACCTGCCCCGCTGATTTTTGCGAAATCTTTGCGCCATAAATCCTACCTTTTGCACAAAGACAAATGTCACCCGGAGGTGAATTGTGAGTGCAGGTCTGATTACCGGCATCGTGCTGGTGTTCCTGTTATTAGGGTATCTGGTCTACGCGTTGTTCAATGCGGAGGCATTCTGATGGCCGCTCAAGGATTTTTACTTATCGCCAGCTTTTTGCTGGTGCTTTTTATGCTGGCGCGACCGCTGGGAAACGTGCTGGCGCGGATGATAAACGGCGTCCCGCTGCCGGTCGTTGGCGGTGTGGAAAACGGGCTGTGGCGCGTTCTTGGCATCCAAAACCAGGGGATGAACTGGCGACAATATCTGCTAGCCATTCTTCTGCTGAATGTATTTGGCCTGTTTGTGCTCTTCGCAATGCTGATGATGCAGGGCATTTTGCCGCTCAATCCACAGCAGTTGCCGGGGTTGAGCTGGCATCTGGCGCTGAATACCGCCGTCAGCTTCGTCAGCAATACCAACTGGCAATCCTACGCAGGTGAAACCACGCTGAGCTATTTCAGCCAGATGGCGGGATTAACCGTACAAAACTTCCTGTCGGCTGCCAGCGGTATCGCGGTGATTTTTGCCCTGACGCGCGCTTTTGCCCGGCAAAAAGTGAACACACTGGGCAATGCCTGGGTCGATCTCACGCGGATTACGCTGTGGGTACTGCTGCCGATTTCGCTGCTTATCGCCCTGTTCTTTATTCAGCAAGGCACCCTGCAAAACCTGCTGCCGTATGCGTCTTACACCTCGCTTGAGGGAGTGAAACAGATGCTGCCAATGGGGCCGGTGGCCTCGCAGGAAGCGATCAAAATGCTCGGCACGAACGGCGGCGGTTTCTTTAATGCCAACTCCTCGCACCCGTTCGAAAACCCCACCGCGCTGACTAACTTTGTGCAAATGCTGGCGATCTTCCTGATCCCCACCGCGCTCTGCTTTGCCTTTGGCGATGTGGTGAACGACCGCCGCCAGGGCCGGACGCTGCTTTGGGCGATGTCGCTGATTTTTGTGGTCTGCGCGGCGCTGGTGATGTGGGCTGAATGGCAGGGTAATGCGCACTTTATGCAGCTCGGTGCCGACAGCAACATCAATATGGAAGGCAAAGAGAGCCGGTTCGGCATTCTCGCCAGCAGTCTGTACGCGGTGGTCACCACGGCGGCCTCCTGCGGTGCGGTCAATGCGATGCACGACTCCTTCACCGCGCTCGGCGGCATGATCCCGCTGTGGCTGATGCAGATCGGTGAAGTGGTGTTTGGCGGCGTCGGCTCTGGCCTGTACGGCATGCTGCTGTTTGTCCTGCTGGCGGTGTTTATCGCCGGGCTGATGATTGGCCGCACGCCGGAATATCTGGGTAAAAAAATCGACGTGCGCGAGATGAAACTGACCGCGCTGGCGATTCTGGTGACCCCTGCGCTGGTGCTGATGGGCACGGCGCTGGCGCTGATGACCGACGCCGGACGCAGCGGGATTTTCAACCCTGGCATTCACGGCTTTAGCGAAGTGCTGTACGCCGTCTCATCTGCCGCCAACAACAACGGCAGCGCCTTCGCCGGATTAAGCGCTAACTCTGTGTTCTGGAACTGCCTGCTGGCGTTCTGCATGTTTGTTGGTCGCTTTGGGGTGATCATTCCGGTGATGGCTATCGCCGGATCGCTGGTCAGCAAAACGATTCAGCCCACCTCCAGCGGAACGCTGCCAACCCACGGGGCGCTGTTTGTCGGCCTGCTGATTGGCACCGTGCTGCTGGTCGGTGCATTGACCTTTATCCCCGCCCTCGCGTTAGGCCCGGTCGCGGAACATCTTTCTTTACGCTAATTGAGCGGAGACATGAGTCATGAGTCGTAAACAACTGGCCCTATTAGAACCCTCGCTGGTTCGCCAGGCGTTGATGGATGCGGTCAAAAAACTAAGCCCGCGCGTGCAATGGCATAACCCGGTGATGTTTATCGTCTGGATTGGCAGCGTGGTCACCACCGCGTTGGCTGTTGCAATGGCAACCGGGCATCTGGCGGGCGACGCGGGCTTTACCGGCGCGATCAGCGTCTGGCTGTGGTTTACGGTGCTTTTCGCCAACGTAGCCGAAGCGCTGGCGGAAGGCCGCAGTAAGGCGCAGGCCAACAGCCTGAAAGGCATCAATAAGACGGCATTTGCCCGCAAATTGCGCGAGCCGAAATATGGTGCGCAGATGGATCACGTCCCGGCGGACGAGCTGCGCAAAGGCGACGTCGTGCTGGTCGAAGCGGGCGATATCATCCCGTGCGACGGAGAAGTCATCGAAGGCGGCGCATCGGTCGATGAGAGCGCAATCACCGGGGAATCCGCGCCGGTGATTCGTGAGTCTGGCGGCGATTTCGCCTCCGTCACCGGCGGGACGCGAATTCTCTCCGACTGGCTGGTTATCCAGTGCAGCGTCAACCCCGGCGAGACGTTCCTCGACCGCATGATCGCGATGGTCGAAGGCGCACAGCGCCGTAAAACGCCCAACGAAATTGCGCTGACCATTTTACTGGTGGCCCTGACTATCGTCTTCCTGCTGGCAACCGCCACTCTGTGGCCGTTCTCCGCCTACGGCGGCACGGCGGTCAGCGTCACGGTATTGGTCGCGTTGCTGGTCTGCCTGATCCCAACGACCATCGGCGGATTGCTGTCGGCGATTGGCGTGGCGGGGATGAGCCGGATGCTCGGCGCAAACGTCATCGCCACCAGCGGTCGCGCCGTAGAAGCGGCGGGCGACGTGGATGTGTTGCTGCTGGATAAAACCGGGACCATTACCCTCGGCAACCGTCAGGCATCCGAATTCTTACCTGCGCCCGGCGTGGATGAAAAAACGCTGGCCGACGCCGCACAGCTCTCATCGCTGGCCGATGAAACGCCGGAAGGCCGCAGCATCGTGATCCTCGCCAAACAGCGCTTTAACCTGCGCCAGCGGGATGTGCAAAGTCTGCAGGCCACCTTTGTGCCGTTCACCGCACAAACGCGTATGAGCGGCATTAACATCCAGGATCGCATGATCCGCAAAGGCTCCGTCGACGCCATTCGTCGTCACATTGAAGCCAACAACGGTCACTTCCCTCCAGAAGTTGATCGTCTGGTGGAGAACGTGGCGCGTCAGGGCGCAACGCCGCTGGTGGTCGCCGAAGGTTCAACCGTGCTTGGCGTGATCGCCCTGAAAGATATCGTCAAAGGCGGCATTAAAGAGCGCTTTGCCCAACTGCGTAAAATGGGGATCAAAACGGTGATGATCACCGGGGATAACCGTTTAACCGCCGCCGCGATTGCCGCCGAAGCGGGCGTGGACGATTTTCTGTCTGAAGCCACGCCGGAAGCCAAGCTGGCGCTGATTCGCCAGTATCAGGCCGAAGGACGGCTGGTGGCGATGACCGGCGACGGCACTAACGATGCCCCGGCACTGGCGCAGGCGGACGTGGCTGTGGCGATGAACTCCGGCACCCAGGCGGCGAAAGAAGCGGGCAACATGGTCGATCTCGACTCTAACCCGACCAAGCTGATTGAGGTGGTGCACATCGGCAAACAAATGCTAATGACGCGCGGATCGTTAACCACGTTCAGTATCGCCAACGACGTAGCCAAGTATTTCGCCATTATCCCGGCGGCGTTTGCGGCGACCTATCCGCAGCTCAACGCATTGAACGTGATGCATCTGCACTCTCCGGCGTCGGCCATTCTCAGCGCCGTGATTTTTAACGCCCTGATTATTGTCTTCCTGATCCCGCTGGCGCTGAAAGGGGTGAGCTATAAACCGCTGACCGCCGCCGCAATGCTGCGCCGCAACCTGTGGATTTATGGTCTGGGTGGGCTGGTGGTTCCGTTTATCGGGATCAAGATTATCGACATGCTGCTGACCGCTTTCGGGCTGGTTTAAAAGGTAAATCAAATGACTATGATACGCCCCGCTATACTGCTGTTTATTCTGTTATCGCTGATAACCGGCGGGCTTTACCCGCTGCTCACGACGGCGCTCGGCCAGTGGTGGTTTACCGACCAGGCCAACGGTTCGTTGATTATTCTGGACGGAGAAAATCGCGGCTCGCGCCTGATTGGGCAGAGTTTTACCGACGCGAGCGACTTTCAGGGGCGTCCTTCCGCCACCGCGGAAAGCCCGTATAATCCGATGGCGTCTGGCGGCAGCAATCTGGCGGGGAGCAATCCCGAGCTGGATAAAGCCGTCAGCGAGCGCATTGCCGCACTGCGCGCCGCCAATCCGCAGGCCAGCCGTGAAGTGCCCGTTGAACTGGTCACGGCCTCTGCCAGCGGGCTGGATTACAGCCTGACGCCCGAATCAGTCGCATGGCAGATCCCGCGCGTGGCGGCGGCCCGCCAGTTGACCACCGAACAGGTGCGTCAGGTGGTGGCGGAACATACGCAAAAACCGCTGGTCAATTTTATCGGCATGCCGGTAGTGAATATTGTTGAGCTAAATCTGGCGCTGGACGCGCAAAGGAAGAACTAAATGACCGACGAGCCTCTGCGCCCGGATCCAGACCGCCTGCTGGAACAGACTGCCGCCCCTCATCGCGGCAAGCTGAAAGTGTTCTTTGGTGCCTGTGCGGGCGTCGGGAAAACTTACGCCATGCTGGCAGAAGCGCAGCGGCTGCGGGCGCAGGGTTTAGACATTGTGATCGGCGTGGTAGAAACGCACGGGCGCAAAGAGACGGCGGCGCTGCTGGAAGGGCTAACGACGCAGCCCGCCCGGCGGACCAGCCATCGCGGTCGTCTGGTGACGGAATTTGATCTCGACGCCGCCCTCGCCCGCCGCCCGGCGCTGATCCTGATGGACGAACTGGCGCACAGCAACGCGCCAGGCTCGCGCCACCCCAAGCGCTGGCAGGACGTCGAGGAGCTGCTGGAAGCGGGAATCGACGTCTTTACCACCGTCAACGTGCAGCATCTGGAAAGCCTCAATGATGTGGTCAGCGGCGTCACCGGCATTCAGGTCCGCGAAACCGTGCCCGACCCCTTTTTTGATTCCGCCGATGAAGTGGTGCTGGTCGATCTGCCCCCGGACGATCTGCGCCAGCGCCTGCACGAGGGCAAAGTCTATATTTCCGGCCAGGCTGAACGGGCCATCGAACATTTCTTCCGCAAAGGGAATTTGATCGCCCTGCGCGAACTGGCGCTCAGGCGCACCGCCGATCGGGTAGACGATCAGATGCGCGCCTGGCGAGACCGACAGGGGCAGGATCGCGTCTGGCATACGCGCGACGCGGTTTTGCTGTGCATCGGCCACGGAAGCGGCAACGAAAAGCTGGTGCGCACCGCCGCCCGGCTGGCCGCAAAATTCGGCAGCGTCTGGCATGCGGTTTATGTCGAAACACCGCATCTGCATGCGCTGCCTGAGAATCAGCGTCGCGCGATTTTAAGCGCCCTGCGTCTGGCGCAAGAGCTGGGCGCGGAAACGGCAACGCTGTCCGATCCGGCAGAAGACAAAGCTATTCTCCGTTACGCCCGCGAGCACAACCTGGGCAAAATTGTGATTGGCCGTCGCCATCACCGCCGCTGGTTTAGCCGAGAATCGTTCGCCGACAAGCTGGCAAAACGCGCGCCCGATCTGGATTTGGTGATTGTCGCCCTTGACGACAAACCCGCCCCCCTGCCAAACCGGACATCCGATGCGCGCCCTTTCAGCGAGAAATGGCGTATTCAACTGCGCGGCTGTCTGGTCGCAACGGTTCTGTGCGCGCTGATTACGTTCGTGGCCAGCCAGTGGCTTGTCGCGTTTGACGCCGCCAACCTGGTGATGATTTATCTGCTCGGCGTGGTGATTGTCTCCCTGCTCTACGGACGCTGGCCGTCGGTGCTTGCCACGGTGATAAACGTTGCCAGCTTTGATCTGTTTTTTATTGCCCCACGCGGAACGCTGGCGGTGTCGGACGTGCAGTACATTCTGACGTTCGCGGTGATGCTCACCGTCGGGCTTATTGTCGGGAATCTCACCGCGGGCGTGCGTTATCAGGCACGTATCGCGCGTTATCGCGAGCAGCGCACGCGTCATCTTTATGAGATGTCAAAATCGCTGGCGGTGGGCCGCACGCCGCGCGATATCGTACAGACCAGCGAGCAGTTTATCCGCTCCACGTTCCACGCCAGCAGCCTGATTTTATTGCCCGATGAGCACGGAAAATTGCGCCCGCTGACCCCGGCCAGCGGCATGACGCCGTGGGATGATGCGATTGCTCGCTGGAGTTTTGATAAAGGTTTACCCGCAGGCGCGGGCACGGACACGTTACCCGGCGTGCCTTATCTGATTTTGCCGCTGCGCAGCGCCGACAAAAATCAGGGGCTGGTGATTGTCGAGCCGACCAACCTGCGACAGCTAATGATTCCGGAACAGCAGCGTCTTCTGGAAACCTTCACGCTGCTGGTCGCCAGCGCGCTGGAGCGTCTGGCGCTGACAGCAAGCGAAGAACAGGCGCGGCTGGCAAGCGAGCGCGAAAGCATCCGCAACTCGTTGCTGGCGGCGCTCTCTCACGATCTGCGCACGCCGCTAACGGTCCTGTTTGGACAATCGGAAATTTTAACGCTCGATCTGGCTGCTGAAAATTCCCCCCACGCACCGCAGGCCAGTGAAATTCGCCAGCACGTCCTTAACACCACGCGGCTGGTGAATAATCTGCTGGATATGGCGCGCATTCAGTCCGGCGGATTTAACCTCAAAAAAGAGTGGCTGACGCTGGAAGAGGTGGTCGGCAGCGCCCTGAAAATGCTGGAACCGGGCCTCGGCGGACGCCACATTTCTCTGAACATGCCGGAGCCGCTGGCGCTGATTCACGTTGACGGGCCGCTGTTTGAGCGCGTGCTGATTAATCTGCTGGAAAACGCAGCGAAATATGCCGGAGCCAAAGCCGAGATTGGGCTGAAAGCACAGGTAGCAAATCAGGCATTGCATCTTGAGATTTGGGACGACGGCCCTGGGATTCCCGTTGGGCAAGAATCGGCTATTTTTGAGAAATTTGCCCGGGGTAATAAAGAGTCTGCTATTCCGGGCGTCGGGCTTGGGCTGGCGATCTGCCAGGCGATTGTCGAGGTGCACGGGGGGGCAATATCCGCCCACAACCGTCCGGAAGGCGGTGCCTGTTTTTGTGTTACACTCCCGCTGGAAGCCCCGCCGGAACTTGATGAATTACCAGAGGATTTGTGATTAACGTTCTGATTGTTGAAGACGAACATGCAATTAGCCGATTTCTGCGCGCCGCGCTGGAAGGAGACGGCTTGCGCGTGTTTGACGCCGGAACGCTACAGCGTGGCCTGATTGAAGCCGCGACGCGCAAACCCGATCTGGTGATCCTCGATTTGGGCTTGCCGGACGGCGACGGCATCGATTTTATCCGCGAGGTTCGCCAGTGGAGCCAGATGCCGATTATTGTGCTTTCTGCCCGCGCCGAAGAAACCGATAAAATTGCCGCCCTGGATGCCGGTGCCGATGATTATCTCAGTAAACCCTTTGGCATCGGCGAACTGCAGGCGCGGCTACGCGTGGCATTGCGTCGTCATAGCGCCACGACGCCCGCTGACCCGACGTACAGCTTCTCCGATATTCAGGTTGATCTCGCCGCGCGGCGTATCCTTCGCGGCACGCAAGAAATTCACCTCACCCCGATTGAATTCCGCCTGCTGGCCATTTTGCTCAATAACCACGGCAAGGTACTAACGCAACGCCAGCTTCTGAATCAGGTCTGGGGTCCGAACGCCGTCGAGCATAGTCATTATTTACGCATATATATGGGCCACCTTCGTCAGAAACTTGAAATTGACCCCGCACGCCCCCGCCATTTATTAACTGAAACCGGTATCGGTTATCGCTTTATGCTTTGAATAACTATTCAGTTTATTTAAAACACCAAAGAAAAAATCTCTTATTTAATTCCCAATAAACATGAAAAGTTTATCGATGATTTATTTAAAATAAATTAAAACATTTATAAAACACAAAATTAACAGCACTATCACAATGCAGAATTTTGATCTGAACTATTCACTCAAAACGAATATTTATTTCTGATTTGATCGGTTAAGGGTGATCATCCTCACGGTTTACAGCCTTTTCCTGGATAGAATGACCATGCTTTCAATTACTGAAAGGAAAATAAGCATGGAAAACAATAATCGTTTAATGCCTCATATCAGGCGGACAACGCATATTATGATGTTCGCCCACCGCAACAGCTTTGACTTTCATTTCTTTAACGCCCGGTAGAGTCCCTTCTGCTGGCGTGTCCGTACACGGGTTATCCTGAAAACCCTTGCTTTACAGGCGTATGCTTGTGAACTCGCACGCTCATTCTTTTAGATCCTGAGATCTTCGTTACCGGACGATTAGGATTTAACTCATCAAAAAAAACAAATTGACTGATTTTTTTATCAGCGGTCACACTTTGTTTTTTTTCCGGGGAATATCGATTTCTTATTAATAAGAAACCGATGGGTGAATATTGCCAAAAATAAAGAGATGAATATGAAATTGCTCAAAATCGCTGCCAGTCGTGCCTGTCCAGATTGTTTTACCACCACTCGTGAAATGGTCGATATCAGCGCCTCCGATTATATTGATATCGCCGCCGTGGTTCTGGCCGTCAGTGATATTTTCAACGGTACAATAGAAGAAATAGAAGCCACCGGATTTGGTATTCCGGTATTTATTGCGACCCATAAAGAAGAAATAGTTCCGGCTGAATATTTGTCACGCATTCAGGGGGTGTTTGAGTGCAACGACACCAGCAACGATTTCTACGGACGCCAACTGGAAGCCGCTGCGCAGAAGTACGAAATCCAGCTGCGCCCGCCGTTCTTCCGCGCGCTGGTGGACTACGTTAAACAGGGCAATAGCGCGTTCGACTGTCCGGGGCATCAGGGCGGCCAGTTTTTCCGCCGCCATCCAGCCGGTAATCAGTTTGTGGATTTCTTCGGGGAGACGCTGTTCCGCTCCGATCTGTGCAACGCCGATGTGGCAATGGGCGATCTGTTGATCCACGAAGGCGCACCCTGCACGGCCCAGAAACACGCGGCAAAAGTGTTTAACGCGGATAAAACCTATTTCGTGCTGAACGGGACGTCGTCATCAAATAAAGTGGTCCTCAACGCCCTGCTGACGCCGGGAGACTTGGTGCTTTTCGACCGCAACAATCACAAATCTAACCACCACGGCGCGCTCATTCAGGCAGGCGCTACGCCGGTTTATCTGGAAACTGCGCGCAACCCGTACGGCTTTATCGGCGGTATCGACGCCCACTGTTTCGAAGAGCGTTATCTGCGCGAACAGGTGAGTGAAGTGGCGCCTGGCCGCGCCCGCGATGCGCGCCCTTTCCGTCTGGCAGTGATCCAACTGGGAACCTATGACGGCACCATTTATAACGCCCGTCAGGTGGTCGATAAAATAGGTCATCTCTGCGACTACATTCTGTTTGATTCCGCCTGGGTGGGCTACGAACAGTTTATCCCGATGATGGCCGATTGTTCTCCGCTGCTGCTGGAGCTGAATGAAAACGATCCGGGCATTATGGTCACGCAATCGGTGCATAAACAGCAGGCCGGATTCTCGCAAACCTCGCAGATCCACAAGAAAGACAGCCACATCAAAGGCCAGCAGCGTTACGTGCCGCACAAACGGTTGAACAACGCTTTTATGATGCACGCCTCTACCAGCCCGTTCTATCCGCTGTTCGCCGCGCTGGATATTAACGCCCGAATGCATGAGGGCCAGAGTGGGCGCAACATGTGGATGGACTGCGTGGTCAATGGCATTGAGGCGCGCAAACTGATCCTGCAAAACTGCCAGTTTATCCGCCCGTTTGTTCCGGAGACGGTGGACGGCAAAGCGTGGGAAAGTTGGCCTACGGCGGATATTTCAGCAGATTTGCGCTTCTTCCACTTCGTTCCCGGCGAACAGTGGCACGCCTTTGAGGGCTATGCCGAGCATCAGTATTTTATCGATCCGTGCAAATTACTGCTCACGACTCCCGGCATCAACGCACGCACCGGTGAGTACGATAATTTCGGCGTACCTGCCACCATCCTCGCTAACTTCCTGCGCGAGAACGGGATTGTCCCGGAGAAATGCGACCTTAACTCGATTCTGTTCCTGCTCACGCCAGCCGAAGATATGGGCAAGCTGCAGCAGCTTATTGCCCAGCTGGTGCGTTTCGAAAAACTCCTGGAAACCGACGCGCCGCTGAAAGAGGTGCTCCCGTCACTGTATAAACAGCATCCGGAGCGCTACGCCGATTATTCGCTGCGCCAGATTTGCCAGGAAATGCACGATCTCTACGCCCGTCACAACGTAAAACAGCTGCAAAAAGAGATGTTCCGCAAAGCGCATTTCCCGCAGGTGATGATGAACCCGCAGGAGGCCAATTACGCCTATCTGCGCGGCGAAGTGGAGCTGGTTTCGCTGCGCGATGCCGAAGGCCGAATTGCCGCCGAAGGCGCGCTCCCTTACCCACCGGGCGTGCTGTGTGTAGTCCCTGGCGAAGTCTGGGGGGATGCGGTCCTGCGCTATTTCACTGCGCTGGAAGAAGGCATCAACCTGCTGCCGGGCTTCGCGCCTGAACTGCAGGGCGTGTATATCGAAGAGTGTGACGGACGCAAGCAGGTGCGCTGCTACGTCATTAAACAACTCGTCGCTCAGCCCGAACTGCTGAAAGGGGAAAAACTATGAGTAAATCCAATAAGATGGGCGTGGTACAGCTCACTGTTCTAACGATGGTGAATATGATGGGTTCCGGCATCATCATGTTACCCACCAAACTCGCAGAAGTGGGGACGATCTCGATTATCTCCTGGCTGGTCACCGCCGTCGGGTCGATGGCGCTGGCGTGGGCGTTCGCTAAATGCGGGATGTTCAGCCGTAAGTCAGGCGGGATGGGCGGTTACGCAGAGTACGCCTTCGGTAAGTCGGGCAACTTTATGGCGAACTACACCTACGGCGTGTCGCTGCTGATCGCTAACGTGGCGATTGCCATTTCCGCCGTCGGCTATGGGACGGAGCTGTTTGGCACAGCGCTCACGCCGGTGCAGATCGGCCTCGCCACCATTGGCGTGCTGTGGCTTTGTACTATCGCCAACTTTGGCGGCGCGCGCATTACCGGGCAAATCAGCAGCGTGACCGTCTGGGGCGTGATCATTCCGGTCGTCGGACTGTGCATTATCGGCTGGTTCTGGTTTAGCCCGACGCTGTACGCCAATTCCTGGAACCCGCACCACGTACCGTTCTTTACTGCGGTCGGGTCGTCGATTGCGATGACGCTGTGGGCCTTTCTTGGTCTGGAATCGGCGTGTGCCAACGCCGAAGTGGTGGAAAATCCAGAGCGCAACGTGCCGATTGCGGTGCTGGGCGGTACGCTGGGCGCGGCGGTGATTTACATCATTTCAACCAATGTGATCGCCGGGATTGTGCCGAATATGGATCTGGCGAATTCCACCGCGCCGTTTGGTCTGGCTTTTGCGCAGATGTTTACGCCGGAAGTCGGGAAAGTGATCATGGGGCTGATGGTGATGTCGTGCTGCGGGTCGCTGCTCGGCTGGCAGTTCACCATTGCGCAGGTGTTTAAATCATCTGCCGACTCCGGTTATTTCCCTAAAATCTTCTCACGCGTGAGCAAGTCAGAAGCGCCGATTCAGGGGATGCTGGCGATTGTCATTTTCCAGAGTGGTTTGTCGCTGATGACCATTAGCCCGTCGCTGAGCAGTCAGTTTAACGTGCTGGTCAATCTGGCCGTGGTGACCAATATCATTCCGTATATCTTGTCGATGGCGGCGCTGGTGATTATTCAGAAAATGGCGAATGTCGAACCCGGCAAAGCGAAAATGGCCAATATTGTGGCGCTGGTCGGGGCGATTTACAGCTTCTATGCGCTGTACTCTTCCGGGCAGGAAGCGATGCTGTATGGCGCGATGGTGACGTTTATGGGCTGGACGCTTTACGGTCTGGTGTCACCGCGTTTTGAACTGAAAAATAAACACAGTTAAGATAAAAGCAAAACGGCAACCCAAGGTTGCCGTTTTTTGTTTTCCCCTCTTCCGTGGAAGAAGGTTGCGGTGAGAGTATCAGTCCCATGCAATCAAACACATTTATGCGTTTTTCAGCACTTCGCTGACAATCTCTACCGCTTCTTTCTCAATCAGCTGACGGTGTTCGTCGCCGAGGAAGCTTTCGCAATAGATTTTGTACGCATCTTCCGTACCGGACGGACGCGCTGCGA
>Ga0308165_1002420_pt1 | contig 22333 bp, 23 predicted proteins | sample PhyWR2_FD_201032 | JGI IMG/M metagenome (GOLD analysis project Ga0308165, IMG submission 201032) | Phyllosphere microbial communities from UC Gill Tract Community Farm, Albany, California, United States - DLSLW.R2 | ecosystem: Host-associated > Plants > Phyllosphere > Unclassified | place: USA... | reverse complement strand
CCAATTGACATGGCTGCGCTGTCAAAACGTTTGAACAGTTCGCTGGACGATTCAACCTCTTCAATCGCTACGGGTTCATCCTGAGGATTGAGCGCTAGCATATCGCGTAAGGTAGCCACCGGACGCTCATTCACTAACTTGGCATAAGCCTGATAGTCATTGTAGTCAGCACTTTGCACTGCTTTTTGCAGGGTCTGTACCACATCTGGGTTATAAGCGTGATATTCACCACCGTGGACATACTTCAGCAGTCCCCCCTGATCCAGTGGTTTACGCGCCAGCCAGGCGCGCTTGGACAGGTTCAGCAAATCTTGCTGGAAGTCAGTGAAGCTAGCACCACTAATACGGCTCACCACCCCCTGGAAGCACAGATCAACGACGCTATCATGCAGGCCGACGGCTTCAAACAGTTTAGAGCAGCGATAAGAGGCGATAGTAGAGATGCCCATCTTGGACATTATCTTATACAGCCCTTTATTAATGCCGTTACGGTAGTTTTGCATAACGGTACGATAGGGCTTATCAATAGTGCCGTTATCCACCAGTCTGGCCAGCGTTTCATAGGCCAGATAAGGATAAACTGCCGTAGCACCGAAACCGAACAGGACCGCAAAATGATGTGGGTCGCGTGCACTTGCTGTTTCGACGATGATATTCGCATCACAACGCAGGCTGCGTTCTACCAGACGAGTCTGGATAGCGCCGACCGCCATTGGTGCAGGAACTGGCAGTCTGTTTTTCGCGATATTACGGTCAGATAATACCAGTAGAACGGTACCACTGCGGACCATGCGTTCGGCTTCATCACACAGTTCCATCACCGTCTCATGCAGTGATTTCTCTTCCGGATTGTAGGTAATATCCAGTGTGTCGGCCTGGTAATGTTGCTCTTCTAAAGAGGTCAGTTGCTGGAAATCAGACCATACTAAAACAGGCGATTTAAAGCTCAGACGGTGAGCCTGGCCTTCAGCTTCGCAGAATACGTTCATTTCACGGCCGATGCTGGTGGCCAGTGACATCACATGGGCTTCACGCAGCGGGTCAATTGGCGGGTTGGTAACCTGCGCAAACTGCTGACGGAAGTAGTCATAAATAATACGTGGCTGACTGGAGAGTACGGCAAATGGGGTATCATCACCCATAGAACCGACAGCTTCCTGACCATTTTCACCCAGTACACGGATGATGGTATCCAGCTCTTCATTACTGTAATTAAACTGTTTCTGATAACTAGCCAGAGTGTCATCGTCCAGCGAGCGCGAGCCAACCTGGTCATCAGGCAAGTCTTCCAGGGAGACAAGACGACGAACGTTTTTCTCCATCCATGATTGATAAGGATGGCGACTTTTCAAATCGTTGTCTGTTTCGGCTGAATGAAGGATACGACCGGCGCGGGTATCAATCACCATCAGTTCGCCAGGACCGACGCGCCCTTTTTCAACCACTTCATCGGGCTGGTAATCCCAGATACCGACTTCGGAAGCACAGGTAATCAGTTTATCTTTAGTAATGACGTAACGTGCCGGGCGCAGACCGTTTCTGTCCAGATTACAGGCAGCAAAGCGGCCATCGGACATAACGATGCCTGCTGGGCCATCCCATGGCTCCATATGCATGGAGTTAAAGTCGAAGAAGGCACGTAGTTCTGGGTCCATGTTAGGGTTATTTTGCCAGGCTGGCGGAACCAGTAAACGCATGGCACGGACGATATCCATCCCGCCTGCCAGCAGCAATTCCAGCATGTTATCCAGTGAACTGGAATCCGAACCGGTTTCATTAACGAAAGGTGCGGCTGACTGCAAGTCAGGGATCAGTGGTGTCTGGAATTTATAAGTACGAGCCTTGGCCCACTGACGGTTACCGGTAATGGTGTTGATCTCGCCATTATGCGCCAGATAGCGGAAGGGTTGCGCTAATGGCCAGCGTGGTACGGTGTTGGTTGAGAAACGCTGGTGGAACAGACAGATGGCTGACTCCAGACGTAAGTCAGCAAGATCCAGGTAGAAGCGCGGCAAGTCAGCCGGCATACACAGACCTTTATAGATATTCACGACATTGGACAGACTACAGACATAAAAGTCTTTATCTTCCAGCAGGCGTTTTTCGATACGGCGACGCGCGACAAACAGGCGACGTTCCATATCACGCGGGCTCCAGCCAGCAGGAGCGTTAACAAAAATCTGTTCAATACGAGGCAGAGAGGAGAGGGCGATTTCACCCAGCACGTCTTCATTGGTCGGGACTTGACGCCAGCCAACAATCGACAGGGTTTCGTTTTGCAGTTCTTCTTCAACGACCTGACGAGCCGCACTGGCACGTACCGGATCCTGGTTCAGGAAGAGCATACCAACGGCATAATTCTTGGCTAAACGCCAGTTACGCTCTTCGGCAACAATGCGAAAGAAACGGTCCGGTTTTTGCAGCAACAGACCACAACCATCGCCAGTCTTACCATCAGCAAGGATTGCCCCACGGTGTTGCATACGTGCGAGTGCGTGAATCGCAGTACGCACTACTTTATGGCTTGGCTCGCCTTCTATATGGGCAATAAGACCAAAACCACAGTTATCCTTCTCAAGGGATTTGTCGTAAAACATATCAGTGAACCTCCCCAGGCTCTGCGTGATCCCACTGTTCGGTTATCCGTAGGCACAACAAAAGTGCGGCAACGGAGTGGGTGTTTTTGGCACCTGCCTCGCGTGTCGCCCTCTTGAGTTGCCAGCGTATCCGGTTTCGCAAGGGTTAAACTTGCTTCAGAGGGAATCTCAATTACTGCATAAATATGATGAGCGAAATACTCATCCAGAAAGCTTCCAGCGGATAACCAAGTTATCGGGAAAGCGCATACACGTCAAATAGCATTGCTTTGTCAGGGTAATAGAATGTTTGTTGTTTAACTGCATGAAAATAAATGGCTTTATCTTTTTTTGAACCAGTGGCAGGTTAAGTGGAAGGTTTGTATTTTGTGATCCGGCTCACTATCAAGACGCTGTTTTAATTTAACATTCCTCTAATATATTTGATTATTTTAGGATTAAAAACTATGTTCTGCGTCAGTGGGGAATCAATTAGCTGTTTTTTAGGTTTTTATAATATTTTACAAAGTAAAATGGTGAGGTATAAGAAAAAGCTATTACAGGAGACAGACTAAATCTGCAATTTATGTGCATTTATATGCAAAAGATATAGCTTCGCCGTGACTGTTGATCTGCGTCATCGTCAAAATTATGTAGAAATGGCAACCTAATTCCCCATTTATTATGGGGGTCTATCAGATTATTCCATTCGGTAAATTAGTCAATAAATTTATTGGCTAATTTGACTGTCTTTTAACGGAGATATGACGTTATGCAAGTAGGAAGCAGAGATGAATATCATTACAGGGTTTAAGCCTGAGTCGTCGCTCATTTTACGGTATATTCAATGTCTCTCTGGTAAAGGATACTTTCCATGAAACAACTCAGAAGATTAGCGCAGTATTACGTTGATTTAATGGTAAAGCTCGGGCTAGTACGTTTTTCTCTGCTACTTGCCTCCGCCTTAGTGGTGACGGCCATGGTAGTACAAATGGCTGTTACTCTGTTGATGAGTGGGCGGGTCGAGAGTATTGATGTTGTACGCTCTATTTTCTTTGGTTTGTTGATTACGCCCTGGGCGGTTTATTTTTTATCGGTAGTGGTGGAACAGCTTGAAGAGTCCAGGCAACGGTTATCGAAACTGGTCTCTAAGTTAGAAGAGATGCGCGAGCGGGACCTGAGTCTTAATATAAAACTGAAGGACAACATTAATCAGCTTAATCTAGAAATTGCTGAGCGTGTTAAAGCTGAGACCGAGCGCCAGAATATGCTGGAACAACTCAAGGTTGAAGTGCAGGAACGCGAAGTCACACAAATCAGACTTGAGCAGCAATCTTCCTTTTTACGATCCTTCCTTGATGCTTCCCCCGACCTGGTTTTTTATCGTAATGAAGACAAAGAGTTCTCAGGCTGTAATCGGGCAATGGAACTCCTGACAGGCAAAAGTGAAAAGCAGCTTATTCAGCTTAAACCTCAGGATGTCTATTCCGCCGATGCGGCATTAAAGGTGAATGAGACGGATGAAAAAGTTTTTCGCCATAACGTTTCCCTGACTTACGAGCAATGGCTGGAATATCCTGATGGCCGCAAAGCCTGTTTTGAGATCCGTAAAGTTCCCTATTATGACCGGGTGGGTAAACGTCATGGCTTAATGGGTTTTGGGCGTGATATTACCGAACGTAAACGTTATCAGGATGCACTGGAGCGGGCCAGTCGAGATAAGACGACCTTCATTTCTACTATCAGCCATGAACTACGTACTCCGCTGAACGGTATTGTGGGGCTGAGCCGTATCCTTCTTGATACGGGATTGACGAATGAACAGACTAACTACCTGAAAACCATTCATGTTTCAGCGATTACGTTGGGTAATATTTTCAATGACATCATCGATATGGATAAGCTTGAACGTCATAAAGTTCAGCTCGATAACCAGCCGATAGATTTCACTAGCTTCCTGGCTGAACTCGAAAATCTCTCTGGGCTGCAAGCACAACAAAAGGGGCTGACTTTTGTTATGGAGTCTACGCTACCCATCCCTCACAAGGTGGTTACTGACGGCACACGGTTGCGGCAAATCCTGTGGAATCTCATCAGTAATGCGGTGAAATTTACCCCTAAAGGTGGCCAGGTCACGGTACGGATCCGTTATGAAGAAGGAAAGGACCTGTGCTTTGAAGTTCAGGACTCCGGTATTGGTATCCCTGAGGATGAGCAAGATAAAATCTTTGTCATGTATTATCAGGTCAAAGACAAGCGTGGCGGTAAACCCGCAACCGGAACAGGAATTGGGCTTGCCGTATCACGCCGACTAGCAAAAAGTATGGGTGGCGATATTACGGTGAACAGTACACCGGGAGCTGGCTCGGTATTTATGCTGAAAGTTCAGGCTCCAAGTGCAGCTGAAGAAGTTGAAGATACTCTGGATGATGATATGCCACTGCCCGCGCTGCATGTTTTACTGGTGGAAGATATTGAGTTAAATGTCGTGGTGGCGCGGTCGGTACTGGAAAAACTAGGCAGCAGTGTTGATATCGCGATGACGGGAAAAGATGCGCTGGAAATGTTTGCTCCCGGTGAATATGACTTGGTACTGCTGGATATTCAGCTACCCGATATGACCGGCCTGGATATTTCACGCGAACTTAACCAGCGCTTTAAGAAAGACTCGCTGCCACCGCTGGTGGCATTAACAGCGAATGTTTTAAAGGACAAAAAAGAGTATCTGGATGCCGGCATGGATGATGTGCTGAGTAAGCCACTGGCAGTACCGGCATTGATGTCTATTATTCGAAAATTCTGGGATGCTCAGGATACAGAGGATACTGTGCTTCCAGTGGTCCTGGCCGCCGATACGCAGCAAGCGTTACTCGATATTCCAATGCTTGAACAATATATTGACCTGGTTGGACCGAAGATAATTATCGACGGGCTCACGATGTTTGAAAAAATGATGCCAGGATACCTGGAAGTTCTCGACTCTAATATGACAGCCAGAGATGATAAAGGTGTTGTTGAGGAAGGACATAAGATTAAAGGTGCGGCAGGCTCGGTAGGATTACGCCATTTACAGCAAATAGCGCAACAAATTCAATCACCGGACTTACCTGCATGGTCAGATAATGTGGGTGAATGGATAGAGCAGTTAAAGCATGAGTGGCAGCATGATGTCGACGTTTTGAAGGTCTGGGTTTCTGGCGCTGGAAAAAAATGACCCCGGCCAGGCCGGGGTGCGCGAATACAGCGCCAACACCAGGGAAAATGGCGTTGTACTTTATTTCGTTGCTTTAATTGTGCAGTACAACCCTAAATCAAATCGTTGCTTACTATACAAGATAGCAAAGATTAGAAATGTTGTTATGCAAAGTAGTTAAACATGTTAAATATTGTAAATAAATCATTCCGGTAAGCATGTATGGGAAGGAACAGATGAAAAAGATTGGCGTAGTGTTGAGTGGTTGTGGTGTTTATGATGGCAGTGAAATTCATGAAGCAGTATTGACCCTGCTGGCACTCGCTCATTCGGAAGTCGAAGCCGTTTGTTTTGCACCCGATAAACCCCAGTCAGATGTGATTAATCATCTGAATGGGGAGACGGTTGAGCAACCACGCTCGGTATTGCAGGAAGCGGCACGTATTACCCGCGGTGTGATTCGACCGTTACATGAAGCGAAGGCAGAAGAGCTGGATGGACTTATTGTGCCAGGTGGTTTTGGTGCAGCGAAAAACCTGAGCACCTTTGCAACCCAAGGGGTCGACTGTACGGTGGACAGTGACTTTGCCAGGCTGGTACGTGATTGCCATGCCCAAGGAAAACCATTGGGTTTTATGTGTATTGCCCCCGTGATGCTGCCTAAAATTTTCGATATTCCACTACGGATTACCATTGGCACTGATATCGATACCGCAGAAATGCTGGAAGATATGGGAGCAGAGCATGTCCCTTGTCCGGTGGATGACATTGTCGTTGATGAAGAGCATAAAGTGGTGACCACGCCCGCTTATATGCTGGCAACTCGTATTGATGAGGCTGCCGCAGGTATCAATAAACTGGTCTCTCGTGTGCTGGACCTGACCGAATGACAAGGCGGCGCTTTACTCTGTTACACAGGCTAAAGCGTATTCTCTGGCGTGCGGCTCTGGCTATTATCGGATTATGGCTCGCAGGAATTGTCCTGTTTAGTTTGATACCCGTCCCTTTTTCAGCCGTGATGGTCGACAGGCAAGTTAGCGCCTGGTTAGAGGGCGATTTTAGTTATCGGGCTCATTCCGACTGGGTCAGCATGGATGAGATTTCCCCGTGGATGGGACTTGCGGTCATTGCGGCTGAAGATCAAAAATTTCCCGACCACTGGGGCATTGATGTCAGTGCTATCGAAAAAGCGCTAACCTACAATGAACGCAATGATAATCGTGTCCGGGGTGCCTCGACCATTTCACAACAGACGGTGAAAAATCTTTTCTTGTGGGATGGACGCAGCTGGGTGCGTAAAGGGCTGGAAGCCGGATTAACCTTAGCGACAGAAGCGGTCTGGAGTAAACGACGTATTTTGACCGTGTATCTGAATATCGCTGAATTTGGCGAGGGGATTTTTGGCGTTGAGGCAGCCGCACAGCATTACTTTAAAAAATCAGCCAGAAAGCTTACTCAAGCAGAAGCTGCGCTGCTAGCCGCAGTACTGCCTAATCCGATACGCTTTAAGGTTAATGCGCCATCGGGCTATGTTATCCAGCGCCAGCACTGGATTTTGCGGCAGATGCGTCAGCTGGGCGGTGAGTCATTTATGAAACAGCATAATCTGTACTGAAAACAAGATGAAGACCTGACTAGTCTTCATCAAATCCGGCATTAAATAATGCAATCACGGCGGCCAGCGCCTCTTCTTCCTGCGGGCCACTGGCTGCAACTTCAATATGCCCCCCCTGAGAAGAGTCAAGCATCAGCAGCGCAATCACGCTGCTCGCTTCGGCTTCGGTTCCGGCCTCGTTACGCAGCAGCACTTCAGCATCAAAGCTTTGTACTAGTTCGAACAGTTTCATGGCCGGACGGGCGTGCATGCCCAGCTTATTGGTGATTTCTACAGTTTGTCTGACCGTCATGATTTACGTTTTTCCAGCGTTCTGTGACGTGACTGCACATTTTTGCCACGCGAACGAAAGTAATCAGCAAGCTGTTCTGCAATGTAGACCGAACGGTGTTTACCCCCGGTACAACCAATGGCGACCGTCAGATAACTACGGTTGTTGGTTTCCAGCATCGGTAACCATAATTCCAGATAACTACGAGTCTGGTAAATAAAGTTATGGACTTCGGTATGACGATCCAGGAAAGCTGCCACCGGACGATCAAGACCCGTCATCGGACGCAGTTTAGGATCCCAGTGTGGGTTCGGCAGAAAACGTACGTCAAAGACGTAGTCGGCATCGATAGGGATACCATGTTTAAATCCGAAAGACTCAAATACCATAGTCAGCTCACGTTCGCGCTTACCAAGCAGGCGAGTACGGAGCATTTCAGCGAGCTCATGTACCGACATTTCTGAAGTATCGATAATCAGATCCGCACGGGATTTCAGAGGCTCAAGTAAATGGCTTTCTTCATCAATAGCACTCTCAAGAGAGAGGTTCTTGCTTGATAAAGGGTGCAGGCGACGCGTATCGCTATAGCGACGAATCAGTGTATTTCGATCGGCATCTAAAAAGAGTAATTGCGGAGTAAAGTTATCCGGCAGGTTATCCATCGCCTGCTCAAAAATCTCCGGCGATTCTGGCATATTACGCACGTCGATGCTGATTGCGGCTGAGATTTCACGGCCACTCAGTGTCTTTGCCAGTTCAGGCAATAGCACGACTGGCAGGTTATCAACGCAATAAAACCCCATATCCTCCAGTGCGCGCAGAGCAACAGATTTCCCCGACCCTGAAGTACCGCTAACGATCATCAGTACCATATGCTCACTCTCCAGATTTAGCTGTCTGATATATCAAAAAATTGACTCACTACGGTGTCGTATCCGTGATGATATTGTAAAGCTCCGTATCACTACTCGCTAAACGTAAACGTCGGCAGATAGTCTTATCGGCCAGTCGTTTCGCGACCAAGGACAGAGTATGAAGATGTGTTTTAGTCTGTCCTGCGGGCACCAGTAAAGCGAACAATAAGTCTACGGGTTGATTATCTATTGAGTCAAAAACGATGGGTGTTTCCAGCTGGATAAAAACCCCAACAGCAGCTGTCGCATCTTCTTCAATCTTTCCATGGGGAATAGCAATACCATTACCAATGCCGGTACTGCCCATACGCTCGCGCGTGAGAACAGCCTCAAATACGGCCTGAGAGGGTAGACCAAGCTGTTTTGCTGCCAGTTCGCTGATGATTTCCAGCGCACGTTTTTTACTCTGACAGTGGACAGCACTGCGGGTACATTCCTGGTTAAGGACACTGCTCAATTGCAAAATAGAATCGTTATTTGTCATAAGTTCACCTAAGCACTTTTTATGCGAACGGCCCGTTACCGGAAGTAAACGGGCCGATAAAGCACACTGAATGCCTGGATTATCAATGTTGTTTTAATTTATCTTTATGTTTAGTTAACTGACGAGCCAATTTATCAATCAGACCATCAATCGCGGCGTACATATCCTGACCTTCTGCACTTGCGTGCAATTCTCCACCGTTCACATGCAGTGTAGCTTCCGCTATCTGGGCGACTTTTTCTACCTTCAACACAATATAAACCTGGTTAATTCTTTCGAAGTACTGTTCCAGTTTTGCAAACTTAGTGTTCAAAAAATCACGTAGTGCATCAGTAATTTCAACGCTTTGGCCAGTAATGTTGAGCTGCATATTGTCTTCCTTATCAGTGAAGTCAAACCAATTTTTTACGCTGATTCGACGGTGGGATGGATAAAGACTCTCGATACTTTGCAACTGTACGGCGAGCAACCATAATACCTTGTTCAGATAATAATGAGGTGAGCTTACTATCACTGAGTGGTTTCGCCTGATTTTCTGCAGCAACCAGTTTTTTAACTAATGCCCTGATTGCTGTAGAGGAGGCTTCACCGCCCCCTTCAGTATTGACATGACTTGAGAAAAAGTACTTCAGCTCAAAAATACCTCTTGGGCTATGAAGATACTTTTGAGTGGTCACGCGCGAAATGGTCGACTCATGCATGTCAACTGCTTGAGCGATATCGGCTAACACCATGGGCTTCATATATTCGGCGCCATGCTCAAAAAAGTCTTGCTGCTGTTCGACAATACAGCAACTGACACGAAGCAGCGTATCATTACGACTTTCAAGGCTTTTTATCAGCCACCTGGCATCCTGCAGATGGCTGCGAATAAATTGTGAGTCGCTGTCATTGCGGGCGTTATTGTTGCCCATTGCAGCATACTGCTGGTTAATTTTAAGACGTGGAATGCTCTCGGCATTCAGCTCGACGACCCATTTTTGCTGTTGCTTACGCACCAGAACGTCAGGGATCACGTACTCTGGCTCATCCATCTGGATCGACTGGCCGGGGCGAGGATCCAGCGATTGGATCAGATCGATAGCTTCTTTCAGGACATCTTCTTTCAGCCGCGTAATACGCATCAGATTACGGAAGTCATGATTCGCTAACAAGTCTAAATGCTCACTGACGATCAGGCGTGCTTGCTCTAAAAATGGCGTGTCTTTCGCGTACTGTGAGAGCTGAACGAGCAGGCAGTCTCTTAAGTCCCGAGCGGCAACACCGACAGGATCAAAGCGCTGGATACGTTTAAGTACTGCCTCTACCTCTTCCAGACTGGTTTCGTCATCACCTAAACTTTCCAGAATATCGGTCACTGAGACGGTCAGATAGCCAGTATCATCGACAGCATCAACAATTGCAGTGGCAATGGCGGTATCAGTATCAGAAAAGGGCGTCAGAGAGACCTGCCACATCAGATAATCCTGAAGTGACTGGGTGGTTTCGCCCTGATAGACCGGTAGGTGGTCATCAATGTAATCAGTGCCTGTACCCGAAGGCGTTCCGGCGGTGTATATTTCGTCCCAGCTGGCATCCAGCGGGAGTTCTTCAGGCATATCTTTCTGTTCAAGCGCTTCCCGGGTATCCAGACTATCCGTATCTGTAACATCTTGAACGTCAATTTCATCATGCGGGTCGGTTTGCTCAAGCAAAGGATTACTTTCCAGTGCTTGTTGGAGTTCTTGCTGAAGTTCTATCGTCGACAGCTGTAACAGACGAATGGCCTGTTGTAGCTGCGGCGTCATCGCAAGCTGTTGGCTAAGCCGTAATTGCAAACCTTGCTTCATAATCAGTGCCAGTATCCTTTATACATGAGTCATGTCTTTACTCTGTCAGAGTCTGAACTCTTCTCCCAGATAGACACGTTTCACCTGTTCATCTTCAAGAATTTCAGCAGGCGTCCCGTGAGCAATCATATGCCCCTGACTGACAATATAGGCACGCTCGCACACCGCCAGCGTTTCACGTACGTTATGGTCGGTTATCAGCACACCGAGTCCACTGTCACGTAAGTGCTCAATAATACGTTTGATATCCAGAACCGATATCGGGTCAACGCCCGCAAAGGGTTCATCCAGCAGAATGAATTTTGGATTGGCCGCCAGAGCGCGAGCAATTTCAACGCGTCGACGTTCGCCCCCAGACAGGGATTGTCCCAGACTGTCGCGCAGATGCTGAATATGAAACTCTTCCAGCAGCTCATTAGCGCGGTCGTCACGTTCTTCTGGCGTAAGATCGTCGCGAATCTGTAACACAGCCATCAGGTTATCAAAAACACTCAGGCGGCGGAAAATTGATGCTTCCTGCGGCAGGTAACCGATACCGCGACGTGCCCGGGCATGCAGGGGCAATAAGCTGATATCTTCATCATCAATAATGATATTACCGGCATCACGCGGCACAATACCAACGACCATATAAAAGGTGGTCGTTTTACCGGCACCATTGGGGCCGAGCAGGCCGACAATTTCACCTGAATTAACCGTCAAACTGACGTCTTCAACTACACGTCGTTTCTTGTAGGCTTTCGCAAGATTTTTTGCAATTAAGGTTGCCATAACGAATTAGTTACTCTTTTGCTGCGTCGGTTGCTGACCGTTTTTATCCTGTAACTGGGAAGGTACAAGAACGGTGGTAACGCGTTTGCCTTTATCACTAAACGCCTGCATTTTCTGCTCTTTCACCAGATAGGTTATCTTGTCTCCTTTGACATTGCTATCCAGTTGCTCAAGATAGGCATTACCTGTCAGAGTGACAAAATCTTTCGCTAGCTGGTAATTCAGCTTAGACGCCTGTCCTTTTACGGGCTTACCGTTGTCCTGCATCTGATAAAAAGTGGCAGGATTACCATAGGCATCAATGATTTCCTGTCCCTGCGTTCCACCAGGGCGTGTCACCACGACTTTATCAGCATTAATTTTTATGGTGCCCTGGGTGGCAACAACATTACCGGTGAAGGTAACAACATTACCTTCCATATCCAGTGACTGCTGATCGGACTCTATATGAATAGGCTGATTAGTGTCACCCGTTAATGCCCACGCTGAAAACGAGGTCACGAAAAGTGTACCGATCAGTACAAGGCTAAGGCTGAGTTTGTTGCGTCTGGATTTCATAAGAGGTTTTAACCTTTTCAATCAGCTGGGCGGTTTTATGGCGTAAATTGCCACGCATTTTCATACCGCTAGAGTTAAAGCTGGTACCATAAAGAGTCACCAGGTCATCAGACGAGATATCCTGGGTGGTTAAATTAATAATTGCGTTATCAGTGGTAATTTTACGGAGCTGTGCGTCTGGTGTCAGGGCATTAACCACCACATTACCGTATAAATAAAGCATACGATCGTTGGTTAGCTTTGCACGATCGGCCCGGATCTCCCACGTAGCCAGTCTTTTCTCATCATATTGAGTCATAACAGGCTTAGTGAACCACGATGTGGAATCTGCCGTAAAATACTTGACGTTTTCTGTCACTAGCCGATAGTTCAAGGCACCCGTGAGATTATAAACTCGCGTAATCGCCTGTTCGCTGGTATACGTTGGCTCATTATTATCGACGATAATCGGTTCATCATTATCGCTGCCAGTCATATTCAGACCAATCAACACGATAGCAATTATCGCAAGTAAAATAATAACCCAACGTTTGGTTCTACTCATATCGATAGCCCTTTGGCCTCATCAAGTAAACCCTGTGACATCAGGATAAGATCACAAACTTCCCGCACAGCACCACGTCCACCGTGAATACGCGTGATGTAGTCTGCTTTGGGGAGTAAAAGCGGGTGTGCATCAGCAACAGCAACACTCAGCCCTACTTGTTCCATCACTGGCCAGTCAATGAGGTCGTCGCCCACATAGGCAACTTGGTCAGCAGTTAAGTTAAGTTCAGATAATAGCTGATGATAGGCAATCAGTTTATCGGACTGGCCCTGAAAAAGGCGAGAAATACCTAAAGTATGACAGCGATCTTCCAGCAACTTAGCTTTGCGTCCGGTAATGATAGCGACCTCAATACCTGAGGTGAGAATGCAGCGCAGCCCATAACCATCACGCACATTGAAAGCCTTGAGCTCTTCACCGTTATTTCCCATATAAATCAGGCCGTCTGACATGACACCATCGACATCCAGAATTAACAGGCGTATTGCCGCAGCACGAGCCATGACTTGTGCGCTCACTGGCCCATAGCAAGTACTCAGTAGCGCATCATCGTTACTCATTAATACGAATCCTTAATTAAACTACGCCTGCGCGCAACATGTCATGCATATGTATGACGCCTAATAAATGGTCACCATCAGCCACCATTACAGAAGTAATATGGCGTGATTCCATCAGATTCAATGCATCTACCGCAAGCATGCCTGGGCGAACGCGGATACCCCCGGCTGTCATGACATCTGCAATACGTAAGGTATGTAAGTCAGCCCCCATATCGAATACTCGGCGCAAGTCACCATCGGTAAAAATACCCTGGATCTTCATCAGAGAGTCACAGATTACTGTCATTCCCATATTTTTTCGGGTTATTTCCAGTAATGCGTCACGCAACGAGGCTTCTTTACTGACATGTGGGATCTCATTACCGGTATGCATAATATCGCTAACCCGTAATAGTAGCTTACGGCCTAGTGCACCACCGGGATGCGAGAGGGCGAAATCTTCAGCAGTAAAACCTCGTGCTTTTAACAGAGCGACAGCCAGTGCATCTCCCATAACCAGTGTTGCAGTGGTGCTTGATGTCGGAGCCAGACCCAGAGGGCAGGCTTCCTGTGGGACATGAATACACAGATGAATATCAGCGGCTTTTCCCATCGCACTTTCAGGTCTGCCAGTCATACATATCAGTGGTACTTTCAGGCGCTTTAACACCGGTATCAAGGCCAGTATTTCGTTTGACTCACCTGAATTAGAAATGGCAATCACAATATCCTGAGGCGTAACCATACCCAAGTCGCCATGACTTGCTTCACCGGGATGAACAAAAAATGCCGGTGTACCCGTGCTGGCAAAGGTCGCGGCTATTTTTTTTCCAATATGACCAGACTTGCCCATACCCATGACGACGACTTTACCGGCACAATGAAATATTTTACGGCAACTGTTTGAAAAATCATCATTAATATATTGATCCAGCTGTGCCAGACTCTCACGTTCAATGTTAAGGACATCTTTCCCTGCTTGTTGAAAGTCAAAGTCCGTAGCTAAGTCTACCTGAAGCATAATTTTCTTTTCCGTTCTATCCGATGACAGGCGGTGCGAAAAACCAGAGCACCACAACCCATACGATATACCCACATATTAACAGAGCGCCAATCGGCTTGCCGACTTGGCGAGGTTTTCGCCAGCAAAGTATGGCAAACACAGCACTTACTGCTAACATCAACCAGTAATCGCGGGCGAAGGCGAGTGAATCAAAGCTGCCTGGTGCCACGAGTGCAGGGATCCCGAGTACAAAAACAATGTTAAATACATTGGAACCGATAATATTACCAATAGCGATATCATTTTCACCTTTACGCACCCCTGCTATGGTGGTGGCCAGCTCTGGCAGGCTGGTCCCAATGGCGATAATCGTCAAACCAACCACCAAATCACTGACACCAAAGTAGTGTGCAAGAACCGTGGCGTTATCAATCACCATCTGTGTGGCAATGGGCATGATAACTAAGGCCACGCCAAGCCATAAGCAGGCGACGGAAAGGCTACCTTCCTGGGGCAACTCTAAGACTTGTTCTCGGGTCAGGTTATCATTACCTGCTTGCTCAGCAAGACGACCTATTCTAATGATAAACAGGAGATATGATACGGCGATAATCAGCAGTATGATGCCTTTTATTTGACTGAGTTCGCCATCAAACAAAAAGAGGCCAGCCACCAGACTGACCAAGAGCATCAAGGGCAGCTCTCGGCGCAGAATATCGGAATTCACTGCGAAGGGGTGTAATACCGCTGCAAGTCCGAGAATGAGCATAATATTGGTAATATTCGATCCAATAGCTGTTCCTACTGCCAGATCGAGTTGTCCATGTAAGGCTGCGGCACTAGCGATAATGATTTCAGGTAACGATGTCCCTATACTGACGACAGTCATACCGATAATTAGTGGTGATAATCCTATGCTGCGACACAGTATTGCTGCCGAAAAAACTAAGCGATCGGCACCATAAACCACCAAAAGTAAACCGATAATCAGTAAAGCCATCGCTAACAGCATGACAAATCCTTTATAAGGTGTAGCCACTGACTATGAACCATAAAGACATCTACAATGCTCATAGTTATAAGTATCGTCCATCATTCCTAATTTTGACTTTATGCGGCAGAAAAGTAAAACAAATGCCAGCTTTAGCTAACTTTGATAGGTAATATTCTGTAAAAATGGTGGGTAATTACCTCGTTTTAAGGCCATGTTGATCGCCAGACTGGTAAAAGGAAAGATAATGAATCAGGCAGAGGCGAATCTTGTTGAGCTCCATGGAGTCAGTTTCACCCGTGGTAGCCGACAGATTTTTGACAAAATATCGCTGACAGTACCACGTGGTAAAATTACTGCGATTATGGGACCGTCTGGAATTGGGAAGACGACACTCCTGCGCCTGATTGGTGGGCAGATTGTACCGGATAGCGGTGAAATTTTATTTGATGGTGAAAATATCCCCGCCATGTCACGTTCACGGCTATTCACCGTGCGTAAACGTATGAGCATGTTGTTTCAGTCAGGTGCGCTGTTTACCGACCTGAATGTGTTCGAAAACGTTGCTTATCCTTTACGCGAACACTTACGGTTACCAGAACCTTTGCTGCATAGCACCGTAATGATGAAACTGGAGGCCGTCGGACTGCGTGGCGCGGCGAAACTGATGCCTTCTGAGTTATCTGGCGGGATGGCTCGACGTGCTGCCCTGGCGCGAGCGATTGCCCTGGAGCCGGACTTGATTATGTTTGATGAGCCCTTTGTCGGACAAGACCCGATAACCATGGGAGTACTGGTTAAACTGATCTCCGAACTCAATAGTGCGCTGGGCGTCACCTGCGTAGTGGTATCCCATGACGTTCCGGAGGTGCTTAGCATCGCCGATTACGCCTATATTGCTGCTGACCAGCATATTGTCGCTCAAGGGAGCCCGACCGAACTCCATAACAATCAGGATCCTCGGGTACGGCAATTTCTCGATGGTATTGCGGACGGACCGGTGCCATTCCGTTATCCTGCTGGAGACTATCAACACGATCTTTTATTTGGAACAGGGAGTTAAGTTGCTCATGTTGCTAAATGCACTGGCATCTGTTGGGCGGCGTGGCCTGCAAACCTGCGCGTCTTTTGGACGTGCCGGGTTAATGTTATTCAATGCCCTGGTAGGTAAACCAGAGTTTCGTAAACATGCCCCGCTGTTGATGCGCCAGCTCTATTATGTTGGCGTGCAGTCAATGCTGATTATTATCGTCTCAGGTGTATTTATCGGGATGGTGTTAGGCTTACAAGGCTATCTGGTTCTGACAACCTATGGTGCCGAGTCCAGTCTGGGAATGCTGGTCGCACTTTCTTTATTACGTGAACTGGGGCCCGTAGTAGCAGCATTGTTGTTTGCCGGACGCGCGGGTTCAGCCCTCACCGCCGAAATTGGTTTAATGCGTGCTACCGAACAGCTATCCAGTATGGAAATGATGGCGGTTGATCCATTACGGCGCGTAGTATCACCGCGTTTCTGGGCCGGGATCATCTCATTACCCCTGTTGACGCTGATTTTTGTTGCGGTGGGCATCTGGGGTGGAGAACTGGTTGGCGTAAGCTGGAAAGGTATTGATACAGGTTTCTTCTGGTCAGCTATGCAAGATGCCGTATCCTGGCGTCTGGACTTAGTGAACTGCCTGATTAAAAGCGTTGTTTTCGCCATTACCATTACCTGGATTGCGCTGTTTAACGGATACGATGCGATTCCGACTTCCGCAGGTATTAGCCGGGCAACGACACGCACGGTCGTGCACGCTTCACTGGCCGTTTTGGGCCTCGATTTTGTACTAACAGCACTGATGTTTGGGAATTGAGTTCATGCAAACAAAAAAATTAGAAATTTGGGTGGGATTCTTTGTACTGGTGGCGCTGGCTGCTGTGGTTTTTCTGTGCCTCAAAGTCGCCAACATCACCTCATTACGTAGCGAACCCACCTACAAGATATATGCAACATTTGACAATATTGGCAGTCTGAAAGTGAGTTCACCGGTACGACTCGGTGGTGTAGTGATTGGTCGTGTTGATGATATCCAGCTTGACGAAAAAACCTATCTGCCGCGTGTCACATTAGATATTGAGACACGTTATGACCAGATACCCGACACCAGTTCTTTGTCTATCCGTACTTCTGGTTTACTGGGCGAGCAATTCCTGGCGTTAAACTTGGGCTTTGATGACCCAGAGTTGGGTTCCAGTATTCTTAAAGACGGTGGAACTATCCAGGACACTAAATCAGCATTAGTACTCGAAGACCTGATTGGTCAGTTTTTATATAAAAGTGGTGATGGCGATAGCCAGCCTGCTGAGCAGGGCAATAGTGCAGCTCCAGAGCCGCATAATGTTGCCCCTCATGCTAATGCGACGAATTAACTGAAGAGGAAAGTATTATGTTTAAGCGTTTCGTAATGATTGCCATGCTGGCATTTGCGCCACTTGCGGCAATGGCCGCCGACCAGACTAATCCTTATAAGCTGATGAATGAGGCCGCGCAGAAAACCTTTGATCGTCTGAAAGCTGAACAGCCGAAGATCCGCCAGAATCCGGACTATTTACGTGAAATTGTCAGAGAAGAGCTGCTGCCTTATGTTCAAGTAAAATATGCGGGTGCGCTGGTATTAGGACGTTACTACAAGGATGCTACTCCGGCACAACGTGAGGCCTATTTTAAAGCATTTGGTGACTATCTGACGCAGGCTTATGGCCAGGCTCTGGCAATGTATAATGGCCAGAACTATAGTATTGCCCCAGAAAAACCGCTAGGTGATGCTGATATCGTTGCTATTCGCGTATCGATTACCGATCCAAATGGTCGCCCGCCGGTTCGTCTTGATTTCCAGTGGCGTAAAAACAGTCAAACTGGCGCCTGGCAGGCGTACGATATGATAGCGGAAGGGGTGAGTATGATAACCACCAAGCAAAGCGAATGGAGTAATTTGCTGCGTACCAAAGGTGTTGATGGTCTGACGGCGCAACTTCAGGCAATTTCTCGTCAGCCAATTACCCTGGATAATAAAAAATAATGGCAAAGCTCTTGAGCTGGCAACGAGACGGACAGGCTCTGAATCTGGAAGGTGAATTGAACAGTGAGACGCTGTTGCCGCTCTGGGAACAGCGCCAGGAAGTGGTTTCAGGCATCACTATTTTTGACTTTAGTGGCCTGACTCGTGTTGATACGGCTGGGCTGGCATTACTGATTCATCTTATCGGACAAGTAAAGCAGCAAGGAAATGAGGTTGAGCTACGGCAGATGAGTGAGAATTTACACACGCTGGTACAGCTTTACAATCTACCTGAAAGCCTGTTCCCGCACTGTTCCGCCTAGTGTTTTCATCACATTATTATTAAAGCCCTTGAACGGTTTCGTTTGAGGGCTTTTTTTGCTTATTTATGCGGAGGCAACTTTCCTCTAAGATGGGAACCCTTTTTCACTAATCGACGAATATATAACCCATGGAAAATCATGAAATCCAGACCGTGCTGATGAATGCACTGCCCCTCGAAGAAGTCCATGTTTCTGGTGACGGTAGTCATTTCCAGGTGATAGCGGTGGGTGAGTTATTCGCTGAGTTAAGTCGTGTAAAAAAACAACAGGCGGTCTATGCACCGCTAATGCCTTTCATTGCCGATAATCGTATGCATGCGGTTTCAATCAAAACCTATACTCCGGCAGAGTGGGCACGCGATCGTAAACTCAGTGGTTTTTAATCCGTCAGTATGAACTGATGGTCACAATTTTGATTTAAAAGAGAACAGTTGCAATGGATAAATTTCGTGTGCAGGGCCCTACCCAGCTCAGTGGGGAAGTGACCATTTCCGGGGCCAAAAATGCCGCGTTACCGATCCTCTTCGCCGCATTGTTAGCCGAAGAGCCTGTTGAAATTCAGAACGTACCCCATCTTAAAGATATTGATACTACCATGAAGCTGCTCACTCAGTTGGGCACCAAAGTGAAGCGTAATGGCTCGATTTACATCGATGCCAGTGAGGTCAATATTTTCTGTGCGCCTTATGACCTGGTCAAAACAATGCGTGCTTCTATCTGGGCATTAGGGCCTTTAGTTGCGCGTTTTGGTCAGGGACAGGTGTCATTACCTGGTGGCTGTGCGATTGGTGCGCGTCCAGTAGACTTACATATTTCAGGTCTGGAGCAGCTGGGTGCTGAAATTAAGCTTGAAGACGGTTATGTCAAAGCCTCTGTAGAGGGACGCCTGAAAGGCGCACACATCGTTATGGATAAGGTGAGCGTCGGTGCCACTGTGACCATTATGAGTGCTGCTACACTGGCTGAAGGAACCACTATCATTGAAAATGCGGCCCGTGAGCCGGAGATTGTCGATACGGCTAATTTCCTCAACACGTTAGGTGCCAAAATCAGTGGTGCCGGGACTGACCGCATTACTATCGAAGGCGTGGCTCGCTTAGGTGGCGGCGTTTATCGTGTTCTTCCTGACCGTATTGAAACTGGGACCTTCCTGGTGGCAGCGGCAATTTCTGCCGGCAAAATTATTTGTCGCAACGCGCAGCCTGATACGCTTGATGCCGTACTGGCGAAGTTACGCGAAGCGGGTGCTGAGATTGAAACCGGAAAAGACTGGGTCAGTCTCGATATGCATGGCAAACGTCCAAAAAGTGTCAGTATACGTACCGCACCGCACCCAGGCTTCCCGACCGATATGCAGGCGCAATTCACGCTGCTGAACTTGGTTGCAGAAGGAACCGGTGTGATCACTGAGACGATTTTTGAAAATCGTTTTATGCATGTTCCTGAATTAATCCGTATGGGCGCACATGCAGAGATCGAAAGTAACACTGTCATTTGCCGTGGCGTGGAAAAGTTGTCCGGAGCACAGGTAATGGCGACTGACTTACGTGCCTCAGCAAGTCTGGTACTGGCGGGTTGTATCGCTGAAGGTACGACGATTGTTGACCGAATTTATCATATCGATCGTGGTTACGAATGTATCGAAGATAAGCTCCAGGCGCTGGGTGCGAATATTGTGCGTATCAGCGGTAGCGAATAATTTTATCGATAATGTGGGCTAATTAAAGCCGATTTATTAATATAAAAAAGAGGGAGGTGCTTAGCCTCTCCCTCTGATAATTTTACTTCAATTAATATATACCCGTCAGGCCTAAGCTTGTTGGTTCTCGCTACTCTTTACGGCTTCAGCAACAGAATCTGCTGGGGGGCTGGGTACCTTTTTACGAATATGCTGAGTTCTGTCGATGAATTCATTAGTAATGGCATCGTGATAGCGTGATGGCCAGATAACCCAGGGTTTGATACCCAAAACATCTGCAATAATAAGTTCACCTTTAGGCCAGGGGCGTGTCAGCGTATTCGCCAGTGTTGATGAGCTTAGCCCTGCTTTACGTGACTCAGCAGCCAGTGATGTTCCTTTTTTTCTTAAACCGGCCACGATATCAGCCGAATGCCAGTCCATATGTTGACTTTTCATAACTCCTCCCTGTGAGTATCACTACCTATTGTTACCGAATAACAATGGCTGTCAGGGATAGTTATATCATGAAAATATCCAAATGCTTTTTGTAAATATATGGAGCGATTAAATATGTGTTATTTCGCGCAACTTACTATGTAATAAATGAAAGTAAAGCGCGAAAATAAGGTGTTCAGGGACGTTATTCTCTTTATTGGAAACTTTAACGTGCCGTGAATGGCACGTTCGATTAACTCAGCGATCGCGTTGTACGGACATATGTGCCAGCGCAATAAGCGCTTCGCGATAAGGGGTGTCGGGGATAACGGAAAGCGCGCGAATAGCTTTATCAGCTTCTTCTTCTGCACGCTGACGCGTCCATTCCAGCGATCCACAGGCTCTCATCGCCTCCAGAACAGGCTCAAGTAAATGACGTCCATTGCCCTGTTCAATCGCTTCACGAATCATGCTGGACTGCTCAGGTGTGCCATTACGCATTGCATGGAGCAGGGGAAGAGTAGGTTTACCTTCATTGAGGTCATCGCCGACACTTTTGCCTAATGTCTGATTATCAGCACTGTAATCCAGTAAATCATCAATTAACTGGAAAGCAGTGCCGAGGTAGCGACCATAATCCTGAAATGCGGTTTCTTGTTCTTCACTGGCACCGGCCAGAATTCCTGAGCACTGGGCTGCTGCCTCGAACAATCTTGCTGTTTTACTGTAAATTACCCGCATATAACTCTCTTCCGTGATATTCGGGTCGTTACAGTTCATCAGCTGTAAAACTTCGCCTTCAGCGATAACATTCACTGCTTCAGACATCACTTCCAGAACTTTAAGCGACCCTAACTGAGTCATCATCTGAAAGGCACGGGTATAGATAAAATCACCGACCAGAACACTGGCGGCATTGCCAAATGCAGCATTTGCGGTGGCTTTTCCACGTCGCATATCGGACTCATCAACCACATCATCATGTAGCAGAGTCGCGGTATGGATAAACTCGATCAGTGCCGCAATGCTGATATGGGCTTTACCTTCATACCCCAGAGCACGGGCAGCTATAACGGCAATCATCGGGCGAATACGTTTACCGCCGCCACTGACGATGTAGTAGCCTAACTGATTAATCAGCTGAACATCTGAATTCAGCTGTTCCAGGATTGTCGCATTCACGCCCGCCATATCTTGCGCGGCTAATTCATTAATTTTTTCTAGTTTCATCGCAAAAATCTGGTTTTTGTCCTATTTATTCCGCAATCAGGCGGCATAGCAGGAGGATGTCGGTGGGATACTGTAGTACAGATTGTACTAAAAATACGAGATAGATAAATGGTGAGGCACATATTGTACTTTTTTTCTCTGTGGAATAAATAATCGTACTTGTCAAAGCGTCGCGTTTTGCGTAATATTCGCGCCCTATTGTGAATATTTATAGCGCAGCCTGAATTTAATGTAAGGCGAGTGCGGAAAGCGGAGTTTTATATGTACGCGGTTTTCCAAAGTGGTGGTAAACAACACCGAGTAAGCGAAGGTCAGACCGTTCGCCTGGAAAA
>Ga0308165_1002419_pt1 | contig 22335 bp, 17 predicted proteins | sample PhyWR2_FD_201032 | JGI IMG/M metagenome (GOLD analysis project Ga0308165, IMG submission 201032) | Phyllosphere microbial communities from UC Gill Tract Community Farm, Albany, California, United States - DLSLW.R2 | ecosystem: Host-associated > Plants > Phyllosphere > Unclassified | place: USA... | reverse complement strand
CTTAACGTATTCACTTGCTTGTATTTAATTTATTAAACAATTTATTATTCCCATTAAATTTGGGACTGCAAAGATAGATAGAATACTTTTATTATCAAATAGTTGGAGTGAAAATTTTTGATATAAAATTATCGTCGTTGCCAAGAGCGCAGCGATGCGGCAATCTAATTGCGGCTTTTTGTAAAGCATAAGCTGTTGTTCTTCGGTTGGTTCGAGTGGGGCTTTACGCTATATCTTTTAAATGCTGCTGTCATGCTGAGGTACGAAGCATCTTTTTCATCGGTCGCAGATGCTTCGTGCTTCAGCATGACATTGTGAACGGAGACAATGCAAATTTAAAAAAGGATATCGCTGCAATCCCGTTTAAAAATCCTGGTTAGTGCAATTATTAACGGTTAGGGGTTAAAAGGGTATCACTATTAAACATTGTCTTTTACAGATTATCCGGTTTATACGCCATTCTCTTCCTCGGCGAATTTTGCTTCTCGATTAACCTATCGAGGTAAGTAAAAACCAATTCGATATTTTTATCCTGGTTGTTTACTTTTTGTTTAATGGCTTCTATTTCGAGTTTGAGTTCGCCGCTATCAATAATAAATTGACGGATGCGGGAGAAAATTCTAACACTTTGTATATTCACCTGAATGGCTTGTTTGCTGTTTAATACACTCGAAAGCATCAAAATGCCATGTTCGGTAAAAACAAATGGAAGTTTTCTTCTTCCGCCCCAACTTGAAGTCGCAAATTTCGACTTCAAGTTTAACCACTCTTCATCGTTAAGTTGAAACATGAAATCTTCAGGAAATCTATCGCGATTTCGGCCAACCTGCTCATTTAGCCGTTTAGTCTCTACACCATAAAGCTCGGCCAGATCGCTATCGAGCATCACTTTAAGGCCTCTAAGCTCGTAAATTTTATTAACTACAATATTGTCAGGGGTGATAAGAAGCGCTTGTTTAGCTGTAATATCATTTTTGGATTTGAATTAAAGATACAAAAAATAGATTTTTACACCAAAATCGAATCTATAATTTTCTTGATTTTTTCTTCCCTTTCTCTATAATTCCCATTGATGATGACATAACTAATATTGCGTTTCTCAAGTTCGGCCTTGAAGAGTTCGAACATTTCCGAGCGCCGGTTTCCGAAATTGCGAAGGTGATCAGCAACCCATTCTACATCAATATCCAGCAGGAAATATAAATCATACTTGATTTCATTTTCAAGATCGTTGAGGATGTTTGGAACCTCGTTTAAATAATACTGTGAATAGATTTTTGTGGTAATTAAATCGGTATCACAAAAAAGAATCTTATTGGCGATTTTGGTTTTTTCTTTTACCCTTTGTGTTTGTGCCGTTCCTATTTTGATGATATCATCAACAGTGATATCATTGGAAATGATTAATTCTCTAGCCACCTCAGGTACAAAAGTGGTTTCATAATATAGTGCCATTTTTTCGGCCATGGTCGATTTTCCAGTACTTTCAGGACCGTAAAAACAGATTCTCTTTACAAAATAAGGGCGAACTGCTGTTGGTATAAAATCCCAATACTGAAATGGATTTTTTCTGATTAAAGTTGCAGAAACCGGAATAAATATTCTTGGTTCATCAAATAACATGTGTTCTGACTGTAAGTGATGAGCGAATGGTGCTCCATAGTACTCGGAACTAAAAAGCATATCTATTTTGGGATAAACCTCCCGCATCCTGATTGCCCAGATAAGGGTGCGCTCATTTAAGGGGAGTGTTTCATCATCAAAGTCATCAGCAATAATAGCGGGTTTGATATTGGGTTGATCCTTAAAAATCTCTTTGATCCATTCGAAACGCAAAACCGGATCAATCTTGTCATCAGGAGTGAAGCTCATCGATACAATCAGCTCATCGCAATGCGCAGCGGCGAAATTGATCAATGCAATATGGCCATTATGAATGGGCATAAATTTGCCAATTACTAAACCTCTTTTCATTCAGTTTTAGAATAGTTTCTATATTCTTTGATCCAATGCCATAACGCAAACGCAGCAATAATAGTAAAAACCAAATATTCTACACCCATAAACTTAATGCCCTTTAAAAAGTATAGGTAAGTTGCCACAACATCAATAATCAACCAGATAATCCAGCATTCTATCCTCTTCTGTATCATTAGAAAAGTGGTGATCACACTCATCACAAAAATGAATGAATCGACAAAAGGATAGGCGCTTGGTAGGTTGAACAGTAATGGGAGCCAATTGTGAAGCTGGCTGGCTAAAGTGCCCATCAGTAATGTGCCAACAATACCCACGACCAGTAGGATTAGAAACTGTTTTATTGGCATAAAGGTAATTTTGAGTTCTTTATTTTTATCTTCTTCCCCGGGTTTGGGATTGGCCCATCGCCACCAGCCCATAATGTTGGTTATAAAAAAGAAGACCATCAAAAACATATCGGGATATAGCTGATTCTGATAATAGAGAAAGGCGGATAAAAATACATTCACAATACCAGCTGGCCAGCTCCAGATACTTGCTTTTGCTGAAAGCACAACTGAAATGATCCCCGTAATTACCGTGAAAAATTCCAGGTAACTCATTTTGTAGCCTAGAGCTGTGAAAAATATACTATTGGCATCGAAAAAATTCATTTCTTACTGTTTGAGAATCTGCAAAATGCTAATGTAAATAATTTATTTGCGGCTATCGGTTTTCTGCGGCAAACAATCCAAAAATATAGCTGTTATATGAATGTCCAAAGGCTAACCGCCGTATTTATTAACCAGCAAATTTCGTTTATGCAGTATATCGACCAGATTTTCGGTTATCCCATTCCTTTGTTTTTTAAGAACCTGATCATAGGTTTAATAGCGGTATTACTGGGACTGCTGATTAAATTTATCATTCATAAAACCTTTATTCTGCTTTCGCGGTGGTGGGATTTTATCATCATAAAATCGACCATAAAACATTTAAGAAGGCCTGTTGCTTTATTTATTCCGCTGTTACTGCTCAATTTCTCCATAACTTTGATGGAAATGACGCCAGCATTCCGATTGCCCCTTACCAAAGCCTTGGAGATTGCCCTGACCATTACCTTTGCTTTGATTTTGGTGCGGTTAATTAATGTTTTGGAAGATTATTTTTATCTCAAATACGATTTAAACAAAGAAAATAACCTCAAGGAACGCAAAATCCGGACCCAATTGCAGTTTGTGCGTAAATTCATTGTTTCGCTCATTATCCTGATCACTTGTGCTATAATCTTACTGAGTTTTGAAAGCATGAGAAAAATAGGTGCCGGTCTGCTTACTGGTGTTGGTATAGGAGGAATTATTATCGGTTTTGCTGCTCAGAAATCTTTAGGGAATTTATTGGCCGGTTTTCAGATTGCTTTTACCCAACCCATCAGAATTGATGACGTTTTAATCGTGGAAGGTGAATGGGGGAAAGTGGAAGAGATCACCTTAACCTATGTGGTGGTGAACATCTGGGATCAGCGGCGCCTGATTTTGCCGATCACCTATTTTATTGAAAAACCTTTTCAGAATTGGACACGCGTTTCTGCTGATCTACTGGGGACAGTGTTTCTATATCTGGATTATACCATTCCCATTGAACCAATGCGGCAGGAATTAACCCGGCTGCTGAATGCAGACCCACTTTGGGATAAACGGGTAAATGTGGTACAGGTTACCGACAGTACAAAAGATGGTACAATCGAAGTGCGCTTTCTGATGAGTGCCTCAAACTCTTCAAGGGCTTTCGATCTTCGTTGCCATGTAAGAGAGGCTATGATTGCGTTTATCCAAAACAATTATCCGGAGAGCTTGCCGAAAAAAAGGTTGGCGTTTGGGGATAGGTTTGAACATATTTAAATTCAGATTGTAGCCATATCAATAAGCTGGAGCAAATTTTCCTGAATTTTATTTTTGTATAAATATCAGTTCATTTTTAAAATGGACTTAAAAAAGGAGAAAACAGTTAATGATTTTTTTTCAACATCAAAAGCTTTTTTTATAAAACTGATAGTCAGAAAATTATGTTTTTCAATCCCGTTTTTGTTTATGAAAGTGGCTTTTTAAGATGTCCAAGTGGCATAGTTATTGTTTTTTTGCGAGAAAAAAATCATTTATCTAACATCATTTTATGAAAAATTTTAAAAAAGTTATTTTCACGATTCTTCCGTTATTAGCCCTAACATTACTGTTTTCCTGTAAAAAAGATGACGCTGAAACCCCTGCAGGTTCGGACGGTAAAAACTTCAAGTTTACTGTTACTGTAAATGGAGTAGAGGACCAGGATTATGTTTCGTTTGTTTTTGTAGGTGCAACAGGCGACAATGCCAAAACCATCTGGAAAGTCAACGGAGTAACCAAAAGCAATGAAACGGCTATCTCTTTAGGTAAAAACGATTTTATAGGTGCTACAAAAACCTATATTATCGAAAGTACTACCCCCTTAAAGTTAGTAACTACCAGTCAGCAATGTTTAAATCCCGGTACTAACAACCCATCGTTCAAAGTTAGCTATAAAGCTGAGGTGAATGGCCAGGTGGTTACAAATGATCAAGACTTTACCGTTACCTCAACAACTGATTATACCCACAAGTACGATTATTAATCGACTCGGTTAGGACGATTAGTAATTTCTTTTCTGATTAAGCCCTTATCGCTAAAACAATATTAGCAATAAGGGCTTAATTATTATTTAAACATCCCTTTTAGCTTGGCCAATTTTTCCTGCAAATCGCCATCAGCATCTTTTGGTTCATTACGGGGTTTAAAATTAGGCTTACTGTTATTTTGTTTATACTCTTGTTTTGGTCTCTCTTCTCTTGGCTTTTTGCTTTGGTCTTTCTGCTTTGAGCTTTCTTCGGTTTTCATCGATAAGGAAATCCTTTTGCGTGCTGCATCCACTTCCATTACGGTAACTTCAACCTTTTGATGCACTTTTACGATATCATTTGGGTTGGCAACGAAACGGTTCGCCAATTGGCTGGTGTGCACCAAACCATCCTGGTGTACACCAATATCAACAAAGGCACCGAAATTGGTAATATTGGTTACAATTCCGGGTAGTTTCATGCCAATTCTTAAATCCGAAATCTCGTTTACACCATCGGTGAAACTAAAAGCTTCAAACTGCTCGCGTGGATCGCGGCCAGGTTTTGCCAGCTCTTTTAAAATATCGTTTAATGTGGGCAGACCGATTTCATCGGTTACATATTGTTGTGGTTTGATCTGTTTCTGCAGTTGTGTATCTTTCATCAAAGCAGATACGGTAGTGCCAAGATCCTTTGCCATTTTATCTACTACTGCATAACGCTCGGGGTGAACGCCACTGGTATCCAAAACGTTTTCTGCATTGCGTATACGCAGGAAACCTGCTGCCTGTTCGTAAGCCTTATCGCCCAAGCGCGGTACTTTTTTCAAACTTTCGCGGTTTTTAAAGGCGCCGTGTGTATTTCTGTAGTCGACAATGTTTTGCGCTAAAGTTGGGCCTAAACCAGAAACGTAAGCCAAAATCTGTTTAGAGGCGGTGTTTAACTCCACGCCAACAGCATTTACAGCACTGATTACCGTGTCATCTAAACTGGCCTGCAATTTATTTTGATCAACATCATGCTGGTACTGGCCAACGCCGATCGATTTTGGGTCGATTTTTACCAGTTCGGCCAATGGATCCATTAAACGGCGACCGATTGAAACTGCTCCACGTACGGTAATATCCTGAGTCGGGAATTCTTCCCTGGCCACCTCTGATGCAGAATAAATAGAGGCGCCACTTTCGTTCACCATTACAATAGTGATGTGGGGTAAATTCAATGCACGTACAAAAGCTTCGGTTTCTCTTCCAGCTGTACCGTTGCCAATCGCTACAGCCTCAACATCATGTTTCTGGCAAAGCTGTTGGATGGTAAATTCGGCATTTTTCACATTTCCCTGCCCGGTATGCGGATAAATTGCTGTATTCTCTAACAGTTGACCTTGTTTATCCAAACAAACCACTTTACAGCCCGTGCGGAAACCAGGATCGATAGCGAGTACATTTTTTTGTCCCATTGGTGCTGCCAATAACAGCTGACGGGCATTTTCGGCAAAAACACGGATCGCTTCTTCGTCTGCTTTCTGTTTGGTCAAAACCCGCAGTTCAGTTTCCATTGCTGGTTCCAACAAACGTTTATAACCATCTTCTAAAGCCTGTTGCACTTGTTTAGCTGCGGCATTATTGCCTAAAATAAATTGGTTTTCTAAAATGGAAATGGCATCTTCAGCTGGGGGTAAGGCATCCAGTCTTAAAATCAGTTCCTTTTCACCCCGACGCATGGCTAGAACACGATGTGATGCCGCTGTTTTAACAGGTTCATTCCATTCGAAGTAATCTTTGTATTTAATCCCTTCCTCTTCTTTACCTTTAATTACTTCTGATTTAAATGCTGCTTTTTCCTGGAAATAGGTGCGCATTTTGGTGCGCGCTTCAACATTTTCAGAAATCATCTCAGCGATAATATCTCTTGCACCCGCTAAAGCTTCATCAATAGAATTTACACCTTTTTCAGTATTTATGAATTTATCCGCAGATGCGTCCAGGTCGAAAGCATGCTGTTCGAATATTTGTAAAGCCAAAGGCTCCAGTCCTTTCTCTTTGGCAACCGATGCACGTGTTTTACGTTTCGGTTTATAAGGCAGGTAAATATCTTCTAAAAGCGAAATGGTTTCGGCTTCATTGATCTTTTTTTCCAGTTCGGGCGTTAATTTGCCAAGCTCGGTCATCGATTTTAAAATCGCTTCGCGGCGTTTGTCCAAGTCGCGCAATTGTAAAACACGATCACGGATTGCTGCTACCTCAACCTCATCTAAGCTACCTGTTGCCTCTTTACGGTAACGTGAAATAAAGGGTACTGTTGCACCTTCATCTAGTAGATTTACGGTCGCGGTTACTTGTTTTTCTGCAACTTTTAATTCTGCTGCAATTATTTTATGGTGGGTTAACATATCCTAAAGGTAAATTAAAGGAAGCAAAGCTAATCAGGATTTGCGGGATTTCAGGATTTTTAAAATGAAGTTTTCCACCGAAATTTGTGAGTAAGTTTTTGAAATAATTCAACAGTGACATTCATCGCCGTTCGATCATTTTTCCGTTTATGATCAGCCAGCAGTTGGGGAATCGTTTGGCAATATTTTGCTGTTCAACATCTGTAATCTTTCCGGTAAGTTCTAGCCTTCTGATCTGAATTTTGTTGAGTTCATCAGGGATGACAATGTTTTTAGTAAACTTGATTCTGAGCGTACCGATACTTTCCAGCTTGTACAAGGCTTTAGGGATCTCACTGATATTGCTCATGGAAAGATCATCGGCATGGGTTTTATTATCGAATACGGAAGTTTCTGATGGCGAACTGTTTTTATTGATGATTGCCCAGCTCATTTCGGGTTTCATGGTGAAATCTTTTTTGTTTTGGGAAAGTCCTATAAAGCCTGCCCAGATTTCCATATTGTTGGAGGTATGGTTTGCATCATCTTTTAAAATAAATGGCACTTTAACAATTTCTGATGCCAGGTTATTGACACTTGTGATCGGTTTTAGACCAGTTTTATTTCCTTCTTTAGTGTAAGGGAAAAACTTTACAATCCAGCCATCAATGGTGTTAACGGTTCCATATTTCTTTTCAGTATGGTATTTAACCATGTTCATCCAGAAATCTTTATTCACTTTTCCTTTTTTTGCAGCTATAATTTCTTCAAGAACGGGAATAAGCTCGCTTGTCCACCAATCCAGTTTATATCGAGAGAGGTATTTTGTTTTTTCCAGTAATTTTTTCCAGTCCTGGCTTGTGCCTTCGATGGTAATTTTGGGGATGCCACAACCGATGATGATCACTTTAAACTCGAAATAGGATTTCACCGCCTCCATTATTGTAACCTGACTCACAATTTTTGAGGTAGGTGTTGTTGTGGTAAAATCGGATGTCAAGATGCCAACTAATCTTTTTCCTGTATAGTCGTTGACCTGTTCATTAAACTGCGGGAAAATTGAGTTCCAGTCGGATTGAGGATTACCCAGTACAATTTTATCTGAAAAAACGGTTAAGGTTTTTCTGCCATCAAAGTTTACCATCTGCGACCTGAGTTCTTCTGCATTTTGGGTGATGTGCCTTGCAAAACCCTGACTGATGAGCAGCCAGAAAATATCGGGAGAAATCACAAAAGGCCGGTGATCGATATATGAGTTCAAGATGCCGGTTAAAAAGGGATGTTCGCCGTAGTAAACGAGACTATCGGGTAAATTTTCGACATTTTTTTCAACATTGGCCTTTAATACTTTAAGTATTTCCTGTGTGGGGACAACTGGAATGAGTTTTTCTGGTTGAGAAAGTTTTTCAATTTCTACAACAGTAGCATTCTGGCAAAATGATTTGGTAGAGATAAAGATGACTAGGAGTAAAAATATTTTTTTCATCTGGTTAGCGTCGATTTAATAAAGTTTATTAACCGGATGATTTTTTGAACTGTTTTCCATAATCTACTAGTGCCATATTTATCAGATTGTAAAACCAGAAGTATTATGATTTTCTCTTTTTGATTTTTTCCAAATCTCGTTCTGCTCTAAATTTGGTTATCCTTTTAATTAAATCCAAAGGCAGAGGTTTATCTAAAGGAAACTGAACGGCTCCTTTGCTCCATTTGTAATCGGCGAGCGCGTCTTTAAATGCTTCAATCCCTGAGCCTGTTGGGTAAAAGCCGATGTGTTTGGCATAACCAGCAAAGTATACCAGCACCTTATTCTGTTTAAAGGCCGGCATCCCATAGCTTATTACCTCTTTGGCATCCGGTACCGCATGATGAACAGTTTCGCGGATTTGCTTCAACAGTTTCTGTGTTGCCAACGGGAAATTGGCGATATACTGATCGATATTTTCTGGCTTAGGCTGTTCCATAACTGATGAATTTGTAGGTTGAATTTACAAAAAACTGAAAACCTATTCGCTGATCTGGATATCATATTTCTGTAAGAGGCCTGCAATGCCCGACTTGGAAAACCTTGCTTTTTTGATCCTATTGTTATCCGGATCTATAGTATAATGATAAGCTGTTCTAAAATCTGCTTTTTCGAGGATTGTTCTATCGAAAGTAGCATTTAATAAATCGCAGGTATCGAAAGTTGAATTGGCCAAATCGCTTTCAGAAAAATCTACTTCGTGTAATTGCGAACTTTTGAAATCCGTTTTCTTGAGCTTTAGTTTGTAGAAAGAAGAGTGATCCAGTTTGCAGTTGTTAAAACTGAATGCCAAGCCAAAGTCGTTACAGTTATCAAATCTTAGTCCCAGCATTTTACAGTCTTGAAAATTGACATCAATGAAGGAAGTTTTGGTAAGGCTTGACAAACTCAAGTTGCAGGACATAAATGCGCAATCTAAAAACTTAACACCGCTTAAATCAGAATTGGAGAAATCGCAGTTGATGAATTTGCAGTTTTCGTATTCTGATTTTGGGAGTGCACGTAAGGTAAAATCGGCTTTTTCGAAAGTTTGATCGGCTGTGTATTCGGACATGGTAAAGGAGTTTCTTTTTTGTGACGAATATAAAAACTATCAGCCAGCTTTTGGTTTTAGTAAGAGACTGAATTGTGTTTCTTGTACAGGCCATGATTAACTAAGCCGCACAGAAACGCAAATACCTTTTGTCTGCAACAAACTTTAATATACTGTCACGGTGAGGGACGAAGCATCTGTAAGCGATGAAATAAAAAAATCCCCCAAATTGCTTTGGAGGATTTGTATGTTTTGGTCTTCAGCTATGCTCAGACTAATGATTTATTTTTTAACGTACATTACTTCTTTTACCGCTTTAACAACACGTTCAGCATTTGGTAAGCTGGCTGCGATTAAAGTTGGTGAATATGGAAGTGGGACATCGGCACAAGTAATACGTAAAACCGGCGCATCTAAATAATCGAATGCATGTTTTTGCACCATGAAAGCGATCTCTCCAGAAAGAGAGGCTAAAGGCCAGGCTTCTTCTACTACAACCAAACGGTTTGTTTTTTTAACAGAAGCGATAATAGTATCATAATCGATAGGACGTACAGTACGTAAATCGATTACTTCAACATTGATTCCTTCTTTAGTTAATTCTTCTACGGCTGGGTTTACAACCCGTGTTAACATTTTACCGAAAGTTACGATTGTTACATCGGTACCTTCTTTAGTTACGTTTGCTTTTCCTAATTCGATATAATATTCTTCTGCAGGCACGTCACCTTTATCGCCGTACATCACTTCAGATTCCATGAAAATAACTGGATCCTGATCGATAATTGATTGTTTTAATAATCCTTTTGCATCGTAAGGTGTAGAAGGAACTACAACTTTTAATCCTGGAGTATTTGCAAACCAGTTTTCAAAGTTTTGAGAGTGTTGTGCACCTAACTGGCCTGCGTTACCTGTTGGGCCACGGAAAACCATTGGGCATGAGAACTGACCACCGCTCATAGATAAAATTTTAGCAGCACCGTTGATAATCTGATCGATGGCTACTAATGAGAAGTTAAAGGTCATAAATTCCACAATTGGAATAAGGCCTGCTGTTGCGGCACCAGTTGCAATACCTGCGAAACCTAATTCGGCAATCGGGGTATCGATAATGCGTTTCGCACCAAATTCATCAAGCATACCCTGACTTACTTTGTACGCACCGTTATATTCTGCTACTTCTTCACCTAATAAAAAAACGCGGTCATCTTTACGCATTTCTTCGCTCATGGCTTCGCGTAGTGCTTCTCTAAATTGGATTTCTCTCATTGTAAATTTTAATAACGGTGGCAAATATAATTATTAATCGCTTTGAAACCAAAGGCTATAATGCCTATGTTATGTAATAATTATAGGTAATCTGACTAATTATTTGGTCGTTTTGAACCGTTATTTTCTGTTTATCTGCTAAAAGAAGAAATAATATTGGGTAATTGGGTTTTTGATTAGCTTATTGTATCAGACCTTGTACTTTTTTCGAAATATCTTCTCCAAAATAAATGAGATGACCTCAATCATTTAAAACTGAAAACTGTTTCGTTTTTAAACATAATATCTGTACTTAATGATTTGGATTTAATAATCCATAAATCTCACTGTCGAGAAACTGGCCTCTAAAGTAATAGTTTTGCTTAAAAAGCGCTTCTTTTACAAAGCCATGTTTGAGTAACATTTGTCTTGACGCATCATTTTCTGTATTGATATTGGCACTGATGGTATGCAGATTCACTTCTTCGAAGCCAAAAGCGATAGATTTTTTTAAAGCTTCAGAGATAATCCCTTTTCTCCAATAATCGGGGTGGAGCATATAGCCGATTTCAGCCCTGTGATTCGCAAAATCGGTACGCCAGTAACCTACAGAGCCAATCATTTTGCCCGGATTTTCTTTTAAGGCAATTACCCAGGCCAGGTTATCGCCATTTTCGTAACCATTTCTAAAACGGGAGATAAAATCTTTGATCTCGAAAATATCATTGGGTCTCTCCCGGTCGATATATCTCATTACTGTTTCATTTATACGCATGGCATAAAGCGCTTCGGCATCAGCTAGATCGTGTTCTCGCAGGATTAAACGTTCGGTTTCCAGAACGGGGAATTTTGTGAAATTTAAGGTTAGCATTTTTAAAGATAAGCTTAAAGGTAAAAGACCAAAGTAAAAAGTTTTAATTTTTCTATTGGGGTAGTTAACCTCTTTAGTTTAAGAAGCTTTTTGTTGGTCGTCATTGCGAGGCACGAAGCAATCTTAATGCTTTCGGGATAGCAGCGATCGTTTTAAGATTGCTTCGTTGGCTGAAAAAGCCGCCTCGCAATGACGATTTATTTATATGATTTACCTATGAGCGCTCGCCTATTTCCCAAACAAGGTTTTATAGATAGAATATTTGTAGTTATCCTCTACTGCACTGGCCACAAAATAAGGTGCTTCGAAGAGCTCGGTCAGTTTTTTTCTCAGTTCTGTCAGGAACTCTGGCTTTATTTCTTCCAGGTATGCGCCAGAGAGATTTTGCCGGCCTGATTTAAACCAAACACCATCTACACTCATTGTTTTTACCACATAAAGGTTGGGTTCGACAAAAGTTTTGCCCGAAAATTGTTCGTAGGCATAGGTATATAATAAAGTTTGGATCAGGGCCTTGTTGATGTGTTTTCCATCAGAGTTGAATAGTTCGGGGACATCTTTAAAAGTCAGTTTATCACTGCCTGTTTTGTAATCGATAATTTTGGTGACGCCGTCTTTAACATCAACGCGATCGATGTAGCCGAAAATTTTAACACTTGCATCTTTTCCTTTTAGCGGAAAACTGATTTCGGCTTCTACTTTTTGTTCGAGACTGATAATGGTAAAAGGTGCTTGGGCTTCGTCCTGGTTTAAAATGATGTTCACATAAGCATCTACAATCGATAAAATCACCTTTTGCATGCCCCTATATTCCATTACCTTATCCGGGTTTTTGAACATTACTGCATTGAAGGCTTTCTGTATCAGCGCCGGGACCTTTTTTCTTTTTTCTTTAATCCGATCAGCGGTAATTTCGGCCGATCTCAGATCCTCATAAAAATACTCCATCACCTTGTGCAGAATCGAACCGATTTCATTGGCCTCAACAACGGCACTGACTTCTTTAGGCTCTTTTATACCTGCGATGTAATTGAAGAAAAAATCTATAGGGTTGGAGATATATTGTGTTAGTGCGGATGGTGAAAGCACCTTCTTTTTATCCAGGTATTTTTGAAGTGTTTCCTGAATAAAAGCATTATTGGTTTTTTCGATTTTTACTTCTTTGAAAGCTTCAGTTTTAACCTCTAGATTAAGTTCATGATAACTAAAATCAAAACCGCTTTCATATTCCAATTGCTTTAAAATCCTACTGGCCTCTCCTGATGTAGATTCGTCTGTTAAGCTGTTATAGACAAAATTGATATTCTTTGCCCGCTGTAATAGACGGTATACCATATATGAAGAAATGGCATCGAGATTTTCCAGTACCGGAAGGCCGTATACACGGCGTATCGAATCTGGAATAAAACTGTTACCTATCGATGATTTCGGAATAATACCTTCATTGAAGCCTAAAATTACAACTTTGTCGAAATTTAGGTTCCGGGTTTCGAGCAAGCCCATCACCTGTACACCGTTTAAAGGGTCGCCCGAAAGTGGAACAGCAATGGCCTGCAATGATTTCTGAACCAAATAAATTACAAAAGGAATTTCTTCTTTACCGATGTGATTACTAAAGGTATCATGCAATCTGTTTAATTCCTGAATGGTTTTAACGAAAAGTTCTGCATCGATTTTTTTTAATGTTTTTGCATTCGATAATCGGGTTAAAACATAATCAAGCACATCAAGTAAATTGCTTACTACATGCTGCGGATCATCAATCTTTTTGTAAAAAGCTTCGAACAACCCACTTTGGCGCAATAAACGTTTGTGATCAATCTCCACTTGGTTTTCTTCAAGCAATGCCGTTAGAATTTTATCACGCATTTTTTGGGTTAGGCCTGTTAAGGGGTGCGTTAAAAATGCCTCTACATTTTTGTAGGTTACTTTATCGCGTTGCAAAATTTCCAGTTGACTGCTCAGCCACAAATCAACCAGGCCAAAAATACTTGAGGTGGATAAAGCAAAACCCATGGTTACGTTAAGATCGATTTCTTTTCCGTTAAATGTAGTGGGGATGGTCTGCAAAGTTGGGATCAACAAACTTTCATCTGCTAAAACGACTACTGTTTTGCCAACGGTTTCTGAATGGGTATAATCTTCTTCTAAAATATTATTCAGGATTTTGGCCTGTGCAGATTGCCCTTGGACTTTGAAAACATTCACCTGGTGTGCAGCTGTTTTCATCAGGCTTTCCTGCCCTGCAAATTCATTTTTCAAGCCAAGTAAGTTGATGTTTTTACGCAAAAATAAACCTGCTTCCTGCGATATATCTTCTAAATAATAGTTATCGGCATCAAAATAAAATAACGCTTTACCCGCTTCTTGCAATTGTGTAAATATTTTAGCCTCAGCACTGCTTAATGCATTAAAACCAACAAAAATGATTTTCCCCTTATCAAAATTTGAAATAAATTCCTGGTGATTGGTAATATCACCGGCCAGGTGACGATAAACAGAGCCGTTGGTTAAATATCCCTGTTCTTTGAGGGTTGCATGGAATTTATGGTAAAGCTTGGGCATTCTTCGCCACATTTTAATAAAAAGCTCCTGCTGTTTTTTATGTTTGCCTTCAGAGTAGGAAGTCCAGAACTGAGAAAGAAATTCGTATTGCTCAGGACTTAAATAATCGAAATCTTTGTTGATGACTGAGATATCTTCCAGATCGCGGTATAATTTCTCCGCATCTACTAAATCAGCATCAATTTGATTAAAATCGCTTAAGATGATTTTGGCCAAAGGAAAAAATTTATGGCTCGAAATATTTTCCAATTTTTCTTCAGCAAGTAATTGATTATAAATGCGGTGTAAGGTGAAAAACTGCAAGTAAAAATCGGCTATTTTATAAGTGGTAGAACTTGCGAAAAATTCTTGTATGGTAAAAAACGAAGGGCTGAAAAATGGTTTGCCAATAATATCGGCAAAGTGTTTCTGCAAATAGGCTGCCGGACGTTTGTTGTTAAAAACAATCGCACAGTTTTCCAGCTGATTTCCAAATCGGGTAACTAAATCTTCGGCAACTTCTTGTAAAAATGGTTTCATTTGCATATTATACTAATTTCAACTTGCCTTTAACTGCATAAAAAAGATAGGTTTTGATATTTTGATAGCCCATTGCTGAAAGTAATGTTCTATAGCTATTCACCTGTTCAATATGTTTGTCGCTTTCTTCTAATGTAAACTTATAATCGAGAATAATTACTTCATCAGGACTGATCAGCACCCGATCAGGGCGGTGCAGTTTCCCATTGGCATCAATGATGCTTTTTTCAACAATGCTTTCGCTCGCTTTGCCTAAAATGGCTTGAAGTTCGGGATTATTCAATACCTCAAGTGCCGAATCGATTAATTTTTGTTTCTCTTCTTCTTTGATAATGCCTTGCAGAACAAGATTGGTTGTATATATGCCGACTTCTTTTTCGGTACTTGCACTGGCTAGGATATCATGTAATAAAGACCCCTTTCTTCCTGACTTTTCGATATTGACCAAATGTTTAAGATGGGTGTCTTCAGAAGGAATATAAAGCTCCGATAAGCGTGTGGTCGTTGGATAACTCTTTAAATTGATGAAATTCGATTCTTCTATTTTATTCGCGAGAGTAACATGATCAACAATTTCGTAAATACCATTTTCATCAAACTGCTCATCAAAAGTGAAGTTGATTACATCACCCATGTTGGAGAGCTTTAATTCTTTTTTTGCCATTGTAGCGATGTACAAATAGTCTTTTGAGCGCGTAGTAGCCACGTAAAGCATATTGAGGGCATCCATGTTATTGTAGAGTAGCTCTTCATAATATGCTTTGGCAATGGCCGAATCGGCCAGTGCTTCATTGTACTTTAATGGAATACCTTTCAGTTCCTTATAAACGGTTTCTTCTGAGGATACCCAGAAAGTACCGTTGGGTTTGCCCTTGATTTCCCAATTGCAAAAAGGTACAAAAACAGCCCTGAAGGCCAGCCCTTTTGATTTATGGATAGTAATGATCTGTATGGCATCAGCTCCTTCGGGAGAGGGTAGCGATTTTTTAATTCCATCTTCTTCCCACCAGGTTAAAAATGAAATGATACCTTTTTCGCCAAGTTTTCCTGCAGAAGCGGTGAGATCCCTAAAAGCCAGTAGATAGGGGAGATTTGCCGTTAGGTTTTTTAAACCATAACTTTCAATCAAAATCTCCACCAGTTCGGCCAATGGGAGCTGTAGCCAGCTTTGCCAGTTTTCGCATAAGGCAACCGGTAAAACTGTAGTAAGTGTATTTAAAGGTTTGTTGCTGAGGTTAAGATAATAATTGGCATCAATTTCTCTCTCGTGCAAGGAATGATAGAGTGCGATGCAATTGGCTTTATATAGTGCGCTCTGTGATTCTAAACCGATCAGCACTTTCAGGGTGTTAATGATGAGCTGTATAGCCGAATTGTTGGAGATCAATAAGGCATCGCCAGATAAGACCGGTAAATTATGGTCCATTAATTTTTTAACAGTCAGTAAGGCTTCACTGTTAGATCGGACTAAAATGGCAATATCTTTCAGTGCATATTGCTGCTCGTTCTTAAGGTGCTGTATTTCTGCAACGATATCATCCAGAGCAATATCCCTGAAAACAGTTTCTGTAAAACGCGCTTCATTCGGTGCATGATCTTTGCCAAACTTTTTAATTTTGATGGTTCCGCCTTTCAGGGTATTGGTGGCAAAGTTTTGAGTCGAACCATTATAAATGTCAGTTATAATTTGTTGGTAATGTTGTTCTTGCCACCATCTGAAAATACTTTCTGGTTTAGTGGCCAGGTTTTCATTCAATTCGTTCTGCAGGGTAAGTGGAATCGCTTTATAAAGAAAATTATTAAAAGTGATGATATTCTCGGCACTCCGGTAATTTTCTTCCAAACTTTCTTCCAAAACATTTTCTGCACCGACATCCAACTTAGCATGTTTGTGCAAAATGTTCCAGTCGCCATTTCGCCAGCGGTAAATAGATTGTTTGGTGTCCCCAACAATCAGGTGATCGATCTGATCCTGACTAGGCGTAGCCATCGCATTTGTGAGTAACGATTTAAAACTTCCCCACTGACTGGTAGATGTGTCCTGAAATTCATCGAACAAGAAATTGCGGTAGCGGTTGCCCACTTTTTCCCAGATAAAGGAAGGATTATCACCTGCATCTTCAGTAATCCCAGAAATCAGTTTTTGTGCATCACTGATCAGCAGGTTATCGTTTTCAGCCCGATACTCTTTCAACAGGACTGCTATTTCTTGCATCAACCTTAAATAATAAAGGTTTTTGTTAAAGGCAATGGCCAGACTGTAGTTTGGTAAATGTGTTGAATAATGTGTCTTTAACTTTTGAAGTATCGGATTAACAGTATCATAAGCCTCTGAAAAACTCACGTTTTTCTGAAACCATTCATCGGGTTCGTCGATTAAGTTGAAAAGAGGTTCTATTTTAGAAAAATCGCCTCTGGCCACCAAAATAATTTTAGCCAGCGGACTTCTTGATTTGCCTTTTAGATGGTCGGTTTCAACCCCGATTACGTTCAGTGCTTCGTTTGCTTCTGTTGCTAATGCAATCAGCTCATCTTCAAAGTTTTTGATTTCTGCTTTGGTAACACTGATGTATTTTTTAAATAACTCATCTATGTTTTCTAATCCAAGTGCGCTTACTGCATCTTCGAAAATCTGAAAGCGCTCAGAAAATATCTCGCCGATCAAATTATAAAGCTCGAATTTATAATTCCAGCTTTTATTGTCGCTGATACGCTCGATGGCCAGATCGATAATCCATTGTAACAGCTGTTTGTTGTGGTCTAAAGCTTCGTCGAGTTTATTTACCAGATCGTCTTTCACCTTGTCATAATTCATTTCTAAATTATAATCAGCGTTGAGGCCAAGTTCGAAAGCAAATCCGCGGATTACCTTTTGCACAAAACCGTCAATGGTAGTTACAGAGAAGCGGCTATAATCGTGCAGGATTTTCCGGTAAATTTTATCTGCTTTAAACTGTAATTCTTGTGGACTTAATGTAGGATAAGCCAATAAGATCAGTTTCCGGTAATCATCAATTTTTTTCGATGGATTACCTTTTGCCAGCCCGAGCAGCACCTCCAGAATCCTGGTTTTCATTTCTTCGGTGGCTTTATTTGTAAAGGTTACCGCTAAAATTTCACGGTACTTGTTCTCGCCACTGAAAAGCAGGGTGAGGTAATGTGCAGTAAGACTGAACGTTTTACCAGAACCTGCGGAGGCCTGAAGAATTTTGAGGGGTTGGGGCATAATATGATTTCTCTCGAATTTTAAACTTACAACAATTTAAAATTTTCACGAAATCATGATACTAACAATCTGCTTTAAGCTAAGACTTTTTGATCTTCTTTTTTGCCAGGGTTTTATGACTGATCCTTGCCGGGCGTTCGGCCATTTCAATGGGAAGGCCAAGCAGATCACGGATAACAACCGATGCACATGCGCCACCAAATGCTGCTGGTAAATAAGAAACGGTACCATAAGCAGAACGTTTAAAATTACTTCCATCAGTCATAATCATGGAGTTTTTATCCATTTCCTCTGTTGAGAAAACTGCCTTTATTTTTGCCGCATTAACAAGTTTATTCAGCCTTTTGCGTACATAACTGGCAAAAACACATTGATAGGTATCTGGAAGGTAGGTAACCCTTAACCTGGTGGGATCCATTTTGCCACCGGCACCCATCGAACTCACAATGGGGATATTCTTTTCTAAAGCGGTGCTGAGTAAAGTAATTTTTGGCATTACACTATCAATGCAGTCCATAATGTAATCGAATTTCGATTCTAGAATTTCCCTGCATTTCTCTGGCGTGAGAAAAGTATTCACCACATGGAGTTTTAATTCGGGATTGATGGCCAATAAACGTTCCTGCATAATTGCCGCTTTACTCACGCCATGATTGGTTGCCAAAGCAGGTAATTGCCTGTTCCTGTTGGTTGGATCAACTACGTCACCATCAACAATGGTCATTTCTCCAATTCCAGAGCGGCAGATAAATTCGGCAGCAAAGGAGCCAACACCGCCTAAACCGATCACCAGGACGTGTTTTGATTGGAGTTTTTCTATTCCCTCGTTTCCAACAAGTAGGGCAGAGCGCGAAAGCCAGGTTACATCAGACATATATTTATTATTTTACCACAGATGAAAAGGATGAACACAGATAGTTATTTATCTGTGTGTATCTGTGCTAATCTGTGGTTAATTCTTTAAATTCAAGTTGTTCCAGTCGGTAAAAATACGAGCTTTAAGTTCATCTACTGTACATTTTTTTAAAATGGCTGCAGCCTGGTAAATTTCCTCAATCGAAACCGCTGCATCGTCTGTTTCCAAATAGAAGCTATCTGTACTTTGGATCAGTTTTGAAGCACCGGAATTTTCTTTCAACGCAGCTAAACCAAAAGAAAGTAAAAATCCTTTAGCTAATAACTGTCGGCCAAGTTCTTCATTTTTGTTAAAACCATGGATAATCATGGGTACTTTAACTTTCAACCTGTCTTTAAGCGCAATCAGTTCTGGAAAACATTTAACACAATGCAAAATTAACGGCTTATTGAGCTTTTCCGCCAGTTCGATCTGTTTTTCAAGTATGATGATCTGACTTTCTAAGTTTTCGCCTCTTAATTTATCTAAACCACACTCTCCAATCTGTTTAACATTGGCTTGAGTGGCCACAACGGTCAAATATTTCATTTGGAGTTCTAAATGATCGATTTTGGCGAACCATGGGTGTAAACCTACCGAAATTGGCTTTGTTTTAGGCATAGCTAAAAAGATATCGTTTGTTAACGATAAACTTTGAATGCTAACCACCCCCGGCTGAATAGCAGATTTATGGGTATGTATGTCTAAAAAATCCATTTCAAACAAAGATATGTAAAAATGGAAGATGGAGAATGGAAGATGGAGAATGTAAAAATACATATTGGATTAAACCTTTGTTCCAATTTCCTTTCCATCCTATGGAATATGGACTATGGACTATGGAATATGGACTATGGACTATGGACTGTTTCTCTTCTGTAAAGAATTTGCGAATAATCTATTGAATCACTAGACTTTATTACTTTTGTTTATTATTCTAAAAAATCATGAAAAAATTAGTCATTCTATTCACAGCCCTATTGATTTCGACTGCAGCTTTCAGTCAGTCAAAAAAAGAAGGCGTTCATATTTATAACCCACAAGCGGATGCTAAAGCTGAAATTGCTGCGGCGGTTGCAAAAGCAGCGACTGAAAATAAACACGTTTTGTTACAAGTTGGCGGTAACTGGTGCAGCTGGTGTATCGCTTTCCATAATTTGGTTGATAGCACAGCAACCTTGAAAAAATACATTAACGATAACTTTGAAACGGTTTTGGTGAACTATAGTCCTGAAAACAAAAACGAGAGTGTTTTGGCCAGTTTAGGCTATCCTCAACGTTTTGGCTTTCCTGTGTTTTTAGTTTTAGATGGTAAAGGCAAAGTATTGCACATCGAAAACTCTTCGTATTTGGAAACAGAAGAAGTTGCTGCCAACGGTAAGAAAAAAGTTGGACATGATGTGAAGAAAATAACTTCGTTTTTAAAGGGGTGGACAACTACTGCCGTTAACCCTGAAACTTATAAAGTTAAGGCGAAATAAAGATTTATAGTAAATCTGATAAAGCATAAAAGCCGTTCTGATATTTACATCGGAACGGCTTTCTTTTTAATCGTTTAAATCGTCTTCTTCTACCTCATCATCGAGATTTAATTCATAAGAAGCTCTAGATGCTTCATCGGCCTGCTCCAGCAGATCCTTATCGTGCTCAATACTGGTATCATCGCCACTAATTTCATTGATATTTTCTACATCATCCTCTTTGCGTAAAGCATCGTTCGGATCGTTCGAATAATTGTCATCTTCTGGATCTATCATAACATTAAGTTTTATGATTAGATAATCGTTTTGAGCAGGGAATTGTTTTAAGAAATGGTAAAATTCAGAATGATAAACAATGATTCGTTGCGCCTTTGTGCTTAATCACTATTGGCCATCTCCGAATTTATAAAACGGTGCCACACCAACTGGCAACTTTCCTGTTGGTACCAATCTGTTATTAATCACGGCAGCGGCAGAAATCTGCATATAATCTTCTTTCTGATAGCCAACAATTAAACCTTTGCTATTTTCCAACCCCGATAAACCTGCTAAATTGTACGGGTTGGCAAATAAGGCAAAAACTGCATTCTTTGCCGACAATTCTTTTATAAAGTTTTTTACCCCTGTGTTCAGTGGAATGTTGTTAGCTGGTCTCGATCTGCTATCATGGATACCTACAATCACCTGATCAAAAGCACCGATTTCGCGTGCAATGTTCGAAATCTGAGTTGCACTCGCATCTTTATCAAGCACATAATAAACAGAGTTGTAGTAGCCCTTTGAAATCTCTTTTTGGAAAGTGGTTACAGAAGGCACACCGATGCTGATGATCGCTGTTCTTCTGATTGGGATCAATCTTTTGATGTAATCCTTACCTTTTAGTAGTGTTACCGAGGCATTGGCAAGTTCCTGTACCAAAGCATTACTTGCATTGCGGTTAACACCGGCAACCACGCCCTGGGTTACAATGGTATCGCGTTTGGCTGAACCTGCCCAGTATTTTGCGGTTAGTATTTTACGCACACTTTGGTCTATTTCGGCCATACTTACACGGTCTTGTCTAACCGCTTTACGTACCAGTTTAATTGCCCTATCACTGTTTTCCGACAGTTCTATAATGTCATTTCCAGCAATAATACCCATTAAATCCGCTTCACCATCTTTAAAATATTTTACCACACCCTTCATATCCATCGCATCCGAGATAATTAATCCTTTAAATCCTAATTTTTGCTTCAAAATACCTGTAACAATTGGTTTAGATAAGGTAGATGGCAAATTCGGGGTACTATCAAGTGAAGGGATATTCATATGGGCAATCATTACACCTGATGCACCCTGTTTAATCAGTTCTTTAAACGGGTACATTTCCAATGTATCCAACCGGGTAGCGGAAAACGTAAGTTGTGGCAGATCGTAGTGCGAATCTACATCAGTATCACCATGACCGGGAAAGTGTTTTAAAGTGGTTAATAAACCGCCATCTTGCATGCCTTTCATGTAGGCCGCAACCTTTGTGGCCACATTGTATTTATTTTCGCCGAAAGAGCGGTAGTTAATCACCGGGTTTTTTGGGTTATTATTGATGTCGGCATCAGGAGCTAAGTTCATCTGCATACCCATGCGTTTGTAATCTTTAGCTACTTCCAGTCCCATTTTATACAAAAGATCTTTGTTTTGGATCGCACCCAAAGTCATTTGATAAGGATAGGCAATGGTGCTATCTAAACGCATACCAAGGCCCCACTCTCCGTCGTTGGCCACAATTAAAGGTACCCGGCTTAACTTCTGATAAGCGTTGGTGGCTAAAACCTGTCGGCCTGGACCTCCTTGGAAAAAGATCACCCCACCCAATTGTTCTTTTTTGATCACCTGACCAACAGAATCCGTGTATTTTTTGCCCAGATTGGTGTGTGCCCGAACAAAAAACATCTGGGCAATACGTTCTCTACGGTTAAGTTTATTGAAAACAGAATCTACCCATTTAGGTTGGTCGGCCAATAGCGCTAAGTA
>Ga0308165_1002418_pt1 | contig 22336 bp, 15 predicted proteins | sample PhyWR2_FD_201032 | JGI IMG/M metagenome (GOLD analysis project Ga0308165, IMG submission 201032) | Phyllosphere microbial communities from UC Gill Tract Community Farm, Albany, California, United States - DLSLW.R2 | ecosystem: Host-associated > Plants > Phyllosphere > Unclassified | place: USA... | reverse complement strand
TGCCGATAAATGATAAGACCCCACGAGCGCAGGAATTTGCTGCGGTCGATTTAGGTTCTAACAGCTTCCATATGGTCATCGCCCGCGAAGTCGATGGCGCGATGCAGATCATCGGTCGCCTCAAGCAACGCGTCCATTTGGCCGACGGTCTTGACGATAAAAACATGCTCAGCGAAGAGGCGATGGAGCGTGGCTTAGCCTGCCTGTCGCTGTTTGCTGAGCGACTGCAGGGCTTTTCCGCATCCAGCGTCTGTATCGTCGGGACGCATACCTTGCGCCAGGCCTTGAACGCACCGGAGTTTTTGAAACGCGCCGAAAAAGTGATCCCCTACCCCATTGAAATCATTTCGGGCAACGAAGAAGCGCGCCTGATTTTTATGGGTGTGGAACATACCCAGCCGGAAAAAGGCCGCAAGCTGGTCATCGATATCGGTGGCGGTTCGACGGAACTGGTGATTGGTGAAGACTTCGAGCCAAAACTGGTCGAAAGCCGCCGCATGGGCTGCGTGAGCTTTGCGCAAATGTACTTTCCAGGCGGCACGATTACCCGTGAGAACTTCCAGCGCGCACGTATGGCCGCAGTACAAAAGCTGGAATCACTGGCGTGGCAATACCGTCTTCAGGGATGGAACGTTGCGCTAGGCGCATCGGGAAGTATCAAGGCCTCTCACGAAGTCCTGCTGGCGATGGGCGAAAAAGACGGTTTTATCACCCCGGAACGCCTGGAAATGTTGCGCGAAGAGGTACTGAAACATAAGAGTTTCGATTCGCTGAGCCTGCCAGGGCTTTCCGACGAGCGTAAGGCCGTATTTGTGCCGGGTCTCGCGATTCTGTGCGGCGTGTTTGATGCTCTGGCGATCCGCGAACTGCGTCTTTCCGACGGCGCGCTTCGCGAAGGCGTGCTGTACGAAATGGAAGGCCGCTTCCGCCACCAGGATATTCGCAGCCGCACCGCACAGAGCCTGGCGAATCAGTACAACATTGACCGTGAGCAAGCCAAGCGCGTTCTGGAAACCACAACGCATATTTATGAACAGTGGGAAGCACAAAATCCGAAGCTGGCGCACCCGCAGCTGGCGGCGCTGCTCAAGTGGGCCACCACGCTGCACGAAGTGGGTTTGAACATTAACCACAGCGGAATGCATCGCCACTCGGCTTATATCCTGCAAAACAGCGATCTGCCTGGCTTTAATCAGGAACAACAGACCATGATGGCAACGCTGGTGCGTTATCACCGCAAAGCGATCAAACTGGACGATATGCCGCGCTTTACGCTGTTTAAGAAAAAGCAGTTCTTGCCGTTGATTCAGCTATTACGCCTTGGTGTGCTGCTGAACAACCAGCGTCAGGCGACGACAACGCCACCAACATTAACGCTGAAAACCGACGATCATCACTGGACGCTGAGCTTCCCGCATGACTGGTTTAGTCAGAATGCGCTGGTGCTGCTGGATCTCGAAAAGGAGCAGCAATACTGGGAGGCCGTAACGGGCTGGCTGTTAAAAATCGAAGAAGAACAATCCCCGGAAATTGCGGCATAACGCGTGATACTCAGGCGTCTGAGAGTGACGCCTGAGTATCAATAAGCCCCTCAAGCATTTCAGGTTTACCGATCAAATAACCTTGCAGATAGTCCATACCTAACGCCGTCGCGGCGCTGCGTATGGCTTCGCTTTCCACGTATTCCGCCACCACCAGCATTTTCTTCATCCGCGCCAGATGGCAAATAGACGCGACAATCTGATAATCCAGGCTGTTGTCGGCAATATTACGAATAAAACTGCCATCAATTTTCAGGATATCTGCGTCAACGCTTTTTAATCGCGCATAGCTGGCGTATCCCGTACCAAAATCGTCGATAGCGATTCGACAGCCCATCATCTGGAGCTGCTTGACGGTCTGATCGGCCAAATTAGCATTGCCAAAACCGGTGCATTCGGTAATTTCAAAGATCAATTGCCACGCTTCTATCGCGTACCTTTTAAGCAGGCGGTTAACCTCAATGGGGAACTGCGATCGGCATACGGTTGAGGGCGATAAATTGATGGCAAAACGCTTTCCAGGCAGCCTTTCGTGATGTGTAGCCATAAACTGCAGCGTATGTTCGAGCACCCATAAATCCACTCGCGATGACAAACCGAACTCCTGCGCAACGGGCAGAAATTTGTCCGGTGAGAGTAGCGCGCCATTTTCATTCGGCATGCGCAGCAAAATTTCATGGTAATGATCGCCACGAATACCTTGCACGCGTTGCGCCATCAGCACGAATTCATTTTCCTCAAGCGCCCATTGCAGGCGATTCATCATCGCCACTTTGTCCTTTAGACTCCGTTGCAGATGCGCTGCCCCGCGCTGCTGTAAGCTCTCAGGGTGATTGGTGGATAACGATAAATCCGCAATGATGCTCAACTCGCCCAACAGCAAATAAAGATGGTTTACGGGCGAGCGCACGCAGCAAAAGCTGAAACCGACCTGCGGTTGCAACGGCATACCATCCCAGATAAAGCGAAACTGCTTGATGTGCTCATCCAGGGCGTCGATTCGCGTAGTATGCGACTCCGTATTTAACCGTACCGCCAAATCGTATCCCGACAGCTGATAGACGCACTCATTGTGCAGGAGCGTACTGTTAATCCATCCTGCAAGCTTTTGCTTGTACTGGATCCGCAACAGCACGCCGTAGTTGCGGCCAAGCACTTCCAGTTCAGGAATACGGAGCAAACACAGCGCTGACCAGGGTGATTGGGTTAGCGCTCGGGACAGCGCGCGCAGATTCGGCATATGGACGACCGGGTCGAGAAATGCCAGACGGCTGGCGCGTAGCATAATGATGCGCTGACGCGTCGCCAGCATGGCCATGTAAATGACCACGAAGGAGAAAACCAGATAGCTTGATGAGGTGATAGCCAACTGGATGTCGTAGCCCTGATATAGCGGAATGTAGCGATAAAAATAATGAATGGCGACCATCAGAACCGGCGTCCAAATCAACGACATCAGCTTGTAGCCAAAACGCATTGAACCCCAAAGCATCAAAGGCATCAGCAATGACAGCGTGTAGTTGGTGCTGAATATCGAGCTGTTTTCATTGATGGGAATAAGCAGCAGGGAAAGAAGCCCAACCAAAACCACGACCCAGATAACGAATTCAAGAGTGCTGACTTTTTTGTCAATCTGCAGACGGATCTGGGAAATCAGGCCTTTGAGATAGCGAGGATGTCGAATCACGCGAATCAACAGATAGCTAAACGGCACTCCCGTCAGCCCCCCCACCAGCAGACCCTGGTAATTGATCAAAGTACGGATACTCATTGGATCCATGCCGACCATGCTTTGACGGGTCGCGTAAATACCCAGATACACCGCAAACTGGAACAGAAGCAAAAACAGCGTCGACGGACAGATAACCTGCCAGAAGATACGGTGCGCCATAAGCCTGTCATCACCATACGCCACCATGTTGCGACGCGGAGCAAACACGCGATATCCACCCCAACTGAGGATCAGGGGAACGATAAAATGACAGGTAATAGCGATAGTTTCGAACCAACCCGCAGTGGGGTAGTAGCGACAAAATAGCGCCAGAATGATGCCAGGCAACGCCGCCAGGCCAAAAAATAACATCGTGGCGAGCAGAAAAGCCAGGGGCATATAATAGAGCGCAACAAGACCGCCGCTTAAGTGCGTATACGTGCTGGCGAAACTGAAAACAGGAAGTAACCCAACAGGCAAAATGAGAGGAAGTGCCCACCAGCGGTCTTTATTTTTCGTCAGGAATGCCAGAATGTTCATAGATGCCCAATATAAGCCCTTTCATCCAGAGGGAATTTCAGACAGGCATCCATCCTGACATCATTGCCGCATGTCGCTTGCATGATGCAAACAATATGGAAGGAGAATTTTAGTGATCAATGGCTGAAAGCAATTGACTTAAATCAAACTAGATTATTCAAAAATCACATTATGCCGATAATATTGTGCTGTTTTCTCTTTCCTATCAAAGCGGTAAATACTTGAATCATCTTCGATAACATTGGTTAATTTAAACATTGACGAAATTTTACACTTAGCATAATTGACCCACTCTTCCCGCTGTGCCTTAATAGCCGCATCGCCCGAAAGGGTATGCCCAGGAAAATACAGTGAGTCAGGCAACGCGTATGCAAAAACGACATCGATTTAACACTCGAATGACCCGCATCATATTGCTGATTAGCTTTCTGTTTTTCTTTGGTCGCTTCGTTTATTCCTCCATTGGCGCCTGGTATCATCATCAGGACAAAATTCAGTCTCAGCAGGTCACTCAACCTCTTGATACCTCAAACCGCTAGCTTCCTGACGCAGTAGTCGGATCGCTTCAGCTATCCCTTTACTGAGAATTTTGTCCTGGCGCATCACGATAGCTAACTGCCTGTGCAGAATGGGATCCAGTGAAAACACCGTTAACCCTTCCCGATCCGATGCGTGCTGAACCGCCATTCTTGGCACAATGCTAAATCCCAGTCCCGCTCTCACCATACGTTTGATGGCTTCAATGCTGCCCAACTGCATCACCGGTGAGACAGTCAACGCGCTGGCCTGAAACCAACCATCAATTAATGCCCGTGTTCCGCTCCCGGATTCAAAAGCAATCAGCGGCAGCGTATGTAAAACATGAGGGGTGAGCTGCGATATTCCGTCCCCCTGACCGCGCGCAAAAATACAGACAAATTCCTCATCCAGAATCGGCGTGACGTCAAGCGAACGGCTGCTCGCGGGTAGCGTCACAAGTCCAATATCAAGGCGATTTTCCTCGACGGCCCGGACAATATCGAGCGTGTTCCCCGTGGTTACGCCGACGCGTAATTGCGGGTGGTCCTGCCGCAATTGCTGGAGCAGGGGTGGCAAAAGATGAATACATGCCGTTGCCCCCGTCCCTATCGTCACTGAGCCACTTATCTCGTGACTGAACGCCCTCACCGAGCAAATCGCCTCATCAACCACGTGTTCAATGCGGTCACCATAATTCAGCAATGCTAAACCGGCAGCCGTGGCATTAACGCCGCGTCCAGTGCGTTCGACTAAACGTGTCTGGAGAAACTGCTCAAGCTGGCGAATCTGTAAACTCACCGCGGGCTGAGAAAGCCCAAGCGCATCCGCAGCAGCAGAAAAACTACCGCGCTGGATAACCAGTCGGAAGGTTGCCAGATTACCCAGATTCAGCGTCATCATTGCAAAGTTTCTCTTATAGAGGTCATAAACACAGGGGCCTGCCAGCACCATACCGCGCGCAGTATGCTGAGGACAACTGCCTAACGGAATGAAAAATAATGAAAACGCCTGCCGTTCCCCGCTCCCTTTCGCTTGCCGCCGGATGCAATCAGCTCATCAACTGGGGAATTTCGTTTTATATGCCGGGGACATTTGCCCGCGCGATGACGACCGATACCGGCTGGTCATCGCCACAAATCTATCTTGGTTTGACTCTGGCCATGCTGGTGATGGCTGCCGTTTCACCGTTTGTAGCCCGATTGCTGACCTATTTTGGTGGGCAAAGAGTCGTGATGTGCGGCACGCTACTGATTTCCGTTAGCTGCCTGATCATGGCTTATTCACACTCATTGATAGGCTGGTATTGCGCCTGGCTGCTGTCGGGGATCGGTATGCGCCTGTCGCTGTACGACGCCTTATTCGCATCGCTTGTGAATCTTTACGGACAAAACGCACGACGGATGATTTCGCGAGTCACTTTGGCAGGCGGACTCGCTTCTGCCATTTTTTGGCCGCTGGGCGCAGAGTTGCTGACGATAATGAGCTGGCGAGAAGCGTTGCTTGTTTATGCCCTTTTTGGGCTACTGAGCGCGGCGTTGATTCGCGCGCTGCCCAATCAGACGCAGACGATAAGGACGACATCTAAAAGTCCCGGTAACACGCCAGCCCATGATCGCCTGAACGCCTGGCTTTATGCTGCGTTTATCGCACTCATCACGTTTGTCTCGAATGGGACATCCACGCATCTCCCTGAATTTATCGCGAACGTTGGGTTACCCGTTATGATTGGCATGCTGTGGGGAATCGGCCAGACAGGCGCCCGCTTTTTAGACGTCGTGGCTGGCGCGAGATTAACGCCAACTCAGCTCATGCTTATCACCGCACTCGCCATGCCATTGTGTTTTTTGCTGGGATTAAGCAGTTCAGTGTTTATCGGATCTGCCGCCGGATTTATTCTGGGATATGGCGCGATCAACGGTCTGGTGACCATCGTCAAAGCCACTCTGCCGCTGGCACTGTTTGCTCCTGAGGATTATGCACAGCGAACCGGTGTGCTGTTGATCCCTGCACAGCTGATGGCCGCGGTATCACCGTTTGCGTATGCGTGGCTGAACAAAGCATTAGGGATCATCGGAGCGATGTGGGTGTCGTTAGGATTAACGCTCATCATTGGCGGCCTGGCGGTGGGAATTGCTGCGAATCAAAAGCAAAATATCGCTCATGCACGGGCGGAAGGCGCAGCGCCGTAATACGGCTTTAAGCACGGCTGGCCGTGCTTATTTTAACCGCCCAACATGACCGGGCGCTGCACTTATCATCTGAATTCCCGTTTCAGCGTTTAATAGACACGGGATTCAGATGCCTCCCAACGATAAGAGCCGTTTTCAATTAACGAATCGCCCAGTTCCTGATATTCGAAATTGTAAAACTCTGCGCTTGCGCCATAACCAGAGTAGTCCACAACGGCGAGGCCAACGAATGCGCCGGTAAAGAACCCGCCATAACTTTGCAGCACATAATCATCTGAAAGGACGGCGGAATCTAATTTGACAGGAATTTCAGTAAATGTGATCCCATTAAAGCTATATTCATACGTATAAATTTCCTTGCGAACTTTCGTGCGGAACCAGACGTATTCAGTACCTTCCGGGATCTTGATGGCTTCATCTTTAAGATGTGACGTATATTTCCCGCGATTATTCTCACCGACTTCGATAACGGCACCATTAATTTCATTCCAGGTAATGAAAACAAAACTCCAGTGGCGATCGTTATAATAATTCGTTAACCCTGCCATTTGCTGATAATTAAAAGGATTAAATTTAACTTTAACGTGCGCATCAAAATAAAAGGCTTGCCAGCGTCGGGCAATAAGCGAGAGGTCATGTGTATTCGCTAATGAACCTTGGCCAATTAACGTCAGCTTTCCATAACCTGTGGTACCCATTTTTTCTGTGAACGGGACGCGGAGCGTATTCCAGTTAAGATCGAGTGTCGTTGTTTTAAATTCATCATATTGGCTATGATCTTTTGCGCTCTCGGTGTAAACGGCATCAGTTGGTCCCTCGACAAACGTTTTTCCACCGTGTCCCCCTTCAATACGTGGCCAGCCGTCTTTATCCCAATAAACTTTCTGGATAGACGTTTCTCTGCCAAGGGTCGACCAACCACGAGGATCGTAGACAGACTCACCAGGGCGATTCCACGGGCGAGCGCAGAGCGAGGCATAATACCATTCACCTTTGGGGGTTGAAACCAGCGAGCCATGTCCCTGCTTCTGAATATAACTGTCTGGCGTATCGACGTTAGTTAAGAATACGTCCCCTGGCGCTGTTTCAAAACTATGAGCATCCAGCGTTTTTGAACGGGAAACCACCTCCTGATGAGTAAATACTGTTCCCCCTTGCGCTGCGAAAAGATAATAATAGCCGTTCAGTTTGTAGAGATGTGGCCCCTCAACAAGCGCAACCGCAGTGCCGCGATAAATAGTACGTGCTGTTTGTGGTTTTAATTTCAGCGTGCGTGTATCAAGCTCAGTCAACGTGATGCCATCAAACGGGTGGTGGTATTCTCTATGGTCCCAGGTTTGTTGCACTAAATATTTACGACCATCGTCGTCATGGAAAAGTGAAGCATCAAATCCAACGCCATTCAGTTTAACGGGATCGGTCCATGGACCTCGAATATCTGTTGCGGTAGACAGATAATTTGTCATGTCTTTGAAGGCGCCCTCTGTGATTTTGACATCCGTATACACTAACCAGAATTTGCCATCCGCATAAGAGAGAGCCGGAGCCCAAATCCCTCCTGAAGAAGGATTTCCTTTCATATCTAAAAGAGTGGTTGTAGACAATGGAGCTGGAAGAAGATTCCAGTTTTCCAGGTCTTTTGATTCATGTAAACGAACACCCGGGAACCACTCAAACGTTGAGTTAGCAATATAGTAGGTATCCTCTACACGGATAATACTCGGGTCTGCATTAAATCCAGGTAAGATAGGGTTTTGAATAAGCGACATATCATTAGACCTTTTCTGAGAATTTTATTTTATATACTTACTGAGGTTTATAATTACGTTTCAAACTATACCCTTATCTCATCTAGCTGACGGTTGATGTCTGTGACATTTTCGTCGGAGATCGGATAGATTTGAATGACAATCATCGAAATAGCGGCTAACACGATTGGAATCCAAACGGCTGTAATAATTATTCCGTCGATCGCATTTATGCTTTGATGTGCACCCGTTTCGTTAAAGCCATAAGCAGCGAGTAACCAAAGTGGAATCGCACCGCCGATAGTAAAACCAATTTTGAAGAAGAGCCCCATAATTGCATTAATAATTGCGGCATTTCGTTTACCTGATTTTAATTCGCCATATGCAATAACTTCAGGGACCAGTGCCCACATAAATCCAGTCGCCGAACTCAAACCCCACTGTTTAATGAACGTTGCAATGTAAGCCAGCCAAAGTTCATCATGCATTCCATCGCGTGACCAAATGTAAGTTAATAGCTCACCAACAATGAACATGCCGAGAAAGATCTGGAAGAAACCTTTTTTACCAAAAATTTTCTTGAGTCTTGACCAAAAAATGGGGAATAGAATGCCTGGAATCGAGGCTACAAGGCCAATTGCTCCCATCCATTCTGAATGACCAACAACATACTGATTGAAAAAGCCATTAACTGTGTTCATGAAAAACATGAATGTAAAGGCCAACATGAAAAAGATACCGAGAATAATAAGTGGTCGATTGCTTTTAAGCTCCAGGAATAAATCTGTCGTTTTTACGTTGGCAGTTTGTTCTGCCGTCGCGACGACACGCTCTTTTGTGAATTTATAACAGATGAAAAGTGCCACCGCACCTAATAACATATAGATAGAATAAACACCAAACCAGGCATAATTAGCGGATGGATCGGTATAATTCCCCATATTGAGTTTGAGGCCAAAAAAACCCGTATCCTTGAGGCTTCGATCTTTTGGTGAGGCCATTTGTACAAACATGGGGAACAAAGTATAGACAAGAAGATTAGCACTATTGGCTAGCATCATGCGCGTGCTGGTAAGTTTATCAATAGACTCCGGGTCTCTTGTCAGTGAGGCATTAAGAGAACCATATGGAATATTGACAACTGAATAGACCAAATCCAATGCCAAATAAACAATAAATGCAAAAGGAACTGAACCTCTGATACCAGGAATGGGGGCGAAAAGTAAAGCCGACAAAATAACCAGTGGCACGCCTGCTCTTAAAAGCCAGGGCCGATATTTCCCGGCAAGAGAACTTCTTTTGTCAACATAAGTTCCGACCATTGGGTCCCAAAAAACATTTATGATTCGGACAAAAAGAAATATAAACCCTGCAGTGGCAGTACTGATTGTATTTACCGTCAGCATGTGAAGAGCAAGAAAACCGCCTATTGTACCGAACACAAGATTTTGCGCAAAGTCTCCCATGCCATAACCAATCCGCTCTCCCCGGGTTAATTTATGATATTCATCATGCCGATTTTGAAATATATTTTCACTCATTCTAATCAGATCTCCGCTTTCTTTTGTGAAGGTGACAGAGTTTCTGACACAGATGGTCCAATAGAATCCATTACGTTTTCAAATTAATTAATTATGTTTTTTTATTTCTGTGATCATCGATACAAATGTCATTTATAAGCCGCGTATTTGAAAAGGTGATTCGCAACGCTCAAAACCCCCTCCCTGGCATGAGAATAATCCCGTTAAAAAGATATTTTTTGTTACCTGAGTTTCCTGTAAAAAAGAGCCATGCACAGCTCACATTACATTTTATTGGTGACAGCCATTTTTGAGATATATATCACGTTTGAGTATTATCTTAACGCGAGAGTGAAATAACGTAATTGAGCAATGGGGCAGAAAAAAACAAGATACGGTACAGCTATTTATTTGCCGCAACCTAAATTAGGAAATGAATTTTGCAATCTTACTTCAATCAACCGGGTCACAAACGTATTGAAGGTCAAAAACAAAAAAGCCCGCAGTTACGCGGGCTTAGAGGTGTTTATTGCTTTTGTGTGCAGGCGACTGCCAGACGTTAAATCATTCCCACTCAATCGTCGCTGGCGGCTTCCCACTGATGTCGTACACGACACGGGAGATACCGCTCACTTCATTGATGATGCGGTTGGACACGCGGCCTAAGAAGTCATACGGCAGGTGCGCCCAGTGTGCAGTCATGAAGTCGATGGTTTCTACCGCACGCAGGGAAACAACCCAGTCGTACTTGCGGCCATCGCCCATCACGCCAACGGAACGTACTGGCAGGAAGACGGTGAACGCCTGGCTGACTTTGTTGTACAGATCGGCTTTATGGAGCTCTTCGATGAAGATAGCATCAGCACGACGCAGCAGGTCGCAGTACTCTTTCTTCACTTCGCCCAGCACACGCACGCCCAGACCTGGCCCCGGGAACGGGTGGCGGTACAGCATGTCGTACGGCAGACCCAGCTCAAGGCCAATCTTACGCACTTCGTCTTTGAACAGCTCACGCAGCGGCTCAACCAGACCCATCTTCATCTCTTTCGGCAGGCCGCCCACGTTGTGGTGAGACTTGATGACGTGCGCCTTGCCGGTGGCAGATGCGGCAGACTCGATCACATCAGGGTAAATCGTGCCCTGTGCCAGCCACTTCACGTCTTGCAGACGCAGCGCCTGCTCGTCAAACACTTCAACGAACACGCGGCCAATGATTTTACGCTTCGCTTCTGGATCGTTTTCACCCGCCAGTGCGGTCAGGAAACGCTCTTCACCTTCGACGTGAACGATGTTCAGGCCGAAATGATCACCAAACATATCCATCACCTGCTCAGCTTCGTTCAAGCGTAACAAGCCGTTATCCACGAAGACGCAGGTCAGATTTTTGCCGATAGCACGGTGAAGCAGCATCGCGGTCACGGAGGAGTCAACGCCACCGGACAGGCCAAGGATCACTTTATCGTCGCCAACCTGCTGACGGATACGCTCAATGGCGTCGTCGATGATTTTCGCTGGCGTCCATAAAGCTTCACACTGGCAGATGTCGCGAACAAAGCGGTCCAGCATGCGCATACCCTGACGGGTGTGGGTCACTTCCGGGTGGAACTGCACGCCGTAAAAGCGTTTTTCTTCGTTGGCCATAATGGCAAACGGGCAGGTTTCGGTGCTGGCAACGGTCACGAAGTCAGACGGAATGGCCGTGACTTTATCACCGTGGCTCATCCACACGTCCAGCAGCGGTTTACCGTCTGCGGTCAGTGAATCTTCGATTCCACGTACCAGCGCGCTATCGGTCAGTACTTCGACCTGTGCGTAACCGAATTCGCGCTCGTTAGAGGCTTCGACGTGGCCGCCAAGTTGCATCGCCATAGTCTGCATGCCGTAGCACACGCCAAACACCGGTACGCCTGCTTCGAACACATACTGCGGCGCGCGCGGGCTGTTGTCTTCGGTGGTGCTTTCCGGGCCGCCAGAAAGAATGATGCCGCTTGGGTTGAACTCACGGATCTGTGCTTCCGTCACGTCCCATGCCCACAGTTCACAATAAACGCCGAGTTCACGCACGCGACGTGCCACGAGCTGCGTGTATTGAGAGCCGAAGTCCAGAATAAGGATGCGATGTTTATGAATATTTTCCGTCATTGACGATAATTCCGAGGCAAGTGAAACAAAGCGCCCGGCATTGAGCCGGGCGCGGAAACTTATCAGGAGCCTAAACGGTAGTTCGGAGACTCTTTGGTGATCGTGACGTCGTGAACGTGACTTTCCTGGATGCCCGCACCGCTGATACGTACGAATTCCGCTTTAGTACGCAGCAGATCGATGGTACCACAGCCGGTCAGACCCATACAGGAACGCAGGCCGCCCATCTGCTGGTGGATAATCTCTTTCAGATGGCCTTTGTACGCCACGCGGCCTTCGATACCTTCCGGTACCAGTTTGTCAGCCGCGTTATCAGTCTGGAAGTAACGGTCAGAAGAACCTTTAGACATTGCACCCAGAGAACCCATACCGCGGTATGACTTATAAGAACGGCCCTGGAACAGTTCGATTTCACCTGGCGATTCTTCAGTACCGGCCAGCATAGAGCCGACCATTACCACAGCCGCACCGGCCGCGATGGCTTTTGCGATGTCGCCAGAGAAGCGGATACCGCCGTCGGCAATAACCGGAATACCGGTGCCTTCAAGCGCTTCTACCGCGTCAGAAACTGCGGTGATCTGCGGAACACCTACGCCCGTGACGATACGGGTAGTACAAATGGAGCCAGGACCGATACCGACTTTCACTGCGCTGCAGCCAGCTTCAGCCAGAGCACGCGCACCTGCACCCGTTGCCACGTTGCCGCCGATGATTTGCAGGTCAGGATATTTAGCACGGGTTTCACGAATACGTTGCAGAACGCCTTCGGAATGGCCGTGTGAGGAGTCAATCAGCAGGACATCAACGCCTGCGGCAACCAGCGCATCAACACGCTCTTCATTGCCTGCGCCTGCGCCAACCGCAGCACCAACACGCAGACGGCCATGCTCGTCCTTACAGGCGTTCGGTTTACGTTCTGCTTTCTGGAAGTCTTTCACGGTGATCATGCCGCGCAGATGGAAGCTGTCGTCAACAACCAGCGCTTTCTCAACGCGTTTTTCGTGCATTTTAGCCAGCACGACATCGCGCGTTTCGCCTTCACGCACGGTAACCAGGCGCTCTTTCGGCGTCATGTATACGCTGACTGGCTGAGACAGGTCGGTCACGAAACGTACGTCACGGCCGGTAATAATACCCACCAGTTCGTAATCTTCGGTGACAACCGGGTAGCCTGCAAAACCGTTACGTTCAGTCAGCGCTTTGACTTCCGCCAGCGTGGTGGTTGGCAAAACGCTCTGTGGGTCGGAGACAATACCGGATTCATGTTTTTTCACGCGGCGAACTTCTTCTGCCTGGCGTTCGATAGACATGTTTTTGTGAATAAAGCCGATGCCACCTTCCTGTGCCAGGGCGATCGCCAGGCGCGCTTCCGTCACGGTGTCCATTGCCGCAGAGAGCATAGGAATGTTCAGGCGAATGGTTTTAGTCAACTGCGTGCTGAGATCGGCAGTATTCGGCAGAACGGTAGAATGAGCGGGAACGAGGAGGACGTCGTCAAACGTCAGTGCTTCTTTGGCAATACGTAGCATGGGCAATATCTCTGACCTGGAGGGTTAAATATTGCCGTGGCATTATACAGAGCGTAACCGATTGCATCTACACTTTTTTATAAAAATGCTTGCGATCGTGTCTCATCGGGTTACTATCGACTGAATAACTTGCTGATTTAAAATTTGATCTCGCTCACATGTTATCCTCTCAAAGCCCCTCAATTTTTACCGTTAGCCGCCTCAATCAATCGGTTCGTTTACTGCTCGAGCAGGAAATGGGACAGGTTTGGATAAGCGGAGAGATTTCCAATTTCACACAGCCGTCATCCGGTCACTGGTATTTTACGCTTAAAGACGATAACGCTCAGGTACGCTGCGCGATGTTTCGCAACAGCAATCGTCGGGTCACCTTTCGACCCAAGCACGGCCAGCAGGTTCTGGTTCGCGCCAATATTACGCTGTACGAGCCGCGCGGTGATTATCAAATCATCGTTGAGAGCATGCAGCCCGCAGGCGAAGGGTTGTTGCAGCAAAAATATGAGCAGCTAAAAGCGAAGCTGTCAGCGGAAGGGTTGTTTGATCAGCAGTTCAAGAAACCACTGCCCTCGCCTGCGCACAGCGTCGGGGTGATTACGTCGAAAACTGGCGCTGCGCTGCATGATATTTTGCACGTTTTGAAGCGTCGTGACCCTTCCCTGCCCGTTATTATCTACCCGACAGCGGTTCAGGGTGACGATGCGCCGGGGCAGATCGTGCGGGCGATTCAGCTGGCAAACGCGCGCGCAGAGTGCGACGTATTAATCGTCGGACGCGGCGGCGGATCGCTTGAAGATCTCTGGAGCTTTAACGATGAGCGTGTCGCACGGGCGATTTTTGCCAGTCAGATACCCGTAGTGAGTGCCGTTGGGCATGAAACCGATGTCACTATCGCCGATTTTGTATCGGATATGCGGGCGCCCACGCCGTCGGCAGCGGCTGAGGTAGTCAGTCGAAATCAGCTGGAATTACTCCGCCAGATACAAAACGGGCAACAGCGCCTGGAAATGGCGATGGACTATTTTCTGGCCAATCGCACGCGCCGCTTTACTCAATTGCACCATCGGCTCCAGCAACAGCATCCACAACTGCGACTGGCACGCCAGCAAACCGTACTGGAACGCCTGCGTCAGCGCATGAATTTCGCGCTGGATAATCAGCTTAAACGCGCCGTTTCTCGCCAGCAGCGCATGACCCAGCGGCTGAATCAGCAAAATCCGCAGCCAAAAATCTTTCGGGCACAAACGCGTATTCAACAGCTGGAATATCGTCTTGCTGAGAACTTACGCGCTCGTTTGAGCAATACGCGAGAACGCTTTGGGAACGCCGTGACGCATCTCGAAGCCGTCAGTCCGCTCTCTACGCTGGCACGTGGCTACAGCGTGACCACAGCGACGGATGGCAAAGTGCTGAAGCAGACCAAACAGGTTAAAGCGGGAGACTTGATGACGACCCGCCTGGCCGATGGTTGGGTAGAAAGCGAAGTGAAAGGCGTCACGCCTGCCAAAAAAACACGCAAGAAAAAGCCGGTTTAAACCGGCTTAAACTCAACGCGTTTCTTCGAAATCAAACCGTGGCCGTGCTGGCAGAAATAATCGACCGCACCGCAGGCTTTTAACACCTGAAGAGGCTGATGGCACTCAGGGCAACGCGCCGCCAAAGCGATGTCTTTATCACACTCCGCGCAATGCGCCATCCCATTTTCAGGCTCAAGCGTCGCCTGACAGGCCGGACAGGTAATGGACATTTTGACTCCTCAAATGAATGTTAATTACAGGGCTATGTTAACACGGTGAAGTGAACAGCCGCTGTCATCCCTGCAAACATCCAACTCGCCCTAACTTTTTTCAGCACATCAAAAACAAAAAACCCGACAGAGTCGGGTTTTATCGCGCAATTACTTGCTTTTCTTAATGTGCTTAATCAAACGCTTACGCTTACGCATTTGGTTTGGCGTCAGAGTGTTGCGCTTATCTGCAAACGGGTTTTCCCCTTCCTTGAACTGAATTCGGATAGGCGTACCCATCACATCCAGCGATTTTCGGAAGTAGTTCATCAGGTAGCGTTTGTAGGAATCAGGCAGATCTTTTACCTGGTTACCATGGATAACCACAATTGGCGGGTTATAACCACCGGCGTGAGCATACTTCAGCTTCACACGACGACCGCGAACTAACGGCGGCTGATGGTCTTCAGAGGCCATGGTCATAATGCGAGTCAGCATCGCGGTGCTCTGACGGCGAGTCGAGCTATCGTAGGCTTCACGAACGGATTCGAACAGATTGCCAACACCACTGCCGTGCAGCGCAGAGATAAAGTGTATGCGAGCAAAGTCGATAAAGCCCAGACGGAAGTCCAGCATCTCTTTCACTTGCTCTCTCACGTCATTGCTCAAGCCATCCCACTTGTTGACGACGATGACGAGTGAGCGCCCACTATTGAGGATAAAGCCCAGCAGCGACAGATCCTGATCGGAGATACCTTCGCGCGCATCGATAACCAGCATGACCACGTTTGCATCTTCAATCGCCTGCAGGGTTTTGATAACGGAGAATTTTTCCACCACATCGGTGATTTTCCCACGTTTACGCACACCCGCAGTGTCAATCAGCACGTATTCGCGCTCGTCTCGCTGCATTGGAATATAAATGCTGTCGCGCGTTGTGCCTGGCATGTCATAAACAACCACGCGGTCTTCACCGAGAATACGGTTAGTTAGCGTTGACTTACCTACGTTTGGACGGCCCACAATCGCCAGTTTGATCGGCAGATCCTGTGGGTTAAAGTCATCAACAGGCTCTTCTTTGCCTTCTGCGGCTTCTTCGAATTGCGCCCAGTATGCGGCGTCTTCGTCAATTTCTTCTGGTGGATTGATTTCATCAACCCACGGCATCAGAACGGTTTCCAGCAGGCTGGTGACGCCGCGACCATGAGAAGCCGCAATCGGATAGATTTCTCCCAGGCCCAAAGCCCAGAAATCTGCGACGGCTTGATCGGCATCAATACCGTCAGTTTTGTTCGCCACCAGGAAGGTTGGCTTTTCGCGAGAACGCAGATGTTTAGCGATAGCCGTATCAGCTGGCATCAGCCCCGCACGGGCATCGACCATAAACAGCACAATGTCTGCTTCTTCGATTGCCAGCAGAGATTGTTCAGCCATACGCGTTTCCACGCCGTCTTCTGTACCATCAATACCGCCGGTATCAATGCAGATAAACTCTCGTCCTTCCACTTCAGCACGACCGTACTTACGGTCACGAGTCAGCCCCGGGAAATCCGCAACCAGCGCATCACGGGTGCGTGTTAAACGGTTAAAAAGAGTGGATTTTCCAACGTTCGGGCGCCCGACAAGCGCGACCACAGGTACCATGTTTGAAGCCTCATAAAATTCAAAATAACGCCGTATTCACGACGTCTATAAAAACAGTAAAACGGCTCCTGAGTTAACAGGAGCCGTTTATTATACTACAAACGCTACGATTAACGCGTGATTGCGTACAGCGTTCCGTCTTTTGCCTGGATCAGCAGTTTGCCATCAGCAACAACTGGGTCGGTCAGGAAACCTGAACTATCCACTTTATCCTGAGCAACAAAACGACCCGTTTCGGGATCAATCCAGTGCATATAACCTTCGCTATCACCCACGACCAGGCTGCCATTATACAGCGCCGGAGCGGTCAACAGACGGTGTAACAGATCGCTTTGCGTCCACAGCGTCACGCCGCCATCGGTATTTAACGCCAGCAGACGATCGTTCTGGTCAACCAGATAAATACGATTGCCTTCAACGACGAAATCATTCACTGAACCCAGTTCACGTTTCCACATGACCTGGCCGCTGCGTAAATCCAGCGCAGTCAGGTTACCGTTATAAGCCAGCGCATAAACCGTATTGTCGACGATTACCGGAGTAGTATCGACATCGCTCAGACGGTCGATTTCAGTCGGCCCTGTAGCCTGAGAAATACGCTGCTGCCAAATCAACTGGCCTTGCTGCATCAGTACGGCGCTCACGCGGCCATTATCACCACCCACGATTGCTGCGCCAAAAGCGGTAGCCGGTGCAGATTCACCGCGCAGAGAAAGTGATGGCATGTCCAGGTTAACGGTCCATTTCACAGCACCGTCTGCTTCGTTCAACGCCTGCAACTGACCGTTACTGGTGTGGATCAACACGACGCCGTCGCTCACAACAGGACGTGACAGCGCTTCACCTGCTACGCGAGATTGCCACGCGATGGAACCGTCGCTGGTGTTGAGCGCATAAACCTGAGCTTTTTCACTACCGATATAAACGTGTCCGCCGGAAACGGTCACGCCACCCGAGAGCAGCGCAGGTGCACGGGAGAACCAACCGTCTTTCTCGGCCAGATTTACAGACCAGACTTCTTTACCGTCATCCGCATTAAACGCGCGAACGGTGCCTTTGCGATCAGCTGCATAAACAACGCTGTCAGCAAATGCCGGATGAAGGTTGGAATAGAAATCACCAATACCGCTACCCACGGAAGAACTCCACGCGGTAGAAGGGGTAAACTGGTTTTCAACCGTTGGCAACGGGGACATTTTTACAACATCTTCTTCGCCACTGAACAGTGAACAGCCACTCAATAACGTAACGGAAAGCAGTCCTGGCAGAAGTAATTTACGCAATTGCATCGGGTCCCTCTCAGACGGACAAATTATTTATTTTCATCTGCATCATTTCGCTCAGCGCAGGTGAGGCGTTACTTTTCACGCCTGATTCCCACGCGCTGCGCGCGCCTTGTTTGTCGCCTTTGCTCAGCAGAGCTTCACCGCGCAGGTCAGCTACAATGGCTGCAAAACCTTCGCCTTTAATGGTGTCGAGCGTTTTCAACGCATCGTCAGCCTTTTTCTGCTGAACCTGAATACGGGCGAGACGCAGATTGATCACCGCTTTCAGATTATCATCGCTCGTCGCAGAGAGACCCTGCTGGAGCTGCGCAGCCGCTTTATCCAGTTCGTTCTTATCAACGAATTGTTGAGCAACTTCAAGCGACGCAAGTGCGCCGTAGATGTTTTTATTGTCAGCAGCGAATTTTTCAGCAGCCGTCAGCGTTTGGGGCTGATCGGCGCGAATTGCGCTAACGGTATTTTCGTAAGCCAGGGAAGCGCCACGCGCGGAATCAGCCTGATGGCTGTTCCAGTAACGCCAGCCCATCAGCGCGCCCACACCTAAAATTACACCAACAGCCAGGGCTTTGCCGTTTTCAGCAAAAAAGCGTTTAACCGCATCAACCTGGTCGTTTTCGTTCTCGTACATTTCCACGCCGTTCTTCCCCTTAGCCCAGTAAAGTGCGCAAGTGCGCCGCAACGCCATCCTGCGTTACCGTTGTTTGCTCACCAGAGCGCAGGTCTTTCACCACGACTTCACCAGCGGCCACTTCGGACTCACCCAGTACCAGTGCAACACTTGCGCCCCATTTATCAGCACGGGCAAACTGTTTTTTAAAGTTGCCACCACCGTGGTTGGTCATCAGCTTAACGCCCGGTAGCGCATCGCGCACACGTTCGGCAAACTGCATAGCCGCAGACTGCGTGTCTGCACCTGAAGCGACCAGGTATATATCGACAACGGATTCTGCTTTAAATTCCGGATTAACCGCCTGAACCAGCAAAACAAGTCGCTCGAGTCCCATCGCGAAGCCTACGGCCGGCGCAGCGCGTCCACCAAGCTGCTCTACCAGACCGTCATAACGCCCCCCGGCACAGACCGTACCTTGTGATCCAAGACTGGTGGTGACCCACTCAAACACGGTGCGGTTGTAGTAATCCAGACCGCGCACCAGACGCTGGTTCACGGTATAAGCGATACCTGCAGCCTCAAGCAACTTGCACAGACCCGCGAAATGCTCGCGCGACTCTTCATCCAGATAATCACCCAGCGCAGGGGCATCGTTCAGAAGCGCCTGAACATCCTGATTTTTGGAATCAAGAACGCGCAGCGGGTTGCTGTACATACGACGCTGACAGTCTTCGTCCAGCTTGTCTTTATGTTGTTCGAGGAAAGCAACCAGTGCATCACGGTAGTTCGCACGCGCTTCCAGGGAGCCGATAGAGTTCAACTCCAGCGCAACGTGCTGAGAAATCCCCAGCTCGCGCCACCAGCGCGCAGTCAACATGATGAGTTCAGCATCGATGTCCGGGCCTTGCAGACCGAACACTTCGACACCCAACTGGTTAAACTGGCGATAACGACCTTTTTGTGGACGTTCGTGACGGAACATCGGGCCGATATACCAGAGGCGCTGCTCCTGATTGTACAGAAGACCATGTTCGATGCCGGCACGAACGCAGCCCGCCGTTCCTTCAGGACGCAGCGTCAGGCTATCGCCATTGCGGTCTTCGAAGGTGTACATCTCTTTTTCAACGACGTCGGTGACTTCACCGATCGCGCGTTTGAACAACGGGGTCTGCTCTACAATCGGCAAACGGATTTCGCTATAACCGTAGCTGCCGAGCACCTGTTTCAGGGTGCCTTCAATGCGCTGCCAGATGGCGGTTTCGCCAGGCAGATAATCGTTCATGCCGCGAATGGCTTGAATGTTTTTTGCCACGTTTATTCTCTTTCTATATACAAAAAAGAACCCTTAGAATGGGTTCAATCATACATGGGAAGCACTGGCTTCCCATCACGTTATTTTTCAATCTGCTGAATGCTGATACGCTGCGCTTCATCCAGGATCGTCGCTTTTGCACGGATGCGGGCTTCAAGCTGATCGATCATGTCGTTATTATCCAGACGGTCCTTGCGGACACCATCTTCGTAAAGACCACTTTTCTTATTGCCGCCCGTCACCCCAAGGGTAGACACCAGCGCTTCGCCAGGACCGTTGACGACGCAGCCGATAATAGACACATCCATTGGCGTAATAAGATCTTCAAGGCGTTGCTCCAGCGCATTCACAGTACCGATAACGTCAAACTCCTGACGTGAACAGGTTGGACACGCGATAAAGTTGATGCCACGGGCGCGAATGCGCAGTGATTTCAATATATCGAAACCGACTTTGATCTCTTCGATCGGATCTGCTGCCAGGGAGACGCGCAAAGTGTCGCCGATCCCTTCAGAAAGCAACAGCCCCAGGCCAATGGCCGACTTGACGGAACCGCTGCGCAAACCGCCGGCTTCAGTGATCCCAAGATGCAGAGGCTGTTCAATCTGTTTTGCCAGCAACCGATAGGACTCAACCGCCAGAAAAACATCAGACGCTTTAACGCTCACTTTGAACTGATCAAAGTTAAGACGATCGAGATGATCGACATGGCGCATAGCTGATTCCAGCAGTGCTTGAGGCGTCGGTTCGCCGTATTTTTCCTGCAGATCTTTTTCCAGCGATCCGGCATTGACGCCGATGCGAATAGGAATATTTTTATCGCGAGCACAATCAACTACCGCGCGGATACGCTCTTCGCTGCCGATGTTACCCGGATTAATGCGCAGGCAATCAACGCCATATTCCGCCACTTTAAGCGCAATACGGTAGTCGAAGTGGATATCAGCAACCAGCGGAACATTGACCTGCTGCTTAATGAGTTTGAATGCTTCAGCGGCATCCATTGTCGGCACGGAAATACGAACGATATCCGCACCCACACGCTCTAATGCTTTGATTTGATTGACTGTCGCAGCAACATCCGTGGTGCGGGTGTTGGTCATAGACTGAACGGCGATAGGTGCGCCATCGCCAATCGGCACATTCCCAACGTAAATCCGTTTGGATTTTCTACGTTGAATCGGAGCCTGGTTATGCATGAAAAGTCTCCCGCGTTACTCGCCTGTTACTGTGCTGCTGATTGTTCGGCATTAACGGTAAGACGCGCAACCTGGTTAGTTCTGATAAAACGGCTCAGATCGACAGGTTTGCCTTGATACTGGATCTGTACCGCAGACGGAGCGCCGATTTTAAGCTTATACGGGGCCTGACCCGCTAGATTTAACGTGCCATCCTTACGCTGCAGACCGCTAAACAACTTTTTACCTGTCGCGTCTGTCACTTCGAGCCAGCAGTCGGCAGAGAAGTTCATGACCAGCGCATTCGGGTCGGCAGTCGTTGCAGCAATACCAGCCTGATCGGTTGGCAGCGGCTGAGCAACGTTTGCATTAGCAGTCGTCGCAGGTGTCGTCACGGGAGCGGTATCAACATTCGCCTGAGAAGGCGAAACCACTGCGTTTTGTGCAGCAGTCTGATCTGATGTGGTAAGAGGTGCAGGAGTCTGGACGGGTTCAACGGTCTGTGAATCAACCTCAGCAGTTTGCGGTTCGCTGGACGCTGCAGAGTTGGCGGTGTTTAACGGCACGCTTTGCGCGCCGTCGTTACCGGAATTACTCAGTGCCGCCGAAGACTGATCGGCCATTGTGGTGATCTCTTCCTGCTGCGCTTTGTGGTTTTGCCACCACCAGGCGCCGGTCAGGCCGATAACCACAAACAGAACCAGCCAGGTGAAACTCATCAACCAGCCGTCGCGTTTTTTACGACGCTTGCCCAGAGAGAAAGTCTGCATCGGAGCGACTTTCGCCGCGCGAACCGGTGCATGCTTTTCCATCATCGGCAACAGTTCTTCTTCGGGGATATGCACCAGTTTTGCATAAGAGCGGATGTAACCACGCAGAAACGTTGAAGCGAGATCGGCGGGTGCCTTATCTTCTTCAATATCGCGAACCGTGGAAACCTTCAGGCACAAGCGTTCTGCAACAGCTTGCTGGCTGAGTCCGAGTTGTTCACGGGCGTTGCGAAGACGAACGCCAGTGGAGAGTGCTTCATTTTTGTCGTGAGTGGCTTCAGTATTCATTCGCTACAACTACTGGTACGTGTAAATTAGGATTCAGGTGCCGGTCAGTCACAATGCCACCCGCACCGCGAAACTTCTGGTCAATT
>Ga0308165_1002417_pt1 | contig 22354 bp, 18 predicted proteins | sample PhyWR2_FD_201032 | JGI IMG/M metagenome (GOLD analysis project Ga0308165, IMG submission 201032) | Phyllosphere microbial communities from UC Gill Tract Community Farm, Albany, California, United States - DLSLW.R2 | ecosystem: Host-associated > Plants > Phyllosphere > Unclassified | place: USA... | reverse complement strand
CGTGTTCCTTGCCATCGACATGTTCCTGTTCTTCTTCTTCTGGGAGATGATGCTGGTGCCGATGTACTTCCTGATCGCGCTGTGGGGCCACAAGGCCTCTGACGGTAAAACGCGTATCACGGCGGCAACCAAGTTCTTCATCTATACCCAGGCGAGCGGTCTGGTGATGTTGATTGCCATCCTGGCGCTGGTGTTCGTGCACTATAACGCGACCGGTGTCTGGACCTTCAACTATCAGGACCTGCTGAAAACGCCAATGTCGCACGGCGTGGAATACCTGCTGATGCTGGGCTTCTTCATCGCCTTTGCGGTGAAAATGCCGGTGGTTCCGCTGCACGGCTGGCTGCCGGATGCGCACTCCCAGGCACCAACGGCGGGTTCCGTTGACCTGGCAGGCATCTTGCTGAAAACCGCAGCCTACGGTCTGCTGCGCTTTGCGCTGCCGCTGTTCCCGAACGCGTCCGCAGAGTTTGCGCCGATTGCCATGTGGCTCGGTGTGATCGGTATCTTCTACGGTGCCTGGATGGCCTTCACGCAGTACGACATCAAACGTCTGATCGCGTACACCTCCGTCTCGCACATGGGCTTCGTGCTGATTGCCATCTACACCGGCAGCCAGCTGGCGTACCAGGGCGCAATCATTCAGATGATCGCGCACGGTCTGTCGGCGGCAGGTCTCTTCATCCTGTGCGGCCAGCTGTACGAACGTCTGCATACTCGTGATATGCGTCAGATGGGTGGACTGTGGAGCAAAATCAAATGGCTGCCAGCGATGTCGATGTTCTTCGCTGTGGCCACGCTGGGGATGCCGGGTACCGGTAACTTCGTTGGCGAATTTATGATCCTGTTCGGCAGCTTTAAAGTGGTGCCGGTCATTACGGTGGTATCAACCTTCGGTCTGGTATTCGCGTCCGTTTACTCTCTGGCGATGCTGCATCGCGCCTACTTCGGTAAAGCGAAGAGCGAAATCGCAGCAAAAGAGCTGCCGGGGATGTCACTGCGCGAGCTGTTTATCATTCTGTTGCTGGTTGTGCTTCTGGTACTGCTTGGCTTCTATCCGCAGCCGATTCTGGATACCTCGCATTCCGCGATGGGCAATATCCAGCAGTGGTTTGTTAATTCTGCTTCTACTACAAGGCCGTAAATCGCCATGACTTTAACTCCACAACACCTGATTGCGCTGCTACCGCTGCTGATCGTCGGATTGACGGTGGTGGTAGTGATGCTCTCCATTGCGTGGCGACGCAATCACTTCCTGAATGCCACGCTGTCGGTTCTGGGCCTTAACGCCGCACTGGTCTCCCTCTGGTTTGTTGGCCAGGCGGGGGCGATGGACGTGACGCCGCTGATGCGCGTCGACGGCTTTGCCATGCTCTACACCGGGCTGGTTCTGCTGGCGAGCCTCGCGACCTGTACCTTTGCCTACCCGTGGCTGGAAGGGTACTACGACAATAAAGAAGAGTTTTACCTGCTGGTTCTGATTGCCGCACTGGGCGGCATTCTGCTGGCGAATGCTAACCATCTGGCAGCGCTGTTCCTCGGTATTGAGCTGATCTCTCTGCCGCTGTTCGGCCTGATTGGTTACGCCTTCCGCCAGAAACGCTCTCTGGAAGCGAGTATCAAGTATACGATCCTGTCTGCTGCTGCATCGTCCTTCCTGCTGTTTGGTATTGCGCTGGTCTATGCTCAGTCCGGTAACCTCTCGTTCATTGCCCTCGGCAAGAGCCTTGGCGACGGTATGCTGCATGAACCGCTGCTGCTGGCGGGTCTGGGCATGATGATCGTCGGTCTGGGCTTTAAACTGTCGCTGGTACCGTTCCATCTGTGGACGCCAGACGTTTACCAGGGGGCGCCAGCACCGGTCTCCACCTTCCTGGCGACGGCGAGCAAAATCGCTATCTTTGGCGTGGTGATGCGTCTGTTCCTGTACGCACCGGTTGGCGAAAGCGAAGCCGTCCGCGTAGTGCTGGGCATTATCGCCTTCGTGTCGATTATCTTCGGTAACCTGATGGCGCTGAGCCAGACCAACATTAAGCGTCTGCTCGGTTACTCCTCCATCTCACACCTGGGCTACCTGATGGTGGCGCTGATCGCACTGCAGAGCGGCCAGATGTCGATGGAGTCCGTCGGTGTTTACCTGGCCGGTTATCTGTTCAGCAGCCTCGGCGCGTTCGGCGTGGTGAGCCTGATGTCCAGCCCGTACCGTGGCCCGGATGCCGACTCTCTGTACTCTTACCGTGGCCTGTTCTGGCACCGTCCAATCCTGTCGGCAGTGATGACCGTGATGATGCTGTCGCTGGCGGGTATCCCGATGACGCTCGGCTTTATCGGTAAGTTCTACATCCTGGCCGTTGGTGTGCAGGCGAACCTGTGGTGGCTGACCGGGGCAGTGGTTGTCGGTTCCGCGATCGGTTTGTACTACTACCTGCGCGTTGCGGTGAGCCTGTATCTGAATGCGCCGCAGCAGCTTAACCGCGATGCACCGACCAACTGGCAGTACAGCGCAGGCGGGATTGTGGTGCTGATTTCAGCCCTGCTGGTACTGATCTTCGGTATCTATCCGCAGCCGCTGATAAGCCTCGTGCAGCACGCGATGCCGCTGATGTAAAAAACAAAAACCCGCCTCGGCGGGTTTTTTTTTGTATCCTCTCCCCGTGGGAGAGGTGAGGGCTCCAGCCCGCACTGAACTTACGCCAGCTGCTTACGGCTGATCAACGGCCCATCAATCTGCTTTGTTGCCCGCTCCAGCACTTCCTCAATCACCGATGACAGCTCGTTCAGCTCAAACTTCGCCACGTAGCCATCGGCCTTCACCTTGCGGATATGATCTTCGTTGGCATTACCGGAAAGGGAAGAGTGGATCACCACCGGAATGGCTTTCAGGATCTCATCGCTTTTGATTTTACGCGTCAGGGTAAAACCGTCCATTTCAGGCATTTCGAGGTCGGTCAGCACCAGCGCAATCTTGTCGGTGATCGGCACTCCTTCTGCCTGCGCCTGTGCGGCCAGTACGCCGATCTTCTCCCACGCCTCTTTGCCGGTAATGTGCATCAGCGCCGGGATCTCCATCGCCTGCAGCCCTTTTTCCAGCATTGAGCGTGCCACTTTTGAGTCTTCAGCCACAATCGCGACCGCACCCGGTTTGATGTTGAATTTCGGGGTGTTCAGGTTGTTGGCGTGCAGATCGTGGTTGGCGGGCGTGATGTCGTACAGGATCTGTTCCACGTCCAGCACCATGGCCAGATCGTTGGTGTCGGTCTTCTCGTCGAGGCAGGCGATGCTGGTGATATAGCGTCCGCTGACGGCGGTTTCTGCCGCGTGCACCTGCTTCCAGTCCAGACGCATAATATTCTCGACCGACTCCACCGCAAAGGCCTGCACGCTGCGGGCATACTCGGTGATCAGCAGAATATTCAGCCCGGTCGTCGGTTTACAGCCCGCTACCGCTGCCAGATCGATAACCGGGATCACCTGGTCACGAATATTCACCATCCCCATCAACGGCGACTTCATGCCCGCCGGTTTGGTGAAGGTGGGCATCGGCACAATCTCGCGAAGCTTAAAGACGTTGATGCCGAACAGCTCAGATTTGTTGTCATTCATTGAGGTGCCGAGACGGAACAGCAACAGCTCAAAACGGTTCGACAGGGTGAGATTTGCCCTGTCATCAATGTCTTTCTGGAAATTATCCATGTTTTTCCTCATGTGAAAATGCCGACCTGCTGATCGTTATCGGCAGTGATGAGGAAAAATCGAGCGTTAAACGCGAACCTGGGTGAAATCGTGCGCCAGCTCGCAGTTGGCAAACACGGCGCGGCACTCCGCCAGCAGCATGGCGCAGCCCTGAGCGTCATAGCGCGAGCTGACGTGGGTGACGACCAGCTTTTTGACCTGCGCATCGTGGGCAAGCCCAGCCGCCTGACGCGTCGAGCTGTGGCCCCGGCTGTTGGCATTCTCCTCCATTGCCGTTTCAAGCGTCGCCTCATGCACCAGCAGATCCACGCCCTGCGCCAGCGTTCGCGCAGCGTCACAGGGGGCGGTATCACCAAAAATCGCCAGTTTTTTACCGGGGCGTGGGGGAGAGAGATAATCCGCACCGTTAATCACCCGGCCATCTTGCAGGGTGACGCTTTCCCCTCGTTTCAGCAGCTGGTACAGCGGCCCGGAAGGAACGCCTGCAGCGGCAAGCGCTGCGCCATTCAGCGCGCCAGGTTTATCGTGCTCTTCAATGCGAAAGCCGTAACATTCGACGGGATGATTCAGTGCGGCGGCGGTCACCGTCCAGGCATCGTCACTGAACACCACCCCTTCGCGTATCTCGATAATCTCCAGTGGATAGTCGGTCCACGAGCCGCTCAGGCGCAGGCTGGTTTCGACGAACTCGCGGATCCCGGCCGGGCCATAAATTGTCAGCGGGTGAACGTTCCCGGCCATCGAGCGGCTGCACAGCAGCCCCGGCAGGCCAAAAAGATGATCGCCATGCAGGTGGGTAATGAAAATTTTATCCAGCTTGCCAGGATGACTGGCGGTGCGCAGCATCTGATGCTGGGTACCTTCCCCGCAGTCAAACAGCCACAGCCCGCCGCGGGTCGGGTGCTGCAAATCAAGCAACATTGACGTAACATTGCGTGCACGGGTCGGCACGCCAGCGGATGTTCCCAAAAACAGCAATTCCATAGTGCATTGGCCTCTGTGCCGGACGCGAAAAGTCATGAGTATAACGGCTACCCGCCGATAAGGAGATAGCGATGATTCAGTGGCAAGACCTGCACCACAGCGAACTGACCGTTCCCGGACTGTACGCCTTACTTCAACTTCGCTGCGAAGTCTTCGTGGTCGAGCAGACCTGCCCCTATCAGGATATCGACGGTGACGACCTGATCGGTGAGAACCGGCATATCCTCGGCTGGAAAGATAACCAGCTGGTGGCGTATGCGAGGATTCTGAAAAGCGACGATGATTTTTCGCCGGTGGTGATTGGCCGGGTGATTATCAGCGGGCAGGCGCGGGGTGAAAAGCTGGGATACGCGCTGTTGGAGCAGACCCTGAAATCGTGCGAAAAACACTGGCCGGACAAAGCGTTATACCTCGGCGCACAGGCGCATTTACAGCCGTTTTATGCCCGCTTTGGCTTTGCGCCGGTCACTGAAATCTATGACGAAGATGGCATCCCGCATATCGGAATGGCGAAAGAAGCGTAGCGGACGGCGCAGGCGAAATCGGCAGGCATTGTCTATAGTTAGCGGACTGATGCAACCACATGGAGAAAACTATGTCCTTCCAATCCTCGGAAACGCATGTTGATGATGATCTGACGCTGTTAAGTGAAACGCTGGAAGAAGTCCTCCGTTCTTCAGGCGACCCGGCCGATCAAAAGTACATTGAGCTTAAGGCGCGTGCCGAACAGGCGCTGCACGATGTGAAGACGCGCGTGAGCCAGGCGTCTGACACCTATTACTATCGGGCCAAAAAAGCGGTCTACCGCGCGGACGACTATGTTCGTGAAAAACCCTGGCAGGGCATAGGGGTAGGCGCTGCCGCCGGTCTGGTTCTGGGTATTCTGCTCGCCCGTCGTTAATCTGCATGTCACCTTCTCCCTGCCAAAACGTGGGTACTGCTTTTTAAGGCCAGTACCCCGTATAATGTGTGGTTTTGAGCGGGGAGAGGTTCACGTGCATTCGATTTCCATCGCGCTGGAAGGCCTTGCCGGACAGCTGGCAGCCGCGTTTCCCGACGCACCAGGCCTGCATCATCTTGATGTCTCTTTCGCGCTTAACGATGCGTTCGATCCTCTCGCCTGGCTGAATGCCCAGGTCAGCTACCCGCAATTTTACTGGCAACAGCGTAACGGCGATGAAGAGTATGCCGCGCTGGGGGCAGTTAACCGCTTTACGTCTTTATCCGCTGCCCGCCAGTTCTTACAGCACTTCCCCCATCATCCCGATACCCGCGTCGTCGGCGTGAATGCGTTCGCCCCCCAACAGGGCGATCTGTTTTTACCGCGCCTGCTGTGGCAGCGCTGCGGCGGGATCGCCACGCTGCGCCTGCAGCTCTGGAGCGACACTTCGCTTAGCGATGACGCACAGCGTGCGCGCGATTTTCTGCAGACGCTACGTGACATCATGCCGATTGCGCCGCTCTGCCAGCAGGTAGTGAGTGAAACGCACCGGCCCGACAAAACCGGCTGGATGAATCTCATAACCCGGGCGACAGAGGCGATTGCGCAGGGCGAGTTCGATAAAGTGGTGCTGGCCCGGGCCACGGATCTGCAGTTTGACGGTGGGGTGAATCCGGCCGCACTGATGGCAGCCAGCCGTCAGGTTAATTTTCAGTGCTACCACTTTTTGATGTGCAGCGATGCCGATAACGCGTTTCTGGGTTCATCCCCGGAACGACTGTGGCGGCGGCGGGGTTCGCTGCTGCGCACCGAAGCGCTGGCCGGCACGGTCGCCAGCCATCACGACGACGCGCACGCCGCCCGGCTGGGTCACTGGCTGATGAACGACGACAAGAACCAGCGTGAAAACATGCTGGTGGTAGAGGATATTTGCCAGCGCCTGCAGCGCGACAGCGGCGTGCTGGATGTGCTCCCGCCGCAAATTGTGCGCCTGCGTAAGGTCCAGCATTTGCGTCGCTGCATCTGGACGGCGCTGCAACAGCCCGACGATGAACAGTGCCTGATGCTGCTGCAGCCGACGGCGGCGGTGGCCGGTCTGCCGCGTCAAGCGGCGTGGGATTTTATCGCCCGCAATGAACCGTTCGACCGGGAGGGGTATGCCGGGTCGGCAGGCTATCTTTCGCTGGCGCAGAGTGAATTCTGCGTGGCGCTGCGCTCGGCCCGGGTGCGAGAAACCGGTGTACGCCTGTACGCCGGGGCAGGGATCGTCAGCGGTTCCGATCCCGAGCAGGAGTGGCAGGAGATCGAAAATAAGGCCGCCGGACTGCGCACTCTCCTCCTAAAGGATTAATACTGAGTCGTCCTTTCCCGATTCATATCAAAATTACATCTTTTTCTATTATTTATACTTAGTCGCAATATTGATACCGGACAATTCCATGTCAGTGAGTTCTTTTAACCGACGCTGGGCGGCGGTGATCCTTGAAGCCCTGACCCGCCACGGCGTCAGGCATATTTGCATCGCACCGGGTTCGCGCTCAACGCCGCTGACGCTGGCCGCCGCTGAAAACCGCGCTTTTATTCATCACACCCATTTTGATGAACGCGGTCTCGGCCACCTGGCGCTTGGGCTGGCAAAAGCCAGCAATGCGCCGGTGGCGGTGATTGTGACCTCGGGCACCGCGGTGGCGAATCTTTATCCGGCGCTGATTGAAGCCGGGTTGACCTGCGAAAAGCTGGTGCTGCTGACCGCGGATCGCCCGCCGGAGCTGATTGACTGCGGTGCTAACCAGGCCATCCGTCAGCCGGGTATCTTTGCCTCACATCCTTCCGACACGCTTTCGCTGCCGCGACCAACCCGCGATATCCCCGCCCGTTGGCTGGTGTCGACGGTGGATAACGCGCTTTCTGCCCTGCGCGCCGGGGCACTGCACATCAACTGTCCGTTTGCCGAGCCGCTGTATGGCGAAATGGATGATGCCGATCTTGACTGGCATCAGGCGCTGGGCGACTGGTGGCAGAGTGATAAACCCTGGCTTCGGACGCCGGTTAAGCTTGAAAGCCCGAAACAGCGCGACTGGTTCTTCTGGCGGCAGAAGCGCGGCGTGGTGGTGGCTGGCAGAATGAGCGCTGCCGAAGGCAAGCTGGCGGCAGAGTGGGCGCAAACCCTGGGCTGGCCGCTGATTGGCGATGTGCTCTCCCAGACCGGGCAGCCGCTGCCCTGTGCCGACCTGTGGCTGGGTAATGCAAAAGCGACAACCGAATTGCAGGATGCGCAGATTGTGATTCAGCTTGGTGCCAGCCTGACCGGTAAACGGCTCCTGCAGTGGCAGGCCAGCTGTACCCCGGAAGAGTACTGGCTGGTAGATACGCAGGAAGGGCGGTTGGATCCAGCGCATCATCGCGGTCGCCGGCTGATTTCGACCGTTGCCGACTGGCTGGAACAGCACCCGGCAGAGAGGCGCGCCCCGTGGGCCACGGCGATCCCCGCGCTTTCTCGTCAGGCGTGGCAACTCACCGCAGAACACAGCGAAGACTTCGGTGAAGCGCAGCTGGCGCACCATATTCGTCGCTATCTGCCCGAGCAGGGGCAGCTGTTTGTTGGCAACAGCCTGGTGGTACGGCTGATTGATGCTCTTTCCCGGCTCCCGGCGGGTTATCCGGTCTTCAGCAACCGGGGAGCCAGCGGCATTGATGGCCTGATCTCGACCGCCGCCGGCGTCCAGCGCGCCAACGCCCGCCCGACGCTGGCCATCGTCGGCGATCTGTCGGCCTTGTACGACCTTAACGCGCTGGCGCTGCTGCGACAGACCTCTGCGCCGTTTGTGCTGATGGTTGTCAACAATAACGGCGGGCAGATTTTCTCCCTGCTGCCGACCCCGCAGAGCGAGCGCGAGCGCTTTTATCTGATGCCGCAAAACGTGCAGTTTGAACACGCGGCGGCGATGTTCAGCCTGCGCTATCAGCGTCCGCAAAGCTGGGCGGAGCTGGAGAGCGCGCTGAAGGCGGCGTGGAGCAAGCCGAGAACCACGCTGATCGAAGTGGTGGTTAACGACAGCGACGGGGCGCAGATGCTGCAAAACCTGCTGGCGCAGGTCAGCCACCTATGATCCTCGCAGGCGAACCGCTGGCAGGCAGTGTGGAACAGCCCTGGCTGGTATTCCTGCACGGTTTTTCCGGCGATCGCCGCGAATGGCAGCAGGTCGGTGAGGGCTTTGACGCCTGGCCCCGGCTGTATCTGGATCTGCCGGGTCACGGCGATTCGGCGTACATCGCCGTGAATGATTTCCCCGCAGTCAATGCGCTGCTAAATGCTACCCTTATTAGTTACAACATACTTAAATACTGGCTGGTGGGGTACTCCCTCGGCGGCCGTATTGCCCTGTATCACGCCTGCCAGCGCCCGGATGGGCTACTGGGGCTGATCGTCGAAGGGGCACATCCGGGGCTCGGCGATGACAATCAACGCATAAACCGACGGGCCTCTGACGGCCGCTGGGCGGCCCGCTTCTGCCATGAGCCCCTTGAGGCGGTGTTTGCCGACTGGTATCAGCAGCCCGTATTTGCTCCTTTAACGGATGAACAACGTCAGCAGCTGGTCGCGCTGCGCAGCCGCAATAACGGCGTAACGCTTGCCGCTATGCTGCAGGCCACCTCGCTGGCTGAACAACCCGATTTACGGCCTGCACTCGCTGAGTGCGCGGTCCCGTTTTACTTTCTTTATGGCGAGCGTGACGACAAGTTCAGGTGTATCGCGCGTGAACTTGCTGCCATTTGCCATGAAATTCCGCATGCCGGACATAACGCCCACCGGGAAAACCCCGGTGCGGTGGCCGAGCGTCTGGCTCAGATACTCCGTCTTCCCATTAAGGACACTCTATGATCTACCCTGATGAAAACATGCTGTACGCCCCGGTGGAATGGCAGGACTGTTCCGAAGGTTATTCCGACATTCGCTACCATAAATCGGCAGACGGGATCGCCAAAATCACCATCAACCGCCCCCAGGTACGCAATGCGTTTCGCCCGATCACCGTTAAAGAGATGATCCAGGCACTGGCGGATGCGCGCTATGACGACAACATCGGCGTGATCGTCCTGACCGGGGAAGGTGAACAGGCCTTCTGCGCCGGTGGCGATCAGAAGGTTCGCGGCGACTACGGCGGCTATCAGGACGATTCCGGAGTGCATCACCTCAACGTGCTCGACTTCCAGCGTCAAATCCGTACCTGCCCGAAACCGGTGGTGGCGATGGTTGCGGGCTACTCTATCGGCGGCGGCCACGTGCTGCACATGATGTGTGACCTGACGATTGCGGCAGAAAACGCCATCTTCGGCCAGACCGGTCCGAAAGTCGGCTCCTTCGACGGCGGCTGGGGCGCATCCTACATGGCGCGCATCGTCGGGCAGAAAAAAGCGCGTGAAATCTGGTTCCTGTGCCGTCAGTACACTGCCCAGGAAGCGCTGGACATGGGCCTGGTTAACACCGTCGTGCCGGTTGCGGAACTCGAAAAAGAGACCGTGCGCTGGTGCCGTGAAATGCTGCAGAACAGCCCGATGGCGCTGCGCTGCCTGAAAGCGGCGCTGAACGCCGACTGCGACGGTCAGGCTGGTTTGCAGGAGCTGGCAGGTAACGCCACCATGCTGTTCTACATGACCGAAGAGGGTCAGGAAGGACGCAACGCCTTCAATGAGAAGCGTCAGCCAGACTTCAGCAAATACAAACGGAATCCGTAATGCGCCGCGCGCAGGTTTACCGCTGGCAGATACCGATGGACGCGGGCGTGGTACTGCGCGACAGGCGGTTAAAAACCCGGGACGGGCTGTTTGTTCATCTGCAAATCGCCGGACGGGAAGGGTGGGGTGAAATCGCCCCTTTGCCGGGCTTTAGCCGCGAATCGCTGGATGACGCCGAAGCAGCGCTGCGGGCGTGGAGTCTTGCCTGGTGTGACGGCGGTGAGCCGCCGCTGCCGGGCCTGCCGTCGGTGGATTTTGGCATCAGCTGTGCGCTGGCGGAGCTGAGCGGAACGTTGCCGGACGCGGCGGACTATCGTGCTGCGCCGCTCTGTACCGGCGATCCGGACGAACTGTTTGCCGTGCTCGCCGCCATGCCGGGCGAGAAGGTGGCAAAAATCAAGGTTGGCCTGTATGAAGCGGTCCGCGACGGAATGGTAGCGAATCTGCTGCTGGAAGCTATCCCGGATCTGTACCTGCGCCTTGATGCCAATCGCGCCTGGACGCCGCTGAAAGCGCAGCAGTTTGCGAAATACGTCAACCCGGCGTACCGGGATCGGATTGCCTTTCTCGAGGAGCCGTGCAAAACCCGCGCGGACTCTCTGGCGTTTGCCCGCGAGACCGGGATTGCCATCGCCTGGGATGAAAGCCTGCGCGAAGACGACTTCCGGTTTGTTGCCGAGCCGGGCGTGCGCGCCGTGGTGATTAAACCGACGCTGACCGGCAGTATCGCAACGGTGCGTGAGCAGGTGAACGCCGCGCAGGCGCAGGGGCTGACGGCGGTTATCAGCTCGTCGATTGAGTCGAGTCTTGGCCTGACCCAGCTGGCGCGTATCGCGGCCTGGCTCACGCCGGACACCGTTCCCGGACTGGATACCCTGAATCTGATGCAGGCGCAGCTGCTGCGAGCCTGGCCGGGCAATATCCTGCCGCAGCGCGGTTATGAGGCGCTGGAGCCGCTGCTATGACCTTTACCGACTGGCCGTGGCGACACTGGCGTGCGCAGCATGCCGACAAACCGGCGCTGCGACTCAACGGGGAGTGTCTGAGCTGGGACCTGCTCTGCCAGCGTATTGACAGGCTGGCGAGCGGTTTTGTGCAGCAGGGCGTGCGTGAAGGTGATGGGGTGATGCTGCAGGCGCACAACCACCCCGATACGCTGCTGGCGTGGCTGGCGCTGTTACAGTGCGGGGCGCGCATCCTGCCGGTGAACCCGCAGCTGCCGCGTCCGTTGCTCGAAACCCTCCTGCCGTCCTTAACGCTGCGTTATGCGCTGGTGCTCAACGGTGAGGGCGGTTATCCCGACCTCTCGCCCTTGGGGATGGTGAACCATCACGGCAGTGCAGGGGCGGTCTGGCAGCCGGCGCGGCTGGCGACCATGACCTTAACGTCGGGCTCGACCGGGCTGCCGAAAGCGGCGGTTCATACTTGTGCGGCACATATTGCCAGCGCTGACGGCGTGCTGACGCTTCTGCCCTACGGGGCTGATGACGACTGGCTGCTCTCTCTGCCGCTGTTCCATGTTTCCGGGCAGGGCATTTTATGGCGCTGGCTGGTGGCCGGTGCCAGGCTGACAGTCTGCGAAAAACAACCTCTGGAACAGATGCTGCAGGGGTGTACCCATGCTTCGCTGGTACCCACTCAGCTCTGGAGACTGCTTAATTCCGGGGTCGAGGTGGCCTTAAAAGCGGTGCTGTTAGGCGGGGCGGCGATCCCGGTCGACCTGACGCGTCGGGCGGCGAGCCGCGGCATTCGCAGCTGGTGCGGGTATGGCCTGACGGAATTTGCCTCAACGGTGTGTGCCAAAGAGGCGGATGGCAAAGCCGATGTTGGCTGGGTGTTGTCCGGTCGCGACGTGCAACTGGTCGAGGGCGAAGTGTGGATTAAGGCCGCCAGTATGGCCAGCGGCTACTGGGGTGACGGCAAACTGATTCCGATCGGCAATGCGCAGGGCTGGTTTGACACGCGCGATCGCGGTGAGATGACGGACGGGCGTCTGACGATCCTCGGGCGGATGGACAATCTCTTTTTCAGCGGCGGGGAAGGGATCCAGCCGGAAGAGGTCGAGTGCGTGATCGGCACCCACCCTCAGGTCAGTCAGGTGTTTGTGGTGCCTCTCGACGATGCCGAGTTTGGTCAACGGCCGGTGGCGGTGGTTGAGTGTGAAAGTGGGGCCGATATTGCCCAGCTTCCTCACTGGCTCAGCGACAAGCTGGCGCGTTTTCAGCAGCCGGTACACTGGCTGGTGCTACCTGCTGAACTGAAAAATGGTGGCATTAAAATTTCCCGCCGCGCCCTGCAACAGTGGGTTCATCAGTCATTGAAGGGCTGATTTGCGAGCGGGCTCGGGGAAGGGAATCACCAGACTTCCCCCTTGCTCACGCTGTGCTATGTTGCGGCCAATGTCACTGGCGCAAGGGAAAATATGCACAGCCCATCTTCACCGACACCGCATGACGCGGTCTTTCGTCACCTCCTGTCGCAGGTCGATACCGCACGTGATTTTTTAGCCATTCATCTGCCTGAGCCTCTGTGTGCGCTGTGCGATCTGTCGACGCTGCGCCTGGAATCAGGCAGTTTTGTCGAAGAGGATCTTCGGCTCAGCTATTCCGACATCCTCTATTCCGTAAATACCAACGCTGGCACAGGCTATGTGTACGCGCTGATTGAGCATCAAAGTTCTCCGGACCGGAATATGGCCTTTCGCCTCATGCGCTATTGCATCGCTGCCATGCAGCGTCATCTGGAAAAGGGCCACCGGGAGCTGCCGCTGGTGATCCCGCTGCTTTTCTATCATGGCAAGATCTCGCCCTATCCATGGTCATTACGCTGGCTGGACGGTTTTCAACAGTCGGCGCAGGCCGAGTCTCTCTATACCGGCGCATTTCCGCTAATTGATATCACCTGCCTGCCCGATGAAGCCATCATGCAGCACCGTCGGGTGGCGATGCTTGAACTGTTGCAAAAGCACGTTCGTCAGCGGGATATGCTGGAACTCCAGGAGCAACTGGTCAGGCTACTGGCGCTGGGATACACTAGCAGTGCACAGCTCAAAACGTTGCTGAATTACCTTCTCCAGGCCGGACATACCGCCGATCCTGCAGCGTTTTTGCATGCATTAGCACACAGGACGAACGATCATCAGCATAAGGAGACGTTAATGAATATCGCGCAATTTCTCCGGGAAGAGGGTAAGGCACAGGGGATTAGTCAGGGCCTGAGTCAGGGCAGAGCCGAAGGTATTGAGCAGGAGGCACTTCGCATTGCGAAAGCGATGCTGAGTAACGGTTTAGCGCCAGAGATGGTAACAAAATTGACCGGTCTGGCGCCTGAGATTGTCGAGCAGGCCAGACATTAAGCGTGCCACTAAAAACGGGAGCCTTAGCTCCCGTTGTCGTATTTACTTCCCTTCAGTCAGGCGTCTCAGTGCTTCCTGAACACCTGCACCGTACTGCGGATGGACTTCGCTGAACAGGGCAATCTGGCGTTCCTGAATAAATGCGGGCACATCCTTCATGTCCCCGGCGATACGTTCAAACATGCGCTGATGCTCCTCGGTGCTCAGCAGTTCAAACAGCTTGCGGGGCTGGCTGAAATAATCGTTATCTTCGCGATGATTCCAGTGGTCGGCAGCGCCTTCCAGCGACAGCGGCGGTTCGCTAAAGTCAGGCTGCTCCTGGAACACACCAAAGCTGTTAGGCTCATAGGTTGCACCGTTACCGCTGTTGCCGTCCACGCGCATCGCGCCGTCACGATGGTAGTTATGGAACGGACAGCGCGGGGCGTTAACCGGGATTTGCTGGTGATTGACGCCCAGGCGATAGCGGTGGGCATCGCCGTAGGAGAACAAGCGCCCCTGCAGCATGCGATCCGGCGAGAAACCAATCCCCGGCACCACGTTGGCAGGCGACATCGCCACCTGCTCCACTTCTGCAAAGTAGTTATCCGGATTACGGTTCAGCTCCAGTTCACCCACCTCAATCAGCGGATAGTCGCCGTGCGGCCAGACTTTGGTCAGATCAAACGGATTGTAAGGCACCTTCGCGGCGTCAGCTTCCGGCATGATCTGCACATAAAACGTCCAGCGCGGGAAGTCGCCTTTTTCAATTGAGGTAAATAGATCGCGCTGGGAGCTTTCACGGTCTTCCGCTACCAGACGTTTCGCTTCCTCGTCCTGCAGGTTATCGATACCCTGCTGCGATTTCAGGTGGAACTTGACCCAGAAGCGCTCGTTGTTGTGGTTGATAAAACTAAATGCATGGCTGCCGAAGCCGTGCATGTTGCGATACGAGCGCGGCAGACCGCGATCGCTGAAGTCGATTGTCAGCTGGTGCAGCGTTTCTGGCAGCAGTGAGAAGAAATCCCATTTATAGGTTGGATTGCGCAGGTTGGTACGGGGGTCGCGTTTAACAACGTGGTTAAGATCCGGGAACTTCAGCGGGTCGCGCAGATAGAAGATCGGCGTATTGTTACCGACCAGATCCCAGTTGCCTTCTTCGGTATAAAACTTGATGGAGAAGCCGCGGATATCACGTTCAGCATCGGCAGCCCCGCGCTCCCCGGCGACGGTGGAAAAACGGACGAAAAGATCGGTTTTATTACCCACAGCAGAAAACAGCTTTGCCCGGGTGAAGGCGGTGATGTCCTGTGAGACGGTGAATGTGCCGTATGCACCCGAGCCTTTGGCATGCATTCGACGTTCCGGGATCACTTCTCTGTCGAAATGCGCCAGTTTTTCAAGGAACCAGACGTCCTGTAAAAGCATCGGTCCGCGTGGGCCTGCAGTAGCAACATTGTTATTGTCGACGACAGGTGCGCCAGACAGCGTGGTTAAACCTTTTTTACTCATTGTTATCTCCCTGATAGTGCGTGTTTAAGCGATGAATTTCCTTTTTGAACGCGAATTAATCTAAATAAATTAGTTACGGACGTTATTGATCCGGCGCAATTTTTGCGGCGCAAAGCTGTGTCCCCCGATTTAACATTGTTAAAACCTGTAAGTATCAACTCGTTACAATCTAATTATTTATTGCTTCACATCAGCATTGATCGCTGGCGAACTCACGTTAAAATCACGCGGTTTGGGACTTTCGATAAATAATTGTGTGGGATCACGACAATGAAAAAAGTGGCATTACTGGGCCTGGGCGGCCTGATGTTTGTTTCTGCAGCGGCGAACGCAATTTCTATCAGCGGTCAGGCCGGTGAGGACTACACCAACCTTGGTTTCGGTTTTGGTACTGAAACGTCGGGTCTGGCGCTGAGCGGTAACTGGACCAATAATGATGATGAAGGTGACATCGCAAGCTTGGGTCTGGGTCTGAATATTCCTCTCGGTCCGTTCCTCGCGACCGTCGGTGGGAAAGGTATCTACACCAATCCGAAGGCAGGCGATGAAGGCTATGCCGCAGCGGTAGGCGGCGGCCTGCAGTGGAAAATTGGCGACAGCTTCGGCCTGTTTGGCGAGTATTACTACTCTCCGGACTCACTCTCCAGCGGCATTGATAGCTACGAAGAAGCGAATGCCGGTGCGCGCTGGACCATCATGCGCCCAATCACCCTTGAAGCAGGCTACCGTTACGTCAACCTGTCGGGTAAAGATGGCGACCGTGATAGCGCGATTGCTGATGGCCCGTACGTTGGCGTGAGCGCTGGTTTCTGATCCTCTGGCGCGGTCTTCTGCCGCGCCTGTTTCTCTCTTCCTCCGGCATCCGATTGCGTTATAGTGTTTTCACCACATAAGCGGGAGAACACAATGATAAACGTGGAGATGCTGTCCACCGGCGATGAAGTACTGCACGGGCAAATTACCGATACCAATGCAGCCTGGCTGGCAGATATTTTCTTTGAGCAAGGATTACCCTTAACGCGACGCAACACCGTCGGCGACTCGCTGGAGGCGCTGGTGAACGTCCTGCGCGAGCGTAGCGAGCATGCGGATGTGCTGATCGTCAATGGCGGCCTCGGCCCGACCAGCGACGACCTGAGCGCGCTGGCTGCCGCTACGGCCAAAGGCGAAGGATTGGTGCTGCATGCTGAGTGGCTCAGCCATATGGAGCAATTTTTCAGCGAGCGCGGCAGGGTGATGGCGCCCAGCAACCGCAAACAGGCAGAGATTCCTGCCAGCGCTGAGCTGGTCGATAACCCGGTCGGCACCGCCTGCGGGTTTGCCCTTCAGCTTAATCGCTGCCTGATGTTCTTCACCCCCGGCGTGCCGTCGGAATTTAAGGTGATGGTTGAAAAAGAGATCCTACCTCGTCTACGGGCGCGCTTTACCCTGCCTGAACCGCCGCTCTGCTTACGCTTGACCACCTTTGGTCGTTCAGAGAGTGATTTAGCGCAGAGCCTCGAGCATCTGCAGTTGCCGGCAGGTGTCTCGATGGGCTATCGCTCCTCCATGCCGATTATCGAACTGAAATTAACCGGCCCGGCAACCGAGAAGGCCGCCATGCTGGCGTTGTGGTCTGAAGTGCAGCGCGTGGCGGGCGAGAGTTTAATTTTCGAAGGGACCGAAGGCTTGCCCGCGCAAATTGCCCGCGAGCTGCAGGCCCGACAGCTAAGCCTGACTTTAAGTGAACAGCTGGCTCTGCAGCTCTCAAGAGCCGCTGCGCCGCTGCTGGCAAGCGAAGTGGTACCGTCCCAGGATGAGACGCTGGCACAAACGGCTCACTGGACTGCGGAACGACGGGTGAAGCATTTTGCCGGACTGGCGCTGGCGGTATCGGGCCTGGAAGAGGAGCATCTCAACGTTGCGCTTTCAACGCCGGAAGGGACCCACGCTTTGCGGGTGAAAATGAGCACAACGCGTCACAGCAGGGTGGTACGTCAGGAGGTGTGCGCCATGATGGCGCTGAATATGCTGCGTCGCTGGCTGAACGGCAAGCCGGTTGCCAGTGAGCATGGCTGGATCAACGTGGTCGACACGCTGTTCCTGCCGTGAAACACGAGATTACATCTCGATTTCGATATCGCCTTTTGCCCGGCAGCAGCAGGGCAAAATTTCCCCTTCACTGATAAACGCCAGCGGTTCGGTAAGCCAGTCGACCTGGCCTGCCACCAGACGGCAGCGGCAGGATCCGCAGTAGCCCTCGCGGCACTGGTATTCGACTTCCACCTGATGGGATTCGAGCGCAATCAGCAGAGAGGGATGTTCTTCCTGGCACAGAAGTTCTGTGCCAGAAAGACGAAGGGTCACGCGGCTCATCAGAGCTCGAAGCTGCTCAGATCGTCAGTGTTGACTTCTGCATCAATCTGACCAACCAGGTAAGAGCTCACTTCCACTTCCTGCGGCGCCACCTGCACGTTATCCGACACCAGCCAGGTATTGATCCACGGGATCGGGTTGGAGCGGGTCTGGAACGGCAGATCCAGCCCTACCGCCTGCATGCGGATATTGGTGATGTAATCAATGTACTGGCAGAGAATATCTTTATTCAGGCCGATCATTGAACCGTCCTGGAACAGGTATTCCGCCCACTCTTTTTCCTGTACGGCAGCTTCAACGAACAGGTCATAGCTGGCCTGTTTGCACTCTTCGGCGATTTCAGCCATTTCCGGGTCATCCACGCCGCTGCGCAGCAGGTTCAGCATATGCTGGGTGCCGGTCAGGTGCAGGGCTTCATCGCGGGCGATCAGGCGGATAATTTTGGCATTACCTTCCATCAGCTCACGTTCTGCAAAGGCGAAGGAGCAGGCGAAGCTGACATAGAAGCGAATCGCTTCCAGCGCGTTGACGCTCATCAGGCACAGGTACAGTTTTTTCTTCAGCTCACGCAGGTTGACGGTCACGGTTTTGCCGTTAATGGTATGCGTGCCTTCACCCAGCAGATGCCAGTAGCTGGTCATCTCGATCAGATCGTCATAGTAGTGCGCGATACCCTGCGCACGCTTCAGGATCTGTTCGTTGGTCACGATATCATCAAACACGATCGCCGGATCGTTGACGATATTACGGATGATATGGGTGTAAGAGCGGGAGTGGATGGTCTCTGAGAACGCCCAGGTTTCAACCCAGGTTTCCAGCTCTGGAATGGAGATCAGCGGCAGCAGCGCCACGTTCGGGCTACGTCCTTGAATAGAGTCCAGCAGCGTCTGGTACTTCAGGTTGCTGAGGAAGATATGCTTTTCATGTTCCGGCAGGGCCTGGAAGTCGATGCGGTCGCGAGAAACGTCAACTTCTTCCGGACGCCAGAAGAAGGAGAGTTGCTTTTCAATCAGCTTTTCGAAGATGTCATATTTTTGCTGATCGTAGCGCGCCACGTTGACCGGCTGGCCGAAGAACATCGGCTCTTTGAGCTGGTCGTTTTTCGTCTGTGAAAAGGTGGTGTATGCCATGAGTGGGGATCCTGTCCTGAAATTATACGCCGGGTGGCGCTTCGCTAACCCGGCCTACAATAGACCGTAGGCCCGGCAAGCGAAGCGCCGCCGGGCATTGATATTAAATCTTACATGCGCCGCTTTCGCAGCCGTCGTCCTGAATCGAAGGCGCCAGATCGTCCTGCGCATCTTCTGCACCGTCGCGGGTGTTTTGATAGTACAGGGTCTTCACGCCAAATTTATAGGCGGTGAGCAGGTCTTTCAACAGCTGCTGCATCGGCACTTTCCCTGAAGGGAAGCGGGACGGATCGTAGTTAGTGTTGGCCGAAATCGACTGGTCGATAAATTTCTGCATGATGCCAACCAGCTGCAGATAGCCGTCGTTATTTGGCATTTCCCACAGCAGTTCATAGTTGTTCTTCAGCAGTTCATAGTCCGGAACAACCTGACGCAGGATCCCGTCTTTCGACGCTTTGATGCTGACGTGACCGCGCGGTGGTTCGATACCGTTGGTGGCGTTGGAGATCTGCGAAGAGGTCTCAGACGGCATCAGGGCAGAGAGCGTGGAGTTACGCAGACCGTGAGTCTGGATCGATTCACGCAGGCCATTCCAGTCAAGATGCAGCGGCTCGTTGACGATCGCATCCAGGTCTTTCTTGTAGGTGTCGATCGGCATCACGCCTTTGGCGTAGGTGGTTTCATTGAACCACGGGCACGCGCCTTGCTCTTTTGCCAGCTCGTTAGAGGCTTTCAGCAGGTAATACTGAATGGCTTCAAAGGTCTGGTGCGTCAGATTGTTGGCGCTGCCGTCGGAATAACGCTTGCCGTTTTTCGCCAGCCAGTAGGCATAGTTGATCACGCCAATACCCAGCGTACGACGACCCATCGCCCCGCGTTTTGCCGCCGGGATTGGGTAATCCTGATAATCCAGCAGAGCATCCAGCGCACGGACTGCCAGCACCGCCAGCTCTTCCAGCTCATCCAGGCTCTTAATCGCGCCCAGGTTAAAGGCCGACAGGGTACAGAGCGCGATTTCGCCGCTCTCGTCGTTCACATCGTCCAGCGGTTTGGTTGGCAGGGCGATTTCCAGACACAGGTTGGACTGGCGCACCGGCGCTACAGCCGGATCGAACGGGCTGTGGGTGTTGCAGTGGTCGACGTTCTGAATGTAGATACGGCCGGTTGACGCACGTTCCTGCATCATCAGGGAGAACAGCTCTACGGCCTTCACGCGCTGTTTGCGGATGCTGTCGTCGTTTTCATACTGCACGTACAGGCGTTCGAACGCGTCCTGATCGGCAAAGAAAGCGTCGTACAGGCCCGGCACGTCGGACGGGCTGAACAGGGTGATGTCGCCGCCTTTCAGCAGGCGGGTGTACATCAGCTTGTTGATCTGCACGCCGTAGTCCATGTGACGTACGCGGTTGCCTTCTACGCCACGGTTGTTTTTCAGCACCAGCAGGCTTTCAACTTCCAGATGCCACATCGGGTAGAACAGGGTCGCAGCACCGCCGCGCACGCCGCCCTGAGAGCAGGACTTGACCGCGGTCTGGAAGTGTTTGTAGAACGGAATACAGCCGGTGTGGAACGCTTCACCGCCACGGATCGGGCTGCCCAGCGCACGAATGCGGCCGGCGTTAATGCCGATCCCGGCACGCTGGGAAACGTATTTCACGATCGCGCTGGAGGTGGCGTTGATGGAGTCCAGGCTGTCGCCGCACTCGATCAGCACGCAAGAGCTGAACTGACGGGTTGGGGTACGCACACCGGACATGATCGGCGTCGGCAGCGAAATTTTAAAGGTAGAAACCGCGTCATAGAAACGCTTCACATAGCTCAGACGGGTGTCGCGCGGGTAGCCAGAGAACAGGCAGGCTGCAACCAGAATGTACAGGAACTGGGCGCTTTCGTAGATTTCGCCGGTGACGCGGTTCTGCACCAGGTATTTGCCTTCGAGCTGCTTCACCGCTGCGTAGGAGAAGTTCATATCACGCCAGTGATCGATAAACCCGTCCATCTGCTTGAACTCTTCTTCCGTGTAGTCTTCCAGCAGATGCGTGTCGTATTTCCCCAACTCAACCATTTTCACCACATGATCGAATAGCGCTGGCGGCTCAAACTGGCCGTACGCTTTTTTACGCAGGTGGAAAATCGCCAGGCGGGCAGCGAGGTACTGATAGTCCGGTGCATCACGGGAGATCAGATCCGCTGCGGCTTTGATGATGGTCTCGTGGATATCAGAGGTTCTGATGCCGTCATAGAACTGGATGTGGGAGCGCAGTTCAACCTGAGAAATCGATACGTTATTCAGTCCTTCTGCTGCCCAGTCGAGAACACGATGGATTTTGTCCAGATTGATACGCTCGGTAGCACCGTCGCGCTTTGTGACCAGCAGACTCTGATTCATGTGGGTTTTTACCTGTCCGTGAAAAGAAAAAATATCCCCCGCTTATCCACAGACTCCTGTGGATAAATACTATATATAGGGGGTTTGCGATAAGAATAACGCAAGATGGTGAGTATTCTAGTAAGGATTCTTTTCAGTACAAGAGTTGATTTTGAGGTTAAATTCAGGTTGTGAAAGGGTAAAAAAGCCTAAGTCCTCGTACCGTAAGGCCTGGACGTCATGTCAATATTCTAGAAAAAAAATCGAAAATTTGATCGAGTGCTGATTTCTTCAACGAGTGGCTAAAATTGCGCAACGGTTGCTGCGCAATCTTTATAAGAAATAGGAATGACGTTAGTCTTTTTTTGCGGTTGTGTGCAGCATGTAGTTAACATCTACACCCGGGGCCAGTTTGAACGTGTCGGTCAATGGATTGTAATGCAGGCCGGTCATGTGTTGCTCCTTGAGCCATGTTCCGTCAACCCAGCTCAGCAGTTCCGCCGGTTTAATGAACTTCTTCACGTCGTGGGTCCCTTTCGGCACCATGCGCAGCACATACTCCGCACCGACGACCGCCATCAGCCACGCCTTACCGTTACGGTTGATGGTTGAGAAGAACACCTGTCCACCCGGTTTTACCAGCGCCGCACAGGCTTTCACCACCGATTGCGGATCAGGAACGTGCTCAAGCATCTCCATGCAGGTGACAACGTCATACTGATGGGCGAATTTCTCGGCGTGCGCTTCGACCGTCTCCTGAACATACTCAACCTGAATCCCGCTTTCCAGCGCATGCAGACGCGCCACCTGCAGCGGCTCGAAGCCCATATCCAGCCCGGTGACGGTGGCGCCTTCGCGCGCCATGCTCTCAGCCAGGATGCCGCCACCGCAGCCCACATCAAGCACCTTTTTACCGAACAGGCCGCCGGAGCGTTCAGCGATATAGCGCAGACGCAGCGGGTTAATGCGGTGCAGCGGTTTAAACTCACCTTCAAGGTCCCACCAGCGCGAGGCGACGGCTTCGAATTTGGCGATCTCTTCATGGTCAACGTTGTGAACCACCGGCGTTTTTTCGGCATTCATGGGCGCATTTACTCCTTTTTTGTTCAGACCCGCGAGTATATCAGTTGGCTGGCGTGAATAAACCGTATTGGTTTACCTCTATCACTATGGCTGTGTTATAATTTGCGACCTTTGAATCCGGGATACAGTAGAGGGATAGCGGTTAGATGAGCGACCTTGCGAGAGAAATTACACCGGTTAACATCGAGGAAGAGCTTAAGAGCTCCTATCTGGATTAT
>Ga0308165_1002416_pt1 | contig 22370 bp, 23 predicted proteins | sample PhyWR2_FD_201032 | JGI IMG/M metagenome (GOLD analysis project Ga0308165, IMG submission 201032) | Phyllosphere microbial communities from UC Gill Tract Community Farm, Albany, California, United States - DLSLW.R2 | ecosystem: Host-associated > Plants > Phyllosphere > Unclassified | place: USA... | reverse complement strand
TCGTACTTGGCGTCGGGCACCGCACGCACGGCGTTGTCGATGTCGCTCTGCTGGATTTCGCCGGACTTGAGCAGCCCCGGCAGTTCCTTGCCGTACAGGGTGTCGTTCATGCTCATGTGGATGCCGGCCTTGATCGCCAGCTTTGCCGCCTCGCGACCATCGCGTGCAACGCCGTGCTTGATCAGCTCGAAGATCGCGCCGTGGTCGCTGACCGCCAGGCCCTTGAAGCCCCATTCCTTGCGCAACAGGTCGTTCATCAGCCAGGTGTTGGCAGTGGCTGGCACACCGTTGATCGAGTTCAGTGCGACCATCACTCCGCCAGCGCCGGCATCGATGGCGGCGCGGTAAGGTGGCAGGTAGTCCTGGTACATCTTGACCGGGCTCATGTCGACCACGTTGTAGTCGCGACCGCCCTCCACTGCGCCATACAGGGCGAAGTGCTTGACGCTGGCCATGATGCTGTTGGCAGCGTTGGCACCGGTGCCCTGGAACGCCTTGACCATCACCCCGGCGATGCGCGACACCAGGTAGGTATCTTCGCCAAAGCCTTCGGAGGTCCGGCCCCAACGCGGGTCACGGGAAATGTCGACCATCGGCGCGAAGGTGATGTCGAGGCTGTCAGCCGCAGCTTCTTCGGCGGCAACGCGCCCGGAGCGGCCAATGGCGTCCATGTCCCAGCTTGACGCCAGCGCCAGCGGGATCGGGAAAATGGTGCGGTGGCCGTGGATCACGTCATAGGCGAAGAACATCGGGATCTTCAACCGGCTGCGCATGGCCGCATCCTGCATCGGACGGTTTTCCGGGCGGGTGATCGAGTTGAACGTGCCGCCGATGTTGCCCGCGGCGATTTCCTTGCGGATCAGCTCCCGGGGCATTTCCGGACCGATGCTGATCAGGCGCAACTGGCCGATTTTTTCATCGAGGGTCATCTGCTTCATCAGGTTGCTGATGAAGGCGTCCTTGTTCTCCAGCGGCGGGGGAGTCGTAGCGGCCAATACGTTATGACTGGCCAGGCTGACGAGCAGTCCCAGCAAACACAGCTTCTTCATGAATAGTTTCCAGGGCCTAAACGGCAGTGAATGCGCGCCGATCGGCCAAAATTTAGGGAGTGGCTATTGTTGTTCAGGTAATGTTGTTCAGGTAAATGCAGCAAACTTCTGCAGTGTTTTTGTATTGGAGCATCTTTTAGCCCATTGGCTCGATGCATTCCAGTGTGGCGGGAGATTATGCCCGAAGAGTCGGTCAGAAGGTCGCTGGTTGATTTTTCAATGGACGATACAACGGAGCGTCAAATCAAATGAATGTTCAACGAACCACCCGAGCGAGCCTGCGCGTCGCCGCCCTGATCTGGCTGACCAGCCTACTGGCCGGCTGCGGCATCAACAACATCCCCACCCTCGACGAACAGGCCAAGGCCGCCTGGGGCCAGGTGCAGAACCAGTATCAGCGCCGTGCCGACCTGATTCCAAATTTGGTGGAAACGGTCAAGGGCTATGCCAAGCACGAAGAGGAAACCCTGACGGCGGTGATCGAGGCCCGGGCCAAGGCCACCTCAATTCAGGTGGATGCCAGCACCCTGGACAATCCTGAACGCCTCAAGCAGTTCCAACAGGCTCAGGACCAGTTGACCGGCGCCCTGAGTCGTTTGATGGTGGTGTCCGAACGTTATCCTGATCTCAAGGCCAACCAGAATTTCCTGGCGCTGCAATCGCAACTTGAAGGCACCGAAAATCGGATTGCCGTGGCCCGCCGTGATTTCATCCTGGCAGTGCAGAAGTACAACACCGAAATCCGTACCTTCCCGGGGCGCCTGTGGCACACCGTGATGTACAGCGATTTGCCGATCCGTGAAACGTTCGAAGCCACTACTCCAGATGCGGACAAGGCGCCGCAGGTGAAATTCTAGGAAGTAGCCACACAAGCAGCGCAGACGACTCAGCCCGCTTTGACTTGTCGCTCGCAGCTTGAAGCTTGCCGCTGCTCTTATGAGGTTGCCAATGCGCGTGTTGAAAGTGGGCCTGGTGCTGTTGTTGTGGGTGTTGGCCCTGACGGCCCGGGCCGAGTTGAGTTTTCCGGCTTTGACCGGACGGGTGGTGGACAACGCCCAGATGATCGAGCCGTCGGTGCGCGAGCAGTTGACGCAACAGCTTGCGGCCCACGAAAGCGCCACGGGCGAGCAGTTGGTGGTGGTGACAATCCCCAGCCTGCAGGGCGCCGAGATCGCTGATTTCGGTTATCAGTTGGGCCGCCATTGGGGTATCGGCCAGAAGGACAAGAACAACGGTGCGCTTTTGATCGTTGCTCGGGATGACCGCAAGTTGCGCATCGAAGTGGGTTATGGCCTGGAAGATCGCCTGACCGATGCGCAGAGTTCGGTGATCATCAATCAGGTGATTACCCCGGCGTTCAAGGCCGGCAATTTCAGCAAGGGCATCAGCGACGGGGTCGCCGCCATGCTCGTGGTGCTGGGCGGCAGCCCGCTGGATGAGCCGTCGACGATCTACGAGTCGAACAGCGGGCAGGACGACTTCGTTGCCCGTCATCCAGGGATCTTCGTGTTTCTGGTGATGCTGTTCATCCTGACCCTCTTTGTCTTGCAGATGCTCGGCATCCTGCCGGCCGGCCGGGGTGGCTCGGGTGGCTCTGGGGGTGGTTTCGGCGGTGGTGGTTTTGGTGGCGGTGGAGGCGGGGGCTTCAGCGGCGGCGGAGGCAGTTTCGGAGGCGGCGGTTCGTCGGGCGGCTGGTGATAACAATAAATGATGAGCACTTCTAGACATGGCATTACTGACTGAACACGAACAACGCAAAGTCGCCGAGGCGATTGCCCGGGTCGAGCGCGACACCGACGCCGAACTGGTGACGGTGCTGGCAGCCCGCGCCGATGACTACGCGTACATCCCGTTGCTGTGGGCCAGCCTGTTGGCACTGGTGGTGCCGGGTGTCGTGCATTACCTGACCGGCTGGCTGACGATGCACAGTCTGCTGCTGGTGCAATGGGGCACCTTCATTGTGTTATGCCTGCTGTTGCGCCTGCCGAAGATCACCACCCACCTTGTGCCCCGCAAGGTCCGCCATTGGCGCGCCTCGAACCTGGCGCGCCGGCAGTTCCTGGCGCAGAACCTGCACCACACGGTGGGCAGCACCGGCATGCTCATTTTCGTCTGCGAGGCTGAGCGTTATGTGGAGATCCTGGTGGATGAAGGAATTTCCAGTCGGCTGGACAACCAGCATTGGGAATCCATCGTCGCAGCGTTCACCCAGCAGGTGAAACAGGGGCAGACTTTGCAGGGCTTCGTCACCTGCGTCGAGGCGTGCGGCGAGTTGCTCAAGGTGCATGTGCCGGTTACCCATGTGCGCAATGAGTTGCCGAATCGTTTGGTGGTGCTGGGCTGAACCGGATTTTATAGAGGATCCAATCCCTGTGGGAGCGGGCTTGCCCGCGATAGCGGTAGGACAGTCACCAACATTGTTGAAGGTCAGATTGCAATCGCGGGCAAGCCCGCTCCCACAGGTGAAGCCAAATTCGACAGGCCATTCGTAAATAACTGCGTGTCCTGCGCCGCCATCCCCCCTAAAATGTCCTCCATTCCCGATTCTCCGCGACCGAGGCCGTTTTTTTCATGTCTGTTACCGCCACACCCGCCAGCCTCGCGCCGGACCATCACGCCCAGTTCATCGACCTGCTGCAAGGCAGCCTCGACGCGAACGCCTTTATTAAACTGGTGCTGGCCAAGCACGTCGGCAGCGAAACCGACCTGCAACGGGTGATCATCAAGCAACTGACGGTCAAGGATCAGCCCTGCCTGTCCTTCGTCTACCGCTACAAGACGCGAGATATCACCAAGAACCTGCCGGTTGCCGAAGGTGTGGCGAGCATTGCCGAGCTGTTGCCGGCTTCGTTCAAAAATGCACATTTATTGTCACTGACCGACGAAGCCCAGCTCGAATACAGTAAAAAGGGCAAGTCTTCACTGTTCAAGAGCAAACCTCAGCAATTGCGTGAAGTGCCGTCTACCGGTCACAACCGTGAAAAAAATCGCTTTCTGGACCTGACCCGGCCGTTTCTCGCCGACCTGGGCGTGACGAACAGCAAGCACGAGCTGATCCCGGCGATGTCGCGCAAGTGGAAGCAGATCAACAAATTCATCGAAGTGTTCAGTCATGCGCTGACGTCGTCCCCGCTGGCGCTGGATCAGCCGGTGCGGGTGGCCGATTTCGGCTCGGGCAAGGGCTACCTGACGTTCGCGATCCACGACTACCTGCGCAACACCCTCAACGCCCAGGGCGAAGTGACCGGCGTCGAGTTGCGTGAAGACATGGTCACCCTGTGCAACGCCGCTGCCGCAAAGCTGGAGCATCCCGGTCTGGTGTTCAAGTGCGGTGACGTGCGCAGTGTGGCGCCGAGCGAGCTGGAGGTGATGATCGCCCTGCACGCCTGCGACATCGCCACCGATTATGCGATCCACACCGGCATTCGCTCCGGCGCGTCGATCATCATGTGCTCGCCGTGCTGCCACAAGCAGATCCGCCTGCAAATCCAGAGCCCGGTGCTGCTCAAGCCGATGCTGCAATACGGCCTGCACCTGGGCCAGCAAGCCGAAATGGTCACCGACAGCCTGCGTGCGTTGTTCCTCGAAGCCTGCGGCTACGAGACCAAGGTGTTCGAATTCATCTCACTGGAGCACACCAACAAGAACAAGATGATCCTGGCGGTCAAACGCCCGGAGCCGGTCGACCCGGCGCAGTTGTTGGTGAAGATTCAGGAATTGAAGGATTTCTATCACATCAGCGAGCATTGCCTGGAGACGTTGTTGCGGGCGGATGGTTACCTGAACTGACTGGCTGATACCCCCCTGTGGGAGCGGGCTTGCCCGCGATGGAGGCACAGACACCGCTGGGTGTCAGGCAGCTAGCGTCTTCGTTGACGACCATCGTCGGAACGCCGCCCGGAGCAAGCTCGCTCCTACAGGTACAGGGGAGCGGGTCAGGTAGTGGCGACGGGGGTGGGTCTCACCGCCGTCCTGCGCCCCAACATCACCGTGACGATCACCCCCACCGCAAACACCCAAGTGATCGGCTCGACGTGTTCGCCAAAAAACAGTGCCGAAAACGCGATGGTGAAGAAGATCTGCAGCAATTGGATCTGACTGACCCGGGCAATGCCGCCCATCGCCAACCCGGCGTACCAGGCAAAAAAACCGATGAACTGCGAGAACAGCGAAACGTACCCGAACGCCCACCAGGTTTTCGCCGAGACTTCGCCCTGATGTTGCAGCGCCAGGTACAGCACGGGTCCGATCAGCAGGGGTGTCGACAGTACCAGCGCCCAGCAGATCACCTGCCAACCGCCCATCTCCCGGGCTAATCGGCCACCTTCGGCGTAACCCAGCCCACCCAGGCCAATGGCTCCGATCATCAGCAAATCACCGGCTTGAATGCTGCCTGCGCCGCTGATCAACGCGTAACCCAATACCAACGCACTGCCCAGCGCAGCACAGGCCCAGAAGGCTTTCGATGGGCGTTCATGAGACAGCCATGCGGCGTACAGTGCCACGCACAGCGGTTGCAGCCCGTTCACCAGGGCCCCATGGGAGGCCGGCAGGGTTTGCATGGCCCAGGCCGAGAGTACCGGGAAACCCAGGATCACCCCGGCGATCACCAGACTCAGGCCTTTGACCTGTTGCCACGTCGGCCACTTCTCCCGGCGCCACAGCAACAGCAACGCCGCCGGCACCGCCGCGAACAATGCACGACCGAGGCCGTTCAGCAGTGGATGCAGTTCCTGCACCACGACCCGGGTGAAGGGCAGGGTGAGGCTGAAGATGATGACGCCGAGCAGGCCGAGGGCCATGCCGGTGTTTTCGCGCGAGGACATGATGAAGGACCAGGGTTCGGGGGTGGCAGGTAAGGTCTCCATCTAGCCATAAACCTGGGGGTTTACCCTGTTACAGCTAGGCACAGAGTTATCCGTACAGTTTGAGGACGCCATCGCGGGCAAGCCCGCTCCTACATTTTGGAATGCATTCTCCTGTGGGAGCGGGCTTGCTCGCGATGAACGATGACGCGGTCCAGGGTAGTAACAGGCTATTACCCACCCCGCTGGATAACGACTACCTTCAATACTCCCAAGCATTCCCCCCAGAGGAGTTCTCCCCATGGCTGCCAAGAAAATCCTGATGCTGGTCGGCGATTACGTCGAAGACTATGAAGTGATGGTGCCGTTCCAGGCGTTGTTGATGGTCGGCCACACGGTGCATGCCGTCTGCCCCGACAAAACCGCTGGCCAGACTGTGCGCACGGCGATCCATGACTTTGAGGGCGACCAGACCTACAGCGAAAAGCCTGGCCACCTGTTTGCACTGAACTTCGATTTCGCCAAGGTGGCCGAGGCTGACTACGATGCGCTGGTGATCCCAGGCGGTCGTGCGCCGGAATACCTGCGGTTGAACGAAAAGGTCCTGGAGCTGGTACGCGCCTTCGACAAGGCCGGTAAACCGATCGCGGCGGTGTGCCATGGCGCCCAGTTGCTCGCGGCGGCGGGGATTCTCGAAGGTCGCGAATGCAGTGCGTACCCGGCCTGCGCTCCAGAAGTGCGTTTGGCGGGCGGCACGTTCATCGACATCGCGGTGACGGATGGCCACGTTCAAGGCAATCTGGCCACGGCGCCTGCCTGGCCGGCGCATCCGAACTGGCTCGCCGGTTTCCTCCGGTTGCTGGGCACCAAAATCACGCTGTAACGAGGGCTTCTCCATGTGCGAGCTGTACGTCAAGGCTGACCCGATTCTCTACGAATCACGCTCGCGCTCGTTGCGCATCTGCGGCGTGGTGACCACGCTGCGCCTGGAGAATCAGTTCTGGGACATCCTCAGCGAAATCGCCGAGGTCGACGCCATGACCACCAACCAGTTGATCACCAAGCTGTATGAAGAGGTGATGGACTATCGCGGCGAAGTGGTGAATTTTGCATCGTTCCTGCGGGTCAGTTGCACGCGCTACCTGAGCCAGCGGCGAGTGCCGGTGCCTGAGCTGGCGGTGGTGCGGTCTGGGGTCAAATAGCCGAAATCGAGTCGACCCCATCGCGAGCAAGCCCGCTCCCACAAGTGGTTGAGTGTTCGCATCTCTCTGTGGGAGCGGGCTTGCTCGCGAAAGCGGTGTATCAGTCAATGAAGATGCCAACTGACCGTTTGCCTTCTTTGAAACGCTGCCCGGAGACAAGCCCGGTTTCACAGTTGATCGAGATTAAACCTCCACCGGCACCGCCAGCTTCGGATGACCCAGCGCATGGGTCTTGGAGTCGAAGAACCGCAGCGCTGACCCCGTTCCTTCGAACACCTTGGCGTAATGGCGCTTCTGGTGCTGGATGAACGCCTGGCTGCGGGGATAGATCGAAATCGCCACCAACGCCGGTTTCGCGTGGCGCAGCGCATCGATGAGATGCTGATCCTGCTCATTCAGCCCGTGCCCGAAAATGCACAGGCCGCCGTCTTGCTGCATCAGCTGGTCAAGGCAGAACGACAGGTAGTCCGAGCTGCGAATCGTCTTGAGCTTGTCCGCGCTCGTCCCTTCGTTGACGAAGAGCGGCACATCGTCCAGCGTCTTGATCGTATTGTTGATCGCGAAGCTGCCCAGTAGCGTGCCTTCGGTCGAGGTCATCCTGCGCGCGGTGCCGTCCTGGTTGCGCACCAGGTGGAGGCCACCGTGCAGGTACAGCACACGGGTTTTATCGGTGGCGGTGGCGCTCAGGTCGAAGCCCGGCTCCGTGCCCTGGAACAGATCGGTGAGGGTGTCCGGCTGATGCTGGATCGCCCAGTGGGTCAGCAGGTCGTAATTGGTAGTGAACACTGACGAGTAGCGGCTCAGCTCCTCGTTGATCGTCGCCAGCGTGGCCGGCTCCACCAGCCGCCATGGGATGTGCACCGCGTGGACGCTGTTGATCAGCGCTTCCTTGATCGCGTAATAGCGATTGCGCGGCGCGGCGGAGCTGACAGCCAGGGCTTTGTTCACCCGGCTGGTGGTTTTCAGCGCGCCCAGTACCTGCTCGAAGCTGCGGGTCTGCAGCGCGTCGAATACGCTCAGTTCGGAGGCGCTCAGAGGCTTTTCCTCGACAGTGCGCGCATTCTCGAACAGTGAGTCGTAGCCGAAGTCGTCCCATACCGCGCGGCTGGCGCCGTTGCCCAGCAGCAGGCCGCTGATGGAGGTGCTGGCGCTCAGGGCGTTCCAGTCTTCTAGTTGGGCATCGACATCCTGGAAATCGGTCATTGCGGTGCTCGTTTCAAAAGCCAAAGGTCAGATGGGTGGCGACTTTATCACGACCGGTCCTTGAGCCAGATCAAGTCAATCATTGGCCAATCGGCGGATTCTTCAGGTTACCGCCGAATCGAACAGGCGAAACGGCCCAGACCTGGAGACTCGTTCATGAGCAGCACCTTTTTCATCCCCGCCGTGAATATCATGGGTAACGGTTGCCTCGACGAAGCAATGGACGCCATCCGCAATTACGGCTACCGCAAGGCGCTGATCGTCACTGATGCCGGGCTGGCCAAGGCCGGGGTGGCAGCAATGATCGCCGAGAAGCTGGCGCTGCGCGATATCGACTCGGTTGTTTTCGATGGCGCCAAGCCCAACCCAAGCATCGCCAACGTTGAAAGCGGCTTGGGCCTGCTCAAGGAAAGCCGTTGTGATTTCGTGGTGTCCCTGGGTGGCGGTTCGCCCCACGACTGCGCCAAAGGCATCGCCCTGTGCGCGACCAATGGTGGGCAGATCCGCGATTACGAAGGCGTGGATCAGTCGACCAAACCACAATTGCCGTTGATCGCCATCAACACCACCGCCGGCACCGCCAGCGAGATGACCCGTTTTTGCATCATCACCGACGAGTCCCGCCACGTGAAAATGGCCATCGTCGACCGCAACGTCACGCCGCTGCTGTCGGTCAATGACCCGGCGCTGATGATTGCCATGCCCAAGAGCCTGACGGCCGCCACCGGCATGGACGCGCTCACCCACGCCATCGAGGCCTACGTGTCGACGGCGGCGACGCCGATCACCGACGCCTGCGCGTTGAAGGCCATCACCCTGATCAGCAACAACCTGCGCCTGGCTGTGCGCGACGGCAGCGACATCGGCGCACGGGAGAACATGGCGTACGCCCAGTTCCTGGCGGGCATGGCGTTCAACAACGCGTCCTTGGGTTACGTGCACGCCATGGCTCACCAACTGGGCGGTTTCTACGACTTGCCCCATGGCGTGTGCAACGCCGTGCTGCTGCCCCATGTGCAAAGCTTCAATGCGATGGTCTGCGCCGACCGCCTGACCGATGTCGCCCACGCAATGAGCGCCGACATTCGTGGCGTCACCCCGGAAGAAGGTGCCCAGGCCGCCCTCGCAGCCATCCGCAGTCTGGCGAAGGACGTCGAGATTCCTGCCGGCCTGCGTGCCCTCGGTGCGCGTCTCAACGACATCCCGACCCTGGCCAGCAACGCCCTGAAAGACGCCTGCGGTCTGACCAACCCACGGGCGGCGGATCAACGGCAGATCGAGGAAATTTTTCTCAGCGCGTTTTGACCCGCGCGCGGTTCGGGTGCAAAGGACGCTATGCTGCGTCCTCGCCCGAGCCGAAATCGTCGAGTCCCCGATGCTGCAAAAAAGCCTGATCCGCCGCCTCGACCTGATCACTCTCCAGTTGTTTGTCGCCGTCCACGAAGAAGGCACGCTCACCCGTGCTGCAGCTCGTGAAGCCATCGCGGTGTCGGCGGCGAGCAAGCGGCTTATGGAGCTGGAGGAGGCGTTTGGCATCAGTCTGTTCGTGCGCCAGGCCAAAGGCATGACGCTCACCCCGGCCGGGGAGACGCTGTTGCATCATGCCCGCCAGATGTTGTTCAACGTCGAGAAAATGGGCCTGGAACTGGGTGAGCACAGCCACGGCGTTCGCGGTTATGTCCGGATGCTCGCCAACCTGTCGGCGATCATCCAGTTTTTGCCGGAAGACCTGCGCGACTTTTCCGAACGCCATTCCCAGGTCAAGACCGACCTCGAAGAACGTCCCAGCAGCGGGGTGATCCAGGGCGTGCTGGATGGCGTGGCGGACCTGGGCATCTGTTCCAGCGACAGCGACGTCAAGGGCCTGCACAGCGTGTTGTATCGCGAGGACCAGTTGGTGGTGTTGATGCTGCCGAATCATCCGTTGGCCCATCACACCCGCCTGGCATTCGCGGATACGCTGGACAGCGATTACGTCGGCCTGCACTCCGCCAGCTCCATCAACATGCGCACCCACGCCGCCGCGCGCCACGCCGGCAAAGTGCTGCGCCTGCGTATTCATGTGCCGGGTTTCGACGCGATGTGTCGCATGGTCCAGGCGAACATGGGCCTGGGGATCATGCCGCAGAAAGCCTACGAATTGTTCGGCCGGGCGCTTGGCCTGCATGCCGTGCCGTTGACTGATGATTGGTCGAACCGGGCGTTGATCCTGGTCGTGCGCGATGAGGCGAGGTTGTCGCCGGTGAGTCGATTGCTGTTTGAGCATTTGCGGGAGCAGGCCTGATTTTGGGTTGGATTTCCCGGCCCCTTCGACTTGCTCGCGATGAGGCCTTGAGGCCGGAACAATCCTCCAGAGCGTTCGCATTTCACGAACGTCCCTTGCCAACTGAAGGTTGGATTCCTGGCGCCACCGTCCTCTAGCCTTGGAGCCAATTCCAAGAACAAGAGGTACCCCGCGATGACTGCCCCTTTAAGTGCAATCAAAGTGATCGAAATCGGCACCCTGATTGCCGCGCCGTTTGCCGCGCGCATGCTCGCCGAATTCGGCGCCGAGGTGATCAAGATCGAAGCCATGGGTCAAGGTGATCCGTTGCGTAAATGGCGCAAGCTGCACCAGGGCACTTCGTTGTGGTGGTACCTGCAATCGCGCAACAAGAAATCCCTGGCACTGAACCTCAAATCCAGTGAAGGCATCGACCTGGTCAAGCAACTTGCGAGCAGCGCCGACGTGCTGATCGAAAACCTGCGCCCGGGAGCCCTCGAAAAGCTCGGCCTGGGCTGGGACGTGTTGCACGCCCTCAACCCCAATCTGACCCTGGTGCGCATCTCCGGTTATGGCCAGACGGGCCCTTACCGTGACCGTCCGGGGTTTGGCGCCATCGGCGAGGCCATGGGCGGCATTCGCTACACCACCGGTACGCCGGGTTCGCCACCAGCACGAGTGGGCGTCAGCCTCGGCGATTCGCTGGCATCGTTGCACGCTGTGATCGGCGCCCTGATGTCGCTGTTGCGGGTCAAGACCGGGCAGGGCGGCGGGCAAGTGGTCGATGTATCGCTGGCCGAAAGCGTGTTCAATGTCATGGAAAGCCTGGTGCCGGAATACGACATGCTTGGCCATGTGCGCGAGCGCAGCGGTGGGGCCTTGCCGGGCATCGCGCCATCCAACACCTACCTGACCGCCGACGGCGCCTATGTGGTGATCGCCGGCAACAGCGATCCGATCTACAAGCGCCTGATGGGAGTGATCGGTCGTCGCGATCTCGCCGACGCGCCGGAGTTCGCCTATAACGACGGACGCGCCGCCCGCAGCAACATGCTGGACGCCGCCATTACCCATTGGACCAGCAGCCTGCCGATCGACGACGTGCTGGCGGCCCTGGAAGCGGCCGAGGTGCCGGCCGGGCGCATTTATTCGGTGGCCGACATCGTGGCCGACCCGCATTATCGGGCGCGGGACATGCTGCTCAACGCCGACCTGCCCGGTGGCCTGCAGGTGAAAATGCCGGGCATCGTGCCCAAACTCTCCGAAACCCCGGGTGGCGTTAACTGGTCCGGGCCGAGCCTGGGCCAGCACACCGACGGGATTCTGGCCGGCCTGGGCCTGTCCGAACTGGACATCGAACGCTTGAAAACCCAAGGGGTGGTGCAATGATCACTGACTTTTCGCAAACCCTGGTCGTCCAGGAAGTCTCGCCCCGCGACGGCTTGCAGATCGAACCGACCTGGGTGGAAACCGCCGACAAGATCGCGTTGATCGATCAGCTGTCGCTGGCCGGTTTCAGTCGCATCGAAGCGGGTTCATTCGTGTCGCCCAAGGCCATCCCGGCCTTGCGGGATGGCGAAGCGGTGTTCACCGGCATTGCCCGGCAACCGGGGGTGATCTACGTCGCCCTGATCCCTAACCTCAAGGGGGCACAACGGGCGCTGGCAGCAGGCGCCGATGAACTGAACCTGGTGATGTCCGCGAGCCAGACGCACAACCTGGCGAACATGCGCATGCGCTGCGAAGACTCGTTGGCAGCGTTCGGCGAAATCGTCCAGTTCGCAGGTAGCACCCCGGTGCGCCTCAACGGCAGCATCGCCACCACGTTCGGCTGCCCCTTCGAAGGCAAAATCGATGAGGACCGTGTGCTGCACATCGTCGACGCCTATCAGGAACTCGGCATCACCGGCATCACCCTGGCGGACACCACTGGCATGGCCAACCCGCGCCAGGTCGATCGCCTGGTGCGGCGGGTGCTGCAACGGGTGGCCGCCGCGGACTTGACCCTGCATTTCCACAACACCCGCGGCCTGGGCCTGTGCAACGTGCTGGCCGCTTACGAGGCCGGTGCCAGGCGCTTCGATGCCGCCCTCGGTGGACTGGGCGGCTGCCCGTTTGCGCCGGGCGCTTCGGGCAACATCTGCAGCGAAGACCTGGTGAACCTGTGCGACGAAGTCGGCATCCCCACCGGCATCGACCTGCCTCTGCTGCTCAAGTTGTCACGCGGTCTGCCAGCACTGTTGGGGCATGACGTGCCGGGTCAACTGGCCAAGGCCGGACGCAATTGCGACCTGCACCCAATACCGGCCTGATCGACGGCCCTTTCAAGCCTCACAACCAGACAACAAAAACAATCGGACACTCACGGGAAGTCCGCCTGGAGAAACACTATGAGCCTCAATGTACTGGAGGCGGGCATGAGCCCGTCCGTCAATCACGACGCAGAAAAAGCCCTGGTCAGCAAAGTCGCGTGGCGACTGATGCCGTTGATCATGGTCTGCTACCTGTTCGCATTCTTCGATCGTATCAACATCAGTTTCGCCAAGTTCCAGTTGCAGGCCGATCTGAGCCTCAGTGATACCGCCTATGGCCTGGGCGCCGGACTGTTCGTCGTCGGCTACGTGATCTTCGAAGTGCCGAGCAACATGATGCTGTACAAGGTCGGCGCGCGGCGCTGGATCGCGCGGATCATGATGTCCTGGGGGCTGGCCACCGCACTGATGGTGTTCGTCACCAGCGAATGGCAGTTCTACGCGTTGCGCTTCCTGATCGGTGCGATGGAGGCCGGTTTCGCCCCTGGCGTGCTGTATTACCTGACGCTGTGGTTCCCGCAGCATTATCGTGGGCGCATTACTTCCATGTTGTTCCTTGCGTCTGCGTTCGCCGGGCTGGTCGGCGCGCCATTCTCCGGGCTGGTGTTGCAGCATCTGGATGGTGTGATGCAGATGCGCGGCTGGCACTGGCTGTTCCTGCTCGGCGGCGTGCCGTGCATCGGCCTGGGTGTACTGGTGCTGACCCTGCTCAAGGACCGCATCGAAGACGCCCACTGGTTGACGCCTTCGGAGAAAACCCTGCTGGCCAGTCGCATTGCCCACCATGAACCGCACAAGAGCGGCGGCTCTTTGCTCGCGGCGCTGCGCATTCCCGGCTTCCTGACCTTGGGTTTGATCTACTTCCTGATCCAGGTGGCGTCCTACGGCCTGAATTTCTGGGCGCCGCAACTGATCCGCAGCGCCGGCACCGAGAGCCCCGTGATGATCGGCCTGCTGACGGCGATTCCGTACATCTGCGGGGCGATCAGCATGGTGGTCATCGGACGCCTGTCCGACGCAACCGGCGAGCGCCGCAAGTTCGTCGCCGGCCTGGTCGCGGTGGGCGCTTTGGGCTTCTTCTGCGCCGGGATCTTCGCCAGCCACACGACTTTCCTGATTGTCGCACTGGGGCTGCTGGGGGCGGGGATCGTTGCGTCCATCCCGAGCTTCTGGACCTTGCCGCCCAAATTGCTGGCCGGGGCGGGTGCGGGGGCCGCTGGCGGGATCGCGGTGATCAACACCCTCGGCCAGTTCGGCGGCATCGTCAGCCCGGTCATGGTCGGGCGCATCAAGGACCTGACAGGCAGCACCACGCCGGCGCTGTACGTCATCGGCGTCTGCGCGCTGATCGCCGTAGCACTGCTGTTGTGGGGGTTGCCGCAGAAGCTGCGTACGCTCGATAAGATCTAAGGCACGCATAGAACCGCTGTAGGAGCGAGCATGTCGAGGCGTCGAACCGTCGCGATGGTCGTCAACGATGACGCTGACTGCCTGACACTCAGCGGTGTCTGTGCCTCCATCGCGAGCATGCTCGCTCCTACAGGTGAAATGCGTTAACCGCAGCGAAGTTCTTCGACGAGCAGTGAATCGAATTCCCGAGACCTGATATAGACTTGCCGCCACTCACTGATCAGTTCAAAAGGACTCCTCCGATGACCCCCTCGCTGCTGATGGCCGTTCTCGCCTCGGGTTTCATCTATGGCATTACGCCAGGTCCCGGTGTGCTTGCGGTGTTTGGCATTGGCGCGGCACGGGGGCGACGGGCGGGGGCGGGGTTCCTGTGCGGGCATTTGCTCGGCGATGTGATCTGGTGCAGCACGGCGTTGATCGCGATTGTCGGTGCGCGGGAAATCGGCAGTACCGCTTTTGACGTGTTGGGCGTGCTCAGCGGCCTGTACCTGTTCTGGCTGGGGATGCGCGCGGTGCGGGCCAAACGCAGCAGCGTCGAGGCGCCTCAGGGGCCTGCACGGCAGCCATTCTGGCACGGCGTGCTGTTCGGCCTGACCAACCCCAAGGCGTACCCAGTGGCGGTGGCGACGTTTACAGCGCTGCTGTCGAGTCGGGCCGAGCTGCTGAACTGGGCGATGTTGCCGTGGCTGATCGTCCTGAGCTTTGTCGGAGGTCTGATCGCCTACGCTATTCTCGTGGGCATCGTTGGTGCGCGGCAGGTGCGCAGTTTGTATCAACGTCATGAGTTGCTCATCACCCGCTTGTGCGGGGTGATGTTCATCGGTTTTGCCATCAACGCTCTCCTGCACGCGCTGCCGGGGCTGATGCCGAACAAGGCTTGAAGCATGACAACCAGAAACCCGGCGCCGCAGGCGAGTTACTTCGATCTTTTGCTGGATGCCGTTTGTGCCGTCGACAAGCAAGGCCAGTTTGTTTTTGTCAGCGCGGCGTGTGAGCGCATTTTCGGGTACACCCCCGACGAGCTGATCGGCCAGCCCATGATCGAATTGGTGCATCCCGCCGACCGCCAGCGCACCCTCGATGCCGCGCGGGAAATCATGGGCGGAGATCCCAAGCTCAATTTCGAGAACCGCTACGTGCGCAAGGATGGCCGCGTGGTGCATATCCTCTGGTCGGCGCGTTGGTCGCAGGTCGATCAACTGCGTATCGCCGTCGCCCGCGACATCACCGAACGCAAGCAGACCGAGTCCCGGCAAGCGGCGTTGTACGCGATTTCCGAAGCGGCCCATGCGGCCGAGGACTTGCTGGCGCTGTTCAAACGCATCCACCAGATCATCGGTGAATGGCTGCCAGCGCTGAATTTTTCCGTTGCGCTCTATGACGAGCACTGTGCGCAGATCAACTTCCCCTATCACGTCGACGACCACGAACACCAACCCGAGCAGCCCGGGACGGTCACCGGGCAGTTGTGTGCCGAAGTGATCCGCACCGGCCAGCCGATCTTGCTGACACCGGGGCAGCAGGGTGCCCCGCAAGGCTTCGAACGACTGGTCGAAGGCCAGCAATCGCCGTGCTGGCTGGGCGTACCGTTGAACTCACAGAACGGCACCATCGGGGCGCTGATCGTCAAAAGCGTGGCTGGCGGCGAACGCTACACCGAGCAGGATAAGGAGATGTTGCAGTTCGTCTGCGCGCAAGTGGCGACGGCGATCGAGCGCAAGCAGTTGCACGCCCGGCTGCAACGCATGGCCCAATACGATCAGTTGACGCAATTGCCCAACCGCGAATTGCTGCGCGATCGCCTGAAAGCCTCCCTGACCCAGGCCCGCTTGGACGGTGGGCGCATGGCGTTGCTGTATGTGGATCTGGACCGCTTCAAGGAGGTCAACGACACCCACGGTCATGCGGTTGGTGACATGCTGCTGCAGGCCGTGGCCAATCGCCTCAAGGGCTGCGTGCGCGAGACGGACACCGTGGCGCGCATAGGCGGAGATGAGTTCGTGGTGTTGCTGCACAGTATCCAGGCGGCTAAAGACGCTGAGAGTGTCGCCGGCAAGATACGCCTGGTCCTGGCGCAGCCATTGCGCCTGGACGGCCACAGCCTCAACATCCAACCGAGCATCGGTGCTGCCATCTTCCCCGAGCACGGTATCGAGGAAAAGCAATTGTTCCGCCATGCCGACGAGGCCATGTACAACGCCAAACGACAACATCACCTCGATTACAAGATGTGATCGTTGCCCGCCGTTCGTCGCATCCCTCCTGTTTTTTCTAAACCTTTGTCGTGATGAAAATTCTCACATTAGGCGGGCTCCTGCTCGCCGCGATCATCACCAAGAGGTAGAGAATCATGCCTAACTCAAGAAACTCGAACTCAGGAAATTTCGCCAACGATCGAACGAAGGCGTCCGAAGCGGGTCGCAAAGGTGGGAAAACTACCACCACGACCGTCGATAAAGAACCGTCGAAACCCGAGACGGACCGCAAAGGCGGTCAGAAATCCAAGTAGTGATTGTGGGTAGTTTTGATTGAGAGACGGGAGCGAAAGCTCCCGTTTGAATGTTCACAAGAGGAGGGCGCGACCATGAGCCGGATGGCCACCCGAGTACGCAACGCCGGTTTTGCCACATTAGTGGGCCTGTGTGCCAGCAGTGCCTTTGCCCAGTCACCTGCCGAATTCATCAACGACGCATCCGCCAAAGGCATGGCCGACATCGAAACCAGTCGCATGGCGCACCAGAAGTCCGAGTCCAGAGAGGTCAAGGACTACACCATTGTCGTCATCAACGACCGCACCACGGCCAACCAGCATCTGGCGAAAATCGCCAAACAACTGGATTTGCCAGTGGCGCCACGGGAAGAAGTGGTCGACAAGGCCAAGGCCCTGATGCCAGAAGTGAAAGAGGGCGATACCTTCGACCAGGCCTACGCCGCCAGTCAGGTGCAGACCACCGAGGAAGCGATTGAGCAGCTGCAGCAGCAGGCGCAAACCACCGACATCCCGGAGATCAAGGCCTACGCCGAAGAAACCCTGCCCAAACTGCAAAACCACCTGCAGATGGCCAGGGCGTTGCAGGCGAGTCGTTAACCCTGTGGGAGCGAGCAGGCTCGCTCCCACAAGACCAGGGCGCACATGGCGCCTGCGCCCTCAGCAATCATTCAAATCAATCTTCTTCTTACTCGTCTCAGCCAACCCTGCCAACGCATGCACCTCGCCTTCGCCCATCTTGCGATAGTGCTTGCGCAGCGCCTCGAGTTGCTCCAGATCGAGCAGCTCCAAGCCCAACATGGCGTTCTGCGCTTCCTTGTTCACCCGCAGCAGTTCATCAATCTTCAGGTGCAGGATGTCCGTATCCCGGTTCTGCGTGTTCTGGATCAGGAACACCATCAGAAACGTAATGATCGTGGTCGAGGTATTGATGATCAGTTGCCAAGTGTCGTTGTAATCGAAAATCGGCCCGCTCAACCCCCACAACCCAATCAATATCAAAGCGCCCATGAATGTCTTGGGACTGCCGGCCCACAGGGCGAGCTTTTGAGAGATTTTCGCGAATTTCATTGCCGTGTTCCTTATTGGGATGCGTCTGAAAGTGTGACAGCGCGGGGGCTATGAAAATTCTGCTTACAGTTTTGCCTACCAAAGGAATGAGGTTACGGAGGGTAAAGGTGGCTTTTCACAAATTTCTGATGGGATCTTTCTTTGTCTCGGTTTGTGTCTAGTATCAATGGCAGTCAATTTGCCAGCATGGAAAAACTCGGATCGAAACTCGGAGAGGATTGCACATGGAATTTTTCGAAAAATTAGTGAGTTTGGCGGCTAAGGTTCGTTTACAGAGTGCGGCGATTCAGACGGAGGAGGCGACGAAGAATGCGTTTGTCATGCCCTTTATCAGCACGGTGCTCGGCTACGATGTTTTCGATCCGACCGAAGTTACCCCCGAATTTGTCTGCGACGTTGGAACCAAGAAAGGAGAGAAGATCGACTACGCGATCATGAAGGGGGGCGAGGTTCAGATCTTGATTGAGTGCAAGAAAATCGGCGAGCCGCTGCACATCAATCATGCTTCGCAGCTGTTTCGGTACTTCCATGTCACCAGTGCTCGCATCTCCATCCTTACCAATGGCCAGGTTTACAAGTTTTTCACCGATTTGGACGCGCCAAACAAAATGGATGAGAAGCCATTTTTGGAGCTCGATCTCCTGGACATTGACGAGTATTCCGTCCCTGAATTGGTAAAGCTCACCAAATCTGCATTTGACGTGGATTCGATAATCAGCGCTGCAGGTGAGCTGAAATACGTCAGCCAAATAAAAAAGGTCATAGCTTCACAGGTCAGTAAACCTGACGATGATTTCGTAAAGGTCTTCGCATCGCATGTTTACGATGGAGTGATCACTCAGAAAGTCCGTGAGCAGTTCCATGAGCTGACGAGAAAGGCCGTGGTGCAATTTCTCAACGACCAGATAAATGAACGTCTCAAGTCGGCCATGAGTGGTGCAATTCAACCGACCCTGACCTCGCTACCGGTTTCTTCCAATGATGCCGAGCCGACTGATCTTCGGGATGAATCTGAAGATAAGGTACTCACGACCTTGGAAGAGCTGGAGGGGTACCACATCGTTCGTGCCGTGGTCCGTTCAGTTGTAGACGCCAAGCGGATTGTGCAGAGAGATACCCAGAGCTATTTCGGTATCCTGCTGGACGACAACAATCGCAAACCAATCTGTCGTCTTCATTTCAATCGTTCACAGAAGTACATCGGTATTTTTGACGAGGAAAAGAACGAGACTCGGCATGCGATCAATTCAGTCGACGACATTTACGAGTACTCGGATCATTTGAAGAAAACGGTTGGGTTTTACAATTGATCCACCATGTATAAAAAAACCGGCCCTTAGGCTGGTTTTTGCATTTTTTAGCCTGAAAGAATCGAATCAGCGAGCCCTGATAAACTGCGACTTCGATCCAACAGGAGAACGCCATGACCTGGTCCGCCAAACAGTACGTCGCCTTCGAAGATGAACGCACCCGCCCGGCTCGCGACCTGCTCGCGGCAATCCCGACCGCGCAAGTGCGTACGGCCATCGACATCGGGTGCGGCCCCGGTAATTCTACCGAGCAGCTGGTCGAGCGTTTCGAGGGGGCCACGGTGCGCGGTGTCGACAGCTCTGGCGACATGATCGAGGCGGCGCGCAAGCGGCTGCCGCACATAGCGTTCGACACCGTCGACATCGCCAACTGGAACGACAACACCCAGTTCGACGTCATCTTTGCGAACGCGGTGCTGCAATGGCTGCCCAATCACGCAACGTTGCTGCCGTCGCTGGCCGGGCGCTTGACCCCGGGTGGCAGCCTGGCCATCCAGATGCCCGACACCCTCAACCAGCCGTCCCATCGCCTGATGCGTGAAATCGCCGCTGATGGCCCATGGTCCAGCAAACTGACCGGCGCCAGCGCGCAACGCACACAAGTGGCAACCGCAAGCGACTACTACGCCATGCTCAAGCCCCATTGCAGCCGCGTCGATGTCTGGCACACCACCTATCACCACCCCTTGGCGGGCGGTGCGTCGGGCATTGTCGAGTGGTTCAAGGGCAGTGGTTTACGGCCGTATCTGCAACCGTTGAGCGAGGCCGAGCAGGCGCAGTACCTCGAGCGCTACCTCGCCGCCATCGAGCAGGTCTATCCAACCCTGGACGATGGTTCGGTGCTGCTGCCGTTCCCACGCCTCTTTATCGTCGCGACCCGCTGAAAGCGCATCAGTCTTTCCTGCGGGTGCTCAGGAACTCAAAGAGAAACGAAGCAAAGCCGAACAGCCCGATGATTGAAACGATCATGAACCCCAACTCTGAGTTTTCCATGCTGATCTCGGTGTGGAAGGTGAGCGGGCAGGGTAGGGGAGTTTTGGGCGGGTTTGGCGTGGGGTTACGGGTTCTTTACTGGGAAGTGGGGATCTATACGCAAGCTTTATGAGGAGCAGTGAGAAAAAGCGTGTTTCGATTTTTTTGCGTCTTCTTCACGTGCTCAGACGCGGTGCAGTGTAGGTTTTCACGAATCAAAACGTTAACGCGTGATGAAATTTGATAATAAATCGGTGATTTCACTCGAAAACGTTAACGCTAACGCAGCTTTTTGAAACGACTATGGATTTGACATCAGCGACACCCTTGTTCAAAGATCACCGCAAGAGCGCGAAATCTGTTGCCTTGCAGGGCGATAGCAGACGTAGGTACCTCAGCGATGCTGCAACATCGGTATAAGGTGAGACCTCTTCATCCCATTTCCTGAGGATGCAAATATCAGGATTCAAATGTAAAAGGGCAGCCTCAAAGCTGCCCTTTTTCTTTGCTACCCAAAAGACCTAGGGGTGTCGCAGTTTCGCTGCTGACCGTCGGTCTTCATCGGCGGCCATCGGCTCAGCACTTTCTGCACATCATCGATAACCGCCTTGCTCATCGACGTTAAATGGTGCGCGGCCCAGGCGTGGCGGTCGCTGTCCCGCGAGTACGCAGCGTCGACGGTCAGCAGCCTGGCCAGGTGGAGCAGATCCGATACTTGCTCCAGGGCATCGACGATGGGCACACCGCGGTTCACTCGGAACAGCGGTTCGTTATTGCAGTAGTGGAAAGGGGTGAGGCCGATAGTCGTCAGTCTGGGGTCGTCGCTCATACGTCACCTCCTTTCGAAAAGCTGCTCAAGGTTTGAGCTGCGATTTGGGAGGGCGCGGTGGAATTGATTTCTTTGGAATGGGGTGTTGGCTTGGGCATAGATGGAACTCCGATGCTATTCGAAAGGGACCATCGCCATCTCGCTACCAAACGGAGGGTGGTGGCCATACGAAGGTTGGTAGACCGGGCATCGGAGCCGGCGCCCCGGAAGGAGCCCTGCGCATGGCCACCATAAGATGCGACCCAGAGAAGGGCCGAAACAGGTGACGCTATGCGTCGATGCGGAGGGTCTACCAAACCCCGATCACTGATTTTGTCAGTGACGGAAAAACGATAAATCCCACCCCAAAAACGCACAAGCCGGCGGATTCTCACGTACCCGTAGGCAACGACGCAAGGTGTTGTAGCTTTCACGAGGTGTCTGGAGGGTGTGCTTAAACAGAAGTGTTTGAGGCAAATTGCGGACACAAAAAAACCGGCCATTAGGGCCGGATTTCTTGACTTGAATCCCCTCGTCATAACGACGTTGGAACGTGGTCTGAGTGGCGCGGTTGAAGGAAAACTACGGAGGTATGTCAGGTAGCCGCTGCGTTCAGGTGAGTCTCGAGTTCTTCACATGCAACCATCAGGTCATCGAACTCCGGAGGGGGACTGTCGAACATTCCACCTTCGAGCATCTTGTCGTAGTCCTTCGCCAGGTTATCGCGAGCCTTTCCAACTGGCACCAGCCGAAGATTGCCGCCCACTGCATGCCGGTAGTCGATCGTTGTGCCATCTGCAGACTTTTCTACAAAGAAGCAGGACTTATGCTCTGCGACGCGTGCGGCAATGTCTCGCCGTGAAATAACCTGCTTGAACTCGTGATTTTGCACAATGGCGGTCAGGTCATGCCAATGCCGGGCAAATCGCTCGCTCTTCAAGCGCTCCTGGACGCAGTACACATGCGCCGCTGTCGCTTTCTCCCAGAACGTACGCGCTACATCCATTACAACGGGGTTTGCTTCAGGAAAGATGACGCCTTCCAAATTGGCGTGAACCATATCGCACACGACATGATTGCGGCGGTGCGGCTCCCCTGTAGATCGAGCACCAAACTCAAGCATGACCTTGGGCGTCACGTAATCATGGACCGGTGTTTTCGCAGGATAGTGCAAGTACAGTTTGTCCCCATCTTGAACAAATTCTGCCCCCGGCGCCTCCGCCGCCAGCGCATCGGCCAGAGCCGGAAAAACCGACTGTTCTATCCAGCCTGGGAGAAGATCGCGGGCCTTGCTGCTCCACTTTCTGGCTTGACTACCACTGGGGGGAATTTCGCTTTGCACCTCGGGCAAAAGCTGGCGAATGTCGTAGGTCAGATCAATGTCTTCCGAAAATCGATCAATCAGGCGGTACACCTTGGAAAGTGAGGTGCCACCCTTGAACGTCAGATGATCGCCCACGGGATCTGAGAAGATTTT
>Ga0308165_1002415_pt1 | contig 22375 bp, 23 predicted proteins | sample PhyWR2_FD_201032 | JGI IMG/M metagenome (GOLD analysis project Ga0308165, IMG submission 201032) | Phyllosphere microbial communities from UC Gill Tract Community Farm, Albany, California, United States - DLSLW.R2 | ecosystem: Host-associated > Plants > Phyllosphere > Unclassified | place: USA... | reverse complement strand
ATCAGCGGAAGTAAGGCTTTGAAAGAATCGTGCATCGGACTCAAATTTTAAACCGCGAATATCCTATTTTATTTGCTTAGTCCACAGATTTTGTAACTGATCCCTTTTTTCTTAATGTCATCAATATAGTTGATTCTATCATAAGCGATCGAACTTCATGTTTTGTGTCTTACCGGAAACGAAAAAAGCCTGCTATCATACGATTTGCAGGCTTTTTTTGGTTTTTGAAGCCATTTTGGCGGAGAGTGGGGGAACTGAACCCCAGCTTAAAATCTCGCTCTATATGGTTTAAAAGACACTTCTGGTAATTGACTCACCGAATCACTCACCCGTACTTTCTTACTGCAAATGCTATCCACTAAAGTTATGTATTTAATGTTTAAATTCAAAGTACCAATCTAATAGATAAGAATCATTTTTGTCGAAATGACTACTCATTGCCGCATAAGTAAGCTTGGAATATAAGGCTATTGCTATGCTGTTGATCTATGATGTTGATAATCAGTTTGTTAGATTTATCAAAAAGTAATGAGTATCAGTTTTCTCTATGTCGCTCCTCACAAAAATTAGACGTAGAACGGGGTAGGTTTGACCAACAGTTTAACCCAATAACCCTGCTATGAAAACAATCAAAATATTCCAGAAAAAAATCAAGCCTATTCTACTATTGTTGATGTTCTCGCCGCTGGCGACAGTAGCGCAAACGGCCTATCAGCTTACGCAATCAAATAGCAGTTCAGTAAAGGTAACAGGTACATCCAATGTGCATGATTGGTCGATGATATCCAAACAGTTCGAGAGTACGGGTACTTTTAACTTCAATTCCCTTGGTGAAATGACCGATGTAACAGCCCTAAAATTTACCCTGGCGACCAAGAGTCTCAAAAGCGGGAAATCTGGTATGGACGAACGTACTTATAAGACGCTGAATGAAAAGGAATTTCCTAAAATAAGCTATCGGCTCACCTTCGCGACAGTTACTATGGTGCAGGCAAACCGGTATTCGATCCAAACTACGGGGATACTGTCCATTGCGGGTAAAACACAGAGCCTTTCGATGAAGGTAATGGCTTTGGTAAATGCCGATGGTTCGATCAGTTGCCACGGCAGCGAAAACTTAATGTTCACTGATTATGCTATACAACCACCAAGTTTTATGCTAGGTGCCATGAAAGTGGGGAATAACCTCCTTATCCATTTTGAACTCGATTATACTAAAGTTTCATCAGCAAAATAATAACCCATCTATTAAACAAAAGATCATGAAAAATAAATTTACCCTGGTTTCGGTACTTATTGTCGCAATTGCAAGTTTATGTGGAATTAAGGTGCATGCACAGGTTGCTAATCTGAGGCCTTATGACAAATCCGGTGTTAATGTGTTTGAAGCACCCAAAGATAGCAATGCCATATTCAATAAAATAAAGGTTCAGTTTGGTGCAGGCTTTACACAATCGTTTCAAGGGCTGAAGCACGAAAATCTATCGGGTGGACTCTATAAAATTACGCCAGGTTTCAATACCGCAAATGCCAATCTTTTTATGGACGTGCAACTCGCTGATGGGATCAGGCTTAACCTCACAAGTTATCTTTCTTCCCGTCACCACAACGAAACCTGGGTGAAGGGTGGATACATCCAGTTTGATAAGCTGCCATTTAAGGGTAAAATCTGGGAGGATATCATGTCGGTAACTACTATCAAGATCGGACATATGGAAATCAATTATGGCGATCAGCATTTCCGCAGATCTGATGGCGGACAAACACTCTATAATCCTTTTATTGAAAATTACATCATGGATGGCTTTACCACTGAGATTGGTGGAGAAGTTTTAGTGAGAAAAAATGCGCTGTTTGGTTTAATCGGCGTTTCCAATGGGATGATCAAAGGTAACATCGACAGTCTGATCGCAACCCCGCAGGATGCAAACGTGCATAAATCGCCAGCCGTTTACATAAAGGGTGGTTTCGATAAACAATTGAACAGCGACTTGAGGGTACGTTTAGCCGCTTCTTATTACAGCAATAATAGTTCGGGCGGCCAAACGCTATATGGTGGCGACCGTACGGGTTCAAACTATTTTATGGTATTGGAAAAAGTTGGCGCTGTTAGTACCACGAACGCTTTTTCAGGCCGTTTTAATCCTGGTTTTACCAAAAAAGTAAATGCCTTTCAGCTAAACGGATTTATAAAACTACAGGGACTGGAACTTTTTGCAACGTATGAAAACGCGAAAGGCAGATCAAAAACAGAGACTGATAGCAGGGGAGCGGAGCAGATGGCCATAGATGGCGTGTATAGGTTCGGCAAGACAGAAAATTTTTTTATCGGTGCAAAATATAATGTAGTTAAGGCTGCAATGGCAGATGTAGCGGCGGCAGGAACAACTCCTGCAATCGTTTACAGCGGTGATGTAAAAATAGACCGTATTGCTTTTGCCGCCGGCTGGTTTATGACCAAAAATATATTGTTAAAAGGCGAGTACGTAAGCCAGAAGTATAAAGATTTTCCACTCACAGATTTTCGTAGCGGTGGAAAATTCAAAGGTTATGTGATCCAGGCCATTGTAGGGTTCTAACCAATAAGCGATTGGGTAGGAGCGATCTGTTCCTGCCTTTTAAAAAAAAAACTTGATGAAGCCACTTTTAACCATCCTTTTTTTTCTATTGGCCAGCTTGAGGCCAGCAGGAAAAATCAAAAGTACCTCCAGATGGGTAGTGAGCGAAAACAGTATGCTCACCGTTAATGGAACCACCAATATAAACCGGTTTTCCTGTACAGTCCTGCGTTATCCCAAAACCGATACGGTTCTAGTTGCAAAGGATAAAACAGATCATATTATGCTCTCCGGGACCTTAAATCTTGAGGTGAAGAATTTTGAATGCAACAGTACAATGATGACTAAACAATTATTGAACACCCTGCAGCAGAATAAATTTCCAACCCTTAAGATCAAATTCCTTTCTTTAAAAGAAATCCCTTCGGTAGGTCAGCGTAATTTTCTCAAAGGTGATGTCGAGATTACCCTTTCAGGGATATTAAAGAGATTTGAAATCTGTTATCAGGTAAATGTTAAACAGGGCTTAATGGAGCTAACTGGACAACAGCCAATCAATTTTTCAGATTTTAATCTGATCCCTCCAAAGAAAATGGGCAGGCTCATCCAGGCAAAAGACCAGCTTGTGGTGATTTTTTTCTTGAAAATGGAACAGGTAGGGTAGTTTAGATTGATAAACCCGGTATGGATTATAAAGTATTTTATATCTTTATCAAAAATAGATTCTCGTAAATCTTTGTGTCAACAAATCAGGTTGGCATACTCTACAAGTACTTACACCCCGAATAACCCATTGCAGCGACTAATGGAAATAACATTTAAATTTGGCAGGATATATATGCCGTTTTGCTGTTTTTTTTCAAACTTCAAAATGTCTTCAGTATCTTATAGCATATTTGCCAATCATGAAGATCCTCATTATTGAAGACGAGCCCGGTCTGCAGCGCAGTATAGCCCAATACCTTATGGCTGAGGGTAATCTCTGCAGTATGGCTTCAACCTATGCCCAGGCCCTTGAACGGCTTGGCGTGTATGAGTACGACTGTGTGCTACTGGACCTGACCCTTCCCGACGGGGAAGGCCTTCAGATATTGAATTATCTTAAAAGAATGAACAGGACCGAAGGGGTGATTATTATCTCGGCAAGAAATTCCATTGATCAAAAAATAGAAGGCTTAAGCAGTGGTGCGGATGATTATCTCATCAAACCCTTTCACCTCTCTGAGCTGAATGCCCGAATCCTTGCAGTAGTGCGCAGAAAGAGTGCGCAGGGCGACCGCCATATCGAATTTAATGAGATCAGGATAGATCTCGATGCTCAGGAGGTGCTTGTGAACGGCAAAGTGGTATACATGACAAAAAAAGAATTCGATCTGTTGCTTTATTTTGTTTCCAATAAAGGCAAGGTGATCTCGAAATCTGCCGCTGTAGAGCATATCTGGGGCGATGATTCTGATATGGCAGATAGCTTTGATTTTATATATACCCACATCAAGAACATCAGAAAAAAGCTGATTGATGGAGGAAGCAAAGATTATTTTCAATCAGTGTATGGTGTCGGATATAAATTTAGAAACTTATGAAGCTCTTCACGCGATATAACCGGATCCTGATGATCATCAGTCTTTTTGGGCTGCTGCTCATCGGCTTTCTTTTTTATCGGATGCTCGCTTACTATCTTGATCAGCAGATCGACCACGACCTGGTAGAGGAGATTATGGAGGTGAAGGAATATTCAGCAGAGGGGAACTTTTATCAGCCGCACGAATTTGAGGACCTGATTGTTCAGTATAAAAAGATAACAAAAGCTTATCCTTCCAGCAGTTACGCAGATACGGTATTTTACAATCCGGTAAAGCACCGTACAGAGACCGCAAGATATCTTAAAACAGAACTGGAGCTTGTTGGGCAACCTTACCAGATTTTGGTTATTGCCTCAAAATTTGAACGGCAGGAACAGATCAGGAATATCTGTCTGATTATCCTGATACCTGTTATGTTACTTTTTGCGCTGGTTCTTATGGTTAACAGAATTTTGCTCAAAAAGATCTGGACACCTTTTGAGCAACTTTTGAAGAATATTACTGCATTTAACATCAACCATGACCAACCTTATTACCCAGTTGATATGCCTGTTGAAGAATTCAGGCAGCTTAACAGGGTCTTGGTGGAACTTTCGGGAAAAGTGAAATCTGATTATAATGAGATCAAGCTATTTACCGAAAATGCATCGCACGAGATGATGACGCCGTTAGCCGTAATCAATTCGAAACTTGATAATATGCTCCAATCGAATGTTCTGGGCAAAGAAGATGGCGAAACCCTGGTTGAATTATATAAGGCTACTTCACGTTTGACCAAGCTTAATCAATCGCTTTTGCTTTTGGTTAAAATTGACAACAATTTACTCCAGGATAAGGAACATATTAACCTGAAATTACTGATAGAAGAAAAGGCTATTTATTTTCAGGAGCTTATCTCTGAACGGCATATAACCCTCGATATGATGTTAGCAGACATAACCACATCTGCAAGCCGGCAACTGCTGGAAATATTGATCAACAACTTATTTAGCAATGTCATCAGGCACAATTACGATGGGGGGAAAATTGAGATCAGCCTTGATGCAGAAAAAATTGTATTTGCCAACACTGGCCATAATCCGGCACTCGATCCTGATAAAATATTCGATCGGTTTTATAAGGACCATGCCTCTGAAGGTACAGGTTTGGGGCTTGCCATTCTCAAGCAGATCTGTAACCGGCAACAGTATCTGCTTGATTATTTCTATCGTCAGGACCTGCACACGTTTACGATTGTATTTAATCATTAAATTTTTTTTATGGCCATTATCGCACCTTTCAATCAGAAAATCGGAAAGATCAAAAAAGGAAAAAAATATGCATCAACTACACGTTTCTGGCATTGGATAAATTTCATTGTAATTGCAGGATCATTCCTCACCGTACTCATCAACTCCACACTTTTCGACCGTACACAGCGTACTTTTGTAAAAGTAGAACTAATGAATGCAGGTGCTACTGTGAACGATAAACAGGCTGCCGCGGTAACCCATGGACTGGAAGATCAGGTATGGGGGATACACATTTATTTCGGTTATGCCTTAGCTGCACTTTTTCTTTTCAGGCTAATCGCCGAATTCTTCCTGCCTGCTGAACAAAAACTATTGCACACACTAAAAAAAGCTTACCGCGCTTATTTTATCTTAAAAAAGGAAAGGGAAATGGCGAAGCACGAACTGGTGGTAAAGGGCTTATATCTCATTTTTTATCTGTTGCTGTTAACGATGGTTGTTACCGGTTTACTATTGGCTTTTGAAGATTATACGAACATCCCGCAAAACCTCAACCACACCATAAAGGAAATACATGGTTTTTGTATGTACCTTATACTAGGTTTTATTGTTCTTCATCTGGCAGGGGTGCTAATTGCCGAACGAAAGGATGGAAAAGGAATTGTTTCGGATATGATCAACGGAGGGGATGATAAATAATTTATAGATCGATTTAATTGATTTAAAAAAACTTTTAACAAATATTTAACACGTTAACCGGACCAACTTCAGAATGTCTTCAGATTTTGTCGATAGTTTTGTTACGTGAAGTCAATCTAGTATCCAAATTTCTGGATAATTGGATGGCTAAAGTACACGGAGCCCTAATGCTTTTTTATAGATAGAATTTTACAAATATTTTTCAAGCTTTGCTTATCGATGCCAAATGGTTATCTATCGGCATACTGGCTGGATATTTTATTAAATTGCTCATTTTAACTATATAAAGCTTATGGACAGAAAAGTTTTCCTTAACAGTATCGGGATGAGTGCCGCGGCTTTTGCCCTGATTACTTGCCTAGGTTGTAAGAAAACTGATGGCAGTAGCTCATCGGACACTTCAGGGCCAACGGGAGTAAATTTTACGCTCGACTTAAGTTTGTCTGCCAATGCTGCACTGCTAAATAATGGCGGATCTTTCCTGTCGAATGGGGTTATTGTAGCAAAAACCAAAACCGGGGCTTACATTGCCGTGCAACGTTCATGTACACATGAAAGCTACACATTGACCTATCAGTCGGCAAATAGCCGGTTCTATTGTCCAAACCATGGCGCTACCTTTTCTGAAGGCGGGGGCGTTACAAATGGCCCGGCATCACGTTCATTAACCGTTTACAATACCCAGCTTACGGGTACCACTTTAAAAGTTTATTCTTAAAATCATATGAAACTACTTTTTGTTGCCCTTTTTGGGTTATTGGCTGTTCCCGCATTATGGACGGGGAATTTTTCAGAAGCGCAGAAACAGGCCAAAGCAATGCATAAGCAGATCCTGATCAATTTTTCGGGTTCGGATTGGTGTGGCCCATGTATCCGTTTGCGCAAAGAAATTTTGGAATCTGAAAGCTTTGAGCAGTATGCAGCTGCCAATCTGTTGCTCGTAAGGGCCGATTTTCCAAGGCAGAAGAAAAACCAGTTGCCCAAAGAGCAGATCAAGCTCAATGAGTCACTTGCAGAAATTTATAATAAGGACGGCAAGTTTCCGTACACCGTTCTGGTAGATGAAAATGGAAAGGTGCTGAAAAGCTGGGACGGCTTTCCTGATGAAACGCCGCAGGCTTTTGTATCCGAAATTGATAAATTAAAAAAATAAGTTAAAATGACTACACCTGTTTCTGTAAACCGGATACTGAAGCTCATGGGAAACCGATTTGAGTTTACGGTGATCGCTGAGCACGTGCAGGCGGGCAATGCTGCAATTGATGCTGCCATTGCGGAAGTGAGAAGGATAGAATACCTGCTCACCACTTTCAGCGATCTTAGTCAGACGAGTCTGATCAATGAAAACGCGGGGCTTAAACCTGTAAAAGTAGATGATGAAATGGTCAGTCTTATCGAACGTTCCATTAGGATATCAGAAATTACCGATGGCGCATTCGATATCAGTTATGGATCTATAGATAAGCGGCTCTGGAACTTTGATTCCAATATGACCAGCCTGCCTGATGAAGAAACTGCATTGGCTTCTGTAGGGCTGATCGATTACCGGAATGTGATCCTGAACAAGGATAAATCGACTGTGTTTTTAAAAAATAGGGGCATGCGTATCGGCTTTGGCGGGATTGGGAAAGGATACGCGGCGGATAAGGCGAAGATCGTGCTACAAAAGCTGGGCATTAAAAGTGGAATTGTAAATGCAGCTGGCGACCTGGTTACCTGGGGAACCCAGGCTAATGGTCATCCCTGGACAGTAGGTATTGCAGATCCTGAACAAACCGACAGACCATTTTCTGCACTGAAGATCAGTGATATGGCGATTGCCACTTCGGGCAGTTATGAAAAATATGTGACGATAAATGGCAAGCGCTATTCGCACACGATAGATCCCAAGACCGGACTGCCGGTAAGTGGTGTAAAGAGTGTGAGTATCATCTGCCCAAGTGCCGAGCTGGCTGATGCACTGGCAACACCTGTGGTAGTGATGGGTGTAAAGGTTGGCCTCGAGCTGATCAACCAGATTAAACAAGTGGCCTGTATTGTTATCGACGATAATGACAGGGTTTTTACCTCAAACAATATTAATGTGATATAAATATGAAAAGTTCCAGAACATTTGTCTTCCTGTCTATCTTGGCATTTTCGATCATCGGGATGCTGAGCGCCTGTAGTAGTGTAAAACCTTATCAAAAAAGTAAACTCAACGATGCGGATATGATCCTTTCAGCCCGAAAGGCCCAGAAATTTGAACAGAGTTTTCAGCTTTACCGGGAGGGTGCTTCAGGTGCAAATGGGGGCAAAAGCGGTGGCGGTTGCGGATGTAATTAACGCGCTATAAGAAAATGAGAAAAATATATCTTCATGTGCTTTTCATGTACTTCGGTATATTGAGCACCTATGCACAAACCAGACCGGAAGCCGCAAAAGTAGACAGCAGTAAGTACCAGTCGAGAAAGTTAAAGATAGACGAGATTAATCTCGTTTCTGCTTATTATCATCAGGATGGTAACAACTCTGCGGTAACAGGTGGTATCGGCACCGAAAAACTGAGTGATTTTGCCAATACCATCGATCTGCAGATGTCGAAGTTTAACAAAAAAGGTAAAAAAAACACATTCCTTTTTGAGCTTGGTGTAGATCATTATACTTCGGCCTCTTCTGATAAAATCGATCCGAGCACCATTTCTTCGGCATCTTCTGCTGATATCCGTATTTATCCATCGTTAAACTGGACCCATTCAAATGAAGAAACAGGGAATTCCTTTGGTTTTACAGGATCTTATTCAACGGAGTTCGATTATCAGTCGATGGGCGCGGCGTTTAACCTGACCCGTTTATCAAAAGACAAAAACACGCAGTTTGATTTTAAGCTCCAGGCATTTCTAGATCAATGGACGGTTATCCTACCAATTGAACTTCGGACGGGAAATACCGAAAGGGGAGGTGAGCAATATGATACCGCCCCAAGGAATTCCTTCAGTGCGTCGTTCTCCCTCTCGCAGGTGATCAACCAAAAATTTCAGGCTTCCCTGATTTTGGAACCGTCCTATCAAAAAGGTTTGTTGGCCACCAAATATCAGCGTGATTATTTTACAGATGGTTCGATGCGCTCAGAAACTTTGCCCGATAAGCGTTATAAACTACCAATAGGTTTGCGGATGAACTACTTTTTGGACGACCGTTTTGTAATACGCACATTCTACCGGTATTATATGGATAATTGGGGGATAAGGGCACATACGGCAGAACTCGAAATTCCTGTGAAGATCAATTCGTTCTTTTCGATCAGTCCCTTCTACCGTTACAACAATCAGATGGGAACCAAATATTTTGCGCCCTATGGACAGCATCAGGCTTCGGAGCAGTATTTTACCAGCGATTACGACCTGTCAACCTTTAGCAGTGATTTTTATGGCGCAGGCATCAGGTTTGCTCCACCAAAAGGTGTTTTTGGCTGGCAAAGGTTGAATATGCTAGAACTGAGGTATGGCCACTATTCCCGCTCAACAAATTTGGTTTCGAACATTGTGTCGTTAAACCTCAAGTTTAAATAAGATTTTTAAATAGCGGTGGCACATAGATAAATCGGTGATGATCAATAATTGATCGGGCCGGTTTATCTAAACTGTCCTTTTTCCAATAACGAAATGGTACTGAGCTGAATCTTGTTCAACCTTTCCTGAAGTTCCAATGCTTTGTTCTTCTCAGTGAGCAAAGCCTTCAAACGGTCTACTTCTGCCGTGAGCTTATGTTTCTCTTGCAACTCAATCTTTGAGAATACCTTTCCACTTTCGTAATAGCTGAAAAAATTATAGTTCAGGATTTCGCTGACGCGCACTAGTGTAAGGATATCGATGGTTGCGGTATTCAGTATTTCCTGTGCTTTTGTTTTGCTGATCTCAAGCGCTGTGGCAATGTCTGAAACAGAGATATCTTTCTGCTTCATTTCTTTCCAGATCATTAAGCCTATATGAACACTCATTTTCTATAAGGGAATAATTTTAAAATACTGAAATTACAGAAAGGATAATGAATTTAGTCTTTTTTGTGGTAATGATATTTAGTCTAAATATCTCTTGGTTATGATTTGTAGTAATATTTGCGTTGTTGGTAATGCACTGGATGGGGATCATTTTAATAACTGATACAACTCATATTTTGTGCCTCCGGTTTTTCCAAACTTTATGCACAACAAAAAGAGCTCGATATGAAAAAGATATTGGTATCAGTAGATTTCTCTGCAACAGCGGAGAACGCCGCAAATTATGCAACTGATCTGGCGCATGGTATTGGTGCCAGGGTAGAACTGTTAAATGTTTTTCAGGTTCCGGAGTTTTCTCCTGTTGCAGCCTCCCTGGTATGGCCGATTGAAGAATATCAGCTTATAGAAGATGATGCAAAAAAAGCACTGGAAAAGCTTGTGGAAAGAGTTGAAGAAAAATATAAAAAGGCCCATCATGAGTTTGGTTTTAAAGCAGAAGTTTTTGGGCGATCGGTTCGTGGCGAAGTTGAACAAGAGGTTTATAAATATTTTACTGAGGGTAAAATGAACCTCGTTGTGGCCGGACTAAACCCTGCGGATAAGTTCACCAAAATACTCATAGGCAGTGTGGCCAGGAAAATCATTGGGCAGGAAATACCAGTTTTACTCATACCTGCGGGATATCGGTTTAAAAAGCCTAAAAAAATAGCTTTTGCAACAGATTTTAGCCATAGTGATATCCCTGTTTTATGTGCGCTTGCCGAGTTCGCAAAACCCTTTGACGCCGATATTCTCATCATGCATACCGAAGATTCAATATCCAACCCGACTGATGTTAAACAAAACACCGAAGATTTTTTAAACCGGGTTGCCGATAGGGTTAACTACAGGCATATTTATCATAGGCATGTAAACAGCGAAGGAGTTAGAGAAGGGTTGGATTGGATCGTAGAAAACGGTCAGATCGATATCCTGGCCATGGTACACCGTAAACATAACTTTTTTTACCGCCTGCTTAATGGCAGCTATACATTGAACATGTCCGATCACATCCGGATCCCGCTTTTGGCTCTACCGCCCGAACACAAGGTTCCGATGTAAGGGCCAGTAAATGAACAAAATTCAATTCCTAAACAAAAAACGATGTATCCTAAAACAATGAAAGCAGCGGTTATCCATGAGTATGGAGGACCACTGGTCATAGAAGAACTTCCGGTAAGACCACTCAATCAATATGAGATTCTGGTAAAAGTAATTTCATGTGGTGTATGCCATACCGATTTACACGCCTGCAATGGCGACTGGCCGATAAAATCAAAAATGCCCTTGGTACCTGGTCACGAAGCCATCGGACTGGTTGCCGCAATGGGCCACGATGTTAAAAGTGTTAAGGGAGGTGAGGTAGTTGGTGTGCCATGGTTATACAGTGCCTGTGGTTGCTGCGAATTCTGTTTAACTGGCTGGGAAACATTATGCTATGAGCAGCAAAACGGCGGCTATAGTGTAAACGGCGGTTTCGCGGAATATGTTATTGCCGATTCGAGGTATGTTGCCCATTTTCCTTCGCATGTAAATTTTGCGGAAATGGCCCCGATTATCTGTGCCGGCGTTACCGTGTATAAAGGCTTAAAAGAAACGGAGGTTAAAGCAGGCGAGTGGGTAGCCATTTCAGGCATTGGCGGACTTGGTCATCTTGGTGTTCAGTATGCAAAAGCCATGGGCTTTCAGGTTGCTGCAATTGACATATCGAACGATAAACTGGAGATGGCCAGAAAACTCGGTGCCGACATTGTTGTAAATGCGCTTGAACAGAACCCCGGTGAATTTCTTAAAAAACAGACTGGTGGCATGCATGGTGTGTTGGTTACAGCAGTAACACCTATTGCTTTTAGTCAGGGACTTTCGGCATTGCGCAGAAAAGGTACTTTAGCGCTAAACGGATTGCCTCCCGGCAGTTTTGACCTTCCGATATTCGATACTGTGCTGAACCGGATCACCATTAGGGGCTCAATAGTGGGCACCAGAAAAGATATGCAGGAAGCTATCGAGTTTGCCGTAGATGGAAAGGTAAAGGCACAGATTAAACCTGCAAAACTCGAAGACATTAACGAAGTATTCGAGCAGATGAAAAAGGGTGAGATAGAAGGTAGGATTGTCCTGGATATTTCGGGAGGTTAGTTTTCATAATTAATATTTAAACATAAGAAGATGTTAGGCAAACTAGAAGAAGAAGATATTGAAAAACTCCTTTGCGAACAATATATTGGCCGTTTGGCCTGCCATGCCCATGGGGTAAGTTACATTGTCCCCATTAATTATGTGTACAGCAGCGGCACGGTTTACGCCCACTCCGCGCCAGGTCAAAAAATCAGGATGATGAAAAGTAATCCCCAGGTATGCTTTCAGACTGACCAGATCCGAGACACGTATAACTGGAAAAGTGTGGTGTGCTGGGGAAAATTTGAGCAAGTTACTGATGCTGCGGAAAAACAAAGGGCAATTCAGGGTATTATACACCGCATGATGCCCTTAACCAATACTCCTTCGGAGCAGCCCTCACATGGCACTGGAAAAACCGATGCCTATGATGAGGGAATTATTGTATTTAAAATCATCCTGCACCTTAAAACCGGTAGGTTTGAGGTTAATGATAGCAGTAATTGATATAGAAATTGTGCTTCCAACAGTCTAATCGGTCATAATTACCCCTGAAAATGATTTAGCTCATTTTTTGTATTGACAGGCATCATCACCCGCTTAGGCCAATTGCAATAGTTTTGCTTTTGAAACTATTTGGCCTTACGTTACGGAAGATCAAAGTTATATAACGAAATACCATGCCACATTCATTCCATATCCCCGTGTTGGGCCTAGGCTATTCTATCGATACTCCTTTAAAAGTAGCCAGGTACGGCATTTCCTCCGTGCTTTCCATTGTTGATGACGAACTGATTGAGCGAATGCGCGCTTATCACTCAGCCAAGCGTTCCGTTCCTTTCGTAGCGATTCCAAAAGGAGCAACAGACAGCCGGAGCCAACGCATCACCGCCTACCTCAACTTTTTGTCGGATATTATAACTGAAGATTTTAAAGCCTTAAAGCTGCAGGATTTCACTGACGGAAGCGATATTTGTCGTTATTTTGATTTACTGCCTGATACTTCTAAATTAAAACATGGTTACGCACTTATGTTGGAATATCCCGAAGGTGAAACCAAACAAACCTTTGCATCACTTTTGAAAAATGCGATGCGAACGGGGGCCATTGATGTGAATATCATGGCCAAGGTGGATAAAATGAATTATGTGGATGGAGAATATAGTGGCGATTTCAATACAGATGCCTTAACGGCATTACGTGGTTTTGCCGAAAGTAAACTGAATGCCTCAGTTATTCTCTCTGCCGGTATGAACCCTAAATTATACAGCTACATAGAAAATTTCGAAGATTTTTTTCCAGATGCAAGTGAGAACCTTAAAAAGAAAATCACTTTAAAGGTCAGCGACTTCAGATCGGCATTGATCCAGGCTAAATTTTTGGCAAAAAAGGGTTTGTGGGTATCGGAGTTCAGGATAGAATCAGGACTCAACTGCGGCGGTCATGCATTTGCTACAGAAGGATATTTATTGGGACCGATTTTAGAAGAATTTAAACTCAAAAGAAAAGACATGTGCGTGGAACTTTTTACCATGTACCAATCTGCTTTGGTGCAAAAGGGGATCCAAACCAAAAAGCAGCCTAAACAACGGGTCAGTGTTCAGGGCGGTATCGGTACGGCAGCAGAGCACGATTTTCTCCTGCAATATTACAACCTCGATGCCACGGGATGGGGTAGCCCTTTCCTGTTGGTACCCGAAGTTACCAATGTAGATGCCGGAACATTAGCAAAATTGGCTGTTTCGACAGAAAGTGACTTTTATCTGAGCGGCGCTTCCCCACTGGGTATCCGGTTTAATAATTTTAAAAACAACACCATAGACATTCAGCGAACCGAAAGAATCGAAAAGGGCCGTCCAGGGAGCCCATGCACCAAAAAATACCTCTGCAATAATACCGAGTTTACCGAGCAGGCCATCTGTACGGCATCGCGCGAGTACCAGCACTTAAAGATCAAAAGCTTAAAAACAGCAGGATTATCTGCTGACGAATATCAAAAACAGTTTAAGCTGGTAACCGAAAAAATTTGCCTTTGCGAGGGCTTATGTGCCTCCACCTATTTAAAATATAACATCCCCAAACCAAAAGAAAGTACAGCGGTGGCGATTTGTCCGGGGCCAAACCTCGCTTATTTTTCTGATGTCTATTCGTTTGATGAAATGGTGGGCCATATTTATGGAAAAATTAACCTGTTGGCAAAGGTAGAAAGGCCACATGTGTTTATCAAAGAGCTTAATCTCTATATCGATTATCTCCAGGAAGATATTAAACAGCAGTTTCACAATTTTAGCGATAAGAAAAGAAAGCAATTAAATGCCTTCAAACTTCAGCTGGCTGAAGGGATTAATTATTATAAACAACTTTTTGCCGAGGTTGCAGATGAGGTATCTGGTGAATTAAAAGGATTATGTGAGCAACTAGCGAAGTCGAAAGATAAACTTGATGGATTGATTGTTGAATAAGGAAAAAAGATCGGGAATAACTTTTCTATATTTACAAGGATATACTGGATGTGAAATGGATAGATCAAAATTTTTAGATGCAATTATTGAAAATGCCATTGATGGGATTATTACCATAGATGATAAAGGAATTATTGAACATTTGAACCCGGCCGCGCTCGAACTTTTTGGTTATGACAGAGCAGAACTGGTAGGAAGAAATGTTTCGGTTTTAATGCCGGAACCCGATCATTCGCGCCATGATGGCTACTTATCCAGATATGAACATACCGGACAGAAACACATTATAGGCGTTGGAAGAGAAGTTTCTGGCAAGCGCAAAGACGGCTCGGTTTTCCCGTTTCGGCTGGGCGTAAGCGAAATTAAATTTAGCGACCGCAAAATTTACACAGGTTTTATCCACGATCTGAGTAAAGAAAAGGCCAATGAAGAGCAAATAAGAAGTTATACCGAAAAATTAGAGGTTAAGATCAAAGAACGTACGCACGATCTGGTGAAGCTTGTTTCAGAACTGGAAATGGCAAAAGAGAATATGCAGGCTCTTTTTCATAAGGAAAAGGAACTCAATCAGCTCAAAACAAGGTTTGTTTCGATGGCCTCGCACGAGTTTAGGACGCCGTTAAGTTCCATACAGTTATCGGCTTCTTTAATCGATAAATACACCAGCAAACAGGATGTAGCCAGTGTAGAGAAACATACCTCAAAAATCAAAAATTCGATCAATAACCTCACTACGATCCTGAATGATTTCCTGTCATTGGAAAAACTCGAGGCAGGAAAAGTACAAGCATCGGCACATTCTTTTAACATCATCAGTTTTGCTGAAGAAATTGCTGAAGAAATGCAGATGATGACCAAACAGAACCAGCACATTATTTACGAACATACTGGTACAACCGCCGAAGTTTACCTCGATCCGAACCTGTTGAAAAATTGTGTGATTAACCTGATTTCCAATTCAATAAAATATTCCGGCGAAGATACGCTGATCCAGTTTAATTCAATCTTAAAAAATGATGAACTCATCCTGGAGGTGAAAGATAACGGGATCGGCATTCCTCAGGTAGACCAAAGTAACCTTTTCGAGCCATTTTTCAGGGCGCACAATACAGGCGATATTCCTGGAACAGGTTTAGGCCTCAACATTGTAAAAAGATATGTTGGCCTGATGGATGGTACGGTAAGCTGCCAGAGCGAACAAAATTCAGGTACAGTTTTTACGCTCACCTTTTCCTTTGGAAATAATTTCATAAACTAAGCCCCATGAACAAGAAAGTTTTGATTATCGAAGACAATGACGACATCAGGGAAAGTACGGCCGAAGTGCTTGATCTGGCCGGTTATGAAACCTTTACCGCTAAACATGGTAAGCTGGGTGTAGAAATGGCTTTAAACCATTTGCCTGATGTGATCCTCTGCGATATCATGATGCCTGAACTGGACGGTTATGGTGTACTGTATCTTTTGAACAAAAACCAGAAAACGGCCAATATTCCTTTTATTTTTATCACTGCCAAAACCGAGCGGGCAGATATGCGGCGGGGTATGGAGATGGGGGCCGATGATTACCTCACCAAACCATTTGATGATATTGAACTTTTTAAGGCCATAGAAAGCAGGTTTAAGAAAAAACAGCAATCGGCTGGTTTTAATTCGGCGTTGGGCAATAGCGAAACGGTGATGGAAGAACTTCGTAAGAAGGGCAAATCGAAGCCAATAGCCAATAAACAGATTATTTATGTAGAAGGCGACGAACCAAGCCATCTTTATTATGTGGTTAAGGGCCAGGTTAAAACCTACAAACGTTTTAAAGATGGCAGGGAGCTCTCCTCTAATCTTTATCGGGATGGTGATTTTTTTGGATATGAAAGCCTCTGCAGTGGCGAGGTATATACAGACAATGCGGCAACCTTAATTGAATCCGATATTATCCAGATCCCAAAGGTAGATTTTATGGAATACCTACTCAATCACCAAACGGTTTCAAAAACTTTTATCGGTTTATTATCGGGCAATATACGTGATCAAGGGAAACAGATGTTGCAGCTCGCCTATTCTTCGGTAAGAAAACGTGTGGCAGAAGCATTGCTGCAGGTTGCCACAAAATTTGGCGATGGTAATTCCGGCAGTTGTACCATCCGGATTTCGCGTGATGACCTTGCCGCATTGGTAGGTACAGCCAGCGAAACCGTAAGCCGGATGCTCGCCGATTTTAAAGATGAAAAACTGATCGATAAAACGGGTAATGCCATCAACATCCTCTCGATCGAAAAACTTAAGAAGATTAAACAGTAAAATGGTTGTTAAGTTGGGGTTAATTGATTAAGTGGCTTGAAACGCTTAATTTACCTATTGGTCAAAAGCTTGGTGGTTCATGGTCGATAGCCTTCTCTTCTTGCGTCGTCATCTTCGCGCAGGCGGGGATCTAAAGACTAATAATTTATGTACACAATTATTAGGGAATGTATCTGTCTAAGACTTCAGACTCTGAACTAATCTAATCGGTTCTCTGGCTCCAAGTGCCCAACTCCAACCGCAAAACCATCAAAAGTAACTAAAATCACTTTTTTCCCTAAGCATTCTCACCTCTTGCATCTTGCATGGGCCATAGTTTTGCATACATAAACTCTGTATATGAAAGCTATAGCTTACAACATCAAACCCGATGAAAAGGAATGGTTGGTACTGGCCAATTATAAAAAACACGACATTACCATAATTGCGAACAGTTTAACCGCCGATACGCTTTCATTTGCAGTAGGAAAGGAAGCCCTGTTGGTTTTTAATAACGATGAGCTAAGCGAGACAATGATTTTAGGGCTAAAGGCCCTGGGTATAAAGTATATCGCAACTTCATCCTCCCAAACAGACCATCTTGATTTAAAAGCTGCCGGTTCTGCCGGTATTAAGGTGGCAAACGTTCCATTGGCAACCAGTGATAAAGAACGGATGGAACAGGTAATCAAAAACCTTGATCAGTGGGCTGCGGGTAAATGCGTAGGCAGCGCATGCTGCTGTCAGAATGAATGTTCCAAAATAAAAGCGCTTAAATAATGGAAACTGCTGCACTCCTTAAAAAATACAATGTCGCCACACCCAGGTATACCAGTTATCCAACCGTACCTTACTGGGACATTGAAAATTTCAACGCAAATGGCTGGCTGGCAAGCGTAGCCAATACCTATGCATGCCATAAAGATGAAGGCATTAGTTTGTATATCCACCTACCATTTTGCGAAAGCCTTTGCACTTATTGCGGCTGCAATACCAGGATTACCAAAAACCATGACGTAGAGGTACCCTACATCAACGCTGTACTTGCGGAATGGAAAATGTATGTAGATGCTTTGAGGGAGAAACCCAAGTTAAAAGAACTGCACCTGGGTGGAGGAACACCTACTTTTTTTAGCGCACAAAACCTCGAATTGCTCCTAAAGGGCGTTATGAAGCATGCAAGCCTGACTTCAGAAACAGAACTTTCTTTTGAGGCACATCCCGCAAATACCACCAGTGTGCATTTAAGTACGCTGTATCGTCTCGGTTTTAGAAGGTTAAGTTTAGGTATTCAGGATTTTGATCCTAAAGTACAGTTCCTGATCAACCGTTATCAAACGCCCGGGCAGGTAGCCGAAGTTACCGCAAGGGCAAGGGGAATAGGTTATACCTCTGTTAATTTCGACCTGATTTATGGCCTGCCCGGACAAACTATTAATGGATTAACAGATACCATAAATGAGGTGATCATTATGCAGCCAGATCGCATTGCCTTTTACAGTTATGCACATGTGCCATGGTTAAAGCCCGGGCAGAGACATTATGATGAAAAAGATATTCCCATTGGTAATGAAAAGTTTGCCCTATACCGGCTGGGCAGGCAATTACTCGAAGAAGCCGGTTATAAAGACGTTGGTATGGATCATTTTGCGCTAAAAAGCGATTCTTTGTTCCAGGCGCTGACCGATCAGAAGCTTCACCGCAATTTTATGGGTTACACCAATCAACATACCCATTTACTGATCGGGCTGGGCGTTTCTTCAATTAGCGATAGCTGGACAGCTTTTGCGCAAAACCCAAAAACGGTTGAAGATTATCTGGATCAGATAGATCAGGGAATACTACCCGTAGAAAAAGGACATTTCCTTAGCGATGAAGATCTGGAAGTGAGAAAACATATCCTCAACATCATGTGCAGGGAAAATACTTTTTACAATGAAGGAATCCCAGAAGGGGTATATGGCAGGCTATTGCCCTTGTTGCGCGATAAGCTGGTATGGGTAAACGAAAAAGAAATCAGGATCACCACAAAAGGGAAATCTTTTCTCCGGAATATCTGTATGGCCTTCGATGAGAAACTGTGGCTTAAACAGCCAAAAACCGAATTATTCAGTTCATCAATTTAAAAAAGGATAACAATGGAGGATCAAAAGGAAACCGCAACCCAGGCAGTCTGCTACCACTGCGGCGAAGATCTGCCCAAGGTAAAATATCAGCTGGACGATAAAGGTTTTTGCTGTGCGGGCTGTATGGCTGTTTTCAAGATCCTTTCAGAAAACAACCTTTGCAATTATTATGTGTACAATAGTACTCCAGGCCAGCGGTTTAAAAATGATGGTCATTTAGAATACCTTGAGGAACCCAAAATTATTGATCAACTGCTCGATTACAAACACGAAAGTTCGAGTATCATTACCTTTTACATTCCCGCCATCCATTGCAGCTCCTGCATCTGGTTGTTAGAGCACCTATACAAAATCAATCCCGCTATATTTAGCTCAAGGATCGATTTCCTTAAAAAACAAGTGACCATAAGCTTCAATCACGAGGAAATCTCGTTAAGGCAACTGGTAGAAACTTTAAACCAGATCGGTTACGAACCGCTAATCAGCCTGCAGGATGTGGTAAAAGCACACAGCAGTTCTGTAGACAAAGCATTAGTACTGAAAATCGCTGTATCAGGGTTTTTAATGGGCAATGTTATGCTCTTTAGTTTCCCTGAGTACTTTGGTCTTTCAGGTTTCGAGAAACAGTTTCAATCGCTTTTTGGCTGGCTAAATCTTGCTTTTTCCATTCCAGCTGCTTTCTATTGTGGGCACGATTATTTTATCTCCGCAATTACGAGCATCAGGCATAAACACATCAATCTGGATACCCCTTTGGCATTGATTATTGCGGTATTGTTTCTTAGGACTGCTTTTGAAATCATTTTTAGCATTGGACCAGGTTTTGCCGATACCCTAACAGGATTGGTGTTTTTACTCTTGATGGGCAAATGGCTTAAGCAGCGTACCTATCATCACATTTCTTTCGATCGCGATTACCGTTCATATTTTCCAATAGCGGTAACTACACTGAAAAACGACAAAGAAAAACCTGTTTCTATAAATGAAATCAAAATAGGCGATCGGTTGTGGATCAGGAGTGGAGAGCTGGTTCCGGCAGATGCGATTTTGATGAAGGGCGATGCCTGGATGGACATGAGTTTTGTAACCGGAGAATCAGCGCCTGTACATAAAGTTTTGGGCGAAATTATTTATGCGGGTGGCAGGCAAACCAGTGAAGCCATTGAGCTCGAAGTAATCAAACCTGTTTCTCAGAGTTATTTAACCGGTTTATGGAACAAGGATAATTATAAAAATGATACCGAAAAACAGAATTTTAACGATACTGTGGCCAAATATTTCAGCCTGGGTGTTTTCCTGATCGCATTTGCAGCTACCACTTATTGGTTGCTTCAAAACGATAGCCACAAAGCATGGTCTGCATTCACAGCGGTAATTATCGTGGCCTGTCCATGCGTACTGGCTTTGAGTACGCCATTTACCTTATCAGCAATCTTATCGGTTTTTGATAAGAAAGGTTTTTATGTGAAAAATACCGATGCCGTTGAAGAGCTTGCCAAATCTGACACCCTCATTTTTGATAAAACAGGTACGCTAACCAGCAATGAAAATGCAGAAATTGATTTTAACGGATCTCTAACAGGCGAAGAAAAAATTATAGTGGCATCATTGCTGCGAAACTCTATCCATCCCTTAAGCCGGCATATATTAAAGGCTTTAAACGTTGAAAGTTTTTATTCGCTTAACGATTATAAAGAGTTGTTGGGCAAAGGTTTATACGCACAAATCAATAATCACACTATCTATGCCGGGCATTTGTCTATGTTGCCCATAACCATTAAATCGGTTGGTGAAACCGGTGTGAATATTGTGATCGACCATACTTATAAAGGTTGTTTTGATATCAAACAGCAATGGCGGCCCGGACTGGTACAGCTCGTTTCGAAACTCTCCAAATTTAAACTGCAGGTTTTATCTGGTGATACCGATAATGACCGGTGGATGCTGGATACCATCTTTACGAAAAATACAACGATCAGGTTTCGCCAGAGCCCGCATCAAAAGCTCGATGCTGTCCTACAACTTCAACATCAGGGAAATAAAGTAATGATGTTAGGCGATGGACTAAACGATGCCGGTGCCCTTAAACAAAGCAATTTTGGAATCGCGATAACCGATAATATTAACAATTTTACACCGGGTTGCGATGCCATTCTGAAAGGCAGTGCCATAAATCTGCTGCCAAACTTTATCCAGTTGGGTAAAGACGGACTGAAGATCATCAAAACAAGCTTTGCTATTGCCATCGCGTATAACTGCATAGGTATTTATTTTGCCGTGCAGGGTACACTTTATCCCTTGGTGGCGGCCGTGCTGATGCCCATCAGCACCGTTACCATTATCTCCTTTACCACGCTGGCTACCAGATGGTTTGCCCGTAAAAATAAACTGATATGAACATCCTTTACTTTTTGGTTGGCTGCAGTGTTTTAATGGCGCTCATTTTTCTGGCTGCATTTTTCTGGGCCTGTAAAACCGGCCAGAACGATGATGTACATACGCCAGGCATCCGCATACTTTTCGATGATGAGGATATTATCGAAAAAAGTGAAAAAGATCACTTTTCCAGCTAACCACCGTCATCCTTTACCAGCGCCGCGCAGAATACCTTTGGTGTACAAAACATACAAAATTCAGCTTCTATTATGCAGTTAGAAAAATTTACTTACGATAACAAGATTGTCCGGAACTTTGGGATTGCCACCTTGGTTTGGGGAATTATAGGCATGACGGTTGGCTTGCTGGCTGCAATGCAGTTATTCAAGCCCGCAATGAACATGGGCAGCCAATACACCACCTTTGGACGGATCAGGCCCTTACATACCAACGCGGTAATTTTCGCATTTGTGGGCAATGCCATTTTTATGGGGGTGTATTATTCGCTTCAGCGTTTGTTAAAAGCCAGGATGTTTAGCGATTTGCTGAGCAAAATCCACTTCTGGGGCTGGCAGCTGATCATTTTATCGGCGGTAATCACACTTCCGCTGGGTTTTACTACCTCACACGAATATGCCGAACTCGAATGGCCGATTGATATTGCCATCACCATTATCTGGGTGGTTTTCGGTGTAAACATGTTCGGTACTATTTTTAAAAGAAGAGAACGCCATTTATATGTGGCCATCTGGTTTTACATAGCCACATTCGTTACTATAGCAGTATTACACATCGTAAACTCCTTCGAATTGCCTATTTCATTTATGAAAAGCTATTATGTGTATGCTGGTGTTCAGGATGCACTGGTACAATGGTGGTACGGGCATAATGCGGTGGCATTTTTTCTAACCACACCTTACCTGGGCATG
>Ga0308165_1002413_pt1 | contig 22386 bp, 26 predicted proteins | sample PhyWR2_FD_201032 | JGI IMG/M metagenome (GOLD analysis project Ga0308165, IMG submission 201032) | Phyllosphere microbial communities from UC Gill Tract Community Farm, Albany, California, United States - DLSLW.R2 | ecosystem: Host-associated > Plants > Phyllosphere > Unclassified | place: USA... | reverse complement strand
GGCCGAAGGCGAGCTCGAACAAATGCTGAGTCAACCGATGGAGAATTAGAAACAATCTACAGTAGGAAAGAACCATTTACACAAAATTATTGACGCTCCCAAGCTAAAACTCCTATTAATCGATCTACTAAAAATAAATAAAAAATTCTTTTCAATTTTTATTTATGGTATGACATAAATAAAGTAAAGTTATTCTTCTAGGTTAATCTTATTAATACTCTTTCTCACTAGTGTTGCATGCAACACTAGTGAGAAAGAGTATTAAATATACTGCAAGGCAAGACATTTGGTAATTGAAGAATAACAAGCAAAAAAATAGCAGTCAGGTCTCTTGACAAAGTATAGTTGCTATTCTTTTTTTAGGCCCTACTTTAATGAAATTTTTGTTTGGAGGGAACGACTTCATTCCTTTGATTATTTCAGTTGAATTTAATAGAGAAGCCTGGCGTCTATTAAGAAATACTTTTCTTGATGAGCGTCAATTTTTTTAACGGAAATCTATCCTATACTAAATTCAGTAAAGAAAAAGGAGGAATCAAAGAAAGCTATTTTAAACAAACCAAAATTATAGGAGGAATAAATCATGACTGAAAATAAAGCTACTCAAGAAAGAACACCCCAAGAAAGATTGCAAGAAGAACAAGAACACAAGGAACATGTTCATCATACGAAAATTAATGCAGCGGCCATTGCGGATCATCTTTTAGGCAACATGCATACATTACATGTGAAACTGCACCAATATCACTGGTATGTAAAAGGAGCCAATTTCTTTACGTTGCATGAAAAATTTGAAGAGTTGTATAACGAAAATGAAAAATGGTTCGACAAACTTGCGGAGCGTCTAATTACTTCTGGGCATAAACCTGCTTCGACAACGGTTGAATTTGAAAAATATTCGATGCTTTCGGAAGATGCAGTTAATAAATACGCTAAAGCAGAAGACATGGTTGAAAATATTATCGAGGACTTCAGAAGCACTCGTGACCTAACTATTCGCGCGATTCGTTTAGCTCAAGACGAGGGTGACGATGCTTTAGAAGATACATTGATTGCTTTTAAAAATGACTTAGACAAGAACATTTGGATGCTGCAAGCGTTCATTGGTAAAGAAGCATTAGAAGATGATGACGCTCTTGATGAGGATGAAGATTAAGGTAAAAGTAGAAGCTGATTTAGGGATTGGAATTCTTTCCAGTCCTTTTTCCATTTTCTTGATGTGCATCAATTTTTTTGTAGTAAGAGACTTATATAATAAAAGCAGCGAATATAAACAAAATAAATAAAGGGGGAGAATGAATTGACTAAACATACCCATCATGAAATTGGCGACCACGCAGCCTGTATCCGCTTGGTTCCAATATTCAATCACTTAGAGGATAGCGCGATGAATTACATTGCTGAAAAAGCCCACACGAAACAGTATCAAAAAGGAGAGTTTCTGTTTCGTTCACAAGAAAAAGAGGATACTTTATATATTATCAATCGTGGGAAAATCCGTATTTATCGATTGGCAGACTCTGGCAAAGAGCAGCTAGTGCGGATCTTGAACCCTGGTGATTTCACCGGAGAATGGACCTTGTTCAACCCGGATGCAGTACACGAGGAATATGCCGAAGCAACCCGAGATACCGTTGTCTGTATGATTCAGCAAAAAGATGTCCAAGATTTTCTGGAACAATACCCAGCTATTTCTTTAAAACTATTGGCGGAAATGTCTAAACGGTTAGAAAGTTCAGAACGTCAAACGACACAAGTAGCCTTGGAGAGTGTCATTACCCGTTTAGTTTTGTTTTTGGCAGAAAATGTGGAACCTGAAATGGGCAACTCTCCCACCATCACCCTGCCGATGGAAAAAAAGGACATTGCTTCCTATTTAGGAACGACACCTGAGACCATCAGTCGCAAATTTGGAGAATTGGAGGACGAGGGATTGATTCAACAGCTGTCTGGGAAAAGGATCAAGATTCAGGATTTAGATGATTTATTGCTTTACAGCGAATAATCGGACACACTTTTTTCTACACGTTGGTGTTCTGTCGCTCTTCATTAACAACGGGATAGAACTCAGTGCTTTTGCTTCCATCTGTCCGTTTTTGGCTTTTTTAAGACAGAACGACCTTCATTCATTGGAAAAATAAAAGCACAAACATGATAACCCTCAAGTTTTTTTGTTTTATTTTTCTTTAAGATAGGGTTGTCGAACAAAACGTAAAAATAAGTAGGGGTGAATGTGCATTATTTTTGGGTGATAGTTGCCATCACGTTGTCAGCAGCGGGTGCATTCTTTGTCGTCCCTTTCACCAAGAACACGATTGGCGGCGAAGCAAAAACGTCTAACGTTGTTGAGGCAGATAGGTTAGCTATGGAAAAAGAAGAGGAAGTTGTAAAAGGAGCCGGCGTAATCGGACACGGAAAAGTGGCGTATTACGAAGCGAGTGACCAGGGAGATAAAAGTGTATTCACTGTTTGGTTTCCATGGAGCTTAGCCGGAATCTTGTTCAGCATCACCATGACTAGAATGACGCGAAAAATTGAAGAAATGGAGCAAATAGAATGGAATTCGTATTAGGCGTTTTGAATCCCCATGCGGTGGAGATTGGTTCTGTTGTGATTCATTGGTATGGAGTCATTATTGCAGCGGGCATATTAGCGGCTCTCCAGTTGAGCACCAAGGAAGCAAAGAAAAAAGGACTGGAAGAGGATACCATTATCGATATGGCCTTATGGGCAATTCCGATTGGACTCCTCGGCGCTCGGCTTTATTATGTGTTATTTGAACTTGGTTATTATCTGCAAAATCCAGGACAAATCCTTGCGATTTGGAATGGCGGCATTGCGATTTATGGGGGATTGATTGCAGGAGGGGGTACGCTATATTGGTATGCAAAGAAAAAAGGTACTTCTTTGGCACTCGTTCTTGATATTTTAGCGCCCAATGTATTGTTAGCCCAGTCCATTGGTCGTTGGGGCAATTTTATGAATCAGGAAGCTCATGGTGGACCGGTTACTCGTCAATTCTTGGAAAATCTTTATTTACCTGAATTTATCATTGAACAAATGAATATCAATGGTACCTACTACCATCCGACTTTTTTATACGAGTCATTGTGGAGTTTGTTGGGCTTTGTCCTCATCGTCACTATACGGAACCGAAAACAGCTTTTGCGTCAAGGAGAAGTCGCTTTGAGTTACGTTTTGTGGTACTCAGTGGGTCGGTTCTTCATTGAAGGTATGCGAACGGACAGTTTATGGATTGGCGAGTAGATCCGCGTTTCACAAGCCTTGTCTCTGGCCCTGTTTATTGGCGCGATTGTAGTATGGTTTATACGCAGACAAGACTATCCACCAATTTATTATTATTCTGATGGCAATAAGGGGCAGAAAAAGACTATTAAGATGGTGAATTGAGCAAAAAGATAAAAAGAAGTGCAAAACTTGATATGCGTCAATTTTCGTTTGCTAAAAGTGAGATATACTACAGTTGTAAAGAGGAAAAGGCAGTGTTCATTAATCTGCTGCGGATAAAATAAAAACACATAAAGGAGATAGGAATTATGGAAAAAGCTATATTGCAATTAGAAACGTTGTCTTGTCCAAGTTGTATGCAAAAAATTGAAGGTGCCTTGAAATCAGTTAACGGTATTGATAAAGACAGCATTAAAGTATTATTCAACTCCAGCAAAGTCAAAACCAATTTTGATTCAGCTGTCACTTCGATTGAAGAGATTCAAAAAGCTATCGAAAACGTAGGCTATCCGGTCCTTAAAGCAAAAGTCAAGGCCGCTTAACAGATTAAATGAACTAGGCAATTCTGGAAGAAAAGCTATTTTTCCGGGATTGCTTTTTTGTTGCAATCCGATTCGAGGTGCTTAGAAACGATAAAAGAGAACTTTCTAAACTTGATAGCCGTAAATTTTTATTCGATAAAAAGAGGGTATCGTTATAACTGTAAAGAGGAATAAGTGTCATTGAGGCTGTTAGATCAAAAAAATAGTGAGAAGGGACACGTATTTTTTCAAAACTTGATGTCAGTCAATTAATTACTTGGGCAATTATCTTATACTGTGTTTATCAATAAAAGAGAAATTAAATTTGGAGGGAAAAAGCATGCAACAATATATATTAAGCAAGAAAAATGTTATCACCGTCATCAGTGGATTGTTAATCGCACTCGGTTTCTTCAGTCACTTTGTTTTAGAAAACGTAGGACTTTCAGAGTGGTCTTTGATCATCGCCTCTGTCTTTGGGATTACGCCAATTGCCATTCAAGCGTTTCAAGCAATGAAAGTCAAAGTCATCAGTATTGATGTCTTAGTCAGTATTGCAGCGATTGGTGCGCTTTTTATTCAAAATTATGAAGAATCGGCTATTGTCACGTTCTTATTCTTATTCGGACACTACTTGGAACAACGAACATTGAACCAAACGCGATCTGCTATCAAAGAATTGACTGAAATGGCACCCGAAAGCGCCTTGAAACAAATGGATAATGGCGAATTTGAAGAAGTAGAAGTGGATGATGTAGATGAAGGGGATATCTTGCTCGTTAAAACGGGTGCGAAAGTTCCAGTGGATGGCACAGTCCTTACGGGCGAAGGGCATATCAATGAAGCTAGCATTACAGGGGAAGCTGTTCCGGTCAACAAGCTAGCTGATGCAGAAGTTTTTGCAGGAACCATTTTAGAAAACGGAACGATTCAAATCAGAGCTGACCGAGTTGGTGAGGACACCACATTTGGAAAAATTATTGAACTCGTGGAAGAAGCACAAGATTCTAAATCCGAAGCGGAACGGTTCATTGATCGCTTTTCTAAATACTACACACCAGCTGTCTTGGTTCTGGCAATTGTTGTATGGGCGTTCAGTCAAAATATTGAGTTAGCAATCACCATCTTGGTTCTAGGTTGCCCAGGCGCATTAGTTATCGGAGTGCCTGTCTCAAACGTTGCCGGTATCGGGAATGGTGCTCGTAACGGTGTTCTTTTAAAAGGGAGTGAAGTCATTCAAGACTTCAGCAATGTGGATACAATTGTATTTGATAAGACAGGTACTTTAACTGTCGGAAACCCAACCGTTGCAGCGACTGAACTGTATGAAAAAGATTCTGCTGAAACGCTTGGCTATCTGGCCAGTGTGGAACGGGAATCAGATCATCCATTAGCAAAAGCGGTCTTAAATCAAATTGGAGAAACAAATTTTTATCCTGTTGAAGGAACTGAAGTCGTGAAAGGTGGCGGAATCGTTTCAAGTGTAGCTGGACATAGAGTGGCTGTTGGGAATGTGGCCTTGATGGAAAAAGAAAATGTCACTCTCAGCAAAAAAGTGCAAAAAGATGTCAAACGGTTTGAACAACAAGGGAACTCTCTCGTTTTGACAGCGGTCGACGGTGAATTAAAAGTACTGATGGGCATTCGCGATCAAGTCCGTCCGGGTGTGAAAGCTAATTTGCAGGAATTAAAAGACTTGGGCGTGAAAAATCTAGTCGTTCTTTCAGGAGATAACCAAGGAACCGTTGATGTGGTCGCCGGCGAACTTGGTTTGACCGAAGCTCACGGCCACATGTTGCCGGAAGACAAATCGGCTTATATCGGAAAACTTCAACAACGTGGTCAAATTGTAGCCTTTGTTGGAGATGGCGTTAACGATAGTCCGTCCTTAGCTTTAGCAGACATTGGAATCGCAATGGGAAGCGGAACGGACGTAGCGATTGAAACATCCGATGTCGTTTTAATGAACTCGAACTTCAGCAACTTGCCTCACGCATTAGGATTAGTAAAAGCCACCGCAAATAATATGAAACAAAATATCGTGATTTCAATTGGAGTAGTGTTGGTCTTGTTGACCAGCGTCTTCTTCAGCGAATGGATGAATATGTCTATCGGAATGTTGGTTCATGAAGGTAGTATCTTGGTGGTAATTTTCAATGGCATGAGATTAATGAAGTATAAGTTGAAAGGTCGAAAAGAACAAAAAGAAGTATCAGCACCTGCAGAGAAAGTAAAAATATCTTAAGAATAAATTAGAAGAGGCTGAGACAATAGTCCATCCTTGAAATGACAAAAGCGGAAACTCAGATTTTTTAAATCTGGGATTTTCCGCTTTTTTGAGTTCTTGAAAAAAAAGGAAGAGTATTGTATTAACGGCAGTTGATCGTAAGTTAATTATTTTAATGGGAATCCGTGACCAAGTTCGAGCAGGTGTTAAACAAGACCTACAAAAATTAAAATCACTTGGTGTTAAAAATCTCACTGTATTATCAGGGGATAATCAAGGCACAGTTAATTTAGTTAAAAAGGAGCTAGGATTAACCGAGGCTCATGGCGATATGTTACCTGAGGACAAGCAAGCGTTTCTAAAAGAAAGACAGTCTACTGGTGAAATTATTGCTTTTATTGGTGATGGTGTGAACGATAGCCCTTCTCTAGCTACTGCAGAAGTAGGGATTGCTATGGGAAATGGGACAGATGTGGCTATTGAAAGTTCAGATATTGTTCTAATGAATTCCAATTTTAATCGTCTCCCCCATGCTTTAGGTTTAGCTAAAGGGACATATGCGAATATGAGACAAAATATTCTAATTGCTGTTGGTGTGGTGATAATATTATTGGTTAGTTTAATATTTAGTGAATGGATGTCTATGTCGATAGGTATGTTAGTTCATGAGGCAAGTATTTTAGTAGTTATTTTAAATGCAATGAGATTAAGAAGATATCAATTAAGATAATTGATCTATGTCAATTATCTTAAAAGAAATGTCCTGTATAATTTATTTAAAGGAGTGATAGATATGACTAAAGCAACATTAAAATTAGAAACATTAACTTGTCCATCGTGTTTACAAAAAATTGAAAGTGGTTTAAAACAGACAGCTGGTGTAGAAAAAGATTCTGTAAAAGTACTGTTCAATGCAAGTAAGGTAAAAGTAGATTTTGATGAAGAACAAGTCAATTTGAGTATAATTGAAAGAGCTATTGAAAACCTAGGATATTCAGTTATTAGTTCAAAAGTAAAGGAAGGTGTATAAAATGACAACAGCAAATGAAAGACAAGAAAAATTAGCTGCTGAAAAAGCATATAAAGAACACATTCATCATACTAAGATTAATGCTGTAGCTGTCACAGATCATATACTTGCTAATATCCATACCTTACATGTAAAATTACATCAATATCATTGGTATGTGAAAGGCACAAATTTCTATTCATTGCATAGTGTTTTTGAGAATTTATACAATGAGAATGAGACATGGTTTGATAAGATTGCAGAACGTTTACTAGCTTCAGGATTTAAGCCAGCTTCAACAACTACTGAATTTCAGGAATTTACAATAATTTCTGAAGATCCGTCTGAAAAATATTATTCTGCTGAAGAAATGGTCATACAGTTAGTAGAAGATTTTAGGACTAATCGTGAATTTACCGTTCGTGCAATGCGTTTAGCACAAGAAGAAGCAGATGATGCATTAGAAGATTTACTAATTAGTTATAAAGATTACTTAGATATAAATATTTGGCAACTTCAAGCCTTTGTTAACAAGGATGCGTTAGAAGATGATGACTATATAGATAACGATTAATTAGGAGGAAAGCTGTATGGCACACCATCACCACCATAGTCATATAGATTGTATACGTTTAGTTCCGATTTTTAATCACCTAAATGAAGAACAAATGAGTTTAATTGCGCAATCAGCGCAAGAAGTACATTATGCAAAGAATGCGTTGTTATTTGGAAATGGTGATAAAGATGACACACTTTATATTATAAATAATGGGCGTGTACGTGTTTATAACTTAAATGAATCTGGTCGTGAACAAACTGTACGCATATTAAATCCTGGTGATTTTATGGGAGAAGTGGCTATTTTTCAAACTGAAAGTTACCATTCTAATTATGCTGAAGCAATATCAGAAGTGAGCATATGTAGAATTCATAAAAAGGATATGGATGACTATTTAGGCGCTTACCCAGAAATTATGAGAAGAATACTATCAGATGTTACGAAACGTTTACAGGTATCAGAAAAGCAAACGATGCAGGTTGGTATGGAGCAAGTAGAGTCTCGTATTATTGATTTTCTATCAGAATACGTTGAAGATGAAGAAAACCATACTTATGTGACTTTACCAATGTCGAAAAAAGATCTAGCCTCGTACTTGGGTACAACCCCAGAAACAATAAGTCGTAAGTTCTCATCATTGGAAGAGAGAGGTTTAATTAAACAGCATACTCAAAAATATGTTGAGATATTTGATTTAGATAAGTTATTATTTGCATCAAGTTAAGTTAAATGGTTCTGTGTCAAATAGTATTGGTCAGCAACACTATTTTTACCAAATGTTGAAAAATGAGGAACAGGATCTTCTAAACTCAAACCTAAAAACCAGCGATAAGCGATATTCACTTCTATTTCTTTTATTGTTTGTCTCATACTTTTAATACCAAATAGATATTGAATCATTGGTAATTTAATTAGAAGAATAGGATCCAAGCTAGGACGTCCTTGGATTTCATCGTATTTCTCTTTAACCAATTCATAAATAAAGGAGAAATCAATACATTGATCTATTTGCCGCAATAAATGGTCCTGTGGGACCAAGTCTTCAAGAGAAAAGAAACCGATTTGTGCGCGTTTACTCATATCTTGTTTTGAGAGCATCTGGATACACCTCCAATTGATACTCTTATTTTAACGGATAAAAAAAGACAAAGCACTAAAAACTAGTACTTTGTCTACAGTCTGAAAGCCCCATTTAAGGGGCTTTTTTATCTATAAAATAAAGTTCAGAAAAGTCTCAATCGTGCCACTTTCATACATGATGTATAGTCCAAGTGGAATGAATACTAAGGGCACAATGATTCGCTCGTATTTTTCAATTGTCTCGGATATTAACGGAATAGAAGATAGCACCCGACTAAGCTCGCAAAAGATAATTATGCCGATTGCAAACACAAGCAACGCCACGAGGGTCTGTGACCAATCTAACGAAGCAAAATAAGGTATATAGATACCTAAATTATCTCCGCCAGACGCAATTGTCAGCAATGTGACTGTCCAAAACAGTTGATTTGCCTTGCTTTGTTCTAATCTTTCAATAATTTCTTCCTCTTCTTCTTCCTCACCTTCTCCAACAATTGCAAAGCGAATCCCTAAATAGATAGGGATTAAACCAAGCAATCCAACCATCCATGCTTCAGGCACGAAATTGACGACATAAGCAGCAACTAAACTCGCCCCTACAAGTAAGCCAGTTCCTAGATATTGCCCCGCATAAATATGCCATTTCTGTTTATTCTGTGATAGCTGTGCAAATAAAATAATTAAAATAATTAAATAATCGATACTGGTGGAAATATAAACACCAATAGCAGATATGATTGTCTGTCCCATAAAAAAACCTCCAGTATTAGTCAGTAATAAATCAGCAGATTTTAGGAGAGCACAGACACATTAATTTAGCTATCGCTAATGGGTAATGTCGAACGTAGGAAAGCATTTTACTCCTCCTCAAAACGTAGTTACAAAGTAATTTCTAACTGGAATTCGGTGACTACTTCCTTGTAAAGTATAACCCACTATACTTTACAAGGTAAAGTGTGGGCTCTCCGAGGGGTCTTGCAGACGGCTCTGTCGGCTCTTTTGAGCCGAGTATCAGCGCACCCTTATGGTGGCATTTAGCTGATACCTGTTTGACGTTTTGCTACTCTACCTTTTCGGTAGGTATGCAAACCTCAAACCAAAATAAAAACCCCCTTCGACTTTCGTCAGGGGGCTTTTATATTTAAGTGCATTTAATTTTGAAGATTACCCTCAAAATATAGACCAAAAACATCGACATTATTATTAATGGTTTGATGAAAACGAGTGATATTTTTGAACGTAAATTCATCACTATGATTTTCAAAGTATCTTCTTAACTGAATAATATTTTTTAAATCATTATCTGCAACAACAGTTAATAATTCATCTTTAAATTTACCAGTCATCTCTCAAAAATCTCCTAGCTATTTTTCTTCTTTAACCACATATCGTCAATCATCTTGTTGATTGCTAAAGTATTATTATTAATTGCCACGTCAAACAATTCATCTGATTTTTGAATACAAATCATTAAAATGGTAATTATGATATTGATTTTTGGGATTCTTTTCCAGCTGGAATGGACGAGTTAGCGAAAATTTTTAGAATGGTTGTCATGGGTGAAGATACCGTAAAAGGAATTGCATTAACTATGGAAATATTGCGGATGCTGCGACTATAGCTAAAGAAGCCTTAGAGGCGTTCTGTGACTTACTACAAGAAGAAGGAAAAGGTTGCTTTAAAGATCCAGAAAAAATTGCCAAATCATTCAACGTGCAATTACCATGAGTTATCGTTTAGGTAGACTTGCACAAGAATCCATCAATGTCGTTCTAAGTGTTCTTGTACGTGAAATTCGTGCGCTTGAAAAGAACATCAAAGACTTGGAAAAGCAATCAAGCAATTATTTGTCGGCATTCGAGAATATCAATATTTGCCCGGTGTTCCAGGTATTGGAAAGGTGTACTCCACTTAATTAATCGTTGAAATCGGTCAAATTGAACGATTGGAAAATCAAACAAAATTGGCAAAATATGCAGGCTCATATTCGAAAGTCAAACAATCTGGTAACTGTCAGTCATAAAATACACCTCTGACAAAACAAGGGAATCGCTATTTTGGATACTACTTAGTTAAAGCTACCAACTCTATAAAAAAGTATCTTCCTGAATATAAAGTTTTTTATCAAAGCAAATGTAAAGAGGTCCCAAATATAAACACAAACGAGCAATCGTCTTAAGTTACGCGTCTTGTGGATACGCTACTACGTAACCATCGACTCTACGCGTTGCCAAGGAGAGTAATAGGTAAATAACATTCTGTTATTGACGCAAACCCTTGAAATCCCCTGTAAAAAATTTGATTTTAGACGGAGCTAGTTAAGTGCGCTTCAAAACAGGTTACACAATAAAAATATTTTCAATCTTCAACTTGACTTATTACCATTAGATTTATTGACAAGAGCCTTTAAAATATATCTATTTTCGGTTTTTTATATTCAACAAGAAAAGACAAGATTCTCGAAGTACTGGAAGATTCTCGTCTTTTCTTTCATTTCATTGTTATTTAAGAGTTATCGTTACGATAATTTTGTCCATTTATTTTCTTAAAATCACAACTAAATTTTATCATAAAAAAAATGATTCCTATAAGTTAGACTAAGAATCTAACTTTTGGGGATCGGTTCAAAAAGTCTAGTTTCTTTATAAATTCATGAAATTATCAAATTCTAAAAATTCATTATATCCGAGAATGATTGAGGAAGAGAACAAATCTCTTGTCGAAGAAATAAAAAATGCACGAGAAAAAATTGCTTCTTTCACTGAAGAAAAAGAATATCAAGTCGGAGAGTAGTTAGCAAAAACGTAAGATTCAATCACCACTTTGGAGAATACGATTGAATCATTTAAAGGGAACATTTCAGATAATCAAACCAAAATTTCTGATATCGAAAAGACGATTCAGTTGATTGAATCGAAAATTGACGAACTCAAAAAAGGTGTGTGAGATAACATGTCAAAGAAACGAATTCCGGTATTTTTAGACACGGAACATGAAGATGCTTTGAAAGAATTAAAAACCTATCTGCCCGTTGACGAGGATATTAAAGATAGTCCGATGATTCGATATGCGCTGCTTGAATTACTTAATCGGGTGAGAAAAGAAATAAATTTCGAAAAAAAAGTATTGGATTCTTTGTCTTTATTAGAGATTATGACCAATGCAAAATTGGAGCAAGATCATACCAAAATACAAGACCTTTTTTCTTCTGATGTTTATCAAGAAGCAGTCACAATGAGTAAGAAAGTTGTTCGAAATAAGAACTATCGCTTTAAAAACAGGAAGGACGAATCAAAGAAAGAAGAAAAGAAAAAGGTCAAATCTGTTCAAGAAGATGTCAAAAAAGAACGTGATTTTAATGATATTGTTTCCCAATATTTACCAAAATAATTGAGGGTTGATGGGGGCACCTAGGTGGCACTTTTTACAAAAAGTACCACCTAGGTGCCATCGGTAGTGGTATCTGGGTGCCACTAAAAAAGCCGCAATGATATCACTTTGAAATCTCTTAAAACCCAATAGGCACAGCCTATTTTCCACCTTCTAACTAGAAGGTGGGGGTATCTACCTTATGCTCTTTCATTATTCTACCTCTTTTAGGCACTCACAAGATTCAAAATGATTAAATAGCTGGAGGTTTTTTCATGCCAAGATTTACTTTAATAGTTGAAAATGAGCCGTTGGTTGCGTACCTCGAACAGCGAGCTAAGAAACAAACCTTTAATACAGGAAAGAAAGTCACTCGAAACGAAGTGATCAATCAGATTCTTCAAAATGAAATGATCAATGACCTAACGAATAATCGAGAAGTTGATGCGATTAAAGATAGTTTGGATGATTTTAAGCACATTCTACAACAATACGTCGACACGAATAATGCGCTTTTGTATCGTGCATTTGAATCTGATGGCATTTAAATGAACGAGGTGATTACATGGCACAATCTGCTGGCTCTTATATAAACTTAATGAGCGGTTTTGTTATTTCGTTTGATTCTGAGTATGTAAAGTATATGGATCGAGAAGATAAGAAAGTGTATCAAGAAAAAGATCTTTCTGACTTTGAAACAGCAATGACGAATGACGATCCTAGTCAATCATTTGAAGGCTATTTGGATTATATGGATCGAAAAAATGCGTTACTCGCTCAATCAAAATTGACAGCTGAAGAAAGAGTATCATTAGGTGAGATCAACAAACGTCTCGCTGATTATTCGACTTTATCAAAAGCGCAAATTGAGATCATGCAAAAAGAAACGCAAGAAAAAATATGGTCGCTGAATACAGGGATGTTTGATTTCAACAATGATGATTTGACGCAACAAGAAGTTGAGCAATACAAAGAATTATTCGATCGAGCGAACAAAAATGAATCTGTATTGTTTCAAGATGTGGTGTCTTTCGATACAAAAGCATTGATTGAAGCAGGCATTTACAATCCATATTCAAATGAATTAAAAAGGGAACCGTTGATCATGGCCGGTCGAAAAATGATGAACGTCCTTTATGAGAAAGAAAAATTAAATGGATCAACAATCAGTGTAGGTGAGATCCATTACAATACAGGTCACTTTCACGTGCATTTTGCGACGACAGAAGTTGAACCTACCCGTGAAATGATTTTTGTTAAAGAGCATAATCGCTATGAAAGAAAAGGCCAGCGTTCCGATGAAACATTAGAAAAAATGAAATCGACTTTTGCGAATCTAATCTTTGATCGTTCGAGCGAATTGGAACGATTGAATGATTTGAGAAATGGTCTTCGTAGTGAAATCAAAACAGAAATGGCTGCGCCAAAAAAAGAAAGTGTTCTGTTGCTTGAGGAATTAAAAGCGCAGCTGCCGGAGAATCAAAGCAAGTGGAATAGTAAAAACCTAACGTCAGAAAGTCGAGAAACAATGAACCAGCTGATTGATTCATTGATGAAAGACAATGGCCACTTTGAAGAATTCAAACAGCTGGCAAAAGAGGAAGACATATTCAAGAAAGCAACTTATGGTGAGGGAGATCCTAGCAAAGAGAAAAAATCATTTTACGAGGGCCGAATGTACGGGCCGGATGGTATTTATTATCGATTAGGAAACAGTATTCTTCAGGAATTAAAAAAAGAAAATGACTCTACGTCGCAAAGAAATTCTTTTCGTCCATCTTCAATATCTGGGCAACAAAACCCTAACAAAGAAATTTACAATAGAATGAAACAGGAGTACTTCAAGGGGAAAGAAACGAATGAAAGTCGATCACCGCCAAAGAGAAATCCAAGTGAGCGAACAAAACCAGTTAAGGAATCATTCAAGTATCGTCGGTCGGTCACAAATCAAGTCAAACACCTGGAACGGGTGACGAGCAATGAATTTGATCAATTCAAAAATAAAGTAGCTTTTGAAAAGCTGCAGCGTGAAATCGAACAAGCAAAAATGAGTCAAGAGTCTGACCTATTCAATTAGGAGAAAGAGGAAAGTCATGGAAAATTATTACTTTATCAATAGCGTGGATTCGGAGAACCAAACGATGCGTATTCAAGAAGTGGGTGCTGGCGAAATGAGTGCGCAACAGGTACGTATCACGAAAGAAGATGCCGATGTTTATTCTTTAATGTTGGATGAAGCAACGCAAGAAGGGGAGCCGTTGATCGTTCAGCTGGATCTAAAATAAAGTCAAAACCAGCCGTAGAAAAATTTTTTTCGGATTCAGAGTGGCTGCTTTCAATCAGTAAATAGCAGAATAAAAAAGAAGATCGGCGAAAGCCGGTCTTTTTTTGGAGGGAAAGTTGATGGAACAACAGGACAATGATCGACAAGAAACGGACAATAGTCGATTAGCAAGAGCAAAAAGAAAGTTGGAACGTCTGAAGAGAGAATACAGTGCGCAAATCTCAAGAGTCTTTGACCATCAAGCACAAACAAACGGTCAGCCGATGAATGACAAAGCAAATGGTCGGTCTTTTTTTAATAGACAAGAGCAGCTGGAAGATAAGGCTAGAACTCTTCTTCGTGAAATAGAAGCACAAGAGGAACGGATCTCGACGTTGGAATACCAAAAAGAACGCAAAGCACTCGGACTAAATAAGCAAGGCGGTCTAATCATGAGCGTTGATAACATTCCAATGATCAAAGCAGAAATCGAACAAGCCAAGCAAGGAAACTCGATGTATTCGGCCGCAACGATTCGGAAATACGAAAAGCAACTGGTTGAGTTAGAAGAATTGAAGCGTCGATCAGAAAGGGCGGATAAACATATGAATGAACAAGCACAAAAAATGATTGAAAGTGGACGTCTGACACAATGGAAAAAAAATCCAATGATCTACTTTGTAAAAGGCTATAGAAAACTGGCCATTGAATTAACGGAGTCGGGAACATTCGAATCTTCTCAACGGTATGCCGCAAAAACGGAAGCAGAACAGTCGGTCATTTCTGATATTTTAAACGAACTAACGGGTGACACTACAGAGGTACCCAACGCTACAAAAGATCAAGAAGCTGCCTTGAACCATTTCTATCGAGTTGAATTTAACGAGGGGTCGGAAAGCATTCGTAATTTTGAAGGAGAGATCGTTTCACAACCTTTGATCGAAGAAATCAAACGTTTAGATCGACCAATGGAAAGTGGGTATTACAAATTTTACTTTCAGGAAATTAAAGATGGAGAAATCGTCGATGCGTTTCGTTTAGACGTCGGGGACGGAGTCAATAGTAACCAAGACTATTATAAAAAGCTTGAATCGTTAGCTGCAAAAGATAAGAAAGATGTTCTAACAAACGATCATTCAAAAGCAGATTACTATTTAAGAATTGAAAACCATGCAGAGGGGGCTTTTTTCAGAATCTATACAGATGAGGAAAATATTTTTAAAAGTACAGTAGCGTCCTATGAGTTTGATTTACATGCGCAATTAACTGAGGAAAATATTTGGTTCAGTCAAGATCATAAAGAAGCTGAAGAGAAATTAAATGCTGATTTTTTGGTAAATGACCGATTGAATCCAAAATATCTTTCCTCTTTTATTAGCCAATGGAATGACTATAAAAAACAGAATAATGTTTATATGGGCGTGCCTATTGATCATGGACTGATCGAATTTGATCCGAGTGATTACTATAAAGGAACTGCAGTACCTTTGACACAAGGGAAACTCACAATCGTTAACCTAGATACTCAAAAGAAAGTTGAACCTTCTGAAGAAAAACGGTCAGTCAAAAAAAGAAAATCAGCCGATGAATTAAAAAAAGAAACCGATCAACTCGTCAAAGATGCCATGGAAAATATCAAGAATCATTTTGATGATCCGGAAGACGTCTTAGAATTAGGTGCGTTTATGAGTAAGTTTTACAATTACTCACTAAAAAATACGGCATTGATCCAAAAGCAATTACCTCATGCTCACGCTGTTGCCGGTGCGAAAAAATTCAAAGAAGCTGGCTTCTTTATTCGCAAGGGAGAAAAAGCAATACGGGTTTTGGCGCCAACAACGTATAAATGTTTTATCAACGAACAGGGACGTTCACAGTCATTATCAAAAGCCACTAAGCAACAAAAAGAGAAAATTCTCAAAGGAGAATTGAAAACAGAAGAAAGAAGGGCATTCAAAAACGTGCCGGTCTTTGACATTAGTCAGACGACGGCCACAGCTGATGATCTGCCGAAAATTTTCCCAAATCGTCCTTATAACTTTGATTTGACGAAGGCCACAAACACGAAACTGTTATACCAATCATTAGAAACCTATGCCTTATCAGAAGGCCTGACGATCATTGATGATCTTACGACTGTTACGCCGGTGTTAGGAACCGCAAAAGGGGCATATGGTCAGGGCATCGATGGCTCAGAAATGCTTTTCATGAATCCTCGGTTTACACAAGCAGAACAAGTGCCAACTATGATCCACGAATTGGCACATGCAAAACTTCACTCAAAAGCGAGTAATTCGACTTATTCTAGCTCAGTCAAAGAATTTCAAGCGGAGCTGGCTGCGTATATCGTTGCCCACCATTACGGTATTGATACAAAAGAAGAATCGATTCCTTATATTGCGGCTTGGACAAAGAATGGTCATACCGTTGAGGATAAATTGGCTCAAATGGAAGAGGTGAAAGTGTTCTCTCGCCAAATGATTGAACAGATCGATACGCAACTGATGATCCATCAAGAATTGGAACAACAAGAACAAGAAAAAGCGCCCACGGTAGAAAAACAAAAGCTGACCGAATCACAAAAGACTTACAGAACGTTCTCGGAACAGATTGCTTTTGCGAAGACGGTATCGATCCTAGATATCGCTTTGAAAAATGGCATCGATTTGATCCAGGACTCGAAAAAACAGTATCGGCTAGCTGACAATCATTCCTTGGTAATCACGGCTGATAAGAACTTGTTCATTGAAAATAATGGGAACTTTGGTGGCGGGCCAATCGATTTCGTTCAAAAAGTTGTTGGTATCGAGGATTTTAAATCCGCTGTACACCATATTACAGATAGCGAATATGAGATTTCCGATGTAGCACCGTCTGAACAACGGGAATTTACCTACAACAAAGAAAACGAACGGGACTTTGTTCGTGCGAAGAAATACTTGATCGATGATCGCTGCATTGATGAAGAAATCGTTTCTGTTCTTCATAATAAGGGTCTTTTGCAACAAGACAAGCGCAACAATGTCTTGTTATTATGGAATGATCATGGAAAGATCGCTGGCTGCAGCGAAAAAGGTACGATTCCGGATTCAACCTGGAAGAAAATTCAGACAGGATCCGACAGTAAAATCGGATTTAATGTACGTAATGGCGAGCCGAAAAAGTTGAAGTTTTTTGAAGCTGGCGTCGATCTTATGAGCTATATGTCCTTGAATAAAAGCAATCTAAAAGATACCTGGTTTGTTTCTATGGAAGGATTGAAACCAGAAACGGTTTATCACTATTTGGAAGAAGCACAACAAGTCAGTCCTTCAGGAATTGAAGAAATTGCCTTGTGTGTCGATAACGATGAAGCCGGAAAAGCCTTTTTCGATAAGTTCCAACAATTTACTTTCAATCAAAAAGAAAAAGCACCGCTTGAATTTCAAGCAGAGTTTCCGCAAGCTCCGGTCGGACAAGAAACGCAAAAATGGGATTGGAACAATGAGCTGGTCTATCAAGTAAACGAGGGCGAAAATCAAAGAAAAAAGTCTCTCGAATCTGAACCAGCATTGAGCTTATAAAGAAGGTGAACGGATGAAACGAATGATTTTTACAATCATTCAGGGAATAGGGATGGCCGTTGTGCTATCCCTTCTTAGTATGTGGATAGGCGAACAATTTTTTTCAACGTATCTTCCTAGACTTCCTGAAGCAAGACACGGAATTTCCATTTCCGCCGCAACGTTCTCTATTGTATTGGCACCGATCATTGAAGAATACTTGATACGGGTCAAACTATTGCCTTTTTTGATCCGACGTACGAATTTACCAGCTGCAGTTCTTTTCTCTAGTTTCATTTTTTCTGTTTTACATGGGCAGGTTTTTCTACTGCCCTATTTTTTAAATAGCCTGGTCTATTCGTGGGTTTCACTCAAAACAAAAAATACTTATGGATCGATGATCGTTCATAGTGCTTATAATTTTATCGCCCTGATTCCTGGTTTATAAGAAATCTAAACTATTTTTCGTTATACTGATTATCAATCACAAAAAAAGAGGTGTGTACGTATTGACTACCGTAATTTTAGCAGAAAAACCAAGTCAAGCAGCTTCCTATGCAGGTGCGTTAAAGCATAGCGTGAAGAAGGATGGCTTTTTTGAGATCCAAGATCCAATTTTTCCAGATGAGACCTTTATCACCTTTGGCTTCGGCCATTTGGTCGAATTAGCAGAACCAGGTCATTATGATGAAAAATGGAAGAGTTGGGCATTGGATGCATTGCCTATCTTTCCGCAACAATATGATTTTCAGGTCGCAGCTGACAAGAAAAAACAATTTAAGATCGTTTCCGGACTGCTAAAGAAAGCCGATACGATCATTATTGCAACAGATAGTGATCGAGAGGGGGAAAATATCGCCTGGTCGATCATTCATGAATCAGGCGCTTTTTCTAATAAAAAAACATACAAGCGTTTATGGATCAATAGTCTTGAAAAAGATGTAATTCGTAGTGGGTTTAAAAACTTAAAGCCAGGAATGAACTATTATCCTTTTTATCAAGAAGCACAGACACGGCAAATTGCCGACTGGCTCATTGGCATGAACGGGAGTATGCTTTATACGTTGAATCTTCGTTCAAAAGGGGCAAATGGAACGTTCTCTCTTGGACGGGTACAAACACCAACGCTTTACATGATCTATCAACGCCAACAAATGATTGAGCATTTTAAAAAAGAACCATTTTATGAAATCGAATCATTGATCAAGGCAACGAATGGCTCGTTCAAAGCCCTATTAAGCCCGTCACAACGTTTTTCTACTAAAGAGGAACTACTTTCCTTTGTTTCTTCTAAGGGCGCTGCAATCGGCACACAACCAGGAACAATTAAAGATCTTCAAACAAAAATGAAGAAAACGAATAGTCCCAATTTATTCTCATTGAGCAGCCTGCAGTCAAAAATCAATCAGCTGTATAAAGCAACAGCCAGTCAGACGTTGAAAGCCATGCAAGGACTGTATGAAGCAAAATTGTTGAGCTATCCAAGAACAGATACACCATTTATTACAGACAGTGAATTTCAGTACTTAAAAGCGAATTACGACAGTTATGCCCGTTTTTTATCCATAGATGAACCCATGGCACAAGATCAGCCAAGAAAGCGATATGTCGATGGAAGTAAGGTGCAAGAGCATTACGCCATTATTCCAACGAAGCAAGTCGCAAGTGAGTCAGCCTTTAATAAATTAGATGATCTACAAAAGAAAATCTATTTGCTCGTCATGAAAACAACGATCGCCATGTTTTTACCAGATTATACTTATGAAGAAACTGTCATAGAAACTATGGTGTCAACGCTTTGTTTCAAAACGACGGGAAAAGTGCCAAAAGTCGAGGGATGGAAGATCTTATTCAAAGCCGATACCAACAAGGAGAACGAAGAGAGCCAAACATTACCAACTGTGACGATCGGTGAAGCGATTCAAGCGGATGTAAAAAGTGTGGAGAAAGAGACGCAGCCGCCGAAACCATTTACTGAAGGCACGTTACTTACAGCAATGAAAACGGCTAATAAGACCGTAGATGATGAACAAGCAATCAAGATCCTTCAGGAAGTCGAAGGAATCGGTACAGAAGCGACACGTGCGAGCATTATAGAGACATTGAAGCAAAAAGAATATATCAAAGTTGAAAAAAATAAATTGATCGTTACCGAAAAAGGAAAATTATTGTGCCAGGCAGTCGAAAGCCAGCACTTATTGACGAGTGCTGAAATGACGGCAAAATGGGAAACGTACTTAAAGAAAATCGGGAAAAAAGAAGGGAATCAAGAGACTTTTATTGCCAATATCAAGAAGTTTATCGTGCATTTGATCGAACACGTGCCAGATGATGTTCAGAAGTTGAATTTCCACACCTACCAAGCGGAAGTCAAAAAAGAAGCTGATAAGCAGACGATCGGGAAATGTCCGAAATGTGGCGGAAATGTGGTGTTGAAAAAGTCTTTCTACGGTTGTTCGAATTATCCTAACTGTACGTTTACGTTATCTGATCAGTTCCGGAAGAAAAAATTGACGAAAACCAATCTGAAGGATTTGTTAGTCGGGAAAGAAACCGTGGTTTCAGGAATCAAAAAGGCAGACAAGACGACCTATAATGCAAAAATCAAGTTGAGCGATACGGGACAGATCACTTTTGTATCATTTGTCAATGCGCCAAAAAAAGCAAAGAAAGTAGGGAATAAAGCATGATCAATAACGTCGTATTAGTAGGAAGATTAACGAGAGATCCAGAATTAAAATTTACACCGAACGGTGCTGCAGTGGCCACGTTCACTTTGGCCGTGAATCGAAATTTTACCAATCAAAGCGGTCAAAGAGAAGCTGACTTCATAAATTGTGTCATTTGGCGTAAACCAGCCGAAACCCTTGCCAATTACGCCAAGAAAGGGACGCTTCTCGGCGTGACTGGACGTATTCAGACAAGATCTTACGATAACCCACAAGGACAGCGAGTGTACGTCACAGAAGTCGTGGCAGAGACGTTTCAATTAATGGAATCAAAAGATGTGTCTGAGCAGCGTGCGAATGAATCCAACGAAACAGCTGAAAAAAGCAAACCAACACCGCCACCGCTACCTAAACAAGAAACAGATCCATTTGCACAAAGCAGCTCGGCAATCGATTTACCAGATGATGATTTGCCATTTTGAGAAACAAAGACGAAAAAAGACCTGGAAACCCCAGGTCTTTTTTGATATAAAATTCAGGTTCAAACGACAACTGTTTGTATCACCTATCATGAAAAGAGGAATAATGTGCGATTATTTGATGTTCACCAATTTGAATTACCTGAAAAAGAGGTGATCGATTGGGAAAAAACCAAAGGAGAGATCGGATCGATGCTCTCTAGTTATCTTGTTTCAAGAGAAAGGATGGGATTGACGAGGATGCCGCCGATTCATTCAACGTATTCGCTCTTAGACCAAGATATACCAGAAATCAAACACTCTAGCTTTGTTCAAGAAAATCAGCAGTTCAAACAAGAGTTTCTTTATTTTCACCACTTGTTTTCTTTGGGTCTGACGGCTATTAGCCATCCATATAAACCAGAAATTACCGATCGGAGACGAAAGATCTTTTTGATGCGTTTTGTTTACGGATTATCAATCAATCACGTGAGCGATCGGATCCATTATCAGAAAAATGTGATCGTCGATGATTCTCAATCCGGCTTACTGCAGTTTGCGAAGGCTTTGTCTATTTTGGCTTTAAAAGAACAAGAGATCTCTGCCTGATCCTGGTATTTTTTTCTATCGATCCCTTCGGGTTGTGTCAGCAACACGGTTTCTGAAGGAGCGGTGGTGGTGGCTGGAGCGACTGAAGGAACAAGCATTTCACTCGGATTTAGACATAAAAAAAACGCTAAAAGCCTTGATAAATATAGGTTTTTAGCGTGAGTTATGGTATAATATGAGTACAGTAAAGTTTGTGACGGTGGCGCTTTTTTTGAAAGTGAGGTGGTGCATTATGAATGTACTATCGAAATCTGAAGAAAGGAGTAGCCTTTTGCAAGATGTGGATATAATCGGCATTTTGTTAGCAATAGCGCCTGTTTTATTAGCCTTCATTGGTTTAATCGAAGCATGTGTGAAACTAGCAGATACGATTATAAACACTCGTTCTTCTAAGCGTAAAAGCAAGAAGAAACGAAAAAAGAGTGCAAAAAAATAACCGTCAACTTTAGCAGGGTTACGGTTATTTTTAACTAATTGATCCGCCGCCGTCTTAAACGGTGCTGTAGGGGAGTTGTTAGCGCAACTCCTCTTTACATAGTAATTATAGCAAGATTTCAGTGAAATATCAACCTTTTGCTCTACAGACGTGCCTTGCACGTCTATTTTTTTTGCCCTCCTAAGTGGTGGAGGCGGCTGGAACGTGGAGGGCAAAAAAGATCGCTTTTCTTTCTTAAAAAAAGGCCTAAGTACCACCATTGTTCCGAAATTTAACCATCCATTTTCTCGGTATTCTTAATCCATCAGGTACTTGAAATACCTTTCATGCGCATGAAGAAACTGAGTGAACAATGGAAAATGGTACAACAGAAAATAAAGGCACCTTTTTAGATC
>Ga0308165_1002412_pt1 | contig 22388 bp, 14 predicted proteins | sample PhyWR2_FD_201032 | JGI IMG/M metagenome (GOLD analysis project Ga0308165, IMG submission 201032) | Phyllosphere microbial communities from UC Gill Tract Community Farm, Albany, California, United States - DLSLW.R2 | ecosystem: Host-associated > Plants > Phyllosphere > Unclassified | place: USA... | reverse complement strand
ATCGGTGAGGATCTTTAACACCTTCAGAGGAATGGAAACCGTAATTTTTTTTACTTGTTCACTCTTCTTACCGTGCTCAGCGTATGGGCTGATATATTCGCCGCTCCATTCAGCCATGAGATACCTTAATCCTCTTTGTCATTAATATGAGGCCGCCACCGCAGCGATTCGCAGGGTTTCGGGCCATAATCGGGCGTAGTTTACCGTAGAGACGCGGCCGTGACACGGATATTGCCTCTGAGGTCTGCGCTAAAGCATATAATTTTAACGGCTATTTGCGCATTGCTCAATCTATACGCAAAGAAGTTTAGATGTCCAGATGTATTGACGTCCATATAATCAGTGTTTACATTGGTGCCTGACTTTTCATCCATTAAGCCAGGAAGCCTTCACCATGACGCGTAAACAGGCCACCATCGCAGTGCGTAGCGGATTGAATGATGACGAACAGTACGGCTGCGTTGTCCCACCGATCCACCTCTCCAGTACCTATAACTTCACCGGATTTAATGAACCGCGTGCGCATGACTACTCGCGCCGTGGCAACCCTACGCGTGACGTCACCCAGCGCGCGCTGGCGGAACTGGAAGGCGGCGCAGGCGCGGTGATGACCAATACCGGCATGTCGGCCATCCACCTGGTGACCACCGTTTATCTGAAGCCCGGCGATCTGCTGCTGGCTCCGCATGACTGTTACGGCGGCAGCTACCGCTTATTTGATAGTCTGGCGAAGCGCGGTTGCTATCGCGTGCTGTTTGTCGATCAGGGTGATGAACAGGCGCTCAAACAGGCGTTGGCCGAAAAGCCGAAGCTGGTTTTAGTCGAAAGCCCAAGCAATCCATTGTTACGCGTCGTGGATATTGCGAAAATTTGTCAGCTCGCAAGGGATGCGGGAGCGATAAGTGTGGTGGATAATACCTTCCTCAGTCCGGCGCTTCAGAACCCGCTGGCGCTGGGTGCGGATCTGGTGTTGCATTCGTGCACCAAATATTTGAACGGCCATTCCGACGTCGTTGCGGGCGTGGTGATTGCCAAAGATCCGGACGTTGTCACCGAACTGGCATGGTGGGCGAATAATATCGGCGTCACCGGCAGCGCATTTGACAGCTATCTGCTGTTGCGTGGACTGCGTACCCTGTCGCCGCGTATGGAAGTGGCGCAGCGTAATGCCCAGGCGATTGTCGATTTCCTGAAGACCCAGCCGCTGGTGAAGAAGCTCTATCACCCGTCGCTGCCGGATAATCAAGGACACGAGATTGCGGCCCGTCAACAAAAGGGTTTTGGTGCAATGTTAAGTTTTGAACTGGATGGCGATGAGCAAACGCTGCGTCGCTTCCTCAGCGGGTTGTCACTGTTTACGTTGGCGGAATCCTTAGGTGGGGTTGAAAGCTTGATCTCCCACGCCGCCACCATGACGCACGCAGGCATGGCGCCAGAAGCGCGTGCCGCCGCCGGGATCTCTGAGACGCTGCTGCGTATCTCAACCGGTATAGAAGATTGTGAAGATTTAATTGCCGATCTGGAAAATGCCTTCCAGGTCGCAACCAAGGGGTAATCATGAGTGTGATAGCGCAGGCAGGGGCGAAGGGTCGCCAGCTGCACAAGTTTGGTGGTAGTAGTCTGGCTGATGTGAAATGTTACCTGCGTGTCGCGGGGATCATGGCAGAGTATTCGATGCCGGGGGACATGATGGTTGTCTCCGCGGCGGGCAGCACCACCAACCAGTTGATTAGCTGGCTGAAGTTAAGCCAGACCGATCGTCTCTCTGCGCATCAGGTTCAACAAGCGTTACGCCGCTATCAGAGTGAATTGATCGCCGGTTTATTGCCTGCAAACGTTGCGGATGGCCTGATTAGTACCTTTATTCAGGATCTGGAGCGTCTGGCCGGTTTGCTCGACAGCGGCGTCACCGATGCCGTGTATGCCGAAGTGGTGGGCCACGGTGAAGTGTGGTCTGCGCGCCTGATGGCCGCCGTACTGCAACAGCAAGGTCTGGAAGCCGCATGGTTGGACGCGCGTGATTTCCTGCGCGCCGAACGCGGTGCCCAGCCGCAGGTCGACGAAGGGCTGTCTTATCCGCTGCTGCAACAGCTGCTGGTGCAGCATCCGAATAAACGCATTGTGGTCACCGGCTTTATCAGCCGCAGTAACGCGGGTGAAACCGTGCTGCTCGGGCGTAACGGCTCTGACTACTCCGCCACGCAAATCGGTGCCCTGGCGGGCGTGTCGCGCGTCACCATCTGGAGCGACGTGGCCGGTGTCTACAGTGCCGATCCGCGCAAAGTCAAAGATGCCTGCCTGCTGCCGCTGCTGCGTCTCGATGAGGCAAGCGAGCTGGCACGTCTGGCGGCGCCCGTTCTGCACGCCCGTACCCTGCAGCCGGTTTCCGGCAGCGACATCGACCTGCAGCTGCGCTGTAGCTACACGCCGGATAAAGGCTCGACCCGCATTGAGCGCGTGCTGGCCTCCGGGACCGGGGCGCGTATCGTCACCAGCCATGACGATATCTGTCTGATCGAGTTCCTGGTTCCTTCGGGACAGGATTTCAAACTGGCACATAAAGAGATCGACCTGGTGCTCAAGCGCGCCCAGGTACGTCCGCTGGCGGTGGGGGTGCATCCCGATCGTCAGCTGCTGCAGTTCTGTTACACCGCAGAAGTGGCCGATGGCGCACTCAAAATTCTGGATGAAGCGGGCCTGCCGGGCGAGCTTCGCCTGCGTCAGGGGCTGGCGCTGATCGCGATGGTCGGTGCGGGCGTCACCCGTAACCCGCTGCACTGCCACCGTTTCTGGCAGCAGCTGAAAGGCCAGCCGGTTGAGTTCACCTGGCAGTCGGAAGAGGGTATCAGCCTGGTGGCAGTGATGCGTACCGGGCCAACCGAAAGCCTGATTCAGGGGCTGCATCAGTCGCTGTTCCGCGCTGAAAAACGTATCGGCCTGGTGCTGTTTGGCAAAGGGAATATCGGTTCCCGCTGGCTGGAGCTGTTCGCCCGTGAGCAAACCACGCTGTCAGCGCGTACCGGCTTTGAATTTGTGCTGGCGGGCGTCGTCGACAGCCGCCGCAGCCTGCTTAACTATGAAGGGCTGGACGCCAGCCGCGCGCTGGCCTTCTTTAACGATGAAGCCGTTGAACAGGACGAAGAGTCGCTGTTCCTGTGGATGCGCGCCCATCCGTACGATGACCTGGTGGTGCTGGACGTGACCGCCAGCGAGCAGCTGGCCGATCAGTACCTGGATTTCGCCAGCCACGGTTTCCATGTGATCAGCGCTAACAAGCTGGCGGGTGCCAGTAATACGGATAAGTATCGCCAGATCCATGACGCGTTTGAAAAAACCGGCCGTCACTGGCTGTACAACGCCACCGTGGGAGCCGGGTTGCCGGTAAACCATACCGTGCGCGACCTGATTGAAAGCGGCGACAGCATTCTGGCGATCAGCGGCATTTTCTCCGGTACTTTGTCATGGCTGTTCCTGCAGTTTGATGGCACCGTGCCGTTCACCGACCTGGTGGATCAGGCGTGGCAGCAAGGGCTGACCGAGCCAGACCCGCGCGTAGACCTCTCCGGTAAAGACGTGATGCGTAAGCTGGTGATCGTGGCCCGTGAAGCGGGTTACGACATTGAGCCGGGCCAGGTGCGCGTGGAGTCCCTGGTGCCTGCTGGTTGCGAAGAGGGGTCTGTCGATCACTTCTTTGAAAACGGCGACGAGCTGAACGATCAGATGGTACAGCGGCTGGAAGCCGCGCGTGAAATGGGCCTGGTGCTGCGCTATGTGGCGCGTTTCGATGCCAACGGCAAGGCGCGCGTCGGCGTCGAAGCCGTGCGTCCGGAACACCCGCTGGCGGCGCTGCTGCCGTGCGATAACGTCTTCGCCATTGAAAGCCGCTGGTATCGCGATAACCCGCTGGTGATCCGTGGCCCGGGTGCGGGCCGTGACGTGACCGCCGGGGCCATACAGTCCGACATCAACCGTCTGGCGCAGCTGCTGTAGTGCCTCATGCGCCCTTTCCCCGTGGGAGAGGGCGCACAATCTTGCCCCCATCATGAACGTTCTTCATCTTCCCTGAGCATTCCTCACCGTCAATGATGATATTTTCAGTTGACGCCAGTCCGCTTTTCCGTCATTTTTACATCTGGACGTCTAAACGTATAGAAGTTCGAAACATAACAAACAACGACACGCGATTGATGAGGTAAGGTATGAGCTTTTTTCACGCCAACCAGCGGGAAGCCCTGAATCAGAGCCTGGCTGAAGTAAACGGTCAGATTAACGTCTCTTTTGAATTTTTCCCGCCGCGCACCAGTGAAATGGAGCAGACCCTGTGGTCCTCTATCGATCGCCTGAGCAGCCTGAAACCTAAATTTGTCTCGGTGACCTACGGTGCCAACTCCGGCGAGCGCGACCGCACGCACAGCATCATTAAAGGCATTAAGGATCGCACGGGGCTGGAAGCTGCGCCGCACCTGACCTGTATCGATGCCACCCGTGATGAGCTGCGGACCATCGCCGAGGATTACTGGAACAACGGTATCCGCCACATTGTTGCCCTGCGTGGTGACCTGCCGCCAGGCAGCGGTAAGCCAGATATGTACGCCACCGACCTGGTGACGCTGCTGAAAGAAGTGGGCGATTTCGACATCTCCGTGGCGGCTTACCCGGAAGTGCATCCGGAAGCGAAAAGCGCTCAGGCGGATCTGCTCAACCTGAAGCGCAAAGTGGATGCCGGCGCAAACCGTGCCATCACCCAGTTCTTCTTTGATGTTGAAAGCTACCTGCGTTTTCGTGACCGCTGCGTCTCGGCAGGCATCGACGTCGAAATTATTCCAGGCATTCTGCCGGTTTCTAACTTCAAGCAGGCGAAAAAATTCGCTGACATGACCAACGTGCGTATCCCGCTGTGGATGTCCAAAATGTACGAAGGGCTGGACGATGATGCCGAAACCCGCAAGCTGGTAGGTGCTAATATCGCGATGGACATGGTGAAAATTTTAAGCCGTGAAGGGGTAAAAGATTTCCACTTTTATACCCTCAACCGCGCCGAGATGAGCTACGCGATTTGCCACACGTTGGGGGTTCGCCCGGGTCTGTAAGAGTAAAGCCCTCATTTTGATGAGGGCTTTTATATTTCAGGCGAATATCAAAGGTATTAACTATCAAATCTGTGGATTGTTTCAATTATCTCTTGTCCCCGGTGGTGTATATCCTAACGATAAAACCATAACGGGAGCAGAGCGATGAGCATGTCCGACGAGAACCAGAATTCAGGTAAATGCCCTTTCCATCAGGGCAGTTTTGATAAGAGTGCGGGTGCCGGTACCAACAGCCGGGACTGGTGGCCTAAACAACTTCGTATCGACCTTCTCAATCAGCATTCCGAACGTTCCAACCCGCTAGGTAATGATTTCGATTACCGCAAAGAATTCAGCAAACTCGATTACTCCGCACTGAAAGGCGATCTCAAAGCCCTGTTAACCGATTCACAGCCGTGGTGGCCTGCGGACTGGGGCAGCTACGCCGGTCTGTTCATTCGCATGGCTTGGCACGGAGCAGGCACTTATCGCTCAGTCGACGGTCGCGGCGGCGCGGGCCGCGGTCAACAGCGTTTCTCACCGCTCAACTCCTGGCCAGACAACGTCAGCCTCGATAAGGCGCGTCGCCTGCTGTGGCCGATCAAGCAAAAGTATGGCCAGAAAATCTCCTGGGCCGACCTGTATATTCTTGCCGGTAACGTGGCGCTGGAAAATTCCGGCTTCCGCACCTTTGGCTTTGGTGCCGGGCGCGAGGATGTGTGGGAACCGGATCTGGACGTTAACTGGGGGGATGAAAAAGCCTGGCTGACTCACCGTGATCCGGAAGCGCTGGCGAAAAATCCTTTATCCGCAACCGAGATGGGACTTATCTACGTTAACCCGGAAGGGCCAAATGCCAGCGGTGAACCGCTGTCTGCGGCGGCAGCGATCCGCGCCACCTTTGGCAACATGGGAATGAACGATGAAGAGACCGTCGCGTTGATTGCGGGCGGCCATACGCTGGGTAAAACGCACGGTGCCGGGCAAGCCACCCATGTGGGTGTCGATCCGGAAGCTGGCTTAATCGAGGCGCAGGGCCTGGGCTGGACCAGCACCCACGGCAGCGGTATTGGTGCCGATGCGATCACCTCGGGTCTGGAAGTAATTTGGTCGCAGACGCCGACCCAATGGAGCAACTACTTCTTCGAAAACCTGTATAAATATGAGTGGGTGCAAACCCGCAGTCCGGCAGGAGCAATTCAGTTTGAAGCGGTCGACGCACCGGAAATCATGCCCGATCCGTTCGACCCGTCGAAAAAGCGCAAACCGACAATGCTGGTTACCGACCTGACGCTGCGCTTTGATCCTGAGTTCGATAAAATTTCTCGTCGTTTCCTTAACGATCCGCAGGCCTTTAACGAAGCCTTTGCCCGGGCCTGGTTCAAACTGACCCACCGGGATATGGGGCCGATCTCCCGCTACTTCGGACCGGAAGTGCCAAGAGAAGAGCTGATTTGGCAGGATCCGCTGCCGCATCCGTTCTTCCAGCCGACGGCGGCAGATATTGAAAGTCTGAAGGTGGACATTGCCGCCTCCGGGCTGTCAGTCAGCGAGCTGGTGTCGGTGGCCTGGGCGTCGGCATCGACGTTCCGCGGGGGCGATAAGCGGGGCGGCGCGAACGGTGCGCGCCTGGCGCTGGCACCGCAGCGCAGCTGGGATGTGAATGCCGTGGCCGCGCGCGCTCTGCCGGTGCTGGAAGGCATTTATAAATCGGCGCACAAAGCATCGCTGGCCGACATCATTGTGCTGGCGGGCGTCGTGGGCGTTGAACAGGCTGCGAAAGCGGCTGGCGTAAACATCACCGTGCCGTTTACCCCGGGCCGTGTTGACGCGCGTCAGGATCAGACCGACGTTGAGATGTTTGCCTTTATCGAACCGATTGCGGATGGTTTCCGTAACTACCGCGCCGCGATTGATGTGTCGACCACCGAATCGTTGCTGATCGATAAAGCGCAGCAGCTGACCCTGACCGCGCCAGAGATGACGGTGCTGACCGGTGGCTTACGTGTTCTGGGCGCTAACTTTGATGGCGGCAAGAGCGGCGTCTTTACCGATCGCGTGGGCGTCCTCAGCACTGACTTCTTCGTCAATTTGCTGGACATGGGTAATCAGTGGAAAGCCACCGATGACTCGGCAGAGCTGTTTGAAGGCCGCGATCGCGTCAGCGGTGAGGTGAAGTTCATGGCAAGCCGTGCTGACCTGGTCTTCGGTTCTCACTCTGTTCTGCGCGCCCTGGCGGAAGTGTATGCCAGCAGCGATGCCAGCGAGAAGTTTGTGAAGGACTTTGTAGCGGCGTGGACCAAGGTCATGAATCTCGACCGGTTTGATCGGCAGTAAACAGAAAAATCCCCGCTGAAGCGGGGATTTTTTTGCCCGGCGGCGCTGCGCTTGCACGGGCCTACGGGTGTTGTAGGCTGGATAAGCGTAGCGCCATCCGGCAGTTTGACTATTCCCACTCTTGTAAAAAGCGCTGGCCGTACTGATCGGCAACCAACAGAGCCGCGTAGACCTGGTCCGGGGTCGCACCACCTGGCATGTTGTGGATGGTTTCGCCTTCGGCACAGGAGGCTTGTGCGACGGTCCGCATTTTGGCCGGAATATCCGTTTTGATATCCAGCTGCGCCAGGGTGATCGGCAGACCCACGCTGTGACACAACGCCGCCACGGTTTCGATCTCTTCTACCGGGGCATTCTCCAGTACCAGCTGAGTCAGGGTACCGAAGGCCACTTTCTCGCCGTGGTAGTAATGGTGTGCATCCGCAATGGCGGTCAATCCGTTGTGGATCGCATGCGCTGCCGCCAGTCCGCCGCTTTCAAAACCCACGCCGCTAAGATAGGTGTTGGCTTCAATTACCCGCTCAAGGGCAGGCGTCACGACGTGCTGTTCCGCAGCCAGCATCGCCTTTTCACCCTCTTCGACCAGCGTGTTGTAGCACAGCTCGGCCAGGGCCAGTGCGGCCTGGGTACATTTCCCGCCCGCCATGGTCGTGGCCCCGCTGCGCGAGCAGGCCCGGGCTTCAAACCACGTCGCCAGCGCATCGCCAATTCCCGCTGCCAGCAGGCGTGCCGGGGCTCCGGCGACCACTTTGGTATCGACAATAACCATGTTGGGGTTGTGCGGCAGCATCAGATAGCGATCAAATTCGCCGCTGTCGGTGTAGATAACGGACAGGGCGCTGCACGGCGCATCGGTTGAGGCGATAGTTGGCGCGATGGCGACCGGCACATCCATAAAATGCGCCAGCGCTTTGGCCGTATCCAGCGTTTTACCGCCGCCGATGCCGAGGATGGCCTGGCAGTCAGCACCTTTGGCCAGCTTGCGCAGCCGGTCGATCTCGTTTTGCGAACACTCCCCGCCAAAGGGGGCAATTTCAACGTGCAGTTCGGCCTGCTTAAAACTCTGGCGCAGGGTCTCTTCGGCAAAACCGAGCACAAACTTATCGCCAACCACCAGCCAGCGCGCAGCCAGCGGCTGCAGATAATCACCGAGACGGGTAAGTACATCTGCGCCCTGAATGTATTTACCGGGCGATTGAATAATACGGTCCATAACATGTCTCCCTTAGAGGTTGAGGTTACCAAACGCGTTTTTCCAGTCCTGCTCGAACTTCTCTATGGCTGACTCTACCGCGGGTGTATTGAGCATTTGTTGCGCGACATCTAAAGGAAGCGTGATAGCTTCACATCCGGCGAGCAGGCAATCCAGCGCCTGACGCGGGGTTTTGAAGCTGGCGGCCAGCACCATGCAGCCTGGCGCATGCAGCTCGAGCAGGCTTTGCAGCTCCTGCACCGTGCGGATCCCGTCTCCGCCCTGGGCATCCACCCGGTTAACGTACGGTGCGACATACTTCGCCCCTGCCAGCGCCGCCAGTAAACCTTGTGCCGCGCTGTACACCGCCGTGCCGAGCGTGGTGATGCCCTCTTTTTTCAGCGCTTTAATGGCGACAAGGCCTTGCGCGGTCACCGGGATTTTAACCACGATACCGGGGAGGGCGTTGCTCAGCCGTTTGGCTTCAGCAACCATGCCCTCTGCATCGCGGCTCATGGTCTGGGCGAACAAAATTCCGTCCGGGCCGATGGCCTGCTGCAGACGCGGCAGTACCTCCCAGAGGGATTCACGGCCGGCGGCAACAATGCTGGGATTGGTGGTCACACCGGCGATGGGAAAGATTTTTGCCAGGCGTTCAACTTCCGCCACGTTGGCGGTATCCAGATACAGTTCCATTACTATTCCTCGTTTTACAGGTCTAATTCACGTTGCAGCAGGTCGGCAATGGCCTCTTCAGAGCGGGTGTTAACCAGCGCGCTGCGGAAATCTTCATGCATAATGCGACGCGCCAGGCGCGAGAAGATACGCATATGCTGGTCCCCCGCCGCGTGTTTATTGAGCGTGAGCATAATAATGAACTGCGCTTCTTCTTGTCCCCACTGCACCGGGGCGTTGAGCCGCGCAACGCTAATGGTTGATTGCTCAATGTGTTCGGATTTGCTGTGCGGGATGGCAAAACTAAAGCCGAGGCCAGTGGAGAACACCGCTTCGCGCGCCCAGAGATCGGCCTCCAGCTTACGCGGATAGCGGCAGCGTCCGGCGAGCAGCAGGTTGTCGGTCATCCCTTTCAGCACCTCTTCTTTGCTGCGCCAGTCGTTATCTAGCGAGATACAGCCCGGCGTTACCAGCGGCGTTTGATGCGGGTTCATGCGGAACTGGGCCAGCAGATGTTCCACCTCCAGCGAGGTGCGACAGTTCATCGCCTGGTTAAGCAGCTGACGGCAGGCGCGGCTGTCCAGCTGCGCAAGACGCGCTTTGGTTGCCGGAATGGACGGCGAGCCCATGCTGATCTCATCCAGACCCAGCCCAACCAGCAGCGGCAGTACCGACCCTTTGGCACCCAGCTCGCCGCACAGGCCAATCCATTTCCCCTGGCGGTGGACCGCCTGCACGGCAAAATCCAGCGCCCGCAAAAAGGCGGGATTCAGGCTGTTGTAGTGGCGGGTGACTTTGGCGTTGTCGCGGTCGACGGCCAGCAGATACTGCGTCAGGTCGTTGCTGCCGATACTAAAGAAATCAATCTCTTCGCAGCACTGGTCGATGATGAACATCACTGAAGGCACTTCCAGCATGATGCCAAGAGGGATTTTTTCATCAAACGGGATCTGTTCGCTGCGCAGCTGCTGTTTTGCCTCGGCGAGCTTCTCTTTGACCCAAAGGATCTCTTCCAGAGAGGAGATCATCGGGATCATGATCTTCAGGCTGCCGTGGGCCGATGCGCGAAGGATCGCCCGCAGCTGGGTGGTAAACAGCGTGGCGTACTCTTCGTAAATACGCACCGCGCGGTAGCCGAGGAACGGATTATTCTCGGTAGGGATGTTCAGATACTCCACCGGCTTATCGCCGCCGATATCCATCGTGCGCACGATAATGCTGTGCCCGCTGGCGCTCTCCAGCGCCTGGCAAAAAATGTTGTACAACTCGTTTTCGCCAGGCGCGCTGGCACGATCCATATACAGCATTTCAGTCCGGAACAGACCGACGGCTTCGGCACCGTTACCGAATGCCGCCTGGGCTTCGATTGCATGAGCGATATTAGCCGCCACCTCAATGCGCAGACCGTCCGCGCTTTTCGCCTGCCGGTTCAACCAGATGCTCTGCTGCTGGCGCAGCGCCTGCTGAACGTGTTCTTCCTGACGGTAATAGCGCGCGACCGCGTCGCTGGCATTAACCACCACCGCCCCGGCATTGCCGTCGATGAACACTGGCTGGTTGCGCCACGGGAGCAGGCGCTCGCTATCCACGCCAACCAGCGTCGGGATATTAAAGGAACGTGCAAGAATAACGGTGTGTGATGTGGTACCGCCGCTTTTCAGCAGTAGCCCTTTCAACAGCGTTTTATCCAGCTCGAGAAACTGCCCGGGAGTGAGATCGTCCGCGAGACAAACGCTCGGCTGGGTCAGCTGGCCGGGGGCCGGGAAGCGCTGTTCACCATAGATCTGCTGCAACAGCTGATAGCAAACATCCCGCACATCCAGCACGCGTTCCTGTAGATAACTACTGCTGGAGCGAGAAAATTCTGCGCAAAAGTGGCTGGCGCTCTCGACAATGGCCTGGGCACAGCTCAGGCCATTACTGACGCCGGTCAGAAGATGCTGGCGCAATGACGAGTCCGTCGCCAGCGAGCGGTGGGCCTCCAGAATGGCGCTGGCGGTGCTGTCGCTATCCAGCGCCCGCAGTTCGATGCTTTTTACCAGCAGCGTCAGGCCCTTATCCAGCGCCGACTGCTCTGTTTCCTGCTCCCCTGCGGCGGGTAAATCGGTTAATGCATTGAGATCCAAAGAGGTCAGTCGCGTCAGCGTTCCCCCGGCGCTGCCGCTGCAGACCGCTAAGGCGCGAAACAGCGTTGGATTCAGGCGCGTCAGGGATTCCGGCAGCGGGGTCAGTTCGCTGCAAACGGCAGCAGCAAGTGGGGCATCGCAGTGCGGAAACTCCTCTTTCAGCCACCGGGTCAGGCGCTGATGAGCCTCCTGCTCGTCTGCACCGGTGATAATCAGGCGGCAGGCATCTCCCGCCAGCGTATCGGTGCCAATCAGCGCCAGCGCACTTTTCGCGTTTCCTTTACGGTCGGTGCGCAGATTGTGCCACTCCATCCGGGACGCAAACGAATTGCACAGCGTTTCAACATGACTTGCCGGACGCGCGTGCACGCCGTTGGGTAAATCGCAGGTAAATTCCACAACCAGAGCCATAAATACTCCCGATAACAATCGCTATACGTTGGAACCAGCATACGAGCAGGAAGCGGAATGGCGCCATGTGACATTTCTGCCAAAAACTGGACAAATGTAATGTTCGATAAAAAGTGGGATTTCGCTCACAGCTCAGATTCCAGCACTGTAAACGGCTGTTGCTGCAAAATTACGAGGCGGATCGCATTTTTCTTTCTGTATTACAAAAATCCAGTAAATGGCGTTTTTATCCACTGTCTGTCGCCTGTCGGATTGCCTATTGTTTGCCACAACGTAATTAAGGTTTTGGCCAAACAGAGCCCGGGAGCGACCTATGAAAGAACTGGTGCAGATTCTCAAAAACACGCGGCAGCACCTGATGACGGGGGTATCGCACATGATTCCCTTTGTCGTGGCGGGCGGTATTTTGCTGGCGATATCGGTGATGCTCTATGGCAAGGGGGCGGTGCCGGATGCCGCCACCGATCCCAATCTGAAAAAACTGTTTGATATCGGCGTTGCCGGGCTAACGCTGATGGTGCCGTTTCTGGCGGCGTATATCGGCTACTCCATTGCCGAGCGTGCGGCCCTTGCACCATGCGCCATCGCGGCGTGGGTCGGTAACAGCTTCGGTGCCGGATTTTTCGGGGCGATCATCGCCGGCGTGTTGGGCGGTATCGTCGTTTACTACCTGAAAAAGCTGCCGGTGAACAAAGTCCTGCGCTCGGTGATGCCCATCTTCATCATTCCCATTATCGGTACCTTGATAACCGCTGGCGTCATGATGTGGGGTCTGGGCGAACCGATCGGGGCGCTCACCACCAGCCTGACCCAGTGGCTGCAGGGCATGCAGCAGGGAAGCATTGTTCTGCTGGCGGTGATTATGGGGCTGATGCTGGCCTTCGATATGGGCGGTCCGGTTAACAAAGTTGCCTATGCCTTCATGCTGATTTGTGTGGCGCAGGGGGTGTATACCGTGGTGGCCATTGCCGCGGTGGGCATCTGCGTTCCGCCGCTGGGGCTAGGTCTGGCGACGCTGATTAACCGTAAGAACTTCACCGGCGAAGAGCGCGAAACCGGAAAAGCGGCGCTGGTGATGGGCTGCGTGGGCGTCACCGAAGGGGCGATCCCGTTTGCCGCCGCCGATCCGCTGCGGGTTATCCCTTCCATCATGCTGGGCTCCGTCTGCGGCACTGTAACGGCGGCCGTGCTTGGCGCGCAGTGTTACGCCGGGTGGGGCGGTCTGATTGTGCTGCCGGTAGTGGAGGGCAAGCTGGGCTACATCGCTGCGGTGGCCGTCGGCGCGGTGGTGACGGCGGTGAGCGTCAACGTGCTGAAGAGTCTGGCACGCAAGAACAGGGTGCAGGTCGCGCAAAAAGAGGACGACCTGGATCTGGATTTCGAAATTAACTGAGTGAGGAAGAGAACATGGCCCGAATTATTGCAGTAACTGCCTGTCCGTCTGGCGTGGCGCATACCTACATGGCCGCTGAGGCGCTCGAAAGTGCGGCGAAAGCCAAAGGCTGGGAGGTGAAAGTCGAAACTCAGGGGTCGATTGGTCTGGAAAATGAGCTCACGGCTGAGGATGTTGCCGCGGCGGACATGGTGATCCTGACCAAAGATATCGGCATTAAGTTTGAAGAGCGCTTCGCCGGGAAAACCATCGTGCGCGTCAATATCAGCGACGCGGTAAAACGCGCCGACGCCATCATGAACAAAATTGATGCGCACCTGGCGCAAACCGCCTGATCGCCACCCGCCCTGATGGGCGGGGATGTTTTTCGCTACAGGAGTTCCCTCATGACGAATCGTACTCAACGCCTGAAAGATGCACTGTTTGCCAACCCGCGAGAAATCTCGCTTGAGCGTGCGCTGCTTTACACCGCCAGCCATCAGCAAACGGAAGGTGAACCGATGATGATGCGCCGGGCGAAAGCGACGGCGTACATTCTTGACCACGTGGAGATCGCCATTCGTGATGAGGAACTGATTGCTGGCAATCGCACGGTGAAGCCGCGCGCCGGGATCGTGTCACCGGAGATGGATCCCTACTGGCTGCTGAACGAGCTGGATCATTTCCCCTCCCGCCCGCAGGATCGCTTTGCGATCGACGAGCAGGACAAGCGCACCTATCGTGAATTGCTCTACCCCTACTGGGAAAAGCGTTCGATGAAAGACTTCATCAACAGCCAGATGACCGACGAGGTGAAGGAGGCCGTAGGTACGCAGATTTTCAGCGTTAATCAGACGGATAAAGGTCAGGGGCATATCATCATCGACTACCCGCGCTTGCTTAACAATGGGCTGGGCGCGTTGGTGGCGCAGATGCATGACTACTGCGCGCGTGATACGCAGAACACGTTTTATCAGGCAGCCCTCCTGCTGCTCGAGGCCTCGCAGCGCCACATTCTGCGCTATGCCTTACTGGCGGAACAGATGGCGAAGAACTGCCCTGATGCCGCACGTCGTCAGGAGCTTCTGCACCTCGCCGATGTCTCACGGCATAACGCGCAGTACAAGCCGCAGACCTTCTGGCAGGCGTGTCAGCTGTTCTGGTACATGAACGTTATTTTGCAGTATGAATCGAACGCCAGCTCGCTCTCGATTGGCCGTTTTGACCAATATATGCTGCCGTTCTATCAGGCCTCGCTCACCCAGGGGGTAGATGCAGCGTTCCTCAAAGAGCTACTGGAATCCCTGTGGGTGAAGTGCAACGATGTGGTGCTGCTGCGCTCCACCAGCAGCGCCCGCTATTTCGCCGGGTTCCCGACCGGCTACACCGCGCTGTTGGGCGGCTTAACGGAAAATGGCCGCAGCGCGGTGAACGTGCTGTCGTTCCTGTGTCTGGAGGCCTATCAGAACGTTCAACTGCCGCAGCCTAATCTGGGGGTACGGATAAACGAGCTTATCGACAGGCCATTCTTGCTAAAAACGGCGGAGACTATCCGTCTTGGTACCGGTATTCCGCAGATTTTTAACGATGAAGTGGTGGTGCCTGCGTTTCTTAATCGCGGCGTGTCGCTGGAAGATGCCCGGGATTACGCCGTTGTCGGCTGCGTGGAGCTGTCTATTCCGGGTAAAACTTACGGCCTGCACGATATTGCCATGTTTAACCTGCTGAAAGTGATGGAGATCGCGATGCAGGAGAACGAAGGCAGCTCTGAGCTGAGCTATGACGGGCTGCTCCAGCATATCCGCCACAAAATAAACCACTACATCGCGCTGATGGTCGAGGGCAGCAATATCTGTGATATCGGCCATCGGGACTGGGCGCCCGTCCCGCTGCTGTCATCCTTTATCAGCGACTGCCTGGACAATGGCAAAGAGATTACCTTTGGCGGCGCACGCTACAACTTTTCTGGGGTGCAGGGGATCGGTATCGCCAACCTGAGCGATTCACTGCATGCGTTAAAAGGGATGGTCTTTGAGCAGCAGCGCTTAAGCTTTGACGAGATGCTGGCGGTGTTGAAGGCCAACTTTGCCACGTCGGAGGGGGAAAAAATTCGCGCGCGGCTAATCAATCGCTTCGATAAATATGGCAATGATATCGACGATGTTGACAACATCAGTGCGGAACTGCTGCGCCATTACTGCAAAGAGGTCGAAAAATACCGTAATCCGCGCGGCGGGCAGTTCACGCCTGGCTCCTACACCGTGTCGGCGCATGTGCCGCTGGGTGCGGTGGTGGGGGCCACGCCGGATGGCCGACTGGCAGGAGAGCAGCTTGCCGATGGCGGTCTGTCGCCGATGCTGGGTCAGGATCTGCAGGGGCCAACGGCGGTGCTGAAGTCAGTGAGCAAGCTGGATAATTATCTGCTGTCCAATGGAACGCTGCTCAACGTGAAGTTCACCCCCGCCACGCTGGAGGGCGAAGCCGGGCTGCAAAAACTGGCTGATTTTCTGCGTGCGTTTACCCAGCTTAAACTGCAGCACATCCAGTTCAACGTGGTGAATGCCGATACGCTGCGCGAAGCCCAGCAGCGCCCGCAGGATTTTGCCGGGCTGGTGGTCAGGGTGGCCGGGTACAGCGCCTTCTTTGTCGAGTTGTCGAATGAGATCCAGGATGACATTATCCGCCGCACCGCGCACCAGCTGTGAGGTGATTGAAACGCGCGTCGATGTGGCGCGCATTTTCAACATCCAGCGTTATTCCTTGAATGACGGGCGCGGCATTCGTACCGTCATCTTTTTTAAAGGCTGTCCGCATACCTGCCCATGGTGCGCCAACCCGGAGTCTATCTCGCCAAAAATTGAAACCGTCCGCCGGCAGAGCAAATGTCTGCACTGCGCGCCCTGTCTGCGCGATACCGAAGAGTGTCCTTCCGGCGCTTTTGAGCAGATTGGCCGGGACGTGACGCTCGACGAACTGGAGCGCGAGGTGATGAAAGATGATGTCTTCTTTCGCTCCTCCGGCGGCGGTATCACGCTCTCAGGCGGGGAGGTGCTGATGCAGGCCCCTTTCGCCACGCGGTTTTTGCAGCGAGTGCGTCGCTATGGCCTCCATACCGCCATAGAGACGGCGGGCGATGCGCCATTCTCGCGACTGCTGCCGCTGGCGCAGCAGTGCGATGAAGTGCTATTTGACCTGAAGATCATGGCATCAAAGCAGGCGAGAGAGTTGGTGAAGATGAATCAGCCCCGCGTGCTGGATAATCTGAGTCGCCTGGTGGCAGAAGGTATCCATGTGATCCCCCGGGTGCCCCTGATTCCGGGCTATACGTTGCACCCTGGCAACTTCTCACGCGTGCTGGCGTTTCTGATACCCTTAGGGATACGGCAGCTACATTTACTGCCTTTTCATCAGTACGGCGAACCGAAATACCTTCTGCTCGGGCAGTTGTGGCCGATGAGCCACGTCGTGGCACCCGGCGCTGCTGAGATCGCCGCCATCCGCCTGCAGGCTGAGCGCGCAGGGTTTGAGGTTACCGTGGGAGGTTAGCAATGACAGTAATGACGGGGCGGCAGCTGGTGGCGGTAACGGCCTGTGTCAGCGGTGTGGCGCACACCTACATGGCCGCTGAACGGCTGGAAAAACTCTGCCAGCAGGAGAAGTGCATTGTCCGGATTGAAACCCAAGGGGCGTTAGGCGTTGAAAGCGAACTGACGGAAGAGGACATTTACCGTGCCGACCTGGTGCTTTTAATTACCGATATTGAGCTGGCGGGCAGTGAACGTTTTGAACATTGCCGCTACGTGAAATGCGGCATCAACGCCTTTCTGCGCGATCCACAAAAGGTGATGAGCGCGGTGCGTAAGCTGCTATCCGCACCTCAGCACACGCATCTTAATCTGACGTAATGGCCTTACCGGTTAGCTGGCTGTGATACTGACGACGATACTCTGACGGTGAGCGTTCCGTGTGCTTACGAAACAGTCGGCAAAAATAGTTGCTGTCGACAAACCCGCAGGCGTGCGCGACCTCTTTGACCTTAAGATCGTAGCCCTTGAGCAGCTGGCGCGCATGCTCAAGCCGGGTATGCGTCAGGTACTCATTAAAGCCCACCGCGCCGGTTTTCTGGAACAAATGCGACAGGTAGTTGGGCGAGATGTAAAACGCCTGCGCCACCGCTTCGCGGGTTAGCGGGTTAGCATAATGTTCGTCAATGTGGCTGCGAATGGCATCGAACAGCGCCTGGCTGCGCGAGGCGGTCTGTATTTGGCTGCCAAGCAGGTCGGTGCAGTGGCTGAGAAGGCTGGCGACGATCAGGCGCGCGGTCTGCTGCTCCTGAGGCTGCATCTGCATTTCATGTAGCGTTTGCAGCAGGAAAGAGCCGATTCGCGGACCACGACGGGCAACGTGTTGCTTCGCCAGATTGCGGTGCGCCACGCTGTCCCCGTGCAAGATGCTAAAACCGAGCTGCTGCTTGCCGAACAGGACACTCAGCGTCGTTGCAGGCTGCTGCCAGCGAGCAAAGTTCCAGCCGCCCGCAGGCACGTAGAGAACATCGCCAGGCATCAGCGTCTCGGTGATGGCAGCGTCGGCGAGTGCGCCCTCCAGCACAATCTCCAGACGCGGAAAATCCACCCGGTAGGCTAACTCCGACGTCGGACTGTTATTGCTGGCGAAATAAATCTGGCGTAACGGCAACGTGCCATTAACAAGACGGGAGAGCTGGTGGCTGACGTCGTGATGCATGTTGTTCCCTTGCCGGATGCAAACAGGGCAACATTAACGTCGTTAGTGAAAAAAGGCCACCCTGAATCGGATGGCCCTGGGCGGTGATTACTGATTCCCGGTCTGCTCGCCGTACGGCAGGCTATCGTAATCAATCAGCGCATTTTTCTTATACGGATTGCCAATCCAGCGCGTGACCGGGGTGAACTGCGGGCTGGTAATGGCGCGTGTAGGGTCGAAGCCGTCATAGCTTAATCCCGCTAAGTCTGACCAGGTATGGATCAGCTCAGAGCTACTGTACTTACGATCTACGTCCTGGGTGAAGTCGCGTGGATGCGCAGCCTGCCACTTCTCAGATGTCCAGACCAGGAACGGAATGGTGTACATATGACGCGTAGGGTTGTCTTCATTACGGCCCTGGGTTTTATGCGGCGGTGTGTCGTACACCTCTTCACCGTGATCGGAGAAGTACAGCAGGAAGCCGTTCGGATCCGTCGCTTTGTAATCCTTAATCAGGCTGGCCACCACATGGTCGTTATAGCGGTTGGCGTTGTCGTAATCGTTATAAGACTCCTGCTGATCTTTGCTCAGGCCGGCCGGGTGGTTATCGGTCTTGCCGTCAAAGAAGCCCTGGTCTTCCGGATAGCGGAATTTGTACTTAATGTGGGTCCCGAGCAGATGCACGATGATGAACTTCTTCTCTGCCGGATCGGCCATCACCTCTTTAAATGGCGCCAGCACGTTGGTGTCATATTCGCGAGCACTCTGGGTGCGCTGCTGGTTCATATAGAATTGCTTGTCAGTCTGCTTTGAGAAGACCGTCAGCATGGTGTTACGGGCCGTCATCGTCTGCTGGTTGGTGATCCAGAAGGTCTTATACCCGGCCTGCTTCATCATGTTCATCAGCGACGGTTTCGTCAGATACAGGTCCGGGTTCTTCTCGTTGGCAAAAGTCAGCGCCTGCTGCAGGATCTCAATGGTGTACGGGCGAGAGGTCACCACGTTATTGAAGACCGTCAGCTTCGGGTCGCTTTTATGCAGCGCGTCCAGCTCCGGCGTGGTTTCACGCGGATAACCGTACAGGCTCATACGCCCGCGCTGGGTGGATTCGCCGATCACCAGCACCAGGGTGCGTGGCGCATTACCCGAGCTGTCTTTGAAATTTGCCAGCGGTGGCAGGGCATCGTTCTCATTGAGCAGGTTTTTCAGGGACGTCAGCTGCTGGCGATACTGATAATACCCGGAGATAAACTGCCACGGGGCCGCAGGCTCCATGCGGGACGCCAGGCCATTAATCGCCTTTTCGAGCGGTTTCTGGTTGATGACGGTGTTCATCACAATCGGATGCAGAACCAGGCCGTACAGCAGCGCAAACGACACCAGCCAGCGCCACGGCGACGGGATATAAACCGGGCGCAGGCGCGTCCACAGGAAAATCGCCACCGCCGTATAGACCAGCGCAACGAGGATAATCTTCAGGCTGAAGTACTGGCTAAGATATTCACTGGCTTCGTTCGCATTGGATTCAAACATTACGAACAGGACGCTCTGTGAAAACTCCTGGCCGTAAATCACAAAGTAGCTTAACGCTGCCAGCGACGCCGCCCACAGCACCACGCCAATGATCGCTGCAATGATGCGGGTACGGTTCGGGAACAGCAGGACCGGGATCAGCCAGAGCGAGCTGAACAGCAGCGAGTCGCGCAAGCCGTTGGTTCCGCTATAGCCGCTAACGCAAATGGTGACCTGGAGTAAGGAGGAGAAAAACCAAAAAAAGAGGAGTGCCCATCCCAGGGCTTTCCAGCTAAACGCGGGTTTAGTCTGCGATGTAAAGGATTGCATAGTCATAGCCTGTCTTAGAACTTAGTCGCCAAACGTAGCGACTTAACCTTAAGGGAACCTGAAGCAGAGCGATCTAAGTCACTTTTGCTAATGAGAACCGTTTAAGAAAATTAAAGAGAGGCGGGAATATATTGAATTCGAATCATTTATGACAGGAATATTTCAAATTACCCTCGCACAGGTGTACGAGGGCAATCCCGATGACAATTAGCCGGTGTTACGCATACCTGCCGCAACGCCCGCAATGGTCACCATCAGCGCTTGTTCAACGCGTGGATCCGGTTCCTGGCCTTCCTCTTCCGCTTTACGCGAACGGTGCAGCAGCTCAGCCTGCAGGACGTTCAGCGGATCGGTGTAGATGTTACGCAGCTGGATAGACTCGGCAATCCACGGCAGATCGGCCATCAGGTGGGAGTCGTTGGCGATATCCAGCACGACCTTGATGTCACCTTCCAGCAGTTCACGCAGCTCGGTACCCAGCGCCCACAGCTCTGGTTTCACCAGACGCTGATCGTAGTATTCCGCCAGCCACAGGTCGACTTTCGAGAACACCATCTCCAGCATCCCCAGGCGGGTGGAGAAGAACGGCCAGTCGCGACACATGGTTTCCAGTTCGTTCTGCTTCCCGTCATCTACCACTTTTTGCAGTGCGGCACCGGCACCCAGCCAGGCCGGGAGCATCAGGCGGTTTTGCGTCCAGGCGAAGATCCACGGAATGGCGCGCAGAGACTCTACGCCGCCGGTCGGACGACGTTTTGCCGGACGCGAGCCGAGCGGCAGTTTGCCCAGTTCCTGCTCTGGCGTGGCCGAGCGGAAGTAAGGCACGAAATCTTTGTTTTCGCGCACATAGCCACGGTACAAGTCGCAGGAGATATCCGACAGCTCGTCCATGATGTGGCGCCAGGCATCTTTTGGCTCCGGTGGTGGCAGCAGGTTCGCTTCCAGAATCGCGCTGGTGTACAGCGACAGGCTGCTGATGGTCACTTCCGGCAGACCGTACTTGAAGCGGATCATCTCACCTTGCTCGGTGACGCGCAGGCCGCCTTTCAGGCTACCCGGCGGCTGGGAGAGCAGTGCCGCGTGTGCTGGCGCGCCGCCGCGACCGATAGAGCCGCCGCGACCGTGGAACAGGGTCAGTTCAATACCTGCTTTTTCGCAGGTTTTGATCAGCGCGTCCTGCGCCTGGTACTGCGCCCAGGAGGCAGCCATCACGCCTGCGTCTTTCGCGGAGTCAGAATAGCCAATCATGACCATCTGTTTGCCCTGAATAAAGCCGCGATACCAGTCGATGTTCAGCAACTGGGTCATCACGTCGTTCGCGTTATTCAGATCGTCGAGGGTTTCGAACAGTGGCGCAACCGGCAGGGCGAAGGTGATCCCGGCTTCTTTCAGCAGCAGATGAACCGCCAGCACGTCGGACGGCGTTTTCGCCATCGAGATCACGTAGGCCGCCACCGATCCTTTCGGCGCATCGACGATCGCTTTGCAGGTGTTGAGCACTTCGCGGGTTTCTTCGCTCGGCTCCCAGCTGCGCGGCAGGAGTGGACGTTTGGAATTCAGTTCGCGGATCAGGAAGGCCTGTTTGTCGGCTTCAGACCAGCTTTCGTAATCGCCAATGCCGAGGTAGCGGGTCAGTTCGCCCAGCGCTTCGGTGTGGCGGGTGCTTTCCTGGCGCACGTCGATGCGCACCAGCGGCACGCCGAAACACTTCACGCGGCGCAGGGTGTCGAGCAACTCGCCGTTAGCGATAATGCCCATGCCGCACGCTTGCAGCGACTGGTAACAGGCGTACAGCGGATCCCACAGCTGTTCGTTCTGGCTTAACAGGCCTGCTGGCTTCGGCAGACGCTGGCCTTTCAGACGGGCTTCCAGCCACGCCTGGGTTGCCAGCAGCTGGCTGCGCAGGTTTTTCAGCAGGAAGCGGTACGGTTCGGTGGCACCGGCTTCACCCACCAGCTCAAGCAGCTCTGGGGTGGCGTCAACCATCGACAGCTCAGAAATCAAAATCTGAATGTCTTTAAGGAACAGGTCGGTGGCTTTCCAGCGGCTCAACAGCAGAACGTGGCGCGTGATGTCGGCAGTGACGTTCGGGTTACCGTCGCGGTCGCCGCCCATCCAGGAGGTGAAGCGCACCGGTACAAAATCGACCGGCAGGCGATAGCCGAGGTTCTCTTCCAGCTGTTCGTTCAGCTCGCGCAGGTAGTTAGGTACCCCTTCCCACAGGCTGTTTTCCACCACCGCAAAGCCCCATTTGGCTTCATCAACCGGGCTTGGGCGATGTTTGCGGATTTCGTCGGTGTGCCATGACTGGGCAATCAGCTGGCGCAGGCGGCGCATCAGCTGGTTACGTTCGTAGTCAGCAATCTCTTTGTTATCGAGCTGCTTCAGGCAGTTGTTCACCTCACCCATTTTGTGGATCAGGGTGCGGCGGGTGATTTCGGTTGGGTGGGCGGTGAGCACCAGCTCCAGCGACAAGGACTCTACCGCTTTTTTAATGGTGGCTTCGTTAAGATCGGGCTGGTCTTTCAGTTTTCTGAGCGTCTGGGCAATCACTTCCGGGTTGCTGGCGCCTTCACCTTTTGGCGAAATGCTGTGGTACTGCTCGGCGGTATTCGCAAGATTCAGAAACTGGCTAAAAGCAC